>ENA-UOOR01001532-UOOR01001532.1-fermentation-metagenome-genome-assembly--contig:-NODE-1532-length-26814-cov-25.154004_pt1 | contig 26814 bp, 24 predicted proteins | sample MGYA00245780_ERZ724029 | MGnify/ENA primary metagenome ERZ724029 (study PRJEB28704, sample SAMN03018315) | fermentation metagenome | biome: anthropogenic terrestrial biome; feature: soil... | reverse complement strand
CTGCATTGCATTTCTTTTTTAAGGAAATAAAAGATAGAATTGCTAAACATAATTATAAAAGAACGGTGAATATTAGTATAGGCAATAAGTTTAAAACATTCAGGGGATTTATTGATACAGGCAATGAGCTGACAGACCCCGTTACGGGGAAACCCGTTATGGTTGTAAATATTGATTGTATCAAGGATATTATCAATAATGACACATATGACAGAATTATGGATTTTTACAAAAATAAATGCTACGAAAGCTTAATAAATGAAAGAAATGAGGTGAATTTACGAGTTATTAAATACAACACAATAAGCGGCAGCGGCGAAAATATGGTTTGCATAGTGCCTGATGAAATTGAAATAATAAATAACAATAATAATATTTTTATTGATGCAATTATCGGTATACATCCGAAAAGAATTAGCAAGGATGATTATGACGCACTATTATTTAAAAAAGTAATTGATTGGGAGTTGGAGACGGAGAATGGGTATGTTAAAACATGTTAAAGATTTTTTCGAAAAAATATTTAACTTTATTATAGATAAGCTAAGTGTAGTCAAGGATATTTTCTATATCGGAGGAAGCGATACTTTACCTGCACCCTTGACACAGGAGGAAGAAAAAGAAATAATAAACCAACTTAAGGATTCAAGCGAGGCAAAGACTATTTTAATTGAGCATAATTTAAGGCTTGTTGTCTACCTTGCCAAAAAATTTGAATCTACCGGTATAAACGTGGAGGATTTGATTTCCATAGGAACCATCGGTTTAATTAAGGCGGTAAATACTTTTAAGGTTGAAAAAAATATTAAGCTTGCAACCTATGCCTCCAAGTGCATTGAAAATGAAATATTGATGCATTTAAGACGGGTGGGTAAAACAAAGACGGAAATATCCTTGGATGAACCGTTGAATATTGATTGGGACGGAAATGAGCTTTTGCTGTCTGATATTTTAGGCACGGAAGAGGATGTTGTGTTTCGTAATATGGAAAATGAGGTGGATTTAAGCCTTCTTAACGAATCGATTAAAAAATTAAATAAACGGGAGTATATGATTATGAAGTTAAGGTTCGGCCTTGACAACACTAAAAGCTTCACCCAGAAGGAAGTGGCTGATATGCTTGGAATTTCACAGTCTTATATTTCCAGATTGGAAAAAAAGATACTTAACAGACTAAAAAAGGATATAAACAAAGCTGTATAAAAACCACAGCCAAGGAGATAATTTTAAAGGGGGATAATATCTTTAAAGGGGAAAACGACGATGATAAACAAAGTAGTTATATGTGGCGTTAATACTTCTCAATTGCCAACAATTAAGACATCAGAAATGAGGGGTATGATTAAAAAAATCCAAGAAGGTGATACTGAGCTTCGAGAACAATTCATTAAGGGGAATTTAAGACTTGTTCTTAGCGTAATTCAAAGATTTAATTCAAAAAATGAGCCGGTTGACGATTTGTTTCAAATAGGATGCGTCGGATTGATTAAGGCTATTGATAATTTTGATTTGTCTTTAGATGTAAAGTTTTCTACATATGCTGTTCCTATGATAATAGGAGAAATCAGAAGATATCTGAGAGATAACAATTCCATAAGGGTATCGAGGTCAATGAAGGATACGGCATATAAGGCGTTGCAGGTAAGGGAAAGGTTGACGGCAATTAATTCACAGGAGCCTACAATTGCTGAGATTGCAAAGGAAGTCGGCGTTGATAAGGAAGAAATCATATTTGCTTTAGAATCTATTCAGGAGCCAATATCGTTGTTTGAGCCTATTTACAATGACGGAGGAGATGCTCTGTATGTTGTGGATCAGGTAAAGGACGAAAAAAATATAGATGAGAAATGGATTGAAAAAATTACATTGGAAGATAGTATAAATAATTTATCCGCAAGGGAAAAGCAAATTGTGGATATGCGCTTTTATAAAGGCAAGACTCAAATGGAGGTTGCCGAAGAAATAGGGATTTCGCAGGCACAGGTATCCCGCCTTGAAAAGTCTGCATTATCCCAATTGAAAAAAGGATTTAAAACCTCATAAGTTATCATAGAATTCCGGGGACGGACCTTGAAATGACATTTGTCATTCAAAGGTCCGTCCCCGGAATTTTTCGTAAGGTTTTGTCATAATTGATTATAGTTGTACATAATTTATAATATCTAAGGGTTTAAGGTGGTGATATTGTGACTAATTATTGGGACTTGATCGAGAAGGACGTGGTAAATATAAAAAACGGCGAAGTTATAGGCCGGTTTGACGATGTGGAAGTAGATACAAAGATGGGGAAAATCACGGCATTTTATATAGAAGAAGCAAGCAAGTTTATGGGAATGCTCGGCAAAACCAAACCAAGAAGAATCAAGTGGGAAGAAATATTAAAAATCGGCATGGATGTAATAATAGTTAATGTTGATGATGATATAAACAACAGAGCAATTAAAGATATGTTGGATTAAAAAAGTCCTGCCCTATTTATTTAAGGTATGGGGACACAACTCTAAAGTTGGATAGTCTTTGGAGTTGTCTTTATATGAATGTCCCCGTTACATGATTTTCTGAAAAATAGAGGCAGGTCTTTTGCAGAGATTGAGACTTCTCTATTATCGCAACAATTCTTTTATTGTCTGCTTAGCAAACTTTTCTGCCTCTAAAATTGTTTCTATTGAATCAATTTCTGAGGGTGTGTGGCTTAACATAACCTTTTCGTTTATGATTCCTATGTCAAGGAAGCTTATTTTTTTGTCTAAGAATAATTTGACGCATACTTCATTTGATGCATTTAAAACAGCAGGCATTGTTCCTCCCGCTTTTAGTGCCTCAAAGGCAAGAGACAGGCACTTGAAGGTTTTCAAATCCGGTTTTTCGAATGTTAAGGCACCGATTTCGGACAATGATAAGCTTTTATAGCTGTTTTCCATACGGTGGGGATAAAACAGAGCGAATTGTATGGGAATTCGCATATCCGGCAGTCCAAGCTGCGCGATTGTTGAATGGTCTTTAAATTCAACACCTGAATGCACGATACTTTGGGGGTGTACAACAACTTCTATTCTCTCGGGCTCTATATCAAACAAAAATTTAGCTTCAATTACTTCTAAGCCTTTGTTCATTAGTGTTGCAGAATCGATGGTAATTTTTTTGCCCATTGACCAGCTTGGATGCTTTAGTGCAGCTTCTAAAGTTACGGTTTTTAAATATTCCTCGTTTTTTCCTCTGAAGGGTCCTCCTGAAGCTGTCAAAAGTATTTTATTTACCGATTTTTTTTCATTTGCCATGAGGCATTGGAAAATAGCACTGTGCTCACTGTCGACAGGAAGTATGGGAGAGTTATATTCTTTTGATAAATCCATTATGTATTTTCCGCCCGTAACCAATGTTTCCTTATTTGCAAGGGCTATTGTTTTTCCTTTTTTTATAGCAGCTGCAGTGGGCTTAAGGCCAATCATTCCCGATACTGCGGTAACAATTGTTTCGCTTTTTTCATATTCCGCAGTGGCAATTAAACCTTCCATTCCTGAAATAATTTCGGTTTTTATGTGGGAAGGAAGCATTCTTTTTAAAGCAAAAGCATTGCTTTCGTCCATCACGCAGCAGATATCGGGTTTAAATTCTATTATTTGTTCTTTTAACAGTTCAATATTGTTGTTTCCAGAAATTGCCGCAACTTTTATTTTATCACAATGTTCACGAACAACATCCAAAGTTTGAGTTCCGATTGAGCCGGTGGAACCTAATATACTTATATATTTCATGATTTCTCCTTATATGACTTTTAATAATGTCTGGTATGATCAGCAATTTATTGCTTTGTATATCCACAATGACAACTTAATGTACTTTGTGTTATTTTACCATAATATTTTTAAAAAAAATAGTTTTATTTAAGGGTTGTAAGTGGATGGGGTTGTAAAGGGGACGGGGGTTGCCGGGGGTGTCGAGGGGGCTTGGTTGTCATCATCTCCAATTGTTCTATTAAAAAAACACTTGTAATTACTTTGAGAACAGTATATGATATATAATCATACATAAGACATGGAGGGGTTTAATGGCTCAAAGTTATGAAAGCACAAGAAATTCAGAGCTGAAATCTACCGCATCAAAGGCTGTGTTCAAAGGAATCGCCGATGACGGCGGATTGTATGTAATGAGAAATTTGGAAGATAAAAAAGTTGATATAAATAATTTAATCGGGAAAAATTATATGGAAATCGCTGAAGTTGTTTTAAGTATAATGCTTGATGATTTTCCCGGGGAGGTTATAAAAAAAAGCATAAGAAATGCATACTCTCATAAGTTTGGCACAGAAGAAATAACTCCTGTTGTAAGGTTGGGAGAAAATTATGTGGTAGAGCTTTTTAACGGTCCTACATCGGCTTTTAAGGATGTGGCACTTTCCATATTGCCTCATTTGATGACAGCTTCATATGAAATGAATGATATGGAAGGTGAAGTTATAATTCTTACCGCTACATCGGGGGATACCGGCAAGGCAGCTTTGGAAGGGTTTAAGGATGTTGAGGGAACAAAGATTATAGTTTTTTATCCCGAGGGAGGAGTAAGTCAGGTTCAAAAGGCACAAATGGTAACTCAGGAGGGGAAAAATACATTTGTTTGTGCAATCAGAGGTAATTTTGACGATGCGCAGACAGGGGTTAAAAATATATTTGCAAATGAAAAGCTAAATATAGAAATGGCTTCTAAAAATAAAGTTTTATCATCCGCTAATTCCATCAATATCGGAAGGTTGGTTCCGCAAATAGTTTATTATTTTTATTCTTATATGTGGTTAATCGAAAAAGGGTATATAAAAGCTTGGGACATGGTAAATTTTGCGGTTCCAACGGGAAATTTCGGAAATATTTTGGCAGGCTATTATGCGAAAACATTAGGTCTTCCTATAAACAAGCTCATATGTGCTTCCAATGAAAATAATGTTTTGTATGACTTTATCAAGACCGGAATATATGATAAAAACAGGGAATTTCATAAAACTATTTCACCTTCAATGGACATTTTGATATCAAGCAATCTTGAAAGACTGCTGTACTATTTAAGCGATAAAAATAACAAGACTGTTAAGACGCTGATGGAAAAGTTAAATAGTGAGGGCAAATATGAAATAAACGGTGAAATGATGGATAAGCTTAATAAAGACTTTTACGGAGGATGTGTTTTTGCGGAGGATGCTAAAAAAACCATTTGCAGTACCTTTGAAAAATACGGATATCTGCTTGATACGCACACTGCCGTGGCGTATAAGGCTCTTGAAGATTATAAAGCTAATACGGGGGATAATACTGTAAGCTTAGTTCTTTCAACGGCGAGCCCGTTTAAATTTTCCAAAAGTGTTTATGAATCATTGTTTGGCAATGCAAAGGATGATGAATTCATGCTGATGGAAGAGCTGTCCAAAAAAGCTAAGGTAAATATTCCGGCAAATTTGAAAAATCTCAAAGATAGAGAAATAAAACACCATGAAGTTTGCAATATAAATGAAATGGAAAGCTATGTAATATATGTTTCAAATAAATTAATTAATTAATACGAGGTGAAAAGTGGTTAAAGTAACAGTTCCGGCATCTACTGCCAACATAGGACCTGGTTTTGACACCTTAGGGCTTGCTCTTAATTTGTATAATGAATACATTTTTGAGGAAATTGATAAGGGACTTATAATTGAAGGGTGCCCGGATATTTTCGACAATAAAAACAATTTAGTTTATAAATCATTTATGATTACGGCAAAAAAATTAGGGGAAAAAGTCAAAGGGTTAAAAATTTCAATGAATACGCATATACCTATCTCAAGGGGATTGGGAAGCAGCTCGGCATGCATAGTCGGCGGAGTGTATGGCGCTAATTATCTTTACAATGGAGGCTTGTCAAAGGATGAGCTGTTTGAAATTGCCGTTATGATTGAGGGACATCCGGATAATATTGCTCCATGCGTATACGGGGGCTTAACAGCATCCATTGTGGAAAAAAACAAGCCTTACACCATGCATTACAATATTAACGATAAGCTGAAGTTCTGCGCACTGATTCCTGATTTTGAAACATCGACCAAGGAAGCGAGAAAGCTTCTTCCCGCAACTATTAACTTTTGCGATGCGGTATTCAATATTTCACGGGTTTCATTTTTATTGAAGGCGCTTGAAATCGGAGATATAAATATGATCGGTATCTCATTAAAGGATAAGCTCCATCAAATGTACAGAGCAACTTTAATTCATGAATGTGATGATGTATCTGAAATTTGTATTGTTAACGGTTCATCCGCTATATTTATCAGCGGTTCCGGACCTACATTAATGAATATAACCGACAATGATAAATTGCCGGAATTAATTAAAGACAGCATTAGCAAGTTAAAATATGAATGGGAAGTTAAATTATTAAAAATCGATAGAAACGGTGCTAAGGTTGAGATAATATAAACCTGTCATTACAGCGCACTTAGGATGGCAAGTTTTGTAATCATAAAAAAAGAGGTGGACATATGTTAAAAAAATACTTGATTGTCAGTAAAAAGATTCTTCCGGATGTTTATGAAAAAGTGATTGAGGCAAGAAATCTAATTAATAACGGAAGCGTGAAGGGTATAAGTGAAGCGGTTAAAGTTGTTGGAATAAGCAGAAGCACATATTATAAGTATAAGGATTATGTATTTTCTCCAGCTGAGAACTCGATTGGCAGAAAAGCCGTGCTTTCAATGATGCTGAGACACGAAAAAGGCGTGCTTTCAAATGTTTTGAACTATTTATCACAAGAAAATGCTAATATACTTACTATTAATCAGAGCATTCCTATCAATGGCAAGGCATCTGTCAATGTATCATTGGATATTTCGGATTTAGGCAAATCTATTGATGATGTAATAGCGGAAATGAAAAAAATAAAAGGTGCAAGCTCGGTAAAATTATTATCAATTGAATAGGTGAGAGTATGTACGGGTTGGTATTGGAAGGCGGAGGAGCGAAGGGCGCCTATCATGTGGGCGCATATAAAGCCATAAGAGAATTAAATATAGAAATCGGAGGAATTGCCGGAACTTCTATAGGAGCCATTAATGGGGCAATGATGGTTCAAGGGGATTATGACTTACTGGAAAAGGTATGGTGCAGCATTAATTACTATGAATTGTTTGATCTTGACGAGAAAGTTATTGAAGATTTAAGAAGCTTCAATCTTCATGATATTAATTTTTCCTATCTTTTGCATCAATCCAAAGAAATCCTTGCTAATCGGGGATTGGACACATCAAGAATAAGAGAATTGTTCGATACATATATTGATGAGGATAAAATTCGCAGTTCAAATATTGATTTTGGGATAGTAACCGTAAATATAACCGACAAAAAGCCTATGGAGCTTCTCAAGGAGGATATACCCGAGGGAAAATTAGTTGATTTTTTGATTGCAAGCGCTAATCTTCCGGCTTTCAGAATTGAAGAAATGGACGGGAAGAAATATTTAGACGGAGGATTTTATAACAATCTTCCCATAGATATTCTTGCAAGCAAGGGATACAAGGACATTATTGCAGTCAGAACCATGGCGGTTGGTATTGTCAGAAGGGTTAAAATCAAAAGTTTAAATATTACTTATATCCAGCCGGTGGAAAGCTTGGGGTCAATGCTTGGAGCACTGGATTTTAACAGGGAAAGAGCTGAAGGGTATATTAAGTTAGGTTATTATGATGCTATGAAAGTCTTTAAGAAGCTTAAAGGCTATAAATATTATTTAATTCCCTTTGAAGGCAATTTTATAAATATATTGGTGGATTTTTACAATGAATACAAGGATAGAATAATCAATATAGGAAATTTTTTAGGCTATTATGATACATGCGATGATAGAGTGTTTTTTGAAAAGATTCTGCCAAGATTAGAATTAATACTGGATATGAGAGGCAAAAATGATTATCAGGATATTTGCATAAGATTTTTTGAAAGAATTGCAGAAAAGTATGAGATTGAAAGATTTAAAATATATGAATCTGAGGAATTCGTTAAATTGACAATTGAAAAGTTCAGGGAAAATCCTACGGCCTTCATAAAAAACGTGCCGAATTTCGTTAAGCATAACAGGATATTGTCATTAGCGGTTAAAGATGATTTGGCTTTTGAAATTTTTGCTGAATTATTCCTATAACTTAAATGTGTCGGGGGGACGGGGTTGTTGTCACATTGTTGTCACCAACCCCGTCCCCTTGTCATTATTTAATTGAAATAATCAATTATACCATCTGCTATTTTTTCTGCCATTGTATTTTGGAAGCTAATGTTATGAATATTCATTTCTTCCTTTGGGTTAGACATAAATCCTATTTCTATCAGTGCGGCTGGGGTGTTTGTTTCCCTCAACACCTCATAGTTTCGGTCTAATATGCCGTCTCTGTATACTCCGTTAACGGTAATTGCATTTAAATAAACCGCTTCGGCTAAATTATAGCCATAGGACGGGTCCTTGTAATTTATGGTGTTGTAATAGGTTGACAAACCAAAATAATTGCTGTTGTTTAATGAATTGTGATGAATTGACAGGAGTATGTCGGCTCCTAATTTGTCAGCCATTCTGCCTCGTTCCTTATTTGTAATATATGTATCATTTGTTCGTGTCATATAGACAGAGGCGCCTAATTCATTTAATATTTCTTTTAAATTGAATGCAACATCTAAATTTATATGTTTTTCAAATTTGCCTGTGGAACTGATTGCTCCCGGGTCGTGACCACCATGACCGGGGTCAAGAAGAATTACCTTTCCGTTTAAAGGAAGAACTTCCTTCAAATAATAGCTGTTGCACCATCCTGCGTATCCCTTATGTGTAATTATTTTATCCCATCCGTTTTCGGAAGCTATTACTTTTACCAATTCGCCCTTTTCCAAAGTTAATATTTTTTTGTATTCAGATGAAGGGCCTGTCCTGATATTTAAGCTGTCGGTTGTTTTTTTATAAATTTTTTGATTCTCCGCATAGCTGTTTATATCATGTGTCACAAGCCATCCCGCCACATATCCGTAGCTTTTGTTATTAAGCTTAATTTTATACCATCCGTTTTCTTCGCCCACAACCTCAAAGGAATCATTTTTATTGCCCTGGGCTGCTACCTCGCTACTTAATGAAGCGTTGCTTCTTATATTAATTTTATCATAAAGAAAATATATTTTTTCCGACTGCTTGTATTCAATATCCGTTAACCAGCTTGCAATATAATATTCATTGCCGTTGTATTCAATTATATGCCAGCTGTGATATGTATCTATGTATTTTGCTTTGTCACCGGGAATCAGCTGTCCAACCTGTTTAGATTCGGTTGTAGGGGATGTTCTTATGTTGACATTGTTTTCTGTGTTGTTAACAACATATTTTTCGGAGCGAACCGTGATGAAATATTTCTCAACCCACCCGGTTTTTCCGTCCTGGGTCTTAACTTTGCACCATTCACCTTCCTGCTGAAGAATTTCAACCTTTGAGCTCATTTTCAATATGCTTTTTATATCCGAGTTAAGGCTGCTGCTTTCGTAAAGTGCAATATTTGATATATTTGTATAACCGGTTGAGCCAAAGGCATATATATTTATAGAAAGTAATATTATAATCATTAATATGGTTTTCTTCATCTTTTTCCTCCTTGTGGGTTCTCAGTTGTTAAGGAAACTTAATATTACAAAATGCGGAATATCTTATTTAATTTGTCAATACCATTTAAATTATACCACTTTTCGACATATGTTCCATTACAGTTACATTACATGCAGAAGAAGGATTAAGAAAATTAAACTTGATACTCAAACGAAAGTTTTATATAATGAGTTTATAGTTGAGAGGAGCGATTTGTATGAAAATTTATAACACATTATCCAGAACAATTGAAAATTTTAAACCGATAGATGAAAATTTAGTTAAGATGTACACATGTGGTCCGACAGTTTATAACTTTGCCCATTTAGGAAATTTAAGAATGTATATACATGAGGATGTTTTTGAAAAAACCCTTAGATACATAGGCTACAATGTTAAAAGAGTAATGAACATTACTGATGTGGGACATTTGGAATCTGATGCCGATGAAGGCGAAGATAAAATGCTGAAGGGCGCGAAAAGAGAAAATAAAACTGTGTGGGAAATAGCTCAATATTATACGGATGCCTTTTTTGAAGATATTGACAAATTGAATATAAAAAAGCCTGACGTAGTGGCGAAAGCAACCGACTATATAGCGGATTACATAGAATTTATCAAGGCATTGGAAGAAAAGGGATACACATACGTCGCAAACGGCAATGTATATTTTGACATTACAAAGGTTAAGGATTATACAAAACTTTCCGGAATGGATTTAGACAGCTTGAGGATTGCCTCAAGAGATGATGTTGAAATAGATGTTCACAAGCGAAATCCTCAGGACTTTGTGTTGTGGTTTACCAAGTCCAAGTTTGAAAACCAGGCAATGAAGTGGGATTCTCCGTGGGGAGTGGGCTATCCGGGCTGGCATATCGAATGCTCTGTTATAAGCCTTAAAAATTTAGGCGAACAAATGGATATCCACTGCGGAGGAGTAGACCATATTCCCGTTCATCACACCAATGAAATAGCCCAGACAGAAAGCTATACGGGCAAGGAGTGGGTTAAATATTGGTGGCACGGTGAATTTCTCATTGACAATGATGGAAAGATGAGTAAGTCAAGCGGAGAATTTCTGACTCTTTCACTTTTAATAAAAAAGGGCTACAATCCATTAACCTATAGATATTTTGTTTTAAATTCTCATTACAGAAAACAGCTGTCATTTTCTTTTGATTCGATTGCTTCCGCAGAAAATGCATATAATAAACTCAAAAGCAGAATTAAAAGCATTAAAGACGCTGCCAATGGGAATATAGGCGAAAACAGGGAAGTATTCAATAAATTTAAAAATGATTTTGAAAATTGTCTGCGAGATGACTTAAACACCGCAAATGCAATAACTGTATTGTATGAAATGCTTAAGTCTGACAATTTAAACAATAATGAAAAGATAAGCCTTGTTGAAGATTTCGATAATGTATTGTCCTTAAGCTTGTTAAAAGAAGAAGAAAAAGATGATGTACATGAAGATTTGGCTGCTTATATTGAAGAAATGATTCAAAAAAGACAGGAAGCAAAGAAAAATAAAAATTTCCCGTTAGCCGACCAAATAAGAGCAGAGCTTTTATCTAAGGGCATTATGTTAGAGGATACAAGACAGGGTGTAAATTGGAAGAAAATAAATTGACAAAAGAACTTGAAGTGTTAAATAAAATAAGCACAAAAATAGAAAATACTTACATGTATTCACCTGCACAATTGGCTTATGCAGGTGATGCTGTATATGAACTGTTGGTAAGAAGCTTCGTCTTAAATAATCATGATATAAGCGTAAACAAAATGCACAAACTTACCGTTAAATTTGTTAAGGCTGAGGCACAGGCTTATATTATAAGCAAAATATCGGCTGAGCTTACAGAAGAAGAAAAAAAGATTGTTAAGAGAGGAAGAAATGCTAAGGTTACTTCTTCTCCCAAAAATGTTGACTTTATGGATTACAGATATGCCACAGGATTTGAAGCTTTGTTTGGACATTTGTTTTTAAACAAGGATATTGACAGGCTGATGTATATTTTTGATAAAATTATTGAGATAATAGTAGAAAAGGATGATAATAATTGCGAATAATCGAAGGAAGAAATCCGGTAATTGAAGCCCTAAGAAGCGATGTTCAAATTGACACCATATTAATAAATAAGGAAGCAGCCCAGGGTTCTCTTAATAAAATTTTTGAGCTTGCAAAAGATAAAAACATATTGATTAAAAATGTGGATAAGGCTCTTTTGGACAGATTAAGCGAAAACAAAAGGCATCAGGGAGTAATAGCGGAAGCTATGGAATATGAATATAAGGAAATTGACGACATTTTTAATTATGCCAAGGAAAAAAACGAAAAGCCTTTTATTGTAATTCTTGATGAAATTACCGATGTCCATAATCTTGGGTCTATAATCCGCTCCGCTGAATGCTTGGGAGCTCATGGTGTCATAATTCCCAAAAGAAGAGCTGCACAGATAAACAGTATTGCCGCAAAATCCTCGGCAGGCGCAATTGAATATCTTCCTGTTTGCAGAGTTACCAATATCAGTGAAACCTTAGAAGCGTTAAAGGATAGAGGACTTTGGATATACGGGGCGGACATGAATGGGGAAAAATATATTTACGAAGAGAAGTTTGATGTTCCTGTCGGGTTGGTTATTGGGAGTGAAGGTTCGGGCATCGGAAGATTAGTTAAGGAAAAATGCGACATATTGGTCAAAATACCCATGAAGGGGAAAATAAATTCTTTAAATGCTTCAAATGCAGCTTCTATAATTATTTATGAAATAATGAAGCAAAGGTCATTGTAAAATGGCGAGAACCAAGAAAGAGTATCTCTTTATTGATGGATACAATATAATAAATCAGTGGCAGTATTACAGGGACGTTTCGGGAAATATAGAAAACAGCAGGAATAAGCTTATTGAGCTTTTGGTCGAGTATCAAGCCTACAAAGGATTAAAGGTAGTTGTTGTGTTTGATGCTCACTTGGTAAAAGGAAGTCAGGAAAAAAAGGAGCTTGTTTCTGAAGTGGAGGTTGTATACACAAAGGAGCATGAAACTGCAGACAGCTATATTGAAAAGCAGCTTGACAGAATAGGAAGATATGAAAAAGTTCAGGTTGCCACTTCCGACGGGGCAATTCAACAAATTGTTTTGTCAAGAGGAGGAACCCGTATTACTGCTCGTGAATTGATTTTAGAATTGGAAAACACAAAAAAGGATATCAGGACAAAAACCGACAAACCTCGACAAAAAGGAACAAATATCGACCAGATATTGGACACTGAAACTTTATACAAACTTGATAGAATTAGAAGAAAAGTATAGCATCTTGACAATATATTAGCATATTAATATAATGTTCCATAACAAGATAAAAACGGGAGGATGTTATGAGCAGTTCTCTTTTTTTATACGGTAATTTAGAGTATGGGCAGGAATATGATTTATATACTGATAGAGAGCTCATAAAGAAATTCAACAGTGGAAATGACCAAGCAGAAAAATGCATGTTGAAAAGATATTTTTATCTTATCAAAAGAATTATCAGTTCCTTTTATATAATGGGATGCGGAAAAGATGATCTGTTGCAGGAATCCATGATTGGTCTTGTCAAGGCAATGAAAAGCTATGACGATAAATTTGACGTAAGTTTCAAAACATATGCTGAAATATGTATAAGAAGACAGATACTTACAACGTTAAGAAAGTCAAAGAATTATGAAACTTTAAAAAAGATTTCATTATTTAATTGCTTTGATGAGGATTGGATTTTGGAACAATTATGTGATGATTCCTATAATCCTGAAGATATATTAATATATGAGGAAGAGAAAAATAACATCATGGAACTTGCTGCGCTTTATTTAAGCGAATATGAAAAGTCTGTCTTAAAAGAATTCGGCAGCGGCAAGTCATATCGGGAAATTGCGGAAGTATTGGAAACAGATTTAAAATCGGTGGATAATGCTTTACAGAGAGTAAGGAAAAAAATAGGCAGAAAGAAATATTAAATCTTGCATAACGATAAGCGGCTGATTGACTGTCAGCCGCTTATCGTTTTGGAAAAATAGGGTTAGGGCATCTCAAAATAGGAAAAATGACTCTGAAAAATAGGGTTAGGGCATCTCGCAGTCTCATTCACCAATTTATTTGCTCCTTGCGTCGCATAAATTGGGAATTCGTTGCGAATGACCTACCGCTATTTTTCAGAAAAATGACTCTGAAAAATAGGGTTAGGGCATCACGAAATTTACTATTGATTTATTTTAGGATTGTTGATATAATAAAACTTGTTCACAACAAGGGTTTGACAGTATGCTTATGTAGCTCAGGAGGTAGAGCACTTCCTTGGTAAGGAAGAGGTCGGCAGTTCGAGTCTGCTCGTAAGCTCCAAAAATATAAATTAATCAAATATAAATCCGGGAGGGATAGAAATGGCAAAGCAAAAATTTGAAAGAACCAAGCCGCATGTTAACATTGGCACAATTGGTCACGTTGACCACGGTAAAACAACTTTAACGGCAGCTATCACACTTACATTGAATAAGAGGTTCGGTACAGGAGAATTTATAAGCTATGACAACATAGACAAAGCTCCTGAAGAAAGAGAAAGAGGAATCACTATTTCAACTTCTCACGTTGAATATGAAACCGCAAACAGACACTATGCACACGTTGACTGCCCGGGTCATGCTGACTACGTTAAGAATATGATTACGGGAGCAGCTCAAATGGACGGCGCTATTTTGGTTGTATCCGCAGCTGACGGTCCCATGCCTCAGACAAGAGAACACATCCTTCTTTCGAGACAGGTTGGCGTTCCTAAATTAGTTGTTTTCTTAAACAAAGAAGACCAGGTTGATGACCCTGAATTAATCGAATTGGTTGAAATGGAAGTAAGAGAACTTTTATCTGAATATGAATTTGACGGAGACAACACTCCGATAATAGTTGGTTCAGCATTGAAAGCTCTTGAAGATCCGGACGGACCTTGGGGAGATAAAATAGTTAAATTAATGGACGAGGTTGATGCTTGGGTACCGACACCTGTAAGAGATGTTGACAAACCATTCCTGATGCCTGTAGAAGACGTGTTCTCAATTACAGGAAGAGGAACAGTTGCAACAGGAAGAGTTGAAAGAGGAGTATTAAAGGTTCAGGATAAGGTTCAAATAGTTGGATTATCAGACGAACCGAAAGAAACAGTATGTACGGGAGTTGAAATGTTCAAGAAATTACTTGATCAGGCACAAGCAGGAGACAACATCGGAGCTCTTTTAAGAGGAATTCAGAGAACTGAAATCCAAAGAGGTCAGGTTCTTGCAAAACCGGGTTCAATAACACCGCATACAAAATTCAACGCAGAAGTATACGTATTGACTAAAGAAGAAGGCGGAAGACATACTCCGTTCTTTAACGGATACAGACCGCAGTTCTATTTCAGAACAACGGACATCACGGGACAAATCGACCTTGAAGAAGGCGTAGAAATGTGTATGCCTGGGGACAACTCAAGGTTTATTGTTGAGTTAATCCACCCGATAGCTATCGAAGAAGGATTGAGATTTGCTATCAGAGAGGGCGGAAGAACAGTTGGCTCGGGAGTAGTAACCGGGATTATTAAGTAGCTATTGGAGAACAATTGATAAAACAGGGGACGCAATGCGTCCCTTTACTTTATTTTCCTATTGTTCAAAAAAACTCTTGACATATATTTATGTTTCGGATAAAATAATATAGCGATAAGTAAGGCTTTTGCTTGGGCAGGAGCTTTTTTTAGTGAGAAATCGTCAAATAACTGTTAATTTCAATGTTAAAAAAATGTTGACAGTTAAATTGATTTGTGATATCTTGATTAAGATAATGGGTTCTTATGCAAATAAGGTTCTTGGAGGTGTAAAAAAATGAGAGTGGCGGTAAAATTAGCCTGCACTGAGTGCAAACAAAGAAATTATGATACAGAAAAAAACAAGAAAGAAAATCCTGAGAGGATTGAATTAAACAAATATTGCAAGTTCTGTAAAAAACATACTCTTCACAAGGAAACAAAATAACCGTATTGAGGTGTGGTAATGTCAAATAGAGATGATAAAACTAAAACAACTTCAAAAATCAGCACCTATTTTAAGGGTGTAAAAGCTGAGTTGAAAAAAGTAAATTGGCCTACTAAAAAAGAATTAACAAATTATATAATAGTTGTTTTTGCTACAACCGCAGCATTGACATTGATAATTTGGGGATTGGATTTGGTATTCCAGAATTTGGTTTCGTTGATTGTTTAAAAAGGAGTCGCAGGTATGAAGCAAGAGTCACAAGGATCAAGATGGTATGTCGTTCATACATATTCGGGACATGAAAACAAAGTAAAAGCTAATATCGAAAAGCTTGTTGAAAACAGAGAAATGCAAGATACGATATTTGAAGTAAGAGTGCCGGTAGAGGAAGTACTTGAAGTAAAAAACGGCAAGAAAAAAATGAAAGAAAGAAAATTGTTTCCCAGTTATGTTATTATCAAAATGATAATGACCGATGAATCTTGGTATCTTGTAAGAAACACAAGAGGAGTAACCGGCTTCGTAGGTCCTGGTTCAAAACCTGTTCCGCTGACAGATGAAGAAGTAAAAGCACTTGGTGTAATTGAAAGACTTCCGGTAATAGAACTTGAAGCAGGAGACACAATCAAAGTAAAAGAAGGACCGTTTGAAGATTTCATTGGTTCCGTAGAAAGTATCAGTCAGGAAAAAAGAAAAATCAAAGCATTTGTATCAATGTTCGGGAGGGAAACCCTTATCGAGCTTGATTATGATCAGATTGAGAAAGTTTAATTACTTTTCAATATAACATCGTTATACGATATACGATGAAGGAGGTGCAAATATGGCTAAAAAAGTAACAGCTTTAGTTAAACTGCAAATACCGGCAGGCAAAGCTACTCCAGCTCCACCGGTTGGTACGGCATTAGGACCTCATGGTGTGAACATTATGGGATTTTGTAAAGAATTTAATGCAAGAACAGCTGATCAGGCAGGTATGATTATACCGGTTGTATTAACTGTTTATCAGGATAGATCATTTACATTTATCACAAAAACTCCGCCGGTTGCAGTTCTAATCAAAAAAGCAGTTGGTATTGAAAGCGGTTCGGGAGAACCAAACAAAAAGAAAGTCGCAACACTTTCAAAGGCAAAATGCGAAGAAATCGCTAAATTAAAAATGCCTGATTTAAATGCCAATACTATCGAAGCAGCTATGAACTTAGTGGCAGGTACTGCAAGAAGTATGGGAGTAACAGTAGAAAAATAGCATCATGGCACGGTGGGAGGCCGATAGAAGGCTGTTTGACCACTTAGGAGGAAAATATTATGCCAAAAAGAGGAAAGAAATATCAAGACAGTATAAAATCAATTGACAAATTGAAATTATACGATATGCAAGAAGCTGTAGAAGTAATGCTTGGTACGGCAAAAGCTAATTTTGATGAAACTGTTGAAGTTCATGTAAAATTAGGTGTAGATTCAAGACATGCAGACCAACAAGTAAGAGGCGCTGTAGTTCTGCCTCACGGAACAGGAAAAACTGTACGTGTTTTAGTTTTTGCAAAAGGCGACAAAGCTAAAGAAGCTGAAGAAGCCGGAGCGGAATTTGTAGGCGAAGCTGAAATGGCTGACAAAATTCAAAAAGAAAACTGGTTTGATTTCGATGTTGTTATTGCAACACCGGATATGATGGGTGTGGTTGGTAGACTTGGTAGAGTTTTAGGACCTAAAGGTTTAATGCCAAATCCAAAATCAGGTACAGTTACTTTTGATGTAGCTAAAGCTATTCAGGAAATTAAAGCAGGTAAAGTTGAATACAGACTTGATAAAACAAACATTATTCACGTTCCTGTAGGAAAGAAATCTTTCGGTACGGAAAAAATAATTGATAACTTTAAAGTTGTTATTGATGCAATAGTTAAAGCTAAACCGGCAGCTGCAAAGGGTAAATACTTAAAGAGTGTTACGATAGCAAGCACAATGGGACCTGGAGTCAAGCTTAACACAACTAAGCTAATGGATTAATTATTCGTATAGAACAGAACTTAAAGCGATAATTGAATAAATACCGCAGACAGTTGGTACTCCGTAGGAGTTTAAATATCCGGCCGAGGTGAGATAATAGATTAATTTCTCTTCGTCTGCGGAGAGATTTTTTGTATGCCCTAACCCCATTTCTCAGAGTCTTTTTTCTGAGAAATGGATGGTAGGTCAACCGCACAGAATTCCCAAATTTTGTGAGCGACAGCGAACAAAAAATTTGGTGAATTCCCCTGCGTTGTAGGTTATGCAAAAATGTATGATATGAGAAGAATAGAAAAATATCTCTCAAAAAGGAGGTGCAACAAACATGAATCAATCAGTATTGGAGCAGAAAAGACAGGTTGTAAGTGATATTACTGAAAAGTTAAGAAATGCAAAATCAATTGTATTGGTTGAATATAAGGGATTAACGGTTGAAAAAGCTACTGAATTAAGAAATAAATGCAGAGAAGCAGGCGTTGAATACAAGGTATATAAAAATACTTTAATGCGTTTTGCATTTGAAGAATTAGGTTATAAGGATATTACACCAAGCTTGGAAGGCCCAAATGCCATAGCTATTTCATATGAAGATGAAGTATCGGCAGCAAAGGTAACTAATGATTTTGCTAAAACAAGCAATGATACAATAGTATTAAAAGCAGGAATAGCTGAAGGTAAGGTTATGAATGCCGATGAAGTAAAAGCATTGGCAAGCGTACCAACAAGAGAAGTTCTTCTTGCGCAGTTAGCGGGTGTATTGCAAGGAAATATCAGAAATCTTGCTTATATGCTTGATCAGATAAGCAAAAAAGGCGAAGAAGCGGCTTAAGATGCCCTAACCCCATTTTTCAGAGTGTTTTTTCTGAAAAATGGTTGGTAGGTCATTCGCAACGAATTCCCAAAATATGTGACCGAAGGAAGCAAATATTTTGGTGAATGAGACTGCGAGATGCCCTAACCCAATTTATGCGACGAAAGGAGCAAATAAATTGGTGATTGAGACTGCGTAATAACAAAATAAATAAAATTAAAAATCCACAAAAAAATAGGAGGAAATATAAAATGGCAAGTGAAAAAATCACAAACTTTGTTGAAGAAATAAAGAAGTTATCAGTATTGGAATTAAACGAATTAGTAAAAGCAATTGAAGAAGAATTCGGTGTATCGGCAGCAGCTCCTGTAGCAGTTGCAGGTGCGGCAGCAGGTGCAGCAGCTCCTGTAGAAGAAGAAAAAACAGAATTCGATGTTGTTCTTACATCAGCCGGCGCAGGAAAAATAAAGGTTATAAAAGTAGTAAGAGAATTGACTGGTCTTGGCCTGAAAGAAGCAAAAGATGCGGTTGACGGAGCACCTACTACAATAAAGGCCGCTATTTCTAAAGAAGAAGCTGAAAAAGCTAAAGCAGCATTGGAAGCTGAAGGCGCATCTGTAGAAATTAAATAATTCAGATAATAAATGATACAAGGGGACTTTACGTGCGTAAAGTCTCTTTTGCATGAATAATATCCAAAAATTTGCAAATAATAATTTAGGCGTTTTTAAAAATTTATAAATTGACTTACAAAGATTTATTAATACAAAAAAATACAAAAAAAATACAAATAATCGGCAAAATAATAAAAACAGCTATTGACATAAATTTTTTTTGGTGATAATATTATATATTGCCATCATTATGTAATGTTGGCATAGAATTTGTAAGTCAAAAATTATTAACTAAGGGGTGAAAAAATGCCGCATCCTGTGAAAATAGGTAATAGGGTAAGAATGTCTTACTCTAAAATTAATGAAGTTTTAGAATTGCCGGACTTAATCGAGGTTCAGAAAAAATCATACGATTGGTTCTTAAATGAAGGGCTGAAAGAGGTTTTTGATGATATTTCTCCAATAGAGGATTATACCGGCAATTTAATTCTGGAGTTTGTTGATCATTCTTTATTTGGTGACCCGAAATTCGATCAGGTAGAGTGTAAAGAAAGAGATGCAACATATTCAGTACCGCTAAAGCTTAAGGTAAGATTGATAAATAAGGAAACGGGCGAAATCAAAGAGCAAGAAGCGTTTATGGGTGAATTCCCTCTTATGACGGAAAAGGGAACATTCATAATAAACGGTGCGGAACGTGTTATTGTAAGTCAGTTAGTTCGCTCACCGGGCGTTTATTACAACATGGAAAGGGATAAGGTCGGCAAGGAATTATATCAAGCAACAGTGATTCCCAACAGGGGAGCATGGTTGGAATTTGAAACAGATTCCAATGATATAATTTATGTCAGAGTAGACAGAACAAGAAAAATACCTGCCTCGGTGCTAGTAAGAGCCATGGATATTCCTACTAATTCTCAGATAATAGAATTATTGGGGGAAACTGAGCAGCTTTTAAAAACTTTAGAAAAGGACAACACTGCCAACTCAGAAGAAGCATTAATAGAAATTTATAAAAGACTAAGACCGGGAGAACCTCCTACATATGACAGTGCGAAGTCATTAATAAAATCCTTATTTTTTGACTACAAGAGGTATGATCTTGCGAAGGTCGGCAGATATAAATTAAATAAAAAGCTTTGCCTGGAAAACAGAATTATCGGAAAGCGAGCGGCAGAGGATATAATTGATAAGGAAACCGGTGAAATATTAGTTTCTAAAGGCGATACCTTCAACAGTGAATTAATTTTTAAATTAGAAGCAGCAGGCATATTTTCAGTAAACATTCTTAATTCCGATGATAAAGTATCCAAGGTAATAAGCAACAAGTTTGTAGATCCAAAGGTATTTGGTTTAGATATAGATTTTGAAAAGTTAGGTATAAAAGAGAAGGTTTACTATCCGGTTATGAAAAAGATACTGGATGAAAACAGCTCAACAGAAGAAATAGAAAAAGCGATAATTGAGTCATTAAAACAAATTCCTGCTTCCGAAAATAATATATTTGATAAAGAACAGGAAGAAATTTATTCATTATCTCCAAAACATATAGTCAAGGATGATATGTATGCTTCAGTCAACTACCATTTAGGTTTGTTTAAAGGCATAGGCAAGACTGATGATATTGACCACCTTGGCAACAGAAGGCTGCGTTCTGTAGGGGAGTTGCTGCAAAATCAAGTAAGAGTAGGTTTGTCAAGAATGGAAAGAGTAGTCAGAGAAAGAATGACTATTCAGGATGTGGATGTTGTTACACCGCAGGTTCTGATAAATATAAGACCTGTTTCTGCGGCAATCAAGGAGTTCTTTGGCTCCAGCCAGTTATCTCAGTTTATGGATCAGACAAATCCCTTAGCTGAACTTACTCACAAAAGAAGAATGTCTGCTCTTGGACCAGGCGGATTAAGTAGAGACAGGGCAAGCTTTGAAGTAAGAGACGTTCACCATTCCCATTACGGCAGGATGTGTCCCATTGAAACACCTGAAGGTCCTAACATTGGTCTTATTACTTCTCTTGCAACATATGCAAGAATTAATGACTATGGATTTTTGGAATCTCCTTACAGGAGAGTTGATAAGGCAACGGGGAAAGTAACTGATATAATAGATTATATCACTGCGGATGTAGAAGATACAAAAATAATCGCTCAGTCATACGAGCCTTTAAATGAGGACGGCACATTTGAACACAGCCGTGTTGTTGTAAGAGGAATTGACGGTATAAATGAAATTGTTTCGAAGGATATGGTTGATTACATGGAGGTTTCTCCAAAACAGGTAATTTCCATAGGGACAGGTATGATACCGTTCTTGGAAAATGACGATGCCAACCGTGCCCTTATGGGTGCAAACATGCAAAGGCAGGCAGTGCCCCTGTTGGTTACGGAAGCGCCAATAATCGGAACAGGTTTGGAATACAAAGCAGCTAAGGATTCCGGTGCTGTAATTGTTGCTGAGTATGACGGAAAAGCAGTTTCTGTAAATGCCTCCGAAATATTAGTAAGAAGAAACGACAATGGTATGATTGACAAATATCCGCTTCTTAAATTCAAACGTTCAAACAGCGGTACTTGTGTAAATCAAAGACCAATTGTATATAAAGGCGACGAAATAAAAAGAGGTCAGATAATCGCTGACGGTCCTTCAACAGATAACGGCGATATGGCTATCGGAAAGAATCTTTTAATAGGATTCATGACTTGGGAAGGTTATAATTACGAAGATGCCATGCTGCTAAATGAAAAGTTGGTTATGGATGATGTTTTAACATCCGTCCATATTGAGGAATATGAATCCGAAGCAAGGGATACTAAGCTTGGACCTGAAGAAATAACAAGGGATATCCCAAATGTCGGAGATGATTCTCTGAAGGATTTGGATGAAAGAGGAATTATCAGAATCGGTGCTGAAGTTAAATCCGGAGATATTCTTGTAGGAAAGGTTACTCCTAAGGGCGAAACCGAATTGACTGCCGAGGAAAGGCTTCTGCGAGCAATTTTCGGTGAAAAAGCAAGAGAAGTAAGAGATACCTCGTTAAAAGTACCCCACGGCGAAACCGGTATAATCGTTGATGTAAAGGTATTTACCAGAGAGAACGGAGACGAACTGAGTCCGGGAGTAAGCAAGCTTGTAAGAGTTTATATTGCTACAAAACGTAAAATAAATGTTGGTGACAAAATGTGCGGACGTCACGGTAACAAGGGTGTTATTTCACGCATTATGCCGGAAGAAGATATGCCTTTCTTGCCTGATGGCACTCCGCTGCAGGTTGTTTTAAATCCGCTTGGTGTTCCTTCCCGTATGAATATAGGTCAGGTTTTGGAAGTCCATCTTGGATTAGCTGCCAAGAAGTTAGGCTGGAATGTTGCAACACCTGTATTTGACGGTGCGGTTGAAGATGACATATGGGATGCTCTTGAAATGGCAGGCTACCCAAGGAGCGGTAAAATTGAACTTAGAGACGGACGTTCGGGCAATTATTTCGACGGACCGGTAACGGTGGGATATATGTATATGCTGAAACTTCACCATCTTGTTGACGATAAAATACATGCCAGATCAACCGGACCTTATTCATTGGTTACACAGCAGCCTTTGGGCGGTAAAGCTCAATTTGGCGGTCAAAGATTCGGTGAAATGGAAGTTTGGGCTTTGGAAGCATATGGAGCAGCTCATACATTGCAGGAAATATTAACCGTAAAATCCGATGATGTTAACGGAAGGGTTAAAACATATGAAGCAATTGTCAAAGGTGAAAATATTCCTGAACCGGGAATCCCTGAATCTTTCAAGGTACTTGTAAAAGAATTGCAGAGCTTGGCTTTGGATATAAAAATTATTACCAGTGATGATGCTGAAGTTGAAATAATCGATACTATGGACGGGGATGATGACATACCTGTTGATACCGAAAACTTAGGTGATATGGCTATTGTCGGAGAGGATATGGAAGGTATGCAGATTGACTCCGAAGAAACGGAAGATATTGACGATATTGATGATTTGGATTCGGATATATTAGATGATTTGGAAATAGAAGAAGACGATTATGACAACGACGATGAGTTGCAATAAGGTATGTGGTGGGGCAGAGAAAATGTCACCCAAAATAAATTACAAGGACCGATTGAAAATTAAATTATAAAATTATAATGAAGGGAGCGAACTCCTTGGTAGATTACAATAATTTCGAATCAATAAGAATTGGGTTGGCTTCTCCCGATAAAATCAGACAATGGTCAAGAGGGGAAGTCAAAAAACCTGAAACAATAAATTACCGAACTTTAAAACCTGAAAAGGATGGACTGTTCTGCGAAAAAATATTCGGTCCCACAAAGGACTGGGAATGCCATTGCGGAAAGTATAAAAGAGTAAGATACAAAGGCGTAGTTTGTGACCGTTGCGGAGTCGAGGTTACAAAAGCGAAAGTAAGAAGAGAAAGAATGGGACACATCGAGCTTGCCGCTCCCGTTTCCCACATATGGTATTTTAAGGGTATTCCTTCAAGAATGGGTCTTATTCTTGATATGTCACCAAGAGCACTTGAAAAAGTTTTATACTTTGCTCAATATGTTGTTACGGAAGCAGGAGACACTTCGCTTTCTGATAAACAATTATTGACTGAAATGGAATACAGAGAATACAAGGATCACTATAAGAATGCATTTAAAGCTGAAATGGGAGCTGAAGCTATCAAAAAACTTCTTGAAAAAATAGATCTTGAAGGTGAAGCTGCTGAATTAAAAAGTCAGTTAAAAGACAGCAAGGGACAGAAAAAAATCAGAATTACCAGGAGGCTTGAAGTAATTGAAGCCTTCAGAGTTTCAGGCAACCGCCCTGAATGGATGATTTTGGATGTTGTACCTGTCATTCCTCCTGAATTAAGACCGATGGTACAATTGGACGGAGGTCGTTTTGCTACTTCAGATTTAAATGACTTGTACAGAAGAGTAATAAACAGAAACAACCGTTTAAAAAGACTCCTTGATTTAGGAGCTCCTGATATAATCGTAAGAAATGAAAAAAGAATGCTTCAGGAAGCAGTTGATGCTTTGATAGATAACGGAAGACGGGGAAGACCTGTAACAGGTCCAGGAAACAGACCTTTAAAATCACTTTCTGATATGCTTAAGGGAAAACAAGGCCGTTTCAGACAAAATCTTCTTGGCAAGCGTGTTGACTATTCAGGCCGTTCGGTTATAGTCGTAGGACCTGAACTGAAGTTTAACCAATGCGGTCTTCCTAAGAAAATGGCTCTTGAATTATTTAAGCCATTTGTTATGAAAAAGCTTGTTGAAACAGGAGCTGCCCATAACATAAAAAGTGCAAAGAAAAAGGTTGAAAAGGTTGATACGGCAGTATGGGATGTATTGGATGAAATAATCAAGGACCACACTGTAATGTTAAACCGTGCTCCGACTCTTCATAGATTGGGAATTCAGTCTTTTGAGCCTGTACTTGTCGAAGGTAAGGCTATTAAGCTTCACCCGTTGGTATGTACGGCATACAATGCTGACTTTGACGGTGACCAGATGGCTGTTCACGTTCCTCTTTCCGTAGAGGCACAGGCGGAATCAAGATTCTTGATGATGTCGGTTAACAACATTCTTGCACCAAAGGATGGAAGACCAATTACAACTCCAACACAGGACATGGTTTTGGGAAGCTATTACATGACTTTGGAAATTGAAGATTCTAAGGGTCAGGGAATGATTTTCAAGGATTATGATGAAATGAAGATGGCATATTTCAACAGGAATGTTGATTTGCATGCCAAAGTTAAGGTAAGAAAAACTGTCGGAGACGAAACAAAATTAGTTGAAGCCACAGTCGGAAGATTTATATTCAATGAAGGTATTCCGCAGGATTTAGGATTTGTCGACAGGGAAAAAGATAAATTTTCACTTGAAGTTGACAAAACAGTAACCAAAAAATCATTAGAAGAAATAATATACCGTTGCTTCAGAAAACACGGGAATTCTAAGACAGCTGAAGTTTTGGACGGAATTAAATCCAAGGGCTACAGATATTCGACTGTTGGAGCCATTACCATTTCCGTAAGCGATATTACGGTTCCCGATGAAAAGAAATCTCTTATTGAAAAAGCGGAAAAGCAGGTTTTGGAATACGAAAAGAAGTATAGAAGAGGCTTGATGACCGATGAAGAAAGATATGAAAATGTAATAAAAATCTGGAACCAGACTACGGAAGATGTTACAAATGCTTTAATGGATAATCTTGATCCTTTAAACTCCATTTATATTATGTCTGTGTCAGGAGCCCGTGGAGGACGTAACCAGATTAAACAGCTTGCCGGCATGCGTGGTCTTATGGCAAGTGCCGTAGGTAAGACTGTTGAGGTTCCTGTTAAATCAAATTTCCGTGAAGGACTTTCCGTTCTTGAATTCTTCCTGTCTGCTACGGGAGCCCGTAAAGGTTTAACGGATACTGCTCTTAGAACAGCAGACTCAGGATATTTAACAAGAAGACTTGTTGACGTAAGCCAGGATGTTATTGTCAGAGAGCCGGATTGCGGCACAACAGACGGTATTGAGGTTGAAGCTTTTGTAGACGGCAAGGAAGAGATTGAAAAGTTAAGCGAAAGGTGTGCCGACAGATTTGCTGCAGATGATATAGTACACCCTGAGACAGGTGAGATATTTGTAAAAGCCGGTGAATTTATATCTGAAGACATGGCTGTCAGAATCCAGAATTCAGGAATTAAAAAAATTAAGGTAAGAAGTGTTCTTACCTGCAAAACGGTACATGGAGTATGTGCAAAATGCTACGGTACCAACCTTGCGACAGGAAAGCCCGTGAATGTGGGAGCTGCAGTCGGTATTATTGCCGCTCAGTCAATAGGTGAACCCGGTACACAGCTTACAATGCGTACATTCCATACCGGAGGTATTGCGGCAGCCGCAGATATCACTCAAGGTTTGCCCCGTATCGAAGAGCTGTTTGAAGCAAGAAAGCCGAAAGGTCAGGCTATAATTTCTGAAATTCCGGGAAAAGTAACTTTAACTGAAAAAGCACACAAAAGAGAAGTTACAATTACCAATATGGATGAAGTGGAAAGCAAGACATACTTAATACCCTACGGTTCTAAAATTTTAGTAACCGAAGGTGATTATATAGAAGCAGGAGATAAAATTACCGATGGTTCAATTAATCCACATGACATTTTGAACATTAAGGGTATGAAAGCATTGGAATCATATATTCTGATGGAAGTGCAAAGAGTTTACAGAATGCAGGGTGTTGACATCAGCGACAAGCACGTTGAGGTTATCATAAGGCAGATGGTTAATAAGGTAAGAATCGATGAATCGGGAGATACACCATTGTTGCCGGGAAGCTTGGTTTCAAGCTTTGAATTTAATCAGCAAAACGCAGAAGCAATTAATGAAGGAAAAGAACCTGCAACGGGTGAGGTTGCACTTTTGGGTATCACCAAGTCATCTCTTGCAACAGATTCATTCTTAGCTTCGGCGTCATTCCAGGAAACTACAAGGGTTCTTACAGATGCGGCTACAAAAGGAAAAGTTGATAACTTAATCGGACTTAAAGAAAATGTCATCATCGGTAAGTTGATACCTGCCGGTACAGGAATGAAGAAATACAGAAATATTGGCATTACAATTGACGATGTTGAAAAAAAAGTTGATGATGCAGTTTAATAGGTGTGGGGACACACCTCTACACAAGA
>ENA-UOOR01001531-UOOR01001531.1-fermentation-metagenome-genome-assembly--contig:-NODE-1531-length-26819-cov-109.377896_pt1 | contig 26819 bp, 25 predicted proteins | sample MGYA00245780_ERZ724029 | MGnify/ENA primary metagenome ERZ724029 (study PRJEB28704, sample SAMN03018315) | fermentation metagenome | biome: anthropogenic terrestrial biome; feature: soil... | reverse complement strand
TGAAATTGAAAGCTGTCTGGAGCTCTTGTATCGTATCATAAAATGCAAGGATTATAAAGTAAAAATACTCAATTTCTTGCAGATATGCAAATTTAATATCGATTAATTTGCTGGTTTTCAGCATAAATATCTATTATTCAGCAGACCCTAATTCCTGTTTACAGAAGATGCCCGGAATGGCGCATTACTGGACTACCATGATGGAGACGCGACAGCATGATTCGATCTCCTTGAAAGATGGCCTGCAACTGCTTATACAGGCCGAGTTGGACAACCGCACGACAAGCCGGAACACGCGTCTGGTGAAGAAAGCCCGCTTCCGCTATCAAGCCTCTATCGGCGAGGTCATCTACGACAGCAAACGCGGAGTGGACAAGCAGAAGGTGCTCAATCTGGCCACATGCGACTATGTGCGCAAGGGAGTATCTGTGCTCATCACAGGAGCGGCAGGAACAGGCAAGAGCTGGCTCGGTACTGCTCTGGGGCATCAGGCCTGCATGAACGGACTCAAGGTGGCATACTACAATGTCTACCGTCTCTTCGAGGAGATTGCACTTGCACGCATCGCCAGTACCCTGCACCGGTTCTTTGCCAAGCTCGCACAGACTGACCTGCTCATCCTGGATGACTTCGGCATGAAGGTGCTCGATGGTCAACAACTGCTTGACTTTATGGAAATCATAGAAGACAGGCACGGCCAAAAAGCTACCATCATCATCTCACAGTTACCAGTAGCCGACTGGTACGATGTGATGAAGGGAAACACTACGGCCGCGGATGCCATCCTCGACCGTTTGGTGCACACAAGTGTGCGCTTCGAGCTAAAAGGTGCCTCTCTACGGCAGAAAAAAGTATCAAATCAAACTGAAAACAGAGAAAATGACTAATTTTGCATCGCCATTAGGGTAAAGAGCATGAAAAGTGAACGGATATCCCCGTTTTGGGTGGGTGGATATCGTCCGTTTTCAGCATACCAATAAGTCAAACTGCTCGCGTGGCAGCATTTTTACAATTTGTTTAAAAATCGGCTGACCGACTAAATTTTTTGTCTTACCTTTGCTCATAGTTGAAAATTTGCGTTGCAATACAAATTTACAACTTAGGGGTGAAACTTAGGTGGAACCCCTACTTTTTTCTAAATATTTTTGTCGGTCAGTAGTGATTAATAATATTTGAAAAAGAAGATAAAGTTAATTGCGTAAGGTGACAATTCTATTCCAATATATCCTCTTCCCCAAGAGGAGCATACGGACCATCCTTCACCTCAAATATCACAGTACCAGTTTCCATTACCTCTAAAGTATGCCATTGTCCTGATGGAATATGAACGCCATACACTTCTTCTTTAGGATTTACTAAATACTGATTTACAAGATTTTTATTGTCATCATAGAATAAAACATTGATGCTGCCTCTCAGAACTATATAAGTCTCTGCGGTATGTGTATGTCTATGTATAGGAAGTATAGTGCCGGGTTCCAAAGCATTCAGCAATCTCTGTGCTTTAGCATCAAGGCTTTCGTGCAGGTTATAATTCATTCTGAGACGTTTGTTTGCTTTAGCTTTCTCTGTTACGTTATCTAATAAGTATTTATCAATAATCATTGATTATATTCTTTTAAAAAATTGCAGTAATTTAGGTAACAATCTGTATATAGGATATAGTAATGGAGGTTTAAATCCATTCGCCCTAAAAGCATTTATACACTGGATATTCTGTTTTCTAAAATTCTTCCAGTATTTGCTTGATGTGCCACCCAACCGCATCTTAACAGTAGTAATGGGTAGATACTTAGTTTTTATATTATATTTCTCAAAAAATCTAAGCATTAACTCAAAATCAGCCGAAATCGAGAAATCTAAATTGAATATACCATATTTTTCGTATACCTCTTTTTTTAGATATACGGTAGGATGTGGTGGATGCCATCCTCTAAAGAAGCTTCCCTTTTTAAAAGTATTCGATACCCAGTATCTTACAATCTTGTCAGGGTTATTTCGGTATACATAATATAAATTCGTAAATACACCCTCTAATGAAGAGTCATAAACAAATTCATTAGCAAAACTCTTGATTACATCATTGGAAGTAAAAAAGTCATCCGAATTTAAGATTCCTATTACATCACCAGTAGCACAATTAATGCCCTTATTCATTGCATCATATATCCCTTTATCAGGCTCAGAAACAATACAACTAACTCTATTTGGCATATCCATAATAGTTTTGATTGTGTTATCGTTAGAAGCCCCGTCTATAATGATATGCTCAATATCATTATAAGTTTGACTGTCTACTGATTTAATACAATCAGCTATATGTGCTTCACTATTATATGTGGCGGTTATAATACTTACTTTCATAAGTAAAGAAATTCCTTATCACCTAAAGCTCTCAAGTGTCTTTTTTATTCCTTCCTTTGCTGATACAGGCATTCGATCAATGCCCAGTGCATTTTTAATCTTATCGTTGCTTACCACATAGTTCTCTGTTAGCTTATGCAACCTATCTTTGTTAAGCGGAAGATGAAGTAGACCACCTACTGAAGCAGCCGCCCCCATAAGGCCCTTAGGTAGCCTCCAAATGCGCGATCTTTTGCCCACAGACTCACTGATCAACTCAATCAGTTCGTTAGTGGAAATAGGCTCATCATCCCCCACATGATAGGTCCCACTTTCAATATCATCTTTCACTATCAGTTGTTCCACAACGAAACTGATATTATCTATAGAGCAAAATGATCGTAAGTTCTCATAAGAACCCAGTGGCCATGGAATACCCTTGCTTACCACATTGTAAAGTAAATTTAAATTACCTTTATTTCCGGGACCGTGAATCATGCAAGGTCTTAGTATATATATATTCTTATCATTAACTCTGGGATCTTTTTTCATGTAGTTAAGGATATACTGCTCTGCCTTTATTTTAGACTCACCATAAGGGCCAACAGGATGCGGAACCACATCTTCCGTCAGGATATCTCCCGGAACACTATCAGCTGCAGCTTTCACCGAACTGAAAAATACAAACGTTTTAGCATCACTTTCCATGAAGTAATCAAATATATTTTGCGTTAAACCTGTATTTATATCAAAATAATCTTGAGCTAAACTTTGATTTTTAGTATCATGTGCTTTACCTGCAAGATGTATAATTGCATCCAACTGAGGTAACTTGTCCAAATTATCCCAACCAAATATTTGTTCAACACCTTCTTTATTAGGTTGTATTATATCCAATCCGAATAACTTGTGACGCTTGCTCCAGTTGTTGGTGAAGTTAGTGCCAACAAAGCCGTTTATACCAGTGATAAGAATTCGTTTCATATATTATATAAGTAACTTAATATTGATTTAGCCATTTCACGATTGATGTTGTCACGGCTGAATTTTGCAATAAAGTCTGTACGTTTTTCGTTAATGTAAGTATAATTTTGCAATCCAGATACCATAGCTTCCACATCACAGGGGTTAAATAAAATCGTGTTACTAACATTTTCTGTGATGAATTTATTAGCATAACCATCCACTCCTGCTATAATTGGTTTATCGAATGTTGCTAATTCAAATATCTTCGAAGGAAGCACCTTCTCAAAAGCTTCGTAATCATTTAGGTGAAGGAATAAGAAATCCGAGCCGTTATATATCTCCAATAACCTCTCACGTGTCACAGGTGGCATTAAATCTACATTCTTCAAACCCAGTTTAGCGATTTCATCCTCTAACACATTCTTTGCTCCCCCATCACCTATGACTTTAAACTGATAGTTAGATCCTAGTTGTGATGCTGCTTGAGGAATAATTTTATGTAATCCTTGGCCTTCACCAATGTTTCCAGCATAAGTTATTGTTTTTTTAGTACTACCATTCAGGCTACTGCTCTTGTTGTTGTTTAAAAAGACATCATCGATACCATTAGTGAAAAAAGAGTATTTAGCGTTATTGTATTTTTTGAAATATGGTTTGAAACCTTCAGAGATAAGATTTATATGAGATGCATAAGAAAACGTTCTTTTTTCAATTACTTTAAGAAAAGGAAGAATAGCTGTTTTAACCAACTTATTCTTCAATACATCGTCCATAGTGTCAACAAAAATATCCCTGATATCCAAGTAAAGAGGTGTTTTCTGTTTTCTGGCTATAACTAAACCAAGATATGCCGTAAAAAGTCTTGAAGAAGAAGCAAACACTAAATCATACTTTTCGTTTTTTGTAATCTTTATTGCTTCTGCAAAATAACGTCTGAATGAGTGTACCTGATCCAGCATACCACTTTTATGAGAAGGAAGATCAATCCTATGAATACTCATATTTCCAATATCTTCTCTCGTTTTTGCTTCAACTTTAAAAGAACTATATCTATTGGGTTGTGTAGTGACCACATCAATATGGCAATCCTCTCCACACTGCTTAGAGAGTTCCATGGCAAGGGGCGTATTTCTAAAAGAACCGGCACATAAATCCGGTTCAAAGTAGAATGTTAAATATAAAATATTCATTTTAGTTTAATATTTGTAGTCAAATTTCCACGGAAAGACACTTCAATAGACATGCTTTCAATACGTTTATTAAATTCAGGCGAATAGTGTGAAGTATTTAATGTTAGTGACAATGGGTTTTTAAACACTACAACAAAATCCTTTCCCCTAACTTCGTTCTCTGAGATTTCTATTTTTTCATTAGGATGAAAATGAAAATGTGCTACCCCTTCACCATTCAATATATCATCTTCAATAAAAACTTCAGTTTCATTTATTCTAATACCCCTTTTGTGAATTACTCCAAAACGCTTAAAATACCCATCGTGAGAAGCAGTTACACAAAAATCAGTATCTTCAACAACCTTCGTTTTAGCTCTTTTCCCAACACGATGTCCGGCCCACACCTGACTTGAATTTTCATTATTTATAGTCACTGTATTATGTGCAGCTGTAGAGCGCTCATAAAACCTAGTTTCGTTCAACTCATAAGTCGAAGTTCCGGTATCAACGATTACAGGACGACCATTTATATATAGTTCAAAAGATAATGTATCTGCATGTGCATGACCCGGTTGATAAGTAGGGCCAACTTCTCCTATGTCAAAGAATAATTCGATATTCTCAGAAGCCAGTTTTCTATACCCCGAATCTGACAAATGTAAATCATGTGGATAAGTGAGATTTAACTCATTAGCATAAGAGAATAGCTGTTTTGGTGTAGGTGCAATATTAACTGCTGCATCATTAAACAATGGAATATCACCATTTCTGAAAGTGAAGTTATTCATAAATGCAAGCATTTTCTCAGCCCTATCTTTTAGCAACTGAAGCAATTCTTGGTCGAAGAGATTATTATTAGATACTAAATTAAAACAATCCAGTACTCTGTAAGTCATTAAACAATGATACATAGGGCTCAATTCAAAATGTGCACCATCTTCTAAAATCTGTTCGTCAAGCTCATTAATCAAAATACTCCTCGCCTGTTTATATAAACTAATATCATTAAAATAATAAGCCCCAAATAATAAAGCAAAACCATTTTCTAATAAATGATTCCCTAACAAGTGATACTCTTTTTGTTTGCACAACAATTGAAGCTGCAACCACAAAGAATTATTATACTCATATTTATTTATACCATGAGTAATAAAAAACCGGATCCAGTTCATTACCCTCAAAGAAATAGGATAAGGTTCCAGTCCGGTATAATTATCATTAATAGTACAGATATAGTCGTCAATAAGCCTTAACCCTTCATCAACAGAAATATCCTCTTGATTCAGATATTCAAAATAGTTTAAGTTATATGTCCACAACCTGCCATATTCAGGAAAATTCCAATCTATTTTACCTGGAAAAGTATGCTCAATATTTAGGAAAGTAAAACATTTATCAGATTTATAAGAATTACTATTAAGTATCGACTGCACGAACATCAAGTTCTGAACAGAAGCTTTCGATATAGTAGTTCCGGTACTTATTGATGGAGACTTCCCTACTCTATTTCTAATGAAATATTTTAATCTGTATCGTATCTGAATAGGTTTCAGATGACGAACAGTATTAAATAGCAGTGAAATTTTAGAAATATAACCCATTACAAACTACCGCTCCCCAATAAACTCAATTATCCTCTCACAAGCCTGTCCATCACCATAAGGGTTGCTAGCTTGCGACATAGAGTTGTAATACTCTTGGTCGTCTAACAAGCGTGAGGTTTCGGTAACAATCAGGTCGTAGTTTGTGCCTACAAGCTTCACGGTGCCGGCATCTACTGCTTCGGGGCGTTCTGTTGTGTCGCGCATCACCAAAACTGGTTTACCTAAGCCGGGGGCTTCTTCCTGAATACCACCACTATCGGTAAGCACCAATGTACTCTGATTCATCAGATACACAAAAGGAAGGTACTCTAATGGTTCTATAAAATGTATGTTAGTATCAGAAGACTTCTCTTCTATATTCTTAGAAACTGCAGCTTCACCAAATATTTCTTTTATAGGTTTGCGAACATTAGGATTCAAGTGCATAGGATAAACAAAATCCACATCAGGGTACTTCTCTGTGAGGGTTTTAATTGCATTACACATATTGATGAAACCATCACCAAAGTTCTCTCTTCTGTGACCAGTGATAAGTACCAATTTACGTTTGTTAGGCAGTGGCGACATAAAGTCCTCTACCATCTCGCCCGGTAAGCCACTCTCTAATAGAGTATCTTTTATTTCCGACTGCAAGCTCTTATCGCTCTTAATCTTATCTAATACCATGTATAAAGCATCAATAACAGTATTTCCTGTTACTGTAATGGTAGACTCATCAACACCCTCCTTAAGTAAGTTCTCTTTACTTAGAGGTGTCGGAGCAAGATTAAAAGCCGAAATCCTGCTGGTAATCTGCCTGTTCATCTCCTCAGGCCATGGACTGTAAATATTGTGAGTTCTTAACCCCGCTTCAATATGAGCAACTGGTATCTGCTGATAAAATGCAGCAAGCGCAGCAGACATCGATGTAGAAGTATCACCATGTACAAATACAACATCAGGCTTAGCCTCCTTTAAAACATCCCTTAAACCTGTAAGCACACGAGCAGTAACATCATACAAGTCCTGCCCCTGCTTCATAATATTTAAATCATAATCAGGCTTAATATCAAAAAGATGCAATACCTGATCAAGCATTTCGCGGTGCTGCCCAGTTACACATACAATCGTTTCAAACCTATCGGTATGCTTCTGAAACGCCTTCACCAATGGAGCCACTTTAATAGCTTCAGGGCGTGTACCGAAAACCAGCATCACTCGTTTTTTTTGTTCCATAATATTTTTTTTAATGATCAATTATTTCAGATCATAGTAAGTTAATCGTTTTTGATTAGTAGATTATTCAAAATTAATCTAAATGAAAATATAGTTGAATGATTATCTCTTAAACACCCCGGCAAAATCAAGAATCACCTTATCATCCCTCCAGGGCAACTCCTTAAACTGATTATGTGCAACAAGCATAGCTACAATATCGGCCTTCTCGTAAGCATCCCTGTAATCGGTCAGTTTAAACACCTTATGATCCTCAATATTAGGTTCAACAATTAGGAAATCGGCATTATTATGCCCCTGCATCACCTTCGTGGCAATGTACTTGGCAGGCGACTCACGCAAATCGTCAATATTAGGCTTAAAAGCAAGCCCCATAAGAGCAACCACTGGTTCCCTGCCATGCTCCAGCTCAAACTGCTTCATGGAAACCTGAGTCTTCTCGGCACACCAAAAAGCCTTGTAGTTATTCAGTTCACGCGCCTTACCAATAATCTGACTCTCCATTGGAAAAGCCGAAGTTATAAAGTACGGGTCCACCGCAATACAGTGACCACCCACACCACTACCAGGCTGAAGAATATTCACCCTCGGATGCTTATTGGCCAACTCAATCAATTTCCACACATTAATACCCGCCTTATCACAAATGATAGACAACTCATTGGCAAAAGCAATCTGCACGTCGCGCGACGAGTTCTCCGTAAGTTTACACATCTCCGCAGTGCGAGTATTCGTCCTATGCGAAACACCCTTAACAAACCTGCTGTAAAAATCAACAGCCTTATCGGTCGACTCAGGATTAAGTCCCCCAATAACCCTATCGTTATTCACCAACTCATGAATAATATTACCCGGAAGCACCCTCTCCGGGCAATAAGCAATATATATCTTATCCTTCAGTTCGGGACGCTCACTAAAAATCAGCTCCGCCATCTTCTCGGTAGTACCCACCGGCGAAGTAGACTCGATAATATACAAATCACCCTCCTTCAAGAAAGGCAAAACATTACGAGTAGCCGCCTCCACATACGAAATATCCGGTTCATGATCACCCGTAAAGGGCGTTGGCACCACAATAAGGAACACATCACTCGCTTCCGGCACCGTTTGTGCCCTAAGCCAACCATTCTTCACCACTTTAGCAGCAAGATCGGCCAACCCTGGCTCCACAATATGAATCTTACCCTGGTTGATGGTCTCAACCACATGAGGATTCACATCCACACCCACTACCTCAATGCCGTTATCTGCCGCAACAATTGCTGTGGGGAGACCGATGTACCCCAGTCCTATGAAACATGCTTTCATATATAATCTCTAAAATGTCTAAAATGTCTATTATTTAATTTCCACCCATCTGTTTTCTTTCAGGCTTTGGATAGCCGCGAAGCTAGCTTGGGTAGTATTCACAATACTTTCAAACGGTATAAGAGCATCACCACCCGATTGGATAGTTTTAATCAACCTGTGGAATTGATTCTTATGACCCTTATCCATCGATGTCTTCAGTTTCGAGAAACCCTTTACGCCATACCCCTTAGTCTCACGGAAGTTATCCATCACAAGAGTACGCTCTTGCGAGTACACCTCTACACGCTCCTTAGAATAAGCCTTAGAGCCATTTGCGAAGTAGTTGATAACTCCTGTCGATCCATTCTCATACCTCAATAAGATAGAAGCATTATCTGTATTCTCCTCAGGATTAGTTCCCATAGCATTCATACAAACAGACTTAACTTTACTACCAGTCAGAAAACTAATCAAATCGATATAATGACAAGCCTCACCAATTATTCTGCCACCACCCGTCTTCATATCGTGCACCCAAACGTTGGCAGGAATAAAACCCGCATTCATGGTAGCGATCACGTTCATCTGGCTGTCGCCCACCAGACTCTTTATTTTCTCCATATGCGGAGAGAACCTACGGTTAAAACCTACTGTGAGAGTCTTTCCCGACTTCTCATAAACATCAATAATATTCTGAAGCTCCTCATCATTAAGAGCTAGAGGTTTTTCCACAAAAACATTCTTTCCGGCCTGCAGACCCTCAATCACCATTCGCGCATGCAAATCATGACGAGTGGTAATCAATAAGGTATCCACCTCATCATCCTTCAAAATCTCCTTGTAGTCGGTCGTAGAATGCGAAAAACCAAACTTCTTCGCAAGGGTAGTGCCTGAAAGCCCTCCCTGACTTGCAATATATTTAAAATGCGCCCCACTATCTTTCAGGGCCGGCATCATCGTCATTTTTGTAAAGTTACCCGCACCAATCACTCCGATCACCCCTTTTGCCCCTTTGAAGCGGTTATTGGCAAAAGAAACAGTGTGCAATGGTTCCTTCTTTTCGGTACTATCATAACTGATGATGGAAGCGATCGATTTATGAGCCCCTATATCTCCATATATCTTTTTATATTCATCCAGCGGTACAATCTCGGTAATCATTTCTCTCACCTGCAGCGCACCCGAGGAAATCGCGTACAGTACCGACTCAAAATTTCTCTGCTCCGTCCATCGTACAAAAGGAAGCGGATAATCCATTCCCTTCTGTTCGTAGTTGTCGTCATACCTGCCGGGACCATAAGAACAGGAAACCTGAAAAGTCAGTTCCTTCTCGTAGAATTCAGCACGACTGATATTCAAGCCAATCACACCCACCAAAACAATCTTACCCCGTTTCCGGCTCATTCTTGCAGCCTGAGAGATGATCGCATCCGTATGTGCCGAAGCAGTAATAACCACACCATCGGCACCCACACCGTCCGTCTGCTCTTCCACGAACTTCACCACATCACCCTTGCCAGAGTTAAAAGGAATGATCCCCCATTTCTCAGCCAGCGCAAGCTTCTCCTCATCCAGGTCAGAACCAATCACCCGGCACCCGTTTGCTTTCAGCAGCTGTGCCGTGAGCAAGCCGATCAGACCCAGCCCAATCACCACCACTGTTTCACCAAGAGTAGGATTCAACAACCTTATACCCTGTAAGCCAATTGAACCAACAACAGTAAAAGCCGCCTCCTCATCCGAAACATTATCCGGTATATGAGCCACCAAGTTCTTCGGCACACACACATACTCTGCATGCGCACCATTAGAAGCAACCCTATCACCAACCTCAAAGCCGCTCACACCCTCACCCACGGCAACCACTTCCCCCACGTTGCAATAACCCAGTGGGATAGGTTCACCCAGCTTATTAAACACAGCTTCCACCGTTGGCTTCAGTCCATCAGTCTTAATCTTATCAAGCACCTGCTTTACCTTATCAGGCTGTTGCTTCGCCTTCTGCAAGTAATTAGACTTACCAAACTCCACCAGCATCCGCTCCGTACCCAAAGACACTAACGACTTTGAAGTCCTGATAAGCAAGCACCCCCTTTTAATCTGTGGTGAGGGCACCTCTTCCAATATTGTTTCTCCTGTTTTAAAGGATTGTATTATTTGTTTCATTTATCTTTTAATAGATCTTTCTACACCTATGAATTTAAGAAATTTGGCACCCATATTAAATACTGACTCATTATTTTTGTAATCCCAATAGAACTTCTTTGGCATATTAAAATAACTTCTTAATTCATCAGGTGTAATCTCTAACTTTGTTGTTATATAATTAAAATCTTCTTCTATCGTTTCAGGATTATATGCAGGTGACTCTAACATATTAAGTGCATCTTCTCTCTTCATTTGACCAGTAAGAATAAGGCTTGAGAACTGAACTCTCCGAGTATCAAACCCAAAACGCTCTGGCAACCAATAACCCTCAAAGAACTTTGTAAATATCGATTCGAAATGTTTTTGAGGATAAGGTGTCCAACCATATTCTTTTGTTAATAGATCTAGAGCATCCTCCTTGATAAAAGGCATATAGTTAAGTGGCTTTACTACTTGAACACCTCTAATATATCGCAAATAAAACTTATGTCTGAGTATTGAACTAAATGGATAGGTTTTCATCTCAACTGTACTAAACCTTTTCATTATATCATTTAATTGAGCCATGTCTGTACCATAGTATAGCCATTCCATTGGATTTCTAACACATTCAGTAGATATATTACCTCCATTCAATATATACTTAATGTTATATTTATCTGCAAAATTATACAAGGTAGCAATAAAAGCATGATCCTGTGGAATATCAATATGAGGTACACCAGACTTAAAAAATGCTAGTTGAAAATCCCTCATCTCTTCCCAATTAATCACCTCAGTATGCAACTCCAGACCTAATTTCTCAATCATAACCTGAATATTATGAACTGCAAGTTCAGAATTCCAACCACCATCAACATGGAAAACTAAAGGACGCAAGCCAAGTTCTTTCACAGCAAGATGTAGTAAATATGAACTATCTACTCCACCACTCATACCTAATAGACAATCAAAGTTTCTCCCCTTTCCATCCTTCTTAATATTCTCTACCAGTTTTTCCATTTCTGCTCTACCAAGCTCATCGGTATGCCAATTAGGTTTTACATTAGTATAAAAATCATTGCAATGATCACACACGCCATTACCATCAAAAGTAATTCGTGAGTCAGTTGTATCCATTACACAATTGGAACATATTTGATATTGTCTATTCATAGTCTAAGAATCTAATTTTTTTGATAAATATGATATTATATTATTAGAATTATCATCAACAATTTCATTATTAGGTATTCTACTAATATTATCTTTAATCTTAATGATATTTTCTTCTTTTATATTTCTGACAAATGTTTTTATTGATTCATCATTTAATGCATCAATAGAATAGCCACAACTAAGCATTTCTACTTTCTTTGACAAAAATGTCTCTTTGGAAACAATAATAGGTTTATTGAAGAATAGAGACTCGTAAAGTTTATTTGGTTCAGCAATTCTAACATTTAGGTCTTGAGCATCATAACATGTGACTAAAATATCAAGACTCTTATATATCATTGATAAATCATCTGGATTTTTAAACGATCCATGGTATTTTACATTATCATATTTATTAGAAATACTAATTACTTGATTAGTTAATGCAGAGTCACCATAAAAATGAAATTCGTGTTCTGGAAAATACTCTCCTATTATATTGGCAAACCTGAAAATTGTATTTGGAAAACGAAACGCACCAACATAAGCAAATTTAATTTTTTTACTACAAAAAGTACCATTTGAAGTAGGTCTTTGTTTTTTCAAAAAATAAGGACTTAATTTATTCGGCTGAATTATAATATTTTCAGGTACTTCTTTCTTATAAAAGAAATCTGCAAATCCTTCTGATGTCAAAACAGTTAATAAAGATTTGTTTATCATTAATTTATCAACCAGTTTAAAGAACGGTCGTAAAAAATTATATTTCTTATATCCATATAAAATATCTGATATTTCATAAATAAATTTCTTACAGCCAGATAATAACACAGTTATTGTAATAGCATATCCAAAGCTATAAAAAACCGTTTTTCCATTATCATGTTTCTTTAATATTTTTTTTATTGATTTGTAATTTTTGAAGAGCTTTTTAATATGGTCTTTCCCATCTCTTTGTTTATCAAACACATTAACTTTAACACCAGAAATGAAATTGTTTTCAGTATAAACACCTCTATCAATTCCGTAAATTTCAACATTAAATCCATTTGTAATAAAACTATTAACACGTTTTATACATCTTGGTTGAGAAATCGACTCAAGTAAAAACACTATTGTTGGTTTGTCCTTCATTATATACTATCCTGATTTTGGTGGATATAAATAACTTTATTGCATTATAAGATTGTAAAATCTGAGTCCACTCCGAAAAGTCCCTGGCATTTATTCATGAAAATTCCTGACCATTCGGAAGTGATGATTAATATTTCAAAACGGCGCTGAAAAACAGCACCTTAATTGTTTGCATATCAGTATATATTTCAGCAACTTGGAGCAAAACTTAAAGCTTGCAAATAATGTTTAAAGAGTCCGGAAAGAACCCACAACTAGACATGTTTTCATCCCCTTCCGGAATGCTACGAGGCTCCTCGTTGAAAGATTACTTGAAAAATGACTCCTGGCATAATATCTTCCGCGAGCACGTCGTGGCGCGTGTAAACGAAGATATTTTCAAGGTCCTTTATTCATCCGATAACGGCACTCCCTACGCCCCGGTGAGCCATTGAAAAAGTTGCGTATTAAGACGGGAGACGGGAAATATTATTACTTCACGCCTGAAAACGTCCGCACGTCCATGCTCAGGAAAAAGCTGGGGGACGTTCCCATCAAGGAGAAATGGAAGCGAAACAATGTTGAGGCTTCCATCTTCCAGCTCGGTTTCAACTGTAATAACGGCAAGACACGCTACCGCGAGATTGCCGCCAACAGGCTATGGGCGCACTCCCGGGCGACGTGGATAAACTTCAGGAGAATACTGAAACACGTTATGCAAACAAGTAAAAGATCGCTTTCGAGTCAAAAGGAAATCGTTTTTTCCATTAACAAATGGATATATTTTAACTCAAATTTTTGTCAATTTTTTCTATTTTTCCTAAATCAATTTTACTGCCTTAGTAAGTATAGAAGTCTTTTGTAAAGAATTCAAATCCCGTAGTTAAGGTAAATTCCCCTATAATGGGTATATTATTTACTATGTAGAAATCTAATCTAACTTGTTGAAATGGTTTTGCTAAGTTTTTAGATATTTCAAGTATTTTGGCTAAACATTTTGGTTTGGGTATATCTCTATAGTCATAGGTATAATAATCACTAGTAATTAAATATTCTGGATGTTTTACCCAATTTGTATCGTAAATTGTCATTTTCTCACCTGTGTAAGTCCTATCATAAGCTATCCAAATTGCTTCAGGTTCACCGTTAATACAATAAACCTTATAATCAATTATTGAATTTGGAGTTTAATACTACCCATTCTCTGTACCGTCTAAGCGGGGTTTTTAACTAATAAATAATTCACTAACTTTTTTATTATTTTGGATTTTTTATTTGTAAACTAGTCATTCATAGAGCAAACGAGTAAGTCAGGCCCTTTTGGAAAAATACAACTCTTTTCAGAGTGGAGATTTTTCCAAAAACCAGTCAGGGATTTAGCTTGATGTCTCATTTGATACATGTACCTTTGTTTACAAAAAAAAAATCATGCGCTTAACAGGAACATACTTTCCGGCGTTTGTCTTCCGACTTTCTGGTTGGTTTTCTCCTTGTTGTAAGGATTCAAAAACCCTCTGATCCCTTTCCAAAGAGTGGTGCCGTTTTCCGCCGGGAACGGATAAACATGATCCTGTTTCAATGTCCTCCAAAACCGTTCGATATAGATGTTGTCCGTTGCCCTGCCACGGCCATCCATGCTGGTGCTGATTCCAAGTTCATTGAGCCTGTTTACCCATGTCCGGCTGGTAAACTGACTCCCTTGATCTGAGTTGATGATCCCAGGCACACCGTGCTCATGTATTGCTGCATCATGTACTTCAATCACGTTCTCTCCATGCAGGCTATTATGAAGTCCCCATCCAACAAAAAACGACTGTACACGTCTATGATTGCCGTTAAATACATGATGCCCATGTCCATGGGTATGTACGTTATGTCAATCTCCCAGACCTGGTTCGGGTGATCCATCGTGAGATTACGAAGCAGATAGGGATAAATATACCCGGCAAGGCCCAACTTACTCAAATTCAGCTTTGGATATTGAGCTGTTATTCGCGCCTTGCGCATGAGCCGTATCACTCGCTTGGAATTGACCAGATATCTCAGTGTGAACAAGTAGTCTTGCATTTGCAGAACACCTTAAGTAGGATGATCATAATTGCGTTTATCCATTTTCTTCATAATCTCAAGATTCTCCTCATTTTCACCTTTTGGCACATAGTAAAGACCGGATTTGCCGATCCCCAGCAGATCACATTGGCTCTGGAGGCTTAAACAATCATCTTTTGATACAAGGCCTCGACGTTCCATTATTCCAAGCCCAACTGCTTTGACTTTTTTTTTTTAACCAGTCTCGCTGCATCTCCAGTTCGCCTATCTTGGCGAAGAGCTCCTGTCGTTCCTTTTCAAAATCACCTTCACTCTTGGGGCCACGCTTCGAGAAGATTTCTTCTGATCGCTTCAAAAACTCATTCTTCCACGTGGATATTACAGTGGGGTGAACACCATAACGGGCACTTAATTCAGATAGGGTCTCCCGTTCTTTGATCGCAGCTAATGCAACCTCTGCCTTGAAGGCGGCTGAATGTTTTCTTCTTGTCGTTTTCATATCACAAATGTAAGTTTTTTTTATTTGCTTAGATCGTGGTACAAATTTCGGGGGGGGGTAATAGTGTCCCGGCTAAGTTAGTAATTCCGAAATTGTTATATATTAGCTTATTGAGGGCTATTTGGAAGGCATTACAGGCCTTCTGGAATTTTAGGAATGCCCCTCCGAAAGAAGGGGTGCAGGTCTCGCCAAAATGCGCGAGAGTATTCTTTAATCAGTTGATGCTTAAATCGTTAAATTTGCACAGATCCATTATCTTTTCGACCTTTGTGGAGGTATGAAAAAGAACTTTACTACAGGACTTGGAAAGAGTGTCTAAGCAGACCGGGCAAAGCTCTACCGGCAGCGCAGGCAGATACTTCGGGAACCCGGCCTTTCTGAAGGGCCTGACTTCCCAGAACTGCCAGAGTGGCTGCCTGGTGCAGGCGAAGACCAACGGAACCCTTGTAAAGACCCTTGAGATGAAGGACAGGGAACTTGCGAGAATGGATCTTATTCTTTCTATCCGTGACAGTGAAATAAAAGTCAAAGAGGCTCGTATTGCCGAACTTGACAAACTCAAAAAAATCATTGCCAAACACCAGGACAATATCTTTACCTTCCTCTCCAATCCTGCTGTTCCTCCCACGAACAACGACTTCGTGAAGGCTTTGAACCGGCCAAGACTAAATTGGAAGTCAGCGGGTGCTTCCGCTCCGAGGAAGGATCCAGGAACTATGCCACCGTTGCCTCCGTCATTCAAACGGCGACGGGGAACGGACAGAACTTCTTTGAGGTCCTTCGGGTTATTGCAACCCTTGCGCAAGCGTAGTTTCGAGTATAGCATAGTTATTGGCTAATAGTCAGGACTCTCTGTCTATGACCGGGGTACCTGAGTAGTTACAAAATTTAGTGGTATATAAAACTATAAAAACTAATAATACATTTAATATTTGATTGTAATAAAAAGCACCTGACAACATACTTAAAACAATTTGTTGTATTAGTATAAAAGAAATCCAAAAGTGATTGTCCTTCTTTTTAATCAATAAATAGGACCTCTTTAATGCAATCCACAATATATAGATCATAGCAAACCCGCCAAAAAGGCCCAAAGCCATTAACGAATCTAAAATAATATTGTGTGAATAAATAAATCCACCAAATCTATCAAATAAAGCAAATTGACTCCCAAATAATGGATTATCTAAAAACCTTTGAAAAGCATAATCATATAAAGGATCACGACCGCTCGTATGCCCCTCATAGATACTTAATCTCAACCTAGATTCAATAATTGGTGATATATCTCCCATAAAATTTAATATAGGTTCAATAAAGACAAAAATCAAAACAATGGTTACAACTGCTATTGACAAACCGAGCGCCAAATTTTTGCCTCTAGCAATTAACCAAAATAACAAAACAACTACTAAAGCCAATATCGGACTGCGACTCCCAGCCCTTAGCATAATAAAAAAAGAGAGTAGCATTACTGCAATTAATAATATTTTTCTTATTAAACTTACTCCTTTTTTTGATAATAAAAATATTGACAAAACCACCCCCATCGTACCTAAATGACCAAAAGATATAGTATTCAATGCCAAATTTCCTTCTACTCTGCCTGAAATTTCTGATGCATCCATCAACAAAGCTGTATTATTGAATAGAGAAAGCACCAAAGTCAAAATAGTCCCAAAATACACCCATTTCAGTGCTATTTTCAAGTCGATATTTTTATAACTCTTCATTACTGAATACATCCCGGGTAGAATTATCCCAAAAATATATAACCACAACTGACGTGTATCATTTAAATGCACGTCAATACGGATGTTCGTATCATAGAATATTCTTATAATTAATGCTATCCAGAAAACTAACAATACTTTTAAAACCAAATGTGATTTCTCGATCTGCTTTCTGAAATTGAGAATAATAACAAGTAGTGAAACAAGAAGTGCAAAAGCTCTATAAGGTACTGTAACAGTTCTTGATATACCTTCAATATCTGAAGACACAGGTAAAAACAAACTTGTGGCAAGCTGATATCCAACGAACATCAGCACAAAATTTAAGGTAGAAATAATTATGTTAAATCTATTATTATTGCCTATGTTCATTCCCTTTTTATGTAATATTTAGATAATTTGTTCCAAACTTCTGTTAATCAGACATAACCTGTTCGAATAATTTTATCCTATTATATCCTCTCCTTTCTAAAGAGAATCTTTATAGGTATTTACGCAGTTGTTTCCCAACAGATTCTGTTTTTTTACTAAACAAATTTCTTTTTTTATCCTATAAGCATATTTTTAATATACGCTCCTATATAAAAATTCATTTTGTAATTATAATTTCTTATGAGAAAAAACAATCCTCTCATCCCTTTTTTCATCAGTGCTTCTTTAAAAATCTTAGCGTTCTCAAGATGTTTTTTTTTTAACTCGATAAGAATTGGACTTACTGTAGTTTTTCTTGCTAAATAATTTAAAGCCAGGATATTGTCATCGTGTTCTTTTTGAATTACTTTATCTGTAAGTTTTCTAGAACTCCATGCTCCTACATTTCCTTTATTATATACAACACATTTATCTTCTATAAATCCAATATTTCCAATAGATATAGCCTTATACTTTAAAATAAAATCACCAGCAAATGCTTTATCCATCCATGCTTCATGAAGATCATCATTAAGGACGTCTCTTCTAAATACCAAACTAGCTGTTGGAATAAAATAGGGCGTTTTTATGTACTCATTTACATCAATTGATTTAGTAAATTTATAGGAATACGATTTTATTTCTCCATTGGACTTATGAATCTCAGAACCCGTAAAACACAACGAACAATCCTCATTACTCTCCAAAAACTCCACCTGCTTTTGTAATTTCAAAGGGTCAGTCCAATAATCATCACCTTCACAAAGGGCAATGTATTTCCCTCGTGCACGAGGAAAGTTGAATACAACTGATCCTCTACGTCCTTTTACCCATTGATTTTCCACTTCATAGAGAGGTTTTATGAGATGAGGATATTTAGTTTCATATTCTCTAATTATTTCTTTAGTTCCATCAGTAGAAGCATCATCATGAATAAGTATCTCAATAGGGAAAGTGGTTTTTTGAATTAGAAATCCTTCGATGGCGTCTCTAATATAATTTTCATGGTTATAAGTTATACAACTTATACTTACTAATGGAATTGCATCTTCATTCCATTGTTGAGAAATTAAAGATGCTGGCTCATCTAAAAATGTTGTTTTATTGTTTTGCAAAATATTATTATTTAGAATTTCATTTTACAGAATATCCGCCGTCTACAAATAAATTGATCCCAGTAACCCATTTTGATGCATTTGAAAGAAGATAAATACATGCATTTGCTACATCTTCTGTTTTGCCTAGTCCCAGTAAATGTTTTCTTTCCAATTCTTGTCTCTTAACTTCATCTGTTATATGTGGAAGGTTTTCGTTAATAGGTGTAATAATTACTCCAGGAGACACTGTATTAACACGTATATTCTTAGAAGCTAGTTCACATGCCAAAGACTTTGCGCCTGCCTGTAATGCTCCTTTGGTCATTGCATATAGAGATTTTCCTTTTTCTCCGAATGACCCCATAACAGATGAGAAAAACACCACGCTTCCACCTTCTTCGGAAAAATGCCTCATTTTACATACCTCCCTAGTAAGGAAAAAAGATGTATAAACATTATTATGGAAGAACTCATCTAACTTATTTCCAGATACCGATTTCATCAATAATGTTGTTGAAATACCTGCTGCATTTAATAGACCATCAATCCTGCCATTTTCAAATACAATTCTTCTTACTACCTCTTTAACGTCGTTTTCACGAGTTAAATCTATTACATATGATTTATGTCCTGAACCACTTAATTTTGCTAAAGTTTGCTCCAATCTTTCTACATTACGACCCAAAATAGATACTCTGGCCCCCATATATGCACAACTAACAGCACATTGTTGGCCTATACCGGATGATGCTCCACTAATAACAATATGTTTATTATCAAGTCTAAATGGATTCATATCTCAACTATGTCACTAATTTTTAAATCAACAAAAGGTACAATTGCTGTTGCCCATGTCATGCCAACACCAAAAGCACTAAGTAGCAAGCTCTTTTGACCTGCCATTTTATTCTTAAGTTCACTAACAATTGTGAGCGGAACTGATACTGAGGAAGTATTCCCAAACTTCTCTATTGTAGATGGAATCTTATTAATATCCAATTTTAATTTCTTTGCTATGTGCGAATTAATGAAATTATTTGCTTGGTGAAAAATAATGTAGTCAAAGCTATCCTTATCTTTTTTTGCGTATTGTAAAGTGTTTTTTATATCACGTGGCACCTCCCTGTTAACGAATGTGAATACGTCTCCACCATTCATATAGCCATGCTCTTCAGATCGTATATTACCATATTCATCTACTACTTTTTCCTTTAAAGTCTCTGGTGTACTAGGATTTCTATAACCTCCCGCATTTATCTTGATAAGATTCTCACGAGACCCATCAGAGTTCAAAGAAAATACACTTTCTCCAAAATTTTCATTTCTTTCAACTAATGCAGCAACACCTGCATCTCCGAATAAAAATGCGGTTCTACGATCTTTGGCTGAATAAACTTTAGAACGTGTTTCTCCATCTAGAATTAGAGCTTTTCTTAAGCCTGAATTTTGCATCATAGAATATACTATGGACATACCATAAATAAATGCAGAACAGCCTAAGTTAATATCAAAAGCAATAGTTGTATTAGGTAAACCTAGTCTATGCTGCAAGATAACAGAGGTAGCTGGCATTCTGTAGTCTGGAGTTTGAGAAATAAAAACTAATAAATCAATTTCAGATCGATCAATTTTATTATCTGTAATTAATTTCTCAGCTGCAGAATAACATAAATCAGATGAACATGTATTTTCGTCTGCAAATCGTCTTTCAAAAACACCTATTTTATCAACTACATCTTTCACCTCATCAGCTGGGAAAAACTCAGTGTATTCGTAGTTGTTAATAACTCGTTTTGGCACAGCTGCAGATAATGCAGTTATACCTACGCCGGTAAATGTTAAATATGGCATAGTTTATTTAACTGTGATATTGTATAAATCTTCCACTGTAATCAATTTTTTAAATTCAGCTTCTTCAATTTGTATATCATATTCTTCATCAAGAAAAGCAATTACAGATAAATATGCTAATGAATCCCATTCATTGTAATCACGAAAAATATCTGTGGGATTAATTTTACGATCTTCTATTTCCAAAACCTCATTTAATTTTCCTATAAATTCACTTAATTCCATAAAACTTAATTTTAATATTATAATAAAAACATTTTACAAATAAAGAAACTCAAATTCTTAAAACTCTTGCTGGGTTACCAATTACTGTTGTACCTTCTTTTACAGATTTAACAACAAAACAACCTGCTCCAATTGTCGCATTGTCTCCAATGATTGCTTTTTGATTTATAATTGCACTTGTATGTACTGTAACATTATTACCAATTATAGCATTTCCTGCACAAACTACATTAGTATCTACTCTTGACCAGTTGCCGATTTTTACATCGTGACCAATAATTGATGATGTTTGAATTAAACAGTTATCTCCAATAATTGAACCTGTACCTATTGCACACCATGGCCCAATTATACTACCTTTTCCTATAACTGCATCTTTCATTACTCTTGCCAATGGATGTATTAAAGTAAAAAATGTTCCACCTTTATCAAATACAATATTAGTATATTTAATTTTCTCTCTTATATCTCCTAAACTACAAATAAAGAAATCATCTTTGCATAATTGATACTCTTCAACGGATGAAAGTATCGGAGCATAATTTTCAAAATCCTTTAAAGCATCTTTTTTATCATCCAAAAAACCTTTAATATTGAAATCTATATTATATTCGTCAAACTCTTCTAAATAGTTATGAATAGTTCGCCCCATTCCTCTAGCACCAATTATAATTATATTTTTCATCTTTGGTGAATAATATTACATATTGAAGTTATACTCGAGATATCCAATTCCGAATATATCGGCAAACAAATTACCTCATTCGCTATCTTATGAGCCACTGGCAAATTATTTTGTGCAGATGACTCTAACCCCTTATACATAGAGAATTCACTTATTAAGGGGTAGAAATAGCGACGACCATATATATTGTTTTGCTTCATTTTTTCATACAGTGCGTCTCTGCTCATTCCATACTCTTTTTCATTTACAAAAATGGGGAAATAGGCATAATTGGAGATAGTATCCGCAGGTTCAGGGAGCATTGATATCCCTTTTATATCTTTTAATAGCTCCCAATATGTATCTGCTACAAATTTACGTTTCTCTATACTTTCATCAAACGATTTCAATTGAAGTAATCCCATAGCTGCTTGTACTTCATTCATTTTTGAGTTAATCCCTGGCGCCATAATAGTTGTTTCACCTGCAAACCCAAAGTTCTTAAGGTAATCGATACGTTGTTTTGTTGCACTATCGTGACTGATTATTGCTCCTCCCTCAAAAGTGTTGAACACCTTTGTGGCATGAAAACTTAATATCGAGAGATCGCCATAATTGAGAATACTTCCTCCTTTGTATTTTACCCCAAAAGCATGCGCTGCATCATAAATGAGTCTTAATCCATAGATATCTGCTATCTTCTGTATTTTCTCTACATAGCAAGGATTGCCATATACATGCACAGGCATTATAGCAGTTGTTTTTGGAGTGATAGCTGCTTCGATCTTATCCGGATCTAAGTTACCAAACTTTGTTTCAATATCCACAAAAACCGGTTTGATATTGTTCCACCACAAACTATGAGTTGTGGCAACAAAACTATAGGGAGTGGTAATTACTTCACCAGTGATTCTTAAAGCCTGTAATGCTGTAACCAATGCTAATGTTCCGTTTGCAAATAGTGAGATAAAAGGCACACCCAAGAATTCTGCCAACTCTTTCTCCAACTTTTTGTGTAATGGACCATTATTGGTCAGTATTTTATTATCCCATATTTCTCTTAAGTAAGGAATAAACTCCTCTAAATCGGGTAATGATGGTTGCGTAACATATATGGGTTTTTCCATATTTATCTATTTTTTTGAATCTTTTCTAATACTAATTCTTTTACAAAAATGTAATCTTTAAACTTTGTGATTTCACAAAACACAAAAACAAATATAGCACCAAATAAGATTTGAATTATCAGATTTATTAGGTATGAGAAAGGCAATAAATCTCCTATAAAGTAAACAGCAACTCCCATAGTAAATGCTAGAATAAAAGATGGAGCTATATCCTTTACCTGTTGTTTAAACGAATAACCAATTTTCACACCGCTCCAATAACTGTTCAAATAATAAGCTATAAGAGTATTTACCATCATTCCAACTATCATCATTTTAATTCCAAAGAATATACCTATAATTATAGTTGGTACGGCAATTATTTTTTTTATTATTTCTAATTTTAAAAACAGATCAGATCTGCCTTGTACTTGCAGCATATTTAAATTCAATGCGTGAAGTGGATACATCATCCCAACAAAACAGAGCATTTGCAGATAGATTATTGCCGGCTCCCATTTGGCACCGATAAGTGTATGTATCATGGGTTCTGCCACTGCAGCCATTCCCAACATCAATATAAAAGTGATGAACATAACCGAACGAATCAGTTTTTGATAATTATTCCTTAACCTGGGAATATCATCCTGTAGGGTTGATAAAACAGGATAGGTTACTCTTCCTATGATTGAATTCAAATTCTGAGAGGGAAGCCTATTAAATTCTTCTGCTTTAGTATAAAAACCAAGTTCTTGTGCTGAGAAGAATTTACCAATGATAAGATAATATACATTTCTGTATACCGTGTCAATCAGTCCACTTATTAGAAGTTTGCTTCCAAAACCAAACAGCTCTTTAAACGATTTTACACTAAAAACCAACAATGGTTTCCATCTATTCCACATCCAAAGAAAAAGAGAGTTGAGTCCCTGTTTCACTATTCTCTGTGCTACAAGTGCCCACACACCAAAACCGTTAAAAGCCATGGCAATGGCAACTATGCCTGAGCCTATGGATGCTATTACTGAAATTCTTGCCTGTAACTTGAAATCGATTCTCTTTGTGAGAATGGTTCTTTGAATAATAGTGAGCGAATCGATAATAAGAACGATCCCCATCACCTGCAGAATAGCTGTCAGCTCAGGCTCATTAAAGAATCCACTAATAGCCGGTGCGGAGAAATAAAGCAAAATGAAGAATAAAACTCCTACGGCTAAATTGAAATAGAAAACGGTAGAATAATCGGCGTCGCTGCAATCTTTTTTTCTAATTAAAGCATTGCTGAAGCCACTGTCAATAAATGACTGGGAAACCGCAATAAATACGGTAAGCATACCGATTAGTCCGAACTCTCTTGGTGATAGCAATCTGGCAAGAATGATTCCTACAATAAAGGTAATCCCTTGGCCCGCCATTGTATCAACAAAACTCCAGATTAACCCGCTAACAGTTTTCTGTTTTAACGACGACATTCTTACCTATCTGTGTACATATCCTCGTAATACCTCTGATAATCACCGCTTGTAACATTGTCAAGCCATTCTTGATTATCGAGAAACCAACTTACTGTCTTTTCTATACCTTCTTCAAATTGAAGTGAGGGTTCCCAATTCAACTCGTTCTTTATTTTTGTGGCGTCTATTGCATAGCGTAAGTCGTGTCCTGCACGGTCTGTAACGTAAGTGATTAAGTTTTCAGAAGCGCCCTCTTGTCTACCCAATTGTTTGTCAACGACTTTGATGATAACCTTTATCAAATCGATATTGGCCCATTCGTTGAAACCGCCAATATTGTAGGTATCTCCTATTTTGCCTTCATGGAAGATCAAATCAATGGCACGTGCATGGTCTTCTACATATAGCCAATCGCGTACGTTTTCACCCTTTCCATAGACAGGGAGTGGTTTATTGTTGCGTATATTGTGAATAAACAGTGGAATCAACTTCTCGGGGAATTGGTATGGACCGTAGTTGTTGGAGCAGTTTGATATCACATACGGCAATCCATACGTATCGTGATAGGCCCTTACGAAATGATCGGAAGCTGCTTTAGATGCTGAGTATGGACTATGAGGGTCGTAGCTGGTTTCTTCCGTAAACAGTGTATCATCGAATTCTAAAGCGCCATAAACCTCATCTGTGGATACATGATAAAACAGTTTGTGGCTGTAATCATCTTTCCAATATTCTTTTGCGGCTTGCAATAAGTTTAATGTGCCCAACACGTTGGTCTTTGCAAAAAGGAATGGATCTTTGATGCTTCTGTCCACGTGACTCTCCGCGGCAAGATGAATTACGCCATCTACATTCTGTTCTGTGAAAAGATTGTTTACGAGCGTCTCGTCACAAATATCTCCCTTTACAAACAGGTAGTTTGGTTTATCCTCAATATCTGTTAAGTTTGCCAGGTTACCGGCATACGTAAGTTTATCAAGGTTGATGATCTTGTAGTCGGGATATTTATTCACAAAAAGTCGCACCACATGCGACCCAATAAATCCGGCTCCTCCGGTTATAACAATGGTTCTTTTAAACGATTCTGTTGACATTCTTATTTAATTTTTCTGCTATCTAATAATTTTAGCAGGTACTGACCATATTCATTTTTCTGCATCAATTCTCCCATCGCTCTCAGTTTCTCGTTGGTGATCCACCCGTTGCGCCAGGCTATCTCTTCGAGGCAGGATATTTTCAATCCTTGTCGTTTCTCAATGACCTCGATAAACGTGGAGGCTTCAGAAAGAGAATCGTGCGTACCGGTATCGAGCCAGGCAAAACCGCGACCAAACAGTTGTACTTTCAGCTCTTCATCTTTTAAGAACTGTTGATTTACGGTGGTGATTTCTAACTCACCCCTGGCAGATGGCTTTATGTTTTTGGCAACCTCAACTACCTTGTTGGGATAAAAATACAACCCAACAACGGCGTAATTCGATTTGGGATTGGCAGGTTTCTCTTCGATACTTAAAACTTTACCCTCTCCATCGAATTCTGCCACACCATATCGTTCCGGATCGTTTACATAATATCCAAATACTGTGGCATTTTTATTCTCTTCGGCTTCATTGACAGCCTGCTTGAGCATTCCGGGAAGTCCCTGTCCGTAAAAGATATTATCTCCCAAAACAAGACAAACACTGTCGCCACCAATAAACTCCTCGCCAATAATAAAAGCCTGTGCAAGTCCGTCGGGGGATGGTTGTTCAGCATATTGAAAATTTACGCCGTAATCCGATCCATCTCCAAGCAAACGTTTGAATCCGGGTAAATCATCCGGCGTAGAAATAATCAGTATATCCCTGATCCCTGCCAACATTAGTGCAGAGATTGGGTAATATACCATCGGTTTGTTATAGATAGGCAGCAACTGCTTGCTAACTCCTTTGGTGATTGGATACAATCTGGTGCCAGATCCTCCGGCAAGGACGATTCCTTTCATCTTGCTTTACTTAACAAATTCAATAATCCGTTCGTATGCTTGCCCAACTTCACAATGAATGCTGGTTTAATATCGTTTTTTTAATATAAAACCTATCGCGCCGGAGGTTACATGTTAACGTCCGGGCACACTTCGTGACTACCTGTCACATTGCATGAGAGGCAGCCACAATCTCCAAGCATACTAATTTGCAAAATTACAATAAAAAAACTATATCTCTAACCTTACTGGTTGTGAAAAAGAAAAAAGGGACAAGTACTTACATTTTTGTAACTTTGAAAAACCGGGCCTGACTGCTGTGAAAGCGTGTTGAAAAGCCGTTATGCGGAAATAAAGGCAATTAATTTGTGTTTATGTAATATTGCATAATAATTAAGTTAAAAAATAGAGAGGTGGTGTTAAACCCAAAACTAAAGAGGGGGCTGGATGCCCCCTCCGACAATTTATTTGTATTGCTCGTAAAGGTCGTGGTAGAAGTGTTCCTGCTTCTCTATATGCACCAGATAGAGATAGAGCTGCCAGAAAGGTACCAGCCTTATCCTGTCTGCCATAACCCTTTGAGCTGCTTTTTTATCCATGAGGTATGAGAACTCAACATTCTTCAGTCTCAGGAACGAAGCATCCTTGTACCACCATGTGCTTGGTTCAAGGTTGTGATCGAAACGGGCCTCGTGCACCCTGGGATGCAGCACATCCTGGTTGTAGATTATTATGAACCTGCTTGACAATGCATTCAAATATACCGGAATGAAAGGGAG
>ENA-UOOR01001528-UOOR01001528.1-fermentation-metagenome-genome-assembly--contig:-NODE-1528-length-26943-cov-26.539534_pt1 | contig 26943 bp, 19 predicted proteins | sample MGYA00245780_ERZ724029 | MGnify/ENA primary metagenome ERZ724029 (study PRJEB28704, sample SAMN03018315) | fermentation metagenome | biome: anthropogenic terrestrial biome; feature: soil... | reverse complement strand
GAGCGAATAGAATTGTTGTGGTGATGCAAGTTCACCCAATTTAATATTTTTGTTAATAAAGAGTGAAAAATGCGAATTGTGTAGCAATCTTTATTATGATGAAATCATCTTAGTCTATCAATGGCTATGCTCGACATAATTGATCTTAAGGCCCATTTCTCCTCCCCAGACGGCCTGGTCAAAGCAGTGAATTCAGTGGACCTGCAAATAAAAGACAACGAGCGATTGGGGCTGATCGGCGAGACCGGCTGCGGCAAGACTGTGCTTGGCATGTCCATCATCCGCCTGCTGCCCTCCTCGGCCGGGGTGAAAGGCCAGATAATCTACAATGGACAGGACCTCCTCCATCTGACAGAGGAGGAGATGAGGCAGTTGCGAGGGAGGGAGATCGCCATGATCCTGCAGAATCCCACCACCTCCCTCAATCCCGTCTTAAAGGTGGGAGACCAGATCGCTGAGGTGATCAGTCTGCACAAAGGCCTGGGCAAAAAGGAGGCAAAAGCCAGAGCGGTGCAGATGCTGGAAGCAGCCATGATTCCCGAGGCGGAGAGGAGGGCGGACCAGTATCCACATGAGCTCTCCGGAGGGATGAAGGAGAGGGTGATGATCGCCATGGGCCTGGCCAGTCATCCCTCTTTTGTCATCGCCGATGAACCCACCAAGGGGCTTGATGCCCGCACCAAAGCGGAGATCGTCAACCTGATAAGGGACATGACCACCGGGCGATCGATGCTCATGATCACACACGATCTTGCCGCTGCTGGTGAGATATGCGACCGGATTGCAGTCATGTATGCAGGTGAGATTTTGGAGGAGGCTTTGGCAGAGACCATATTGAACGATCCCCAGCACCCCTATACCCAGGGATTCATACGCTCGCTGCCAAGCCGGGGATTGCATCCCATATCCGGATCCAGCCCATCCCTCATAGATCCTCCTTCTGGCTGCAGATTCCATCCCCGTTGCCCCTATGCGATGGAGGTCTGCAAGAGCGAGCATCCCCAGATGGTGCGGCTGGAGAACGGGCATTCATCGAGGTGTTTCTTATGCGGCTGATAGAGGTTCGAGATCTGAGAAAGCATTATTCCTCTGGATTGATAAACAAGCAATGCTCCAGAGCGGTAGATGGCGTTTCATTTCATATCGATCAGGGCGAGACCCTTGGCCTGGTGGGAGAGAGCGGCTGCGGCAAGACCACCGTAGGCCGTCTGCTCCTGCGGCTCATCGAGCCCACATCCGGCAGCATAATCTTTGATAGTAGGGACATAACCAGGCTGAATAGGAAAGAGATGAGAAAGCTCCGCCCCAGGATGCAGATGATCTTTCAGGATCCCGAGTCATCTCTCAATCCCAGGATGCGCATCGGAGAGAGCATAGCTGAGCCCTTCCGGCTAAAGCTGCATGGAAAGATGACTAAAATTGAGATTAGAGATCGGGTTTTAGAGCTTGTAGATGTCGTGGGCTTGAATCCAGAGCATATCAACCGCTTTCCTCATCAGCTCAGCGGCGGGCAGAACCAGAGAGTAGTCCTGGCCAGAATCCTGGCGATAAATCCGGAGTTCATCGTCGCAGATGAGCCAACCGCCTCGCTGGATGTCTCTGTTCAGGCCCAGATATTGAGGCTTATGATGGATCTGAAAAGAAAGTTCGGCCTGACAATGCTCTTCATTTCCCATGATATGGAAGTGGTAAGACATATGAGCGATCGCATTGCCGTTATGAAAGAGGGAAGGATAACGGATATTGTGCAGCAGATGAGATACAGCAGGGCATCAGATGCCTCAGGAGAGAGAATTTGTGACCGCATCAAAGGTATCGACCCAGAGCCACTGAGAGCAACAATATGATCAGTATCAGTAAGATCGATAGCCTCTGCCCCAGGCCGGATCCGCTCTCAATCACCTTATGATCAATGCTCCCTGGAATTAGCCGTTCATCATCCCGGTTCTCGCGATCAGGCGATGGATAATCTGCCTGGCCATCTCCCAGATCGCTCACTTTGGACATGCCACTTCCGCCGGTATCATTCCGGGAAGGATCGGACGGGCTGCTCACCTCCTCTTCCTGCACTGTAACCCGGAGGGCAGAAGTTCTGGTGCTATAATCATTCCCCCGAACATCCCGATATCTCACCATGGAGGTGGGAATGCTGATTCCATCCGGGTCCATCACCCGCAGCCGAATCTTCCGGGCGGCCTTCTCGCCTGGGGAGAGCATGAAGGATTCATTAAGTTCTCCCGAGATCAGCTCTGCCCCCTGGGGAACCATCTCCGCCATCGTCAGCACCGCTTTTCTGTTGCCTCGATTCTCCAGCTCCAAAGATATCACCACCTCTTCCCCTGCCTTTACACTCTTGGGGCTGATGCTTCTCTTGGCATCGATCAAGGGTCCGGTAACATCTACCACCGGCCTGTTGGAGCGGATGGTGTAAATCCTCTTCCCCATGCGGAACGAGGCTACGGCATCAGGAAGAGAGATGCCCATGGCTGGCTCTATGGGCTTGATACAATAGCTGACCGTCTTCGTCTGACCCGGCTCAAGGACGATCTTCCACTGGAGGGTTTCATTGCTGTGAAATTCCTTTCCCGTGGAGTCGGACAGATCCACGGAAAATGTCCTGTTTCCATAGTTGCTGAGGGAATTGATCACATAGTAGCTTTCAGATAACTCCTGTGTCTCTTCAACCCTCTTGTAAAGCCGGAGAGGGCCGGATATATGCGCTTTGCCGCCGCCCCATGACTGATGGGAATTTCCATCCGGATCAGTGTATTGAGCATGCACCCTGACCTGCAGATCGCCCGCTTCGAGCATATATGGAGCCACCAGATCGATCCTGATGGGATCGGTTTGGGCCGTCTTTTTCTTATCATCCCAGGCGGATCCCGCCAAAAGGCTTGATATGTTGAACCTCCTGCTGAATATCGGCGGACTGGAATCGACGGTTATCTTCAGGTCTTCTGCATCAACGGCGCCTCGATTCTCCACGGACAGTAGCATTTTGATGTCCTCCCCGCCCCGGTAGATATCGTTATCGAAGCTTAAAATCAGAGATATCTCCGGGGCGCTGGGAAGCTGCATTCTCACAATGGCATAAGGCTCATCCTTGTCCGCTCCCTCTACGATCTTCAGGGCGCTGATCCTCAAGGAATCGTTTATGACGAACCACTCGCCAGCATGAAGAGCCCGGCGAGCAATGGGGCGTTCATCCTCCTGCAGCTCCACCAAGACCATGAGCTTCTCCTCCAGGGAGAAGTCGGCCAGGGTCAGGGTGTAGTCCTCCAATGTCAATTGCTCTTTCCAGTGAAGCTCGCCTGAGACCCCCTGGCCCCAGACTGTTGCCTGAGCGGTGGAGACCGCCAAGATCAGGATCAAAAAGGCTCTGATCATCTCAATGCCTTAAGAGCAGATAGATCGTCAGCATGATCAATGCCGCATAGATGTACAATCGATTTCCGTCCTCCAATGAGCCTCCGATCATGGAGTTGGCATTCTTTGCTGGGGAGCTTTTTCCCCACGAGCTATCCTGCAGAGGGTTATCTGTGCTGGCACTCGATCCAATCCCATACCGGCTTGACGCATCATCCTTCGTCTCAATAGCATCGCCCTTTGCTCCCTTCTTCTCATCATCGACCTCTGCAGAGGTACTATTGGTCTTTGAAGAATTCTCGCTGTCATCATCCGGCTCATCGACGGGATCCTCTTTGTCGATCTGCTCATCCTTTATGCTCGTTTTTTCATCGCTATCACCAGAGGAGAGATCCTCTGCACCGGAGGAGGCATTCTTAGCCTCAAAGGATACCCCTTTGGGGGCATAGAATATGATCACCTCATCGCGCTTTACCATTAGCTTTTTCGTCTTTTCATACTCTATTCTGGTATCATCATCCTGCCATCTGACCGATAGATTGTGAATGCCCTCTTTGAGCTTTATCGTACCCAGCTCAGCACTGCTCTCCTTTCCCACCTTTTTGCTCTTCTCGAAGCTGCCGTCTGCATAGAGAAATGCCTCCAGCTCCCGTGAGTTCTCATTGACCAGATTCACTGTTATCTCAAACTCCTCAGGCTCCTCATTGAGGGTAGTGTAAAGGTTTACCGATGTCTCGGCCGTGATATCCTTTGTCTCCTCCACCTCAAAAGAATTCTTCACGTCCTCATCCCACCAGCTTATCTTGAAGGTATGACTCCCCTTCTCCACAGGGTAGCTGTCTATCTTTTGATCCGATCCTGAGGAGATCGACTTGCGGTCCATCAATTCCGAATCTATAAACAGGGAGACATCAAGCTTCTCATTGTCATTGTTCGTGATATAGGCGTGTACCGGTATCCCTTCTTGGGCTGATGATTCATTCCCGTCAGTCAGGTTCGATGGTGCAGAATCAGTTGAGAGATTCGTCTCCTCCCCGCTAGCAAGGCATATCTGGGTGGGAATGATGATTGAAAGCAGAATGCTAGCCCCGAAAAGAGCGGTGAGAATAATGGCCAATGTTGCTCCTTTTCTCCCGGGAACTGGACTGCACCTCATGTATATCAACTATGCAATGATGCTTTAAATATCATTTGGTAAGGAAAAAATTGAGAATCATGTTAATATTAGTCTATGATATAGATTTTAAATCAGATATTTTATTTCTCATAACGAAAGTATTATCTACGAGAGGTTAAGATAAAGCCATCGAGAGGATGAGATATTGATGGATACTGCCATCTTGCTTCTGGTAGTGGAGGGAGTGCCCTTCCTGGCCCTGGTCTATTATCTGATTCACAAGAAGCAGATGTTCATGCTGGAGAGAGGAATCGAAAAGAAGGAGAACAGATATGTGAGAGCTGAGCGCAGAATAATCAATGGACTCTTCTTAACCCTGGCCGGATTCTCCATGATCCTGGCGCCTCAGTTGGCATCCATTGCGGGAATAGAGGCACAGCTATCCTTTGACCTTCTGCTGGTGAGCATGATACTGCTCTGCGCCGGCTTGGCCATGCTGATTGGCGGAGAGCTGCTCAAGTACAGGACCGCCCCGCTTGATGGCTCTGATGGACCGGCAGAGTTGAAATGAGAGAAAAGAACCAAATCCGCGATCATCGATAAGGGCGCAACAATACTGGAAGATTCATAGAAAATACCCCAGAAGAGGACACCCTGGTCGCAGAAGACCTCACTCTTCCTAAACCCATTGCGGCCAGGCATCCATAATGGCATCTAAACTAGAGGGCTATAAATTCCTGCATACACATGCTGCTTTCTGCTATCATCACCTCCGCACTTCACTGACCGGTGTAGATTTTAAGCATCCTGACCGGCCTTTCCTTCCTGTCCACAATCAGAACATCTTCGCCATTCTCGATTCCCGGATCCGTTGCGATCACTTGCCCGGGGAATAAGCGTCCCCCCCGGGCGACAAAAGGCACCGCCGCATCCGAGATCACCACTTTGCTAACCGACCGATCGTTTTTATCACTCCACATTGCACAACCACCTCTATCCTTTATCTGTGATTAATAGGGATATAGATCTTAATAAGTAATAAACTTTTTGATTGAATTATTACCATGGTTAAGGGTCCGGCCAAACCCGGCGTCCTCAATATCCCATGCCTCGATCTCATCGTCTCTGATCCCTGAATGATGCCGGTTGGAGTATGACAATGGCCCCGGACGAGCTGGCGGCTGCATGCTTAATTTAAACCTGCCAGCTTTTGAGAGGACGGACCTCGCCAGCAACTTGGCCGCGAGGGGAGAGATATTCAGGCGGGTGCTTTAGAGGCAGCATACTGGCTTAGTGCAAACGTTGGGCTGGCCGCATGATCTTCATGCTTTTTTTCGGATGTGCAAGCACATAATTATTAACAAAAACGATTTATACTTCGCCTCGTCTTAATAACCACAGTTCATATGAGGAATTGATATGCAAATACGACTGTTTTCCGCGCCTATGGCCCTTTGCCTGATAGCATCTATGCTGATGGCATCGGCATGGGCAGCTGAATATCCCCTGACCATCACCGACTCTGCAGGAAGAGAGGTCACCTTCAACCAGCCTATTGAGAGGGTGATCGTCACCAGCTCGGATGCTGCCGAGGCAGTTGTGATGCTGGGAGCAGCAGATAAGGTGGTAGGAATCTCAGATACAGTGAAGAATAAGGGCTACTACTTCCCCGATCTCAAGGGAAAGCAGAGTGTGGGGAAATGGAATGCTCTGGACTATGAGATGATCGGCGCGATCGCCAGCGATGGAGAGGATGCCATTGTGCCAGATATCGTGGTCATTGGCTATAGCTATCCAGACAAGAGCTACGGCATATACGGCCTGGAGGAGGGACTGGAGCCCTTCGAGAACATCAAGGCGGTAGCGCTGGAGTTCACCAAGCCGCAGAACATGACCCGCGAGATCGAGGTTTTAGGCCAGATCCTGGGCAAGGAGGAGCAAGCTTCCGATTATATTCGCTGGTATGATGAAAAAATCAACTCCGTCAAGGATGCAGTGGACGGGATGAACTTGCCCGAGGCATATGTGGAGTGGAGCTCCAGTGGCGGCGACCTTTCCACTCTGGGTCCAGGATCTGCATTTGACCAGGTGCTTAAAGTGGCAAAGGGCTACAACATCGCCAGCACCCTGGAAGAGAGCTATCCAAAGGTGGACTGGGAATGGGTGGTAACAGAGAATCCTGAGGTGATCATCGTCAGACAGACCCAACCAGCAGGACATACCGAGATCGGCTGGGAGTCTGCTCCCTCACAGGAGGCCTCAAAACTGCAGGCTGCGAAGAATGAGCTTCTGGACAGATCAGGAGCTAGCGGAACCTCCGCCGCAAAGTCCGACCGGATCTATTTCATAGATTGGGATATCATGAACGGCCTGGACCAGGTGGTGGGCGCGACCTATCTGGCGAAGGTGCTCCACCCCGACGTGGATCTCAATCCGGAGGAGGTATACAGCGAATATTTAGAGCGTCTGGGCCTTGAGTATCCCGAGGGAAGGACGATGGTCTATCCGGAGATTGAGGATTGATCGCAACAATAAGCCTGTGAGGCATCCTTATTCTTTTTTAGATGGGTTTTTATGTTATTTGATCCGAAATAGTTATTAATAGAATACAAGAAAAACAGAATACATCACACCAAATTGCAATCCCTCAATCGGCAGGTAATCGAATGAAGTTAGTCTCAATAACCTGGAGCAGTGAGCTGCCCCACCTGATGCAGGGGGCCAGAGAGCTCTCCTTTAACCTGGAGGCCTGGTCCTATACCCAGCTTGACGATCCCACCCAGCTGGAGAAATGCCTGAAATCACTGAAAAGCGCTCAGATGGTCCTGATCCATCCATCGAACGATCCTTGCTGGGATGAGATCATTCCCTCCCTCAGCCCCAGCACGCCAGTGATCTCCTTTGGCCGGGACCCATCACTCTGGACCGTGGCCAATGTCCCGATGGATACTACCTTAACCGTCAACCGCTATGCCCTGTTCGGCGGGCGGAAGAACTTCAAGAACCTGCTCAAGTATGCCTGCAACCAGGCCCTGAAGACGAGCTTCCAGCTCGAACCGCCAGAGGAGATCCTCTGGCAGGGGCTCTATCATCCCCGATCTGAGACAGCCTTCGCAACCGTTGATGAGTACCTGGAATGGTATCAGGGCAAGGAACGATCGTGGGTGGGCCTGATCTTCTCCCGAACCTCCTGGGCCAACGAGGATCTGAAGGTCGTAGATGCCGCCATACTGGAGCTGGAAAAGGAGTTTGACGTCCTCCCTGCATTCTGTTTCGGCATGGGAGATTCCGATCTTGGTGCCTGGTCCAGCGTAGAGGTGGCCAAGAGGTTCTTCTCAGGAAGAGTGGAGGCTATCGTCAACCTCCAGCCCATCTTCCGCTCCAGAAACAGCGATGAGGCACTCCAGACCATGAAAGCCCTGAATGTGCCCATATTCCATCCTGCGGTCGTCTATCATAAGACAGAGGAGGAATGGAAGGATGATGTGCACGGCCTGTCCAGCAGCGAGGTGGGCTGGTCTGTGGCCATGCCGGAGTTTGAAGGAGTGATAGAGCCTCTGATGATAGGAGCGACGAGCCGCTCTGAGATGGACGGGGCACAGATAGAGAAGCATGTGCCCATCCCGGAGAGGGTTTCAAAGCTCGCGAGAAGGGTCAAAAAATGGGTCGCCCTGAAGAACAAGCCGGTATCCGAGCGCCGGGTGGCTTTCATCCTGCACAACAATCCCTGTGCTTCAGTGGAGGCTTCAGTTGGTGGCGGAGCGCATATCGATACCCTGGAGAGCGTTGCTCGCATCATGGACCGGATGGTCCAGGCCGGATACTCGCTGCAGAGCCCACCCAAGACGGGAAAGGAGCTGATTGAGACCATCATGGCCAGAAAGGCGATATCGGAGTTTCGCTGGACCTCGATCGAGGAGATCATCAAGCGAGGAGGAGCCCTCGCCCTCTTGAGCGAAGAGGAATACCGGCAATGGTTCGACCTGCTATCCCCCGTCGTCCGGGATCAGATGATCGAGGCCTGGGGAAGGCCGCCAGGGGAAGAGAAGGACGGAATTCCCGCTGCCATGCTCTATCAGGGGAAGATCGTTATCACTGGGGTGGAATACGGAAATGCCCTGGTCTGCACCCAGCCCAAGAGGGGGTGCGCCGGATCTCGCTGCGATGGCCAGGTCTGCAAGATATTGCACGATCCCCAGGTGCCGCCCACTCATCAGTATCTGGCCACCTACCGCTATATCGAGAGCTGCTTTGGCGCGGACCTGATTGTGCATGTAGGAACCCATGGCAACCTGGAGTTTCTGCCCGGAAAGTCGGTGGGCCTCTCCGCCGACTGCTATCCCGATATCGCGATCGGCGATATGCCGCACCTTTACATCTACAACTCGGACAATCCCCCGGAAGGGACCATAGCCAAGAGAAGGAGCTATGCCACTTTAGTCGACCACATGCAGGTGGTGATGACCGACTCCGAACTCTATGGAGAGCTTAAGGAGCTGGAGGACAGGATCTCCGAGTACAGACGGGCGGTCCTCTCGGAGGGAGGAAGAGCCCATGCCCTCGAGCATATCATCCTAAATCTGCTGGAGAAGAGCAACCTGGCAGGCGAGATCAACCTGAAGATGCTCATCGCCACCGGCGCGAGCTTCGAAGAGATCCTGGAGAGGGCACACGATAAGATCTCCCAGCTCTACAATACACAGATCCCCGACGGCATGCATATATTCGGAGAGCTTCCTGCGGGCAAGAGAAGAGAGGAGATGATCCGGGCCATTCTCCGGGCTGAGGTAAGAAGAGCTGCTGCCCTCATGCTTGGACGGGAGGTCACGGCCAATATCGAGGATCTTAGAGAGTTGGACGGACTGGGTGAGGATTTGGTCCGGGCAATCATTGCCGACTGGACAGGCAAGATCGAAGGCCAGGATAAGAGCAGCATATCGAGACTGCTGGAGGAGCGCTCTATTGGAAAGGGAAGCCCTGCCTTAGACCTCTTGCGAGATCGAATAGAAGAGCTCAGCTGGAGGATCGAGGAGTCCAGAGAGATGGAAAGCCTATTGAGGGGCTTTTCCGCAGGATTCATCGAGCCAGGACCATCCGGGCTGATGAGCAAGGGAAAGATCGAGATCTTGCCCACGGGGAGGAACTTCTTCTCCCTGGACCCCTCGGCAGTTCCCACCGAGGCCGCCTGGATGGTGGGACGAAGACTGGCCGACAGCCTGCTGGAAAAGTACGAAAAAGAGCAGGGACGGCTTCCTGAGAACGTGGGGATGTTCTGGATGGCAGGAGATGTGATGTATGCCGATGGGGAGCAGATGGCCCAGATGTTCCATCTCATCGGCGTCATGCCGGTCTGGAAGGGGGGGAAGCTGAAGGGCTATGAAGTAATACCTATCGAGGAGCTGGGCCGGCCCAGGATAGACCTGACCGTGCGGGTCTCAGGCATCACCCGAGACTGCTTTTACAGCTGCATTGAGATCATGGACCAGGCCATCTGCGAGGTCGCAGCACTGGACGAGCCACAAGATATGAACTTTCTGCATAAGCATGACCTGGAGAACGGACCTCATCATCGCATCTTCGCCAGCCGCCCAGGAACCTATGGCAATGGAGTGAACCTGGCAGTCTATGCCAGCGCTTGGAAGGCGGATAAGGATCTCTCGGACGTTTTCATCTACTGGAATGGTTACGCTTACGGCAAGGGCATCTTTGGCGAGGAATCCCAGGATGGTTTGATCAATCAGCTGAAGAGCGTGGACGTCACCTTCAACAAGACCACCACGGATGAGAAGGACCTGTTCGGCTGCTGCTGTTACTTTGGAAACCAGGGAGGTATGACTGCTGCCGCCCGGGAGGTCTCGGGGCACCATGTTGAGGCCTACTACGGTGATACCAGAGATGCCGATCGGGTGGAGGTTCGCACCCTGAGCGATGAGGTCAGGCGGGTCGTTCGCACCAAACTGCTCAATCCCAAGTGGATCGCGGGGATGAAAAGGCACGGCTATAAGGGAGCAGGAGACATCTCCAAGCGCGTGGGCCGGGTCTATGGATGGGAGGCGACGACACAAGAGGTGGATGACTGGATCTTCGACGACATTGCCCGGACCTTCGTCATGGACGAGGAGAACCGCAAGTTCTTCCAGGAGAACAACCCCTGGGCGATGGAAGAGATGAGCAGGAGGCTGCTGGAGGCCGAGCAGAGGGGACTGTGGAAGGCAGATCCTGAGGTTTTGGATGCCCTCAAGAACCTTTACCTGGAGATCGAGGGCTGGATAGAGGAGAGAATGGGAGATGTGGAGGGCGCGATCCAGGGTGGATCGATCGATGTCTTCAATGCCGAAGAGGTTCTTGCCTGGAAGAAGAGGATGAACAAGGTGCTGGGAGATTGAACCGGGGCCAAGCATAACGATGAACGGACTTCTGAATGGAATTGAGCTTGATTCCTGCAAGGGGGCAGAGGGGGCTTATGCCATGCTATGGGCCGATCCGGCCGCCTTGCATAGAAGCCTTCCCAATTATCTGCTGGCGACGGTGGCCGCCTCTCTGCTTTACATCGCTGCCTTCGTTTTCGGCCTGGGCGGCAATATCAAGATGGACCAAGTGAGCTAGCTGGATTACTGCAAGGGCTTTGAGGCGTCTCTCATGCTGTTATAGGATATCCCAGCACCGCTCCCTCGGGATATTCCACTTCCAGGAATTGCTCCAGATACTCCCGATAGATCTTCTCGGGATCAATATCCATCCCGGGGTGCAGCCACGCTGCGCAATAGGCGAGGCCCACGATGCCGTCAGGTCCCCAGGCGATCTCAGTGCTCAGCAGGTGGACCCTGTTGTTCTTCACCGCATCCAGATTGCTCCATCCCGGACGTTCCTCCAGATAGCCGTTCAGGACCTGATCCGCTTCTTTTGTGCTGTTCCAGCCCGCCTTTCCGCCTCCCGGTGCCAGAAGCTTGATTATGACATCTGGATTCTCCTTGAGGATCCATTCGCTGTCCAGCTTGGGGTACTCATTCAAATCGCCAGCAATGTTCCGTCCTCCAGTGGAGCTGCACATTGCATCGCCGCTTGAGCCTCTGCCGTAACTGGAGATCTCAGATATGCTGTTTCTCGTTCCCCATTCCATGAACAGACGGGGCTTATCCTTTTCATTGAGGCCGACCACATAATCATGGATCGCCTGATCATAGCTGCCACGCCACTGCAGGTATTCGTCCGCCTCCTCATTCTTATCCAGGATGAATCCCAAAGTCCTCATCTCCGAGCGCATGATGTCTTCCCGGTAGAGATCAAGGCCGATAACTGCTATGCCAGCGGGCCTGAGACTCTCCTCCAGCAAGGTGGCCCGATCCAGGTTGGCGGAGGTGATCACTATATCCGGTTTCAATTTGACAATGGCCTCGCTATCGGGGGCAGACCATGTTCCTACTGCCGGCTTATCTGCCAGATCCTGATAGTAGTACCCTTCTTTGATGTCTGAGGATACCCCTACTATCATATCCTGTGCCTTGAGGATCTTGGCGGCCTCATTCCTATAGGTGCCCAGAGCGATTATGGATTTCACCGGCAGGGATACGGTGACATTCCTGCCGATGGAGTCGGAGACCGTAAGCTCCGTTTCCTCTCCTCTGATGATCTCATTTATCCGCTCGATGTCCTGGGAATCGATTCTGCCGTCATTGTTGGCATCGGAAAGTTTCGTGGCCTTGCTCACCCCGTCGATTACCCCCTGGAGATAGGTGGCATCTGCCTCGTCGATCCTGTCGTTCATATCGGCATTGCCGAATACGCTCAACAGATCCTGTCCGCCCTCATCGGCAGACGCTGCTGGGCAGAGAAGAGAAAGGGCGATCAGGGTGAAGCAGCTGTGCCATAATATTGACTGTTCAAGAGGTCTATTATTGTTACCTATTCTAAAAATATTCATAACTCATCACAATAATTTGCCTGAACTATTGTAGATATAAATCTTTCCATAGCTCTGCTAAACGCTCATCCTCCTGAGGGCCATCATCCCTCCGCCCAAGAATAACAGAAAGAAGAGGAAAAGAACCAGAAAAGATGACCAGGGAAGAGGCTGGTCCAATGCAGCCGCCCTCAGAAACAGGCTGGAGTGGGTGAGAGGAAGGGCGTACAGAGCTATCTTCAGCCCGAAGGGGACCTGGGAGACGGAGAAGAAGGTTCCGCCCAGAAAGGTCATCGGCATGAGAATCAGGCTGCCAAATGTGGCCATATCCTCATGAGAGCGGGCCAGCAGTGCAGCCAGAACACCAAGAAAGGCAAAGGTCAGGCAGCTAAGCAGCAATCCTAATACAAAGGGCAGAGTGATATGGATATGCCTGGCGATGAGAAAGGCTACGAGCAAGAATGCTACCGAGCTCAGTATACCCCTCACCACCCCAATCAGCGCTTTTCCCAAGAGAATGGAGGGCAGTTCCACCGGGGCCATGAGGCATTCATCAAAGCTCTTGAAATAGAGGCGATCGACATTGAGCCTGGTGCCGGCTCCATTGAAGCTGGTGGTCATGGCGGTCAGAGCGATGATTCCCGGTATCACGAAATCAAGATAGCTGGTTCCGTTCATATCTATCCCGCGACCCAGGCCCCAGCCAAAGGCCATCAGATAGAGAAGCGGGCTCATCAGGGTGGTGAGAAGATAGCGAGGCCAGCGCCGCTTGAGCGCTGTCAGGTCCGACCAGAGTATGCTGAAGGCATCGATCATGCTAGTCTCCCATCACCTTCTCACCGGTCAGCTCGATGAACACGTCCTCCAGGTTGGACTCTCGCATGACCACCCTCTCCGAGCCTGGAAGATCCTGAATAAACCGGGAGGCACTTGATCGATCCGGAAAGTAGCGGTAAGTTGTGCCGCACGCCTCCCCCTGCATCTCTACCGCTATCATTCCCAGCCTTTGCCGCAGCTCCAGAGGGCTTCCCAGAGCTATGAGCCTGCCGTGATGAAGAATTCCAACCCGCTGACACAAGGCCTCGGCCTCTTCGATATAGTGGGTGGTCAAGAAGACCGTCGAGCCTTCTAGGTTCATCCTGCGGATGAGATCCCAGACCCGGCGTCTGGTTTGAGCGTCCAATCCCACCGTCGGCTCATCCAGGAAGAGGAGCTTGGGCCTGTGGATGAGCGCCCGGGCTATCATGGCCCTCCTCTTCATTCCCCCGGAGACGCTATCGATGAGCTGATCGGAGTGATCGGACAGCCCCACATAATCGAGCAGTCCTGCGATCCTCTCCTTTCGTTCCCTGGATTGGAGGTGGTGCAGCCGGGCATGAAGCTCCAGGTTCTCGCCGATGGTCAGATCCCGGTTCAGGCTCAAGTGCTGCTGAACCACGCCAAACTCCGACTTCACCCTGGACGGGTCCTTTGCCACATCGATGCCGTTGATAAAAACCCGTCCGGACGAGGGCTTGGTGAGGGTGGTAAGGATGCGAATGGTGGTGGTCTTTCCAGCTCCGTTTGGCCCCAAGAAGCCGAAGAGTTCTCCCTGTCTGACCTCAAGATTCAAGTTATCTACTACCTTCTTCCTCGAGTACTCCTTCTTCAGGCTCGATATCTCGATCATTTTGCTCATATCTATCTCAATTATATTAACCGCATATATTAATTATATACGTTAATTATATTTATTAATTCTTTATTTCTATCATCATCTCTATAATAGCATTATGTTGCAGCATATTCATTTATGGCCGCGTCATCGAACAGAAGCTTCTGCTCTTCATCTACGATCCTGAGCAGGGACTCCGGGGTTAAGCTGGATAGGGGATAGTACTTTCCCTGACACTGATCCGCGATCTGATGGCAATAGCCTAAACGCATATCCAGGAAGGAGCTGTCTACGACCTCACTGTCGATGACGATGGTATGGATTCCCAGGTGCTTTATCCGTTCTGAGATCGCCATCAGCTCGTCTTTGATCTTTCCACCCATTCCCTCATTAGCCCTGCCATCGGATATGAGAACCATCATCAGTTTGCTCTCCTCATCCTTTCTCAGTTCTCCCTGCAAGAGCTGCAATCCGCGGGAGAGGCCGGCGGATAGAGGTGTCTTGCCCCCGGTGGGAAGCTCCCGCAAGCGGCCAAGGGCCAGATCCACGCTGGTGCAGGGGGGAAGTATGATCTCGGCTTCCTTTCCTTTGAAGGCTATCATGCCGATCTTGTCTCTCTTCTGGTAGGAGTCCATTAAGAGGGAGAGAACTGCACCCTTGGCGCTCTCCATCCTCTGATTGGCCCCCATGGAGCCGCTGGCATCTACCACGAAGAGGACTACGGCGGAGGTCTTGCCCACTCTCTCCTTCTCCCGTATATCCTCGCCCTTCACGATGATGGCGTTGGGGCCGGATCTGATCCTTTGATAGGGGGCAGCGGCACGAATGGTGGCATCAATGGCAATATCTTTTCCTTCCTGGGGCATTTTCTGGCGCAGATACCGGCCGCGGTTGCGCAGAGCCAGTGTATTCATCCTCCTGCCACTGGTCTTGCGGCGGGCGATTCGGTCCCTCTTGCGGGGCATCGTTATGGCACGCACATCGATAGGCGTGCCGATCTCGAATATCCTCTCTTGGGGCTTAGCGGCCTGTTTTTGATCCGTGTCCTTTTGTTCCGACGGCTCCTGTGGTTGTTGCTCATTCTTCTTCTGCTGCTCGGGCTTTTGATCCTGATGCTGGTGTTCATGCTGCTTCTGAGACATGGACTTCTCCAGCCGTTCCTTGTTCAGCGTGGGCGGTTCAAATGGCCTGCTCCTCATCCTATGGGCCAGGGCCAGCTCCATGGCTTTCTTGACATCCTCCTGGTTGACTTCGGTCCTGTCATCGAAGGCGGCGATGGTCTTGGCGGTTCTGGTGATGACTATCTCCGCTCGGTGCGTCTTGACTCCAAGATCGATGCAGGTGGAAGCGATTAAACGGAGGAGGTCATCGCTCATGCTCACGTTTCGAAGGATCTCGCGGGCGAAGGATATCTTTTCCTTCAGATGCGCCTGGTTTTCCCGGCTCTTTTCAGTAAATCCATCGGGATCGGCATCAAACGCTTCTGCCATCTTGGCGATCTGCATCCGTTGATCTACATCCTCTATGCCTACAACGCTCACCTGCAGTCCGAATCTGTCCAGCAGTTGAGGCCGGATCTCTCCTTCCTCCGGGTTCATGGTTCCGACCAGGATGAACTTGGAGGGATGAGCAACGGATACGCCCTCGCGTTCTACAATGTTGACGCCCATGGCAGCCGAATCCAACAGCACATCGGCCACATGATCGTCTAAAAGATTAACCTCGTCAATGTAGAGGATGCCCCGATTGCAGGCCGCCAGGATGCCCGGTTCCAGGGCTTTGATGCCTTCTTTGATGGCACGCTCAACATTCAAAGAGCCAACTACTCTGTCCTCTGTTGCGCCCAATGGTAGATCGATAACAGGTGTCTTTTTATCGATTCCTTTTATCCGGTTTGCCTGGTTCTTCTCAAAACACAGGTCGCACATATCTTCAGGATTTCCCGGATCGCAATTGAAGGGGCAGTCTTCCACCACTTGAATATTTTCCAGCAGGTCGGCTAAAGCCCGCACTGCAGTCGATTTAGCAGTGCCCTTATCGCCTCTGATCAGGACCCCGCCTATGCGGGGATTGATGGCATTTAGAATCAGAGAGAACTTCATGTCATCCTGCCCTACAATGGAGGTAAATGGTATTGTCTTTCTCTTCAGATGGTGCATTGTCATCTCCTTTTTTTCAGCGTGTCGTTTTCGTATTTAAGGTTTTATGTTGTATTAAAAAGTACTATTTCTTAAATTGCTATTATGTTTTTTGTATGAAATTTTTATTAGTAGATAATATAAATTTACAAGTATACTGTCAAGGAGAATCGATTGATCCTTAATGAAACAATGTCGTCGAATGATATGACGTTCGGCAAAGGCTATAATCGCGTTTCCTATATTTAAAATAGATCAGTTGCATATCAGGAGTGTATAAATGCAGTTTTTTGTAGAATTTATTATGATTCAGTAATACTATTACCAAAAGACTTATTAATATGTGTATAAGATAATCGCGCAGATTCGAGGATGGAATTTAGGGAATAGACATGAGGATGATGTGCGGTTTGGTTTTGTTTTTCTGCTTTTTCAATCTTTTAGGGCTTGCAGCCGCCTACCAGGCGGTAACAGTTTCTGGGGACACGAATGGTGACAAAGTGATCTCGTCAGAAGAATTGAAGGTTGCAGAAACGGATTTCAAGGATGGAAGGATCAGCTCGGAAGAGCTTGAGAAGATCAGGCTCATCCATGAGAGCTATCCTCGGAATATCGATGACTCGACGGGCAACGAGATAACGATCTATAAGCCTATCGAAAGGATTGCAGTATTGACTACGGAGGATTATGAGATACTGCGCACCCTCAATAGCACAGACAAAATTGTCGCTGCCAGCAAGTACGTTGTGCAGAGCACAGAGCAGGGCTGCGGAGAACTTTATGCAGATGGCGCAGGCTTTGTCAACATTGGATCTCCCGTATCATCGGTTGACTGGGAGGCCTTGATTAAGTCCAGCCCTGATCTTGTCATAACATATATGAGCAGCCCCAAGCAGGAAGATCTGGATCAGAATCTCAAGGATACCAATATCACCGTGATGCGTTTGGATTCAGGAAACATTTCTCAGTATGCCGATATCATCGACAAAATGGGCTACCTTCTCGATAGAAATGATGAGGCAAAGAAATACAATCGCTTCTTTGAAGAGAAGCTCGGCAAATACCTGAATGCTGTGTCAGGCCTCTCCACCAGTGAGAGGCCTATGGTCTATCTGGAGGCTGACTTCGGAGGCGGCCAGACCTATTACACCTGCGGCTCGGGTCATGCCCATAATGCCCTCCTCGTCGCGGCCGGCGGGAACAATATATTCTCAGAATTGCAGGGATTCAAGCAGGTTGATCCAGAATCAGTCGCCGTGAAGAATCCGGAAATCATTCTTCGCTATAAATATCTCAAGGACAGTCCGGGAATAGACAAAGATTTGAGCGACACCGCTTCTCTTGAGGCTTTAACAGATGATATGCTCGGCCGGACCGAATTGAACAGAACTCCTGCCGTGAAAAACAAAAAGGTTTATTTGTTCACCTGGGACTGCACCAAGGGCGGTGGAAGGTTCTATTTGGGCATGGGCTACTTGGGAAAATGGCTGCAGCCCGAGATATTCCAGGACTATAGTCCCCGCGAGGCATATCAGGAATACCTCAAGGAGTTCCAGAATGCAGATGTCGATGTAGTAAATAAGGGTGTCTTTGTCTATCCAGAGGCATAAGCAATGTCATCTGTGTATTCCAAGAAAAAACCAGGCACAGATTTGAGGGCAGAGTATCAGAAGTTCATTGGCAAAAAGATGCTCTTTCTCATTTCACTCATTTTTGGTATAATTCTATTAGCAGGCTATGCAGCCACAAGAGGTTCGGCAGACATCAGCGTCGTTGATGTTTACACAACCATTATAGCCAAGTTTTTGCCTGGCCACTTTGAGACCACCTGGTTCTCGGACACAATCGTCTGGGGGCTGCGTCTGCATCGCATTCTTCTGGCTATTGTGGGTGGCATAGGTCTTGCCATTGCGGGAGCTGTAATGCAGGGCATTCTCAAGAATCCACTGGCCAGTCCATTCACATTAGGCATTGCTTCTGCAGCAGGATTTGGTGCCGCTTTGGCCATAGTCCTGGGAGCAGGATTCGTAGGAGGTGAGTATCTCATCATTTTCAATGCCTTCATCTTCACACTTCTTGCCTCCTTGAGCGTTTATGGCCTGGCAAAGTACAAGGGCATCACGCCCGAGACGATGATCCTGGCGGGCATAGCCATCATGTACCTCTTCTCGGCCATGACCTCCTTCTTGCAATACGTAGGGCAGGCAGAGCAAGTGCAAGAGGTGGTCTTCTGGATGATGGGCTCCCTCGGAAGGTCTTCCTGGGATAAGGTCTGGGTGGTAACCGCAGTCATTGCCGCATGTTTTCCCTATCTGCTACTCAAATCGTGGGATATCAATGCTTTGGGGGCAGGCGACGAGACTGCCAAGAGCCTGGGAGTGGATGTGGAGAAGACCCGGGTTATATGCATGGTGCTGGTCTCGCTCATCACAGCGAGCGTTATCTGCTTCACGGGAACCATCGGCTTCATCGGCCTTGTTGCCCCTCATATCACGCGCATGGTGATAGGAGGAGACCACAGGTTCCTGCTCCCGGCGTCAGCACTGGTCGGAGGACTCTTGTTGCTGGCTGCAGATACCGTGGCGAGAACCATAATGGCGCCAGTGATTCTGCCGGTGGGAATAATGACCTCATTCCTGGGAGTGCCATTCTTCGTCTATCTGTTCATGCGCCGAAAGAAGCAGTTCTGGTAAAGCCGTCTTATGTGCGGCTCACCAGGAATCCGTATCAAGCGCTGAGGCCCTGATCAACCTCAGCTTTTTTTTATTAAGATCTTATTTCATTTAACATCAGAATCGAAATAGTTAATACTAAGAACAGATAAACCCAATAATTTAGTGATAAAATATGACCATATCGAAAATACATAAGACCATTTTTAGGCAGCAGCCCACGGGCCTGAAATACTCAATTGAGATGGAGAAATCATGATACTCACCTGTCTTGTTGGAAATTCATATCTGCAGATCATCTCCAGGGCCGGCAAGCGCCTCGGATTCGACCTGCGGCTTTTTTCCACCCAGCGTCTGGATGATCAGCCCGGCTTGATAGATGAAGCAATAAAGTCTATGGAACAGTCAGACCTGATTTTCACTCATCGCGGCAGCGAGGCCCTTTGGGACGAGATCGAGTCCAGGATGAGTGAGATCGGAAAGCGTACACCCACAGTATGCCTCGGCTATGATCAATCATATTGGCTCAGCTCCACAGCTCCGGCTAAGGTTGTGGTCACTGCCAATGCCTACCTAACCTACGGAGGAGAAGATAACATCAGCAACATGCTCCTCTATCTTTGTCGAGAGCTGCTTTCTATGGATGTGGTGGCCAAGCCACCTATGCCTATGCCCTGGGAAGGGGCATACCATCCGGATGCGCCGAGTCACTTTGACAATGTCGAGGATTATCTAAAGTGGTACGAGCCGGATGACTGCCCAACTGTGGGATTGCTCTTCTCCCGGTTCTACTGGGTGAACCGAAATCTGGCAGTTGAAGATGAGCTGATCAGGGCGCTGGAGAGAGAGGGGTGCAATGTCATCCCAGTATTCTCATATTCCGTAAAAGACACAGATCTGGGCACCAGGAGCATGGCCGAAGTGGTTTCTGATTACTTCTTCACAGAAGGCAAGCCTCGAATCGATGCCATGGTAAAGACGTCTCCCTTCTTCCTGGGACAGGACAGAAACAACATGGGCGAGGCAAAAGGAAATAAGACCGGCATCGCTCTTCTTAAAACGCTAAACGCACCTGTATTTGAGCCGGTTCTTTCCAATCACATGACTCTGGAGGAGTGGGAAGACGGAATTGGCCTATCAAATGATATCGGCTGGGGAGTGGCCATGCCGGAGTTTGAGGGAATGATCGAGCCCATTATCATAAGCGCTGGTTCCCAGCGGGGTGATTATGAGGAGCGCACGCCTATTTTAGAGCGATGCGCGAAACTTGCCAAAAGAGTTAAGAAATGGATCGATCTGGCAAGAAAGCCTGCAATCGATAGGCGAGTGGCCTTTATTTTCCACAACAATCCTTGCGCCTCAGTAGAAGCAGCAGTGGGAGGCGGCGCGCACCTGGACACGATAGAGAGCGTAGCACTGATTATGAATAGGATGGCCGCCGAGGGCTACTCTTTGGAAAATGTCCCTGCTACCGGAAAAGAGCTTATTGAGACCATCATGGACCGAAAAGCCATCTCCGAGTTCCGCTGGACGCCTATTGAGGAGATTGTGGCCAAAGGAGGAGTTCTGGCCTATCAGACCAAGGAGGAGTACGAGCGGTGGTTTAACACTCTCACCCCCAAGGTAAAGGACCGCGTCTGCGAAGCCTGGGGAAATCCCCCAGGAGAACTCAAGAACGACATTCCTGCTGCCATGCTCTACCAGGGCAAGATCGTGATCACCGGCGTTCAGTACGGCAACATTGTCGTCTGCGTGCAGCCCAAACGCGGTTGCGCCGGTGCGCGCTGCGACGGCCAGGTCTGCAAGATCCTGCACGACCCGGATGTGCCGCCCACCCACCAGTACATGGCCACCTACCGCTATCTTGAGGAGATTTTCGGCGCAGACGTGCTCATCCACGTGGGCACGCATGGAAATGTGGAGTTTTTGCCGGGCAAAGGCGTGGGCCTTTCTAAGAACTGCTATCCGGATATTTGCATCGGCACCATTCCTCATCTTTACATCTACAATGCCGACAATCCTCCGGAGGGAACCATCGCCAAGCGGCGCAGCTATGCCACGCTGGTGGACCACATGCAAACGGTGATGACTCAGTCCGGGCTTTACGATGAGCTGCTGGAGGTGGATCGGCTGCTGGGCGAGTATGAAACCGCTAAATTCGACCACGCCAGATCCCATGAGCTGAGGCACCTCTTAATCGATGCCATCAAGGCAGCCAACCTCGACAAGGGCATGAAGCTCACCGATGATATGCCTGTGGAGGAGATTGTGACAAAAGCGCACAATCAGCTCAGCCGGGTCAGAAACACCCAGATAGATTCCGGCATGCATATCTTTGGCCAGCTTCCGGAAGGAGAAAAACGGGTTGAGTTCATCAACTCCGTGATGCGTTTCGAGGGAAGCGGCGTGCCGCTCCGCAGCACGGTCGCTGCCATTATGGGTCTCTCCTTGGAAGAGCTCCTGGCCGACCAGGGAGCCGTGAGCGAGCGCTTCGGAAAATCGCACGGCCAACTGCTGGAGAATATCGATGGATTATGCAAGAAATTAATCGATATGTACCTGCAGGGCGACGGGGCGCAGCCTGATGAGGTCCTGGGCTTTTCTACGGCAGGTTATGAGAGCCAGCTCGATGCTATTCGGATGAAGGTCTTCGATCTGCAAACCAGGATGAAAGCCTCTTTGGAGATCGAGTCATTGTTCAACGGCATGGACGGAGGCTACATAGAGGCTGGACCCAGTGGTCTCATCACCCGCGGCCGGGATGATGTCCTGCCCACCGGCCGCAACTTCTACTCTCTGGACCCCTACCGCGTTCCCACGAAGACCGCCTGGAAGGTGGGCTGCAAGCTCGGCGAAGCGGTGATCGCCAAACACCAGAAGGAAGAGGGCCGCTATCCGGAGAACATCGCGTTCTTCTGGATGTGCAACGACATCATGTGGGCTGATGGGGAGGATATGGCTCAGATGCTCTTCCTGCTGGGCACGGAGCCGGTCTGGCTTTCCAACGGAAGGCTGAAGGGCTTTAAGATAATACCGCTGGAAGAGCTGGGCCGTCCCAGGATCGATCTGACCGTTCGCGTCTCCGGCATCACCAGGGACAACTTCCCCAACTGCATCGACACCATTGACGAAGCGGTGCAGGCTGTGGCGGCGCTCGATGAGCCTCTGGAGATGAATTTTGTGCGCAAGCACACGCTTGCCAATTTGGAGAGCGGCACGGCCAAGGACTGGCGCGAAGCAACGCTGCGCATCTTCGCCAGCAAACCTGGCACCTATCAGTCGGGCACAAATCTGGCCGTCTACGCCAGTGCCTGGAAGGATGAGAAGGATCTTTCGGACATCTTCGTCTACTGGAATGGCTATGCTTACGGCAAGGGCGTGGCCGGCAAGGAGTCGCATCAGAATTTTATGAATTCGCTCAAGTCGGTGGATGTCACCTACAACAAGGTGGTCAGCGATGAGTACGACCTCTTCGGATGCTGCTGCTACTTCGGCACGCACGGAGGCATGACCGCAGCTGCCAGGCACCTATCTGGCAAGGACGTCAAAGCCTACTATGGCGACACCCGCGAGCCGGAGCACGTCGAGGTGCGGGATCTGGCCGATGAGGTCCGGCGGGTCGTTCGCACCAAGCTGCTCAATCCCAAGTGGATCGAAGGCATGAAGCAGCACGGCTACAAGGGCGCAGGTGACATCTCCAAGCGCGTGGGAAGGGTCTATGGTTGGGAGGCGACCACGCAAGAGGTGGACGACTGGATCTTCGACGACATCGCCAAGACCTTTATCATGGACGAGGAGAACCGCAAGTTCTTCGAGGAGAACAACCCCTGGGCGATGGAGGAGATGGGACGCAGGCTGCTGGAGGCCGAGCAGCGGGGACTGTGGAAGGCAGATCCTGAGGTGCTTGATGCTCTCAAGAACCTTTACCTGGAGATCGAGGGCTGGATGGAGGAGCGGATGGGCGACGTCGAAGGCGAGTTCCAGGGCGGAGCGATAGATGTCATCAATGCCGACGAGGTAGCTGCCTGGAAGGAGAAGATGAGCAAGGTGCTGGGGGCGTAATCGTAGGAAAAATCTCGGATCAATGATGGGCATGACTTGGATGATTTCCCACCATATTTCCTAATATTTTTGTACTAAGTACCATGTCATTATTTCACTTAAATCATGAGTTAATTTTAAATACTATTAATATCAAAGCAAAAAGTAATAATATTAAATAAATTAGTATGAGGGGCGGAATATGAAAGGATCTGCTGCAATGCTGATGGCCTTAGCCGGGACTTTATTATGCGTTTTGTCTTCTGCGGAGGCATTTACGCTGGACATTTTTGGAAATGCCAACATGGATGACACAATAGATGAAAACGATGCAGTATTCATGCAGGGAATAATCAACGGCACAAATAATCCCACGGAGCTTGCTGATGCCAACTATGATGGCAAGATTGATGAATTGGACATTGCCCAGATAGAATTGATTATTTCTGGTGAGGAGAAAGAGCTCACCATCCTTGATGGAATAGGCAATGCTGTAACCATACCCATGCCTCTGGAACGAATAGTCAGCATTGCTGGAAGCTACGGTCCGGAAACATTCTGCGCCTTGGGTGCTCAGGATAAGCTGATTGGAGTGGCCAGCTATGCCATTGAGAATTCCAGGCAATTGGACAGCTTTTTAAAAGACCTGCCTGGCGTTGGCGGTTCTAGGGAGCCCGATGTCGAGGCCATCCTAAAGCTTAAACCTCAGATCGTACATTCCTATGAGTGCTACTATGATTTGCAGGCTGGACTGAAGGAGACGCTCACATCTTCGGGGATCCAATTGGTTCCACTAGATTTCCACAAACCAGAGAACTTTTCAAATGCCATAATGACAATGGGATATCTGCTAAACAAACAAGATCGTGCACAAAAGTTGATTGATTTTGAGGATCACTACCTCGATATCATTGATGAGAGAGTTAAAACGTTAAAGGAAGAAGATAAGCCGAAGGTTTATCTGGAGAGTTATTTGGATTACAGGACAGCTGGACCTGGAAGCGCTGAGAACGATAACGTCTTACCACGTTGTGGCGGCAACAATATATTCAATGATGTTAGCGGTGTGGTCTACATAGATCCTGAGTTGCTGATACAGAGAAATCCAGAAGCTGTTGTCCGGTTCATCCATGATGGGCAAGTCTTCTCAGGCTATGGCGTCACTGATGTTGGACCGATTGAAGAGCTTAGAGAACAGACAATTAATCGTTCTGGATGGGAGAAGATCGATGCAGTCAAAAACAACCATGTCTATCTTATAAGCACATCGGCTCAGTCCACGCATATGTCCGTCTTTTTAATGTTTGTAGCTAAGTGTTTGCATCCTGAACTCTTTAATGATGTTGATCCTGAGCAGATTTATGAAGATTGGTTCCGCAAGTTCTTAGGGATTGAATATGTAGGTGTATACGCCAATCCATCCCCGGAGAGTTGGTAATATTGGATCTATATGAAGAGAAATTATTCTTGAATGCATGCTGGCCGGACGATCTATTCATATAATCTATGAAAATGAGTTAATAGCCAGGAAGGAGATGGTGAGTACGACTATTGAGACGTAAGACGGTGGGACTTTAAGTTAGAGGTGGATTGAAGTCCAGAAGGCGGTTAATCTTTAGGAAGGTTGGCGTCCAGAATGCAAGTTATGCCAACCTTCTACATGATTAACATTAAATCATACTACTATCAAACCTAATACAATGAAATACGATAGAGGTGGAAAAACGAAACAAATGGCACTGATATTGGTGATGATGTCATGCATGACGCAGGCGGCGTTGACTGAGTGTGCAGCGGAATACACCCTTGGTATCTTTGGCAATGCCAATATGGACGACACTATTGATGAGAAGGATATCGCTTATATTGAAGGGATAATCAAAGGAACGAATGCATCCACAAACCTCAGCGATGCCAATTACGATGGCGTGATAGATGCTCTGGATCTAGAGCAGATTAAAAGGATCATAAGCGGCGATGAGACGAGGCTTGTCCTTCTGGATTCTGCAGGCAAGGTTGTGAAGATTAAAACACCTGTAGAGAGGATCATCCCCGTTAACAGAAACGCTGCCGAAGCATTGAGGACGATAAAAACCTCAGACAAGATCGTTGGATTCAGTGATTCCGCTTTGAATGACAAAACCTACTTCCCAGAATTTCAGGAGTCTGCGAGCGTTGGATCGGGGAAGATGCCTGATTTTGAGAAGATTCTAAAACAAAATCCGGATCTGGTCGTCTATTACGGAACCCAGTGGACCACGGACTATGAGACCATCAATGAAACTTTAAAGAAAGCCAATCCGGATATATCTGTGATCGGTCTGGACTGCTTCAAACCGGAGACTTATGTAGAAGACATGATGAAGCTGGGATATATTGTCGGAAGAGTCAAGGAGGCTGAAGAATTCACCGATTGGTATACCGATAAGATAGATGAGATAAAAAATGTGCTCAAAGATATGCCGGAAGAGGCAAAGCCAAGAGTATATGAAGGAGGGCGCAGCGACTTCTATCAGACAGGCGGCTACGGTTCTTCTTCACATAATGTAATTGTCATGGCCGGCGGAAAGAATATATTTGCAGATACGGCAGGTGATGTAACTGTTGACCCCGAAGCGCTGGTAGAAAGAGATCCCCAGTTCATCATCTGGAAGATCAGCAATATCGGCGGCTATTCTCTGGGGAAGGATAATACAACCAAATTCAAAGAGAAACAAAAAGAGATCCTGGATCGCTCTGAGCTGGCCAACGTCTCGGCGATCAAGAGCGGCAATGTCTACATTCAATCGGCAGATATTTTCTTTGGAGGACGATATTTCTTGAGCATCATTTACATGGCAAAGTGGTTCCACCCTGATCTATTCAAGGATCTGGATCCACAGGCTATTCATCAGGAGTATCTCAATAGATTCCAGAATCTGGATTACAACCTGGACAAGAACGGCGTTTTCGTTTATCCGTTACAAGGGGAGTGATATATGAAATGAATGAATCGTTCTTTATCTTTTTTCTGGTAACGTCGGCAATAATGGCGGCGATGCCCGGACCGGCTTTTGACAGCATGAGTTAGCTAAAACTAATTGAGATGTGGTATTGATATGAAATTGGATTTGAAGATAGGCGTGATCGTTCTGATTATCCTTGCGGCGTCGCTGCATGCATGGGGTGCTATGCCTGGAGATCTGGCAAAAGGAGGAAATATAACTACGGATCAGTTAGAATTAGAAGCGATCCCGCATATTCACGATGGCTATCCGAGGACATTTGTCGATAACAGTGGCAAATCAATTACGATCAATAAGCCCATTCAAAAAATTATTTTGTTGAATGCAGACTGCGCAGAGGTATTTCGCTGCCTTGGAATCAAGAATATCATTGGTGTAGATTCATATATTGCAAAAGATAGCATATTTTTCCCTGAACTCTCTAAATTGTCTGAAGTAGGATCGTCATTCCATCCGGACTGTGAAGCTATACTGACTCTAGATCCCGATATTATAATTGGATATACAGGTGTAAAAGAAGAGGAGCTAGATGATAAAATAGAAGCGGCGGATATACCTATTGCTCGCTTTTCTGCATGCAAGGTCCCAACTAGAGACGATCAGTTGAGAACGCTGGGTTACATTTTTAATGAAGAAGACAAAGCTGAAGAACTGATCAGATTCTATCACAACATCACAGACCCCATAATCAGCACTTTGAAAAATAATCCAAGTGCGAAGAAGCCAAACGTATATATTGAATGCTATTCTGACTTCAAAGCTCGCAATAGTCGCTCAGGCACTCAGGAAATGTGTGCAATGGCAGGCGGAATGAATATTGCCGAGGATTTGGACCTATCTGGACAGGGAACGACATCTCAAATCGATCCTGAATGGATAGTAGCACAGAATCCCGACATAATTATCAAGGTAGTATCCGGCAGCGAAGTTTCTTGTGGCTATGATGAAGATGATACTGCCGAAATGATGTCTTTAAGAGATGCCATCATAAATCGTGTATCCGCCGGTCCAAATTTGACCCCTCGCGCCGATCCGATTTTGACCCCTTAG
>ENA-UOOR01001526-UOOR01001526.1-fermentation-metagenome-genome-assembly--contig:-NODE-1526-length-26974-cov-7.373268_pt1 | contig 26974 bp, 24 predicted proteins | sample MGYA00245780_ERZ724029 | MGnify/ENA primary metagenome ERZ724029 (study PRJEB28704, sample SAMN03018315) | fermentation metagenome | biome: anthropogenic terrestrial biome; feature: soil; material... | reverse complement strand
CAGCCAATCCTCCAACGATGATGTCACCGATGTTGACTTTGAAGAAGTCAAATAATTTAACATTATAAACGATTACAAACAATCAGTAAATAGCGGTAAGACAACGTCTTATCGCTATTTTTTATTTTTAAAAAATATCAATATTAGTGCTTTTTTATCGATTTTTGTATTACATTTGTATCATATTTGTACCGCGCCTTAATCGGACGCAATGTGCGCCTTATTAGGTCTTATTATGTCTTAAATGGTCTTATTACGAGTATAAATGAGCGATAACACTAAATACGGATATGGGAGTTAGTAAACTGAAAATACCAAAGATTTGCGAGTATTGCGGCAAACCGTTTGAAGCAAAAACCGTGGTTACCCGTTTTTGCAGTACGAAATGCACCAATCAATCGGGAAAAGAAAGACGACGGAAAGCACAAGAGGAAGAGAGAAAACAAACCCTCTTACAGCAATCTGCTCAAAAAATTGCGGAAATGCAGACACGTCCATATATTTCGGTAAAAGAAGCAACCATCATTTTCGGTATCTCAAAAGACACTATTCATCGTCTTATTAAAGCCAAGAAAATTCCCGCCCACAACTTCGGAGAACGATTAACAAGAGTGAGCCGCAAACATTTGGAAGCCATTTTCACCGCCGTGGAATTGCCGAAAGAGCCGAAAGACAAGCCTGTAAAATTGCAGTATAATATCAAGGAATGCTACACCATAAACGAAGTTTCCGAGAAATTCGGGGTGTCGCCAAGCACTGTCAGCAAGGTTATCAGACGAAACAGCATTCCAAAACGGCAAGTGGGGAAATATGTTTATGTTCCCAAAGAATTGATTGACAGCGTATTTTCAAAACGATAAAAGCATCGAAAAATGAAAAGATTATCTCATCCAAAGGCAACTGTCAGGCTTCGGAAAGCGGAAAACCGAAAAGAGTGGTATGTCTATATTGAAAGTTACCCCGTTTTCGTACCCGGAGAGGAAACGCCGCAACGTGTAAGAGAATATCTCAATCGCAGTGTTACAACCGTAGATTGGGACAAGAAAAGAATTGCGCGCACAACGGCTGACGGCGACAAAACATATAAACCCAAACGCGATGATAACGGTGTAATTATCTGCAAAAGTGAAATTGACCAAGAAACGATGCTTTATGCCGACAGCGTTAGGAAACTCCGGCAAAAAGAGTTCGACAATGTCGGTCTGTACAGCGATACCGAAAGCGCGCAAGTCGAACAACAAGAGCGATTACAACAAGATTTTATCGAATATTTTAGGAAAGCAGCCGTCAAACGCCACACCAACAGTTCGCAGTCTATTCAAATCAACTGGAAGCGAGCTATCGTTTTCTTAAAACAATTTGCGGGCGACACGCTTCTCTTCTCGCAGATTGATAACCGATTTGCCGAAGAATATAAACGCTATCTGCTGACCGCGCCTTGCGGTGGAAACAGAAAAGGAGCAATTTCTCAAAACACCGCGTCAACCTATTTCGCCATATTCAAAGCAGCGCTTAAACAAGCTTTCGTCGATGGATATTTCACATCGGATTTATCGGCAAGAATTAAAGGCATTCAGGAGCAGGAAACTCGTCGCGAATACCTGACGGCGGACGAACTCAACAAACTTGCCGCCACGCCTTGCGAACGAGAAGTTCTTAAACGCGCCGCACTGTTTTCGGCTTTAACCGGACTTCGCCACAGCGATATTCAAAAATTGAAATGGCAGGAAATTCAGCAAGATGGAGAAAATTATCGTCTCAACTTCACACAGCAAAAAACGAAAGGCGTGGAATATATGCCAATTTCGAAACAAGCCTACGAACTTTGCGGAGAAGAAGGCAATCCCGATGACTTCGTTTTTGAAGACCTCCCCGACCCTGCTTGGATTTCCAAACCACTTGAACGATGGATAAAAGCGGCAGGCATCAATCGGAGGATTACATTTCACTCATTTAGACACACTTACGCCACCTTACAACTTGCTCAAGGAACGGATATTTACACCGTAAGCAAAATGCTGGGACACACCAACGTGAAAACCACGCAGATTTACGCCAAAGTTGTGGACGAGAAGAAGCTCAAAGCAGCCGAAGCAATTCAACTGAAATCATTAACGAACACAAAATCAGAGCAAAAATGAACCCGAAATATTTTGAACATATTGTTGTTTACCTATCTGTTTTGGTGGTTTGCGTGCTGATTGGCGCGCTTGCAAGAATGATTGCCGTAGGTGCCGGCGTGGATGAATTTACCGCGAATATCGTATTTTGGTCGGTTACTGCATTGGGCGTGATTGTGTACGCCGCGCTTGCTATTTTCATTGAAGGACTTTTTGCAGCTACGCTCCGTAAGTTTTTTCCTAAAAAAGAAACTCCAAAAACCACAGAAAACACACCTATCCCTGCCAAAAGTTTGGAGGAAATTCGTACGGAACAGCAGCAACTTATCGATGACAAAAAACGCGCGAAACGCGATTCTGCCGTTGAATATACTCGCAAAGAATTTGCGCCGTACGTTTCGGATGAAGATTTGGCGTTGCTTTGTCGCTCTGTAGAATTATATGCCGACCAACTGCCATTGTCTGACATTCAGCCCATCAGAGTGAAAACACTGACAACCTTAGACCTTTACCATTTCGGCTGGAATATTTGGAAACACCTAAATGTGAGCAAACAAGACGATATCGCCCTTTTCCTGAAACTCGTTTTTGCTCATAATTTAAAAGACGTGGAGCCGGACAGCATCAAAAGTCATTTGAAAGATGAGCCGAAGAAAGGGAGGATTTTGGTGTGGGAGAGGTGAGAGAAATTACTACCAATCAGGGGTTGAAAACTTTCTTTCTCGTTCAGATTCAGCCCACCTATATTGGTCAAGTATTGTTTTCTTTAAAAAATTTTTGATTGGAATCATCTTTAAAGTTGCATTAGATTTACTCACTATTTCTAAAATACTTTCCCATCGTTTTGCGTAAAGATCTCCAAAATTCACATCACCAGATACAACACCAACATTTCCAACCCAGTCAATATTTTTGAAAATTTCAACATCAGGATTGACCGAAAGAAAAAATAATAAAGCATTTTCAAATCTTTCTCCAAAATGATTTCGTATTGTGTCAAAATAAATATTTACTCTTTGCGTGTCTTTGTTATATTTTTCGATTTCCTGCAAAATGAATGTGAATGCTTTGTCTTGGCTATCGGGGGCTACATTCTTAAAAAGCATTGAATGAGGATGGTCGCCTAATCCTAAATAATAATTATTCTCAATTAGAAAGTCGCTCGCATTTGTAATAATCTCTTTTATCCCATCATATTTCCAGATAAATCCGAGATTTATTTTTCTATCTCTTTGTCTATCTATTCTGTCCGTACAAAATTTACTTAGAAAGTCAATGAGAAATTTTGGATATAATTTAAAAATTGCTTCAAATCCTTTCCCTCTGTAATCAAACATTTGAGAATGAGAAATTATAAATTGCTGAAAATATGAAAGCTTTATTAAGTCATAATCTGATTCGAAAAGATTCAGATTATTTTCAAATATATCATCGTTATAAGTTATAACAATATTGAGTTCCTCAATCTTTTGTGCAACCTTTGTTAATATCGTCTTTGTAATTTGCCTATCTATCAAATTGTACCGAGAATAAACTTCTATGTATAAGTGTGCGAACTTATCAATGCTATCAATTGTTTCGACAAGCTTTTCACAATAATACTCATTAATAAAATTAAGAGGGAGATAATTGAAAAAGTTTATTTTCCAGAAAAGAGCATTTTCATTACTCCAGCTTTCTAATTCCTGCCAGAATCTCAAACACCAACCCTGAGACTGATTAACCATTAACCTAGTCGTTCCATATAACAATTGAAGACCTTTAGGATAATTATTTAGTATTAGTTGAAGCATTTTGAAGCCTAATTCATGATCCTTTATGAAATTTTCTTCAACAACAACATCAATTGATTGACCTGCTGAGAAATAATCATTTTCATTGATAGATTGAATATTCTCGATTGCAGTTAGTAGTTTGTCGAATTGTGATTCTTCTGTGAATATAAAATTTTTCCTTATTTCTTCAGATTTAAGATTATCATATTCTTTCCAATCATTAAAATCATAATCGAACTCATGTTTATCTCTTAGTTTATTCCAATCCAGTTTGCAGAAAGTTAAATATTCTTCAGTTAGAAATTTTTGTTTTAATTCTCGATAAGACCTATTCGTTATTTTTTCTTCTCTGTCATTCCAATATATCATATCATTCACGAAATAAGCATATTTAAAAATGTTTGGAGATAGTTTCTCTGAAATGAAAGGAACTAATAAACTCAAATCATAGTCCATTATTTCAGAAACTAAATCATGGCGAGTTGGTTTAAAATTTTTTATTACATCAAAAACTTCATCAGGGTAGGCTTCATAGTTTTTAAAAAGCATTTCCCAAATTTTTTTTCTTAATTCCTTAGTTACATCATAAAATGGTAATGGATAATTATACCAAGTTATTGTATGGTTTCTTCCTCCATGAGTTACATGAAACGAATGCGCTAAAAATGACTTTGCAAGAGCAAAAAAAGAAGAAATATAGTGCGGTTTATTACTGTTAAAATTCTCAACGAGGATATCAATAAAATCGACTTGTCGTTTGAATCCCGATCTCTCGTCCGGCACGTCAAACATCAAGTTTTCTCGTATTCTCCGAATAAACTCGGGAAGATGTTCTGGCTTTTTCCTAACATATTCAAATCCTAATTCAATTGATGGTTTAAACCATTCTGTTATATGGTTAAAAAACCTTGAAATAAAATCTAATGTTTGTTCCTTTTCATAAACAAAGTCATTTGTTTCATAATCCGTTAAATAGATAGGCGATTCTGGTTCCGGCAATTTAGAGGTCTTATTATAAAAATATGCCATTGTCTCCTCAGGTTTATAAAACCAGAATAAATCAAAAAAATTTAATACCGCATCTTCGTTTTCAGATATTGACTGTAAATATTTAGAAAGGTCATAGTCAATCTTTGTAATTACATTCTCGTAACCAAATGAATTATTTGCAGGAATAATTGAATCTTTAAAACGTGATTTCCAGTCTACAAAAAAATTATTAAGTAGCACGGCGAATGATAAAATATTGTCTTTGATAAAAACCTTATAGAAAAAATAGGTTGCCATCACTTGTTCTGAAATTCGCGCATGATTGAATTGAACCTCAATTAGTTCTCTTTTGTGTAACTCTTCAATTGCTTCGTTAAAATCATAGTAATCAATATCAAAAAGCTGTAATATTGAATTAATAAACATCTTCTCATTTCTGCTTATAGTAAAGAAAAAAGAAATAATTCCTAAAACCTTCAATACTGTTCTATTCTCAAATAAATCAAAATCTGAAATAAATGTATCAAAATATGAATCAAATAAATCTGAAACATCGCCCCATAAAAATTCAGTTTGCTTTTTATTTGCCAATCTAGCAGCCATTACTGCTAGTCTAGCATTTCCATCACTTATTTCAACAATTTTCTTTTGATATTTATTATTGCGGATTTTAAAAGAATCACTTGAAATTATTTGTATTATTTCTTCATCAGTGAACTTCTTAATATTAACAATGTGTTTATCAAGGTTATTTGTTAATTTATAAATATCGTGTAGGGCATAATTCCTAACTGTAATTATAATTTTTATACTCCCTTTTCTATTTTCTTTGAATACACCTAAAATCTGAGTAAAGTTAGAAAGTTGCCTATTTGCATCATCTATCAATAACAAATAATCTTTATCAACACTTAATTGTATTCGTAAGTCTTCAAAAATGTCAACATCTTTCTTGGCAATAGCGTAGGAAGTATATGTTGTATTTTGCTTAATAAAGTTGTTTGCTGCTTCAATTGCAATTTTTGTTTTTCCTACGCCAGGTGCTCCTGATAACAATAGTAAATCTCCATTTTCCAGATAATCAAGTATTTCTTTTAGTTCATCTTTCCTGTGTAAAAATTCATTATCTAATGGTGTAGATAGTTGATTAGCTTTATTGTTGTATTCGGAAATAAACTTGTCAAAAGGAAGAATTTGTCCTGTATCAATAGGGATTCCTAAGAAATCTCTTGATAATAAGACATATTTAGACAAAATCTCAAGTGCTAATGTATCAATACCTATAAGTTCTATTTTTTTACTTTTTGATTGCGCATATTTCTGGATATCAATTTCTTCCTCGATTGTTAATCTGGAATTAAAACATACAATTATTTGATACAATTTGTCAGGAGATACTCCTGTTTTTGATTCATCTAAACATTTGTCAATATCTTCGGTGATTTTTGAAACTTTAGAATCTGCCTGTGTTGTGTATTCTATGTATGCTAATTTACTACCCCCCAGTCTAATAAAACTATCAGGAGTACCAAGTACCGTTTTTTGTTTGCCTAACTGACTTCCTGTTCTATTTAAGCTACTATATTCTTTTTCTCGTAAAATTAAATATGCATCACAAAGATTTTGAAACCCCGCTGGGTCAATTGTTATTAATTTTTGTTCTATAAGTTGAAGTCTTCCTGTCATATTTTCTTTATCAGATTAAGAATTAATAATAAGTATATTTTTGTATTAGAGTGTGGGCTGTATGCAGATATTTCGATAAAATCTTGTCCTATCTATCTCGTTTTAGCATTAACATAGCTTACGCCCACATATCCCATTGTTTACACCTACTAAAAACAATGCATACGGCATAATAAACACCCCTCACAAATATACAAAACTTCCCCCAACCGTCTACTACCCAACCAACAAAATCTATCAACAACCACCAAATCCCACCATCCTTGGTGTTTTTCTCGGTGTTTTCCGTAGTGTCTTGAAACACAGTAAAATCACTTATTTCATTTGCACCGTAATCATTAAAAACGATCATTATGGAAACAAATGAAATCTCTTTTGAAAATCTGCCCAAAGCAGTAGCGCACTTACTGAGTGAAGTGGCTGAAATCAAATCATTGGTTGAGAAAACGCGACCCTCCGCCCCAATATCCAAACGAGTTCCCATCGGCATTGATGAGGCGTGTGCCATTATCGGCAAAGCCAAACCTACGGTTTATGCACTGGTGCGAAAACGATTAATTCCGTGCTATAAAAACGGCAAAAAACTCTACTTTTTTGAAGACGAGTTACTGGCGTGGATTGAGAGCGGACGCAAGAAAACCGTGACGGAAATCAACCAACAGGCGAAAGAGTTTGTAGCAGGGAAACGAGCTGTAAACACTCTCTTTTGAAAACGAATTGAGCGATGAACCTCTTCGACTTGATTAACAACTTTTGGCGTGTGGACGAACAGCAAAATTTCAGCGGGAACGAAACCCGATTGTACTTTTTTCTGCTCCATTTGGCAAACCGCTCGTTTTGGGCGGAACGGCTGGAATATGCCGACAGCAAAATGGCTGCTAATGCCAACATATCGAGGCAAGTTTTGAAATCTTCGCGCATTCGGCTGAGGGATGCCAAGCTAATCGATTTTGTTGCCGGTGGCGGATTTAGGGTGAAAACTACGTATCGGATTCTGACACCTAACTCGGCACTTAGCGCCACTTCGCACAATATTAATAGAAAAAACAAAGACCAAAACACGAAATCTTATGGAAACAGAAAAGGATTTGTTAGCACAGGAAGCGATTTCGACTAATCGGGAGGTATTCCGATTGCTCCGAAACGACGCGCAAGAAATGATTAACGGTGAAAGAAAAAAGAGTGCGAAACGTCGTCCGGCATTGCCTCTATCCTACTCCGATTTTCGCGAATTGTTTGTCGCATTCGGCACCTATTGCCTTTTATCGCGCAACAAAAACGCAAGTTTCATTATCGACCCAAACAACGAACCGACAATCAAACAGCTGTTTTATTATGCCACCCACAACCCGCTTTTCGACGGAGATTTAACCAAAGGAATTATGTTGCAAGGAAAATTCGGTTGCGGAAAAACCATTCTTCTCGAAACCTATTCGCTTATCCACAACCACATTGCCGGAAAATGCGGGTTGAATTTCCCGTTGCTCACATTTATCAAATCGATGGAGTTGCAAGAGCGGATTGTCCGGGAATCCACCAAGCCGTTTTTGCTTCGTCCGATGATTATTGATGAATTTGGCAGAGAACCGAAAACCGTTCAGTATTTCGGGAATATTCTACGTCCCGTTTCGGAGTTGTTGAGCGAACGGAGCGATATGGGAGCAATCACGCACGGCACCACCAATTTCACATTGAAAACCCTCTCTTCCGATGAATTTTACGGCGGAATGATTGGCGACCGATTGAGAATGATGTTCAATTTTATCACATTGAAAGGCGACAGCCGAAGAAAATAATCCCCCAAAAATCTAATAATATGCACGAAAACGATATAAAATCCATATCCATCCGGGACTTTTTGAAAAATCAAAACGTTCATCCCGCCAAAGAATATTCCACATACGGAATGTACAAAAGTCCGTTTCGGGACGAAGAAACTGCAAGTTTCAAAGTCGATTATCGAGCCAATCTCTGGCACGACTTCGGAAGTGGCGAGGGCGGAAGCATAATTGATTTAATTATGAAAATGCAACAATGCAATTTTATTCAAGCAAAACAATTTTTGAGCATTTGTTCATTTGGGCATTCAAGCACTGAAAATGATTTATACTCGTTTCAACTTGATAATTCAGTTTCAAATTCATTGTTTATTAAAGAAACAAAACCACTTGAACACCCCAAATTATTGGATTTCCTGCAAAGACGTAAAATCAATTTAGAAACAGCAAAAACGTTTTGTAAAGAAATCCACTACCAAATCGGCGGTAGAAATTATTTTGCCCTTGGCTTTCCCAACGATGCGGGCGGTTACGAACTTCGCAACCCGCAATTCAAAGGTTGCCTTCCACCCAAAGAAATTACCACATTCGACCGACAAACTCGAACGGTGAATCTTTTTGAAGGATTTATGGATTATCTCAGCCTGCTTACCATGCAGGCACGGCAAGCCGATGTTTCAGCCGTGGTTCTCAACTCGATTACCAACCTCGAAAAAGCCCTTCCGTTTCTTTCAAAGCATACCCAAATCAACGCGTTTTTGGATAACGATGAAAGCGGAAAACGAGCGTTGAAACAACTGCAAAATAACAAACTTCCCATCGTTGATTATTCAAAAAAATATGTGGAATACAAAGACGTGAACGATTATTTGTGTGGGAAAAAGTTGGTGGAAAATCAACCAAAAATCATTAAATCCAAAGGCATCAAAAGATGAAAAACAGCAACTTCAACCAATGCGGGAATAATTCAATATTCTCTCTAAGCAAGTTTGTGTTTCGGTATGCCCGAAACCTTGTTTTTCATCCCGTTGGTCTAACATTTTACTCAAAAAACACGCATTGAAATGACAGCAAAAACACCTACAAATAAAGGCGGTCGTCCCGCCAAAAGTTTAGCCGAAAAAAGGAAATATCGGCTATCCTTAAAACTCAACACAAACGAATATTTTCAGCTCAAAAGCAAGGCGAAAACGGCAGGTAAAAACCGTTGCGATTTTCTTCGGGAATTGATTTTATCGGGAGAAGTCATCGGGCGGTTTTCATCGGAGCAAATCGACATCCTTCGCAAAATAGGCGGAATGGCAAACAACCTGAACCAACTCGTAAAATTGGCACACGTGCAAGGCGTGTGGTTTGTGGAAACAACAGCTAAAAAGCTGATGAACGAATTGGACGAACTCTTAAAACGCATCCGGCTATGACGGCAAAAATCATCAAAGGAACGAGTTTTTCCGGAGCTATCGGCTATATGCTCAGTAAAAAAGAGAAAGCCGAAATTCTGAAAGCCGAGGGTGTACGCGTCGAGCCGAAGGAACTTACGGCGAAAAGTTTCGAGTTACAGGCATCGATGCACCCAACCGTGAAGAAACCCGTTTGGCACATTTCGCTCAATTTTTCTCAGCACGACACAGACAAGCTGACCAACGAAAAAATGGTTGAGATAGCGCAAGAATATCTGCAAAAGATGAATATCAAAAATACGCAATATCTGATTGTCCGCCACCACGACAGAGAGCATCCGCACATTCATCTCTGCATCAACCGTATCAACAACGACGGAAAACTTATTTCGGACAAAAACGAAAAATTCCGCAGTACAGCTGTTTGTAAAGAATTGACACAGAAATATGGATTGTATTTCGCTACCGGAAAAGAAACCGTAAACCGCGAACGGCTTATCGGATACGATAAAACCAAGTACGAAATTTACGATTCTCTGCAACGAGCTGTCCCCAAAAGCAAGACGTGGAAAGAATTAGAAAACCAATTAGGGAAAAACGGCATTACTTTTCAGTTCAAAACAAGCGGAAAAACCGATAAAATTCAAGGCGTTATTTTCGAGAAAGACGGCATACGGATAAACGGCTCAAAAGTGGACAGAAATTGCAGTTTCTCGAAAATAGACCGCCAAATCAAGGAGAATGCTTATCACACTTTGCAGGAAGCGGAACGACAAGTTCAGCAAGCCGGCTTTGCCGAGAGTGCCGTGGAGACTCTCACATCGCTTATTACACAATTCAGTCTATTTTCGTTACTCAATAATCCGCATTACGACGCCACGCTTGCAGATTATATTCTTGCGCTGAAAGCAAGAAAACGGCAGGCACAAAGCAAAATGAGAATACGTAGAATACGGTAAAAAACATTCACTTTAAAACAAGAAATTATGACTACAACAAGCAATGAAAACATCCTGATGATGTTTGAAGAAATCAACCAAAAGTTGGACAGAGCTAACCGACAAATCGAGAAAATCGGACAAAACCAGCCCGAAGTTAGCGACAACGACGAGATTTCAGAAGTCAAATCGGCAATTGAAAATCTTTACGACAACCAATCCCAACGATTACACGCTATTGAAAACACCATCCGCACCGAAAAACGCAAAATCGAGTTTACACCCACATCCACCTTCGGAATGGCTTTTCTCTTTTCATTGATGTTTTTTCTTTTGGCTATGGCTGTTTGGAATAATTCGCTAAGAACCCAAAACGCTTCGCTTTCGGATAACGATTTGAAGTTTCGTTACATCCAAATGCAGGGAAATGCCTCCGCCAAAGATTTTAACGAATTGGACAGCGTGTTTCACTTCAACAGAAACAGCCGGAAAATCAAAGCGCTTCGCACGCAAGTAGAAGCATTTGAGGAGAACGTAAGGCAACGGGCGAGGATTTTGGAGCAAGAGGAAAGGTTGAAAAGGAAAAAAGAAATCATAGAGCAAAATATAAGCTTTAAGAAGTAGTTTGTAATCTTAAGCGTAAGTTCAAGATAGAAGTGCGAAAGATTTGATTAGATTACACTTCTTATCTTAATTGTTTTTTTTTCAAAATCCCCTTTCAAAAACGCTTAAGGGGTTTTGAAAAAAACAATTAGTCAATCAGCAACATAAAAAAATAAAGGAGACCGAAGTCTCCCTAAAATTAACTATTATGTTGCTTATGTTGAAAAAGTACAAACAGTTAACTTCCGAACAAAGATATGCCATTTATTTAGGTTTACAAAACGGAACGAGCAAAACAATAATTGCTAAATCGATAAACGTCAGTCCATCGACTGTGTATAGAGAAATAAGCCGCAACAAGAACAAAAGCGGAGGCTATTCATGGCGTTTGGCACACGAGATGGCTCAAGAGCGCAAAGAGCGTTTGCCGGGCAATAAGTACCACCCCCGAATGGATTAAACAGAAAATCATCCGACTCATTCGCAAAGATTGGTCGCCCAAACAAATCAGCGGATATCTCGCAAAATTTGATAAAATATCTATCTCTCACGAGACTATTTACAAATGGATAAGGCAAGATAAAAAATCGGGCGGAAACCTTTATATGCACTGCCGCCACAAGCTCAAATACAGAAAACGACCCGTAGGTTCGGCTACTAACATACCCAACAGAAAAAGTATTCGCCAAAGGCCCGAAGAAGCGGATGGAAGCCGGTTTGGAGATTTCGAAATGGACACTATAATAGGAAACGGACAAAAGGAAATAATACTAACAATGACGGAAAGAAAGACAAACTTTATAATGATGAGAAAACTGCCGATGGGAAAAGACTCTAAGCAAGTTTCCAAGGAAGTTATTGCTATGCTGATGCCTTATAAAGACAAGCTGAAAACCATTACCACAGACAACGGCTCTGAGTTTGCCGCGCATGAGTTGATAACAAAAAAGTTGGAAGTTCCGGTATATTTTACTGATCCTTATTCATCGTGGCAAAAAGGAGCTGTTGAAAATGCCAATAAATTAATCCGGCAATACATCCCAAAAGGAGCTTCATTCAAGGATTATTCAGATGAAAAAGTAAAAGAAATACAGCATAAACTAAACAGAAGGCCAAGAGAAAAATTAGACTTTAATCCTCCTAAAATAGAGTTTTACAAAAATTATAGCTAAATTGCACTTGCTGGTTGACTATACGAAGTCGATTATTTTCTGTATTTTTGCATATAATCAAAAAACAAATATGACCAAAAATATAAGATATTCATTCTCAGGACACGATTCCTTTTATTGTAAGTCTTTATGGCTTAAAAAGGGGTATGACTTTATCGTTGCCAACAATGACTTTAATGCACCAGATGCTGTAATAAAGTTAGGTGTGGGGAAAAATATGGTTTCCTCTATTCGATTTTGGATGCGTGCCTTTAATTTATACGGTGAAGATGGTTTAACTCCAATTGCCCACTATTTATTTGACAATCAGAACGGAAAAGATATTTATGTAGAAGACTTAGGAACTTTATGGTTGTTGCATTATCTGCTCGTAAAGTCCAAATTTGCGAGCATCTATAATCTATTTTTCATTGATTTTCATAGGGAGAGAAATTTTGAGTTTACAAGAGAGCAAATACAGAATTTTCTCAAACGAAAAAACGCAGAAACTCGTTATGCGCACCTTTTTAATGAAAACACAGTCAAAAGGGATATTGGTGTGTTGATTCAGAATTATGTAACGCCTCAACAAAACAAGTCAAATGAAGACTTCTCGGCATTACTTCTAAATTTAAACTTATTAAAGCAATCAGAAAATAAGTCATTGTATTTTAATATGAAAGGCAAAAACAACTTGCCTTTAGAAATACTATTATACGCAATTATTGACAATAAAAAAGATGAAAATATCGTTTCCTTTGATGAACTAATGGATATAGCTTTGATTTTTTGTTTGACGAAAACTGAATTAATTGATGCTATTTTACTTTTGGTAAAGAAGTATTCTGATTTTGTAACATTTACGGATGATGGAGGTATAAAGCAGTTGTTTTTTCTCAAAGAGATTGATAAAACGGAAATCTTAGACACATACTATTTTTAAGCAATGAAATTTTCATTATCTACAAATATAAAAAATGTGCAATATGATGAATTTCATTATATTGTAACAGCAAATGCACGAAGAGTTTTAGGCATTATACTGACCGACTATCACACAGGCATTCATTGTTTTACTTTGGTAGGCACATATGGAACAGGAAAATCGAGCTTTTTAGCGGCATTAGAAAGGGACTTTTTGCATAACACAAATGTTCTGTTTGAGAACAAAGGACAGTTTGGTAATTACAAAAAATTTAAGTGCATTAATATCATAGGCGATTATACTTCACTTTCAAATCTTATAGGCGAACAATTAGAAAAAGACAATACAAACTCAAGAGAAATATTCACTCAATTAGAACACAAGCTAATAACACACAAAAAAAACAATGAATTTGTTGTCTTAGTTGTTGATGAATTTGGCAAAGTACTCGAACACGCGGCAAATCATAACCCCGAAAAAGAGTTATATTTTTTACAGCAATTAGCTGAATTTATAAATCATCCAAGATTTGATAATGTACTATTAATTACAACTCTACATCAAAATTTTGGAGCATACTCAAAAAAACTAAATGAGACCCAGCGCAATGAATGGGAGAAGGTCAAAGGAAGATTTAAAGAAATTGTGTTTAGTGAGCCTGTTGAGCAACTTTTACATTTAGCAGCAGAGCAAATCAAATCATCTAATAAAAAAATTGTTTCACAAGATAACTTCAATACAATTTTTCAATTAGCCAAAAAATCGAAATTCATCAATAATGATTTCGATATTGATGTGGCCAAGAAACTTTATCCATTGGATGTTTTATCAGCAATTGTTCTAACAGGCGCCATCCAACGTTACGGACAAAATGAACGTTCGTTATTTTCATTTTTACACTCAAAAGATAAAAATTCACTAACTAATTTTGAGCCAAATGCTACCCAAACATACAATTTGGCAAATGTTTATGATTATATTATATATAATTTTCACTCGTATTTGTCAGAAGTAAATGCAGATTCAGCGAACTGGCGAGCAATACGTGTAGCATTAGAGCGAATTGAAGCATTGTTTGATACAGAAGAGGTTGAAAATGCAAGTAAAATCGTAAAAGTCATAGGATTGTGTAATTTATTTGGAAGTACTGCAACTTTTGACGACAAATCTTTAAGTGTATATCTGCAATTAGCTTTAAATATTCAATATCCCGAATATTTAATAGGACAACTGGTAGCCCATAAAATAATTCGCTTTGCTAAGTATAAGTCGCAATATATAGTTTTTGAGGGAACCGATGTCAATATAGAGGACGAATTATACAAGGCAGCGGGTGTTGTACCTCGCCCGGTTGACTTTGTTGATGATTTGAATGCCTTTTTTGAGTTTAAAGTTGTTCAAGCCAATGAAGCTTTTTACAGAACAGGTACACCTCGTTTTTTCGAGTTCATCCTTACAAACCAAGCACAGGAGCTTTATCCTACTAACGATATAGATGGATATATCAATCTCGTTTTTCCGAGAAATGAAGCTGAAAAAAAACAACTGATTGAGACTTCTATGAATTGTAAAAATGCTGTTATATATGTTTGTTTCAATAATGTATCACAAATTGTCTATCATTTACACGAAATAGATAAATTAGAATACATTCAAAAAAACATTATTGACTTAGACACTATTGCAGAAAAGGAAATCCAAAATCAGATTCTATTCGAAAAGGACATGTTAAATCAAGTGATAAATAACAACTTGACTTCCTTTTTAACATCTGTAGAATGGTTTTACAAAGGCGATAGTATTAAAATTTTATCTCAATCGGATTTCAACAAACTATTATCTGTTGTTTGTAACGAGACATATCATTTAACACCAGTTGTACAGAGCGAGTTATTTAATAAGCAAAAAGTAAATAGTGCAATTTCTCAGGCTCGTGTTACCTTGTTGAATATGCTGTTAGATGACAACTGCGTAATAAAGGAAGATTTAGGATTTGAAAAGGATAAATTTCCACCTGAAAAAACAATTTATTATACGTTATTAAAAAACACAGGTATTCATCGTCCTTATGGTGAGATATACACTTTAGGTGAACCTGTGGAAGAGACTATCATAAGTCTTTGGGATAAATGTGAAGACTTTTTTCATAGCTCTATTGAAAAACAGCAAAAAATAGGAGACTTAATAAAGGAGTTAAAATCTGCCCCTTTTAAACTGAAACAAGGATTTCTGGATTTTTGGATACCTATTTATTTAATAGTAAAAAAACAAGATTATTCTTTGTATGATAGCGAGGGAAGGTATGTGCCAAATTTAAATAGAGAAGTACTCGATTTATTGCAAAAATCCCCGAATGAATTCAAGATAAAAGCCTTTGCAATTGACGGAGTAAAAATAGAGTTCTTTAATCAGTATAGAAGCTTTATTAATCTCAATGACAAGGAGTTAATTACACAAGACAGTTTTCTGGAAACAATAAAACCATTTATTGCGTTCTATAATAGTTTGAACGATTATGCTAAAAATACTCTAAATTTTGATAATCCTCAAACGGCTAAATTCAGAAATGTGCTGGCTAATGCCAAAGACCCGGAAAAAACATTTTTTGACGATTTGCCTGCAGTATTTGGCTTTAAGAATGAAACTTTAGCAAACAATCAAGAGTTTTTGACCCAATATCAAGACTTCCTAAAAGAAGCAATAAGAGAGTTGCGATTGGCTTATCCAAATCTCATAAAAAAGATAGAAGATATTGTAATTGATGTTTTAGGGTTGAAATCGAGTAGCTTTATCGAATACAAAGCAGAAATAGACGCTCATTTTAAATGGGTTAAAACGAATTTACTATCGAGCAAGCAGAAAAGCTTTCTCAACAGGTTACTTATGAAACAGTCTGATAAGACATTATGGTACGAGTCTATATGTTATATTATAATAAACAAACCACTTTATTCGATAAAAGATAATGAGGTTGCATTTTTAATTGATTCGTTAAAATATTTACTCAATACACTAACGAAGTTTGTAGATGTTTCGAAAGTATCAAAAAACAATCTCAATTCTGAAATATATAATTTTGAATTAGTTTCAACAAATGATGCCATTAAACCACAGACGTACATTTTGCCCGAAAATCAAATAGCAAAAACTAATGACATTGAGAGTAAAATCAGCGAACTTCTGTCGGGCGATGTAAACATGGATGTATGTGCTCTTTTGAGAGTACTTAAAAATAAAATCAAAGAACAATGATTAGGCATGTATTAGGTATATCGGGAGGGAAAGATAGTGCAGCCTTGGCGCTATATATGAAAGAGAAATACCCCGACTTCACATTAGAGTATTATAATTCTGACACGGGTTGCGAGTTAGAAGAAACCGAACAATTAATTAGAGAGTTAGAATCCGTTTTAGGTCCTATAACAAGGTTAAAAGCAGCAGAAGGAAGTCCGGAACTAACGCCATTCCATCATTTTCTAAAAGCAAGTGGTGGATACTTACCTTCGCCACAAGCTCGCTGGTGTACTCAAAAGATGAAATTAGCTGAGTTTGAAAAATTTGTTGGTGATGAACCAACTATTTCTTACGTTGGTATCCGTGGGGACGAGGAACGCGAAGGTTATGTCTCTACCAAACCAAACATTCAGGCAATTTTTCCATTTAGACAAAACATTTGGAGTATGGATGTAATCCATAAAGTTTTGCATAATGATAATATAGAGCAATTATCTGAAATTTACAAATCTGTATGCCCTCATTCCTTATTGGATAAAGCGATTGATATCATACAGATGCCATTAACAAAAAGGTATTATTATAGCAAAAAGCTGAATTCCCTTTTAGATTTGAACGTAAAAATTTTTAATAAAGCGGTGTTTCAATTTCTAAAATCAACAGAATATCCAGTAGGGAAGTTAGACTATTTCCCTCTAATTGATAATGACGAGGTTTTAGGAATAAAGGATATATACAAAACACTCGAAAAAAACGGAGTTAATATTCCTGCCTATTACAAAGAAATTGAATTTGAAGTGGATGGAAAGAAAGGGACATACAGTCGTAGTCGTTCCGGTTGTTATTTTTGTTTCTTTCAGCAAAAGATAGAATGGATTTGGCTCTATGAGCAACATCCAGATTTATACCAAAAATCAATGGAATTTGAAAAAGATGGTTATACGTGGAATCAAGGAGAGAGTTTGGCAGATTTAATTAAGCCGGAGCGTATTCGCCAAATAAAATTAGATGCTATTAAACGTCAAGAATTAAAAGCAAAAAAAGAATCAAATACGTTGTTGGTGGATATGTTTGCTGATGATAGTGATTCTTTGTGTGCAAATTGTTTTATATGAATGTATAATTATGTTTTTCTCAAGAACTAAAATTTTGTGGATAATTGTAATTGTTTCTACAATTATTATCATCCTTATGTTTTATAAGAATAATCCATATTTAAATATTGTAGCCTCGGCTTTAAGTGCAATAGTAGTAAGCATTGTGGTGTCATTCTTTTATAACGAAGAACTACACAAAGCAATGAATAGATATCAACGAATTGGCTTAGTAAATTATTTTGATAATTTTGAGGATGCTCATGATATTATTAAAGATAAAATTTCCAATGCCAAAGCTGTAGATATTTTTGTGATGTATGGAGATTCGTTTCTTAATACTTCAACAAAAGCTCTTAAGTCCGTATTATCCAAGGACAATTCGACTTTAAGATATGTAATGTATTCGTTGGATAATCCGTTTGTAAAATCTTATGGTAATCATTGGGGAATTGTTGGAGGAAATCCTAAATACGACGAAAATGGTCTGAAATCAAAAATAACAGGTGTTAGGGTTGACTTAAAAGGCTTATGTAAACATAAACACCCTCATTGTAAATTCGAACTATATGAGATTCTGAGTTCCCCTATTTCTTATTCATTCTATAGGGTGGATAATGAATTATTTTTCGTACCAAGTAAAAACATTGAAGCTAAAGAGATAAAACCTGCGGTTTTTCATTTTAAAAAAACAAAATCCGAATATTCAATGTTCGATAAAATAAAAAACGAGTTTGACTTAATGATTAGTAATAAAGAAGTGAAAAAAGTGAATTTATGATTTGTTTTATTGATTTCGAAACTACAGGAATTGATGTATTCAGAGACGAGCCAATTGAATTTGGTGCTTTTCTGGTCGATTTAGATATGAATGTAAAAAAAGAGTTTTCATCAAAGATATATCTTCGGAATAGTGTTTATTTAACCAAAAGAGCTTTTAAAATACATAATATCTCTGTTGAAACTTTAAATCAAGCCCCAAATCAGAAAGAAGTTCTTATTAATTTTTTCAATGAATTTGGAACAGATTACAGGTTCGGGGGATGGAATATTAACTTTGATGTTGCTTTTTTACGTAAAATGTGTCATAAAAATGGAATGATAGTTAGCTATAACAAAATCAACCATAGACATATTGATATTCAATCTTTAGCTTTTCTTGCTGTTGAACTGGGCTTTGTTGAACAGGGCAAAGATTCTCTAAATGATTGGGTTAATTATTTTGGATTAAAAAGAATGAGTAATCACTCGGCTCTTGAAGATGCTAAATTAACCTTTCAGATTTATAAAGAGTTATTGAATATCTTTAGGAAAAAAAACTAGTTTAAAATTTTAAACCATTCAAATTCATCAATAAAAAGGCGTGCTAAAACAGTAATGTAATGCTAAAAGAAGTTTCTTGGCCACCACACCGCCGTTTTAAATCTCGTACAGACTGGGAACCTGCAGGTTTCTTTTCTGAATGCTTGTGCAATTCAACACAGTTTGATTTGATGCTTGGTTTTTTTTCTTCGTCAGCCATTAGTGTGTTATCTGATGGCTTTGCTTCTTTTTTACACGGTGGTGGCAGAATGCGATTGGTAATAAATGATATTCTAACCGAACAAGATAAAAGCGCTATTGCAGTTGGAAAGGACACTGCGGATATTCCCTTTTTTGATGTTACGGATTTGGAAAGACTGAAAAGCACTTTAAGTGAAAGAGATACACACTTTTTCAACTGTTTAGCTTGGCTTATTCGAAACAATCGTCTAGAGATTAAAATTGTAGCACCAAAACATAGCGTAGGTATTTCTCACACAAAATCAGGAGTTTTTTCTGATGGCGTAAATGTTGTGGCATTTGATGGCTCTTGCAATTTTTCTCGAACAGCATTGGTTGATAACATTGAAAGTCTTACTGTTTCTTGCGACTGGGATGGAAGTATTGAATTAGCGAAAGTTGAAAACTTGAAAGAGGATTTTGAAACCGTTTTTCAGGAGAAAAGCGAAAATGTACTTTATCTTAATATTAGTGATATAAAAACAAGACTGACAGCTTCTTTTGAAGATAAGCCATTAAGCGATTTGCTGGACGATGAATATAGAATTTTACAGAAAAATTTAACAAACAACTCTTTGCCTAACACTGTCATAAAGGCGTTGGGTAAAGCAAAAAAGAGGGTGGAATTTGCAATTGCAAGTTTAAAAAAGCAAAAAGAAGAAAAAACATCAGAGCCGTTAGTTACGACTGAGCCGAAGTTCCCTTATGAAACGGGACCAAGGGAATACCAAGTTGATGCATTCGAGAGTTGGAAAGCAAACAAACAAAAGGGATTGTTTGCAATGGCTACCGGAACAGGGAAAACGATTACCTCTCTAAACTGCCTGTTAGAAATTTATCAACGTTTGGGTTATTATAAAGCAATGATTTTAGTTCCGACTATTACGCTTGTTGAGCAATGGGAAGAGGAATGTGAAAAATTCAAATTTGACAATATCATTAAAGTTTGTTCAAAAATCAGAAATTGGAAAAGTAGTGTTGCAAACATTCGGATGCTTGAAATGTCTGGTGCAAACGACAAGTTATCTTATATTATTATTGCAACATATGCATCATTTGTTCGGTCTAATATATTCTTGGAGTTGAGCAAGTTCCCAAAACAAAAGCTACTATTTATTGCAGACGAAGCTCATAATATGGGTAGCGGACAAATGATAAATCGTTTAGATGAGATCCCGTATCTACGCCGTATCGGATTATCTGCCACACCTGAAAGACAATTTGACGATACTGGCAATCGAAGACTAATGGACTTCTTTGGTTGTACAGATAATTACACGTTTGAATACTCAATGGCTGATGCTATAAAAAATGGAGCTTTATGTAGATATTATTACTATCCTCATATTGTAAAATTGACAGATGAAGAATTGGAGCAGTATGTTGAAATTTCAAAGAAAATTGCAAAAATAATTGGTTATAAGGACGCAGAGAGCAAAGAGATTTTGGAACGTCTTTTCTTAAAACGCAAGCGAATAATTCACAAAGCAGAGAATAAAAAAGCTGTTTTTGAGAAGATAATTCAAAGCAGAATGCAAGAAAAGGGTAATTTAAAGTATACTTTAGTTTATGTGCCCGAAGGGAACAAACCCGATAATAATGAAGCCGATATTTTTGACAAAACCGATGAAATTGAGACTGATGAAGATGCTTTGCATCTGATAGATGAATATACTCGAATTGTACGAGATGTTAATTCTCGCATTGTAGTTCGTCAATTTACTTCAAACTCGAAAGATAGAGAGCCTATGCTTAAAGATTTTGCGGAAGGTAATATTGATGTTTTAACATCAATGAAATGCTTAGATGAAGGTGTTGATGTGCCACGAAGCGAATTAGCCATTTTTTGTTCAAGTACTGGTAACCCACGTCAATTTATTCAACGCCGTGGGCGTGTACTGAGAACGCACAAAGACAAACATCTGGCTATCATTCACGATTTGGTTGTTGTGCCGGATAATTGCTTTAGTGATGATAGTTTTGAGTTAGAAAAAAACCTTGTTTCAACAGAGTTAAGAAGAGTGAGAGACTTCGCACTACTTTCAGAAAATCTTTTTGATACAGATAATGAGTTGCGCGATGTACTTAATCATTATAATTTATCAATCTTTAATTAACCGATATGGCTAAATATCTTACAAATGGGGATAAAGTTTTGCAAGCTGTTCTTAGCGACCAAAAACTATGTGAATTTGCTGAATACAATGTAGCTGATTTTGAAACAATCTCAGAAGCACTTGATTCTGATAATCCGATTGTTTGTGCAATTGCTAAAATAATTGATGGCAATGAACGAAGTTTAACAGAAAGAGAAATTTACAACGAAGTAAGTAATTATTTGAGACAGACAATATGATACTAAAAGATATTAGAATAAAGAACTTTCGTAGTTACTATGGAGAAACCGAATTTTCTCTTTCAGAGGGTTTAACCCTTATCATAGGTGGAAATGGTGACGGAAAAACAACTTTTTTCGAAGCTTTGGAGTGGCTGTTTAACACCACGGCAGAGGATACAAAAGAAAGCAATATCTCTGCTATGCGAAAGTCAGAATTAGAAATTGGGGAAAATGATGAAGTGTCAGTTTCTATTACTTTTGAACACGAGGGAGACAAAGAATTAGAAAAAAGTTTTACGTTTGAAAGAATTAGCGCCGATAGTTATCGAACAAGGGATTTTAAGTTTATCGGTTATGAAAATGAAGGTTCAGAGCGTCTTTCTGTTAAAGGAGCTAATTTACTAGAACGCTGTTTTGATTCTTTCATTCGTAAGTATTGTTTGTTTAAAGGAGAGAGTGAATTAAATGTTTTCAATAATGATACTGCATTGAAAACATTAGTAAATACTTTTTCGGGAATTAAGCAATTTGAAGATTTGGTAGCTTTAACGGAAGGGTTTGAACAGAAGTCGCTCAATGCTGTCAATAAAGAAATGCAGAATGATCAAAAAGTATCAAGAAAAGCGAGGGAATTAGATGCAAGGCTAACCGTGTTAAATCGAGATATTTTTGATTGTAAGAAAGATATAGTAACCCAAGAGACTGCTATTAATGATTATACAGTCAAATTGGAAAACTTAGAACGGTATCAGGATACATCAGAATTATATCAGACCATTAAAGAACGAATCAAAACCTTATCCGAAAAGCAAGCCAGGTTTAGAGGAATGATATCCTGCGATTATAACACAAATCTCTTAGATGAATATTGGATATTACGTTCGTTTCCTCAGATATTAAATGAATATCAGAAAAAATCCTCAGCATTAAGCCGAGAAAAACGCAAACTCGACAAACAAGAAACTGAGCGTATAGCAAAAGAAGAAGGAAAGAGAGAAGCAATTGAACAAATCCAAGAGCTTGCTAATGGAGCCACACCGCTTCCGTGGAACCTACCCGATAAAGAAACATTACAAGAAATGATTGACGAAGAGGTTTGTAAGGTTTGTGGAAGAGAAGCTAAAAAAGGAACATCTGCGTACGAGTTTATGGTGAATAAACTGAAAGAATACCTTCGGCATATAGAAATGGAGGCTAAATCAAAAGATTTTCCGAATACTGAAAAGAAAGTTCTTTTTCCCAACACTTACATTGATGAATTGCTCACAAAACAAATCCAAATGAGTGGTACTGTCGAAAAAGATATTTCAAGTATCTCAACTGATATTAGTGACCATTTAGCATTCATAAGCGACAGGAAAAGAGATTTGGATAAAGTAAACAAAGATATTCAAGATGCTGAGGATGAGAAAAATCGTCTATTAATTCAATCACCGGGCATAACAGAGGACTTATTGGATAAGAATTTTAAAGACTTGAAAGGTTTTCTTGAAACAAAATCACGGGCGGAAAAACGAGTGGTTGAATTAAAATTGAAGTTAAAAGGATTAGAAAAGGACAAAGAAGAAATTCAAGCAGAATTTAATATGCTTGAACCTACTAATACAATGACTAAGGTGTATCAGCGTGTACACACCGCATTAAATCGCATAATGAAAGCCTTTGAAAACGCAAAAGAAACGAACGTTACCACGTTTCTCAAGATGCTCGAAGAACAAGCTAATGCTTATATGAAGTTGTTGAATGAAAATGATTTTTATGGTATTGTTCATCTTAGAAGGACTGCTAATGGCTCTGCTCGTATTGAACTAATCAGTGATGATGGCTATACGATTAGCAATCCCGGTGGCGCACAGCGAACAACAATGTATATGTCTGTTCTATTTGCTATTTCTAAGATTACAACACTCAAAAGAGAACAAGACTATCCGTTAATATTTGATGCACCTACCTCTTCTTTTGAAGTTTACAAGGAAGACGTATTCTATAATGTGATTGATAAAATTGACAAACAATGTATAATCGTAACTAAAGACTTGCTACTTAATGATGAGACAACCGGACAGAGAAAATTGAATTATGACAAAATACAACAATTAACTTGCTCAGTATATCGCATTAGCAAAGCTGAAGGTTATAATCCGTTAGACCTATCAACTATTCAAACCAAAACAGAAAAAATAAGGTAAAATGGCAACAGAAAAACTATATGATTTGTGGGCAAAACGCAATCCACAATGGGAAATACGTTACGAAGACTCTATTGTAAAACAGTTTTGTGAGTATGGGAGAGGAGCAACGTCAATGAGAGATGATAGAGGGAAAATTTTTGGTGCCGGTTATGAGATATTCATTATTGCATTCTTTATTGGGTTGTATTATGACCAAAGACGCCCTTTAATAAACGATAATCAAAAATGTAAAATTTTTGGTCAGCCAATTCAGTATTGGGGAAATATTGATTCCGTCAAAGGCCGAAAAGCTTACCCTAAAATGCGAGAATATATGTTTGCTGCATTAGTTGCTAAAACGGATTTAGATTTTATAGCTTTGGAAAAAGATGAAATAACAGCTCGCAAAGCGGTAGATATGCTAATCCAGACTATGGAAGAATACGCCAATTGGGGATTTCATTTCATTGAAGACAAAATGATTGATAACCCAAGTCATTTTTATTCTGAAACAGCATTTTTAGAAGTGTTTTTATCTTTTGATGTAGCTACTCCGCAAGATGATACTGATGAACCTGAAGCGTTAGACTAATATAGTCTCAGCATTTAAAGTGTTGCATCCTTTGAAAAAGTGTATATAAATCGGCAAAAAAGAATAATCTTTTACGAAAAGTCAATGATTACAAAATCCCAACTCACCCAACTCCTTTTCTCCACCGAAAGTTCCCACGTAGAACGCACCGCGTCCACCGACAATATGGACAAGTTCTGCCAAGTCATTTGTGCCTTTTCCAACGATGTTTCGGGAAGTGGCGAGGACGGCTATTTGATAATCGGCGCCAATGATAACGGAACGTTATCGGGACTGAAAGTGGATGACAAGTTGCTTTTACAAATATCCAACATACGTACAGACGGAAACATATTGCCACAACCCGTGATGACGGTAGAGAAATTCACTTTCGACGAGGGCGAAGTGTTGGTTGCCGAAGTTCAGCCATCGGAATTCCCGCCCGTGCGTTATCGTGGACGGGTTTGGGTACGAGTTGGTCCGCGGAAAAGCATCGCCACGGAAGCCGAAGAAAAGATTTTAACCGAACGTCGCCTATCCAATGTACATACCTTTGATGCAATGCCTTGTTTGGGAACCACCATCAACGATTTGGACGTGAAACTTATCAAAAAGGAGTTTCTGCCCAAAGCCGTAGCCGAAGAAATTTTGGCGGAAGACAAACGGAGTATTGAAGAACAATTGGCATCACTCGGTTTTTATGATTTGCGATATAATTGCCCGACCAACGGTGCTATCATTCTTTTCGGAGTAAATCCCGAACGTTATTTGCATGGTTCTTACATTCAATACGTTCGTTTCAAAGGACTTGACCGTGCCGGCGATATTATCAACGAACATAAATTTAGCGGAAACCTAACCAAAGAATTGCCCAAAATTGACACGTTTATCGAAACCAGCATTTCCCAAAAACGCCCTATTCCGGTGAGTGTTTTGCGCGAAGAAACCGTGTCTAAATATCCTTATTGGGCTACACGCGAGTTGCTGATGAACGCCATTATGCACCGCGATTACGAAACCAATGCTCCCGTGCAGTTTTACGAATACGACGACCGCATAGAAATTCAAAATCCCGGCGGACTTTACGGCAAGGTAAGCCCGGCTAACTTCCCCAATGTGAGCGATTATCGCAATCCTTTTATTGCCGAAGCCATGAAGGTATTGGGTTATGTCAATCGTTTCAGTCGTGGTGTATATCGAGTGCAAAAAGAATTGGTTGAGAACGGCAACGGCAAAGCTGAATTTGATTTTTCGTTAATTACGGCTTTTCGAGTGGTGGAAAAGGTTACGGATAAGTACTTTGAAGAAGGGTTTGGAACAGAAAACATCCAAGAAAATCAGGATAACATCCAAGAAACACCAAAGAAAAGCCAAAGAAACACCAAAGAAAAGCCAAAGAAAAGCCAAAGAAAAATTAGTGAAGAATTAATGGATTTGCTCGTGTTGGAGCCTTATTTGTCAGTAAGACAAATTGCCGAACGCCTTGATAAAACCGAAGACAGTATCCGTTATCATTTGAGAAAAATGACAGAAAAAGGCACTATCAAACACGAAGGAGCCACGAAATCTGGCAAATGGGTCATCATTCAAAACAAGAATTAATCAATGAGCAATAACAGCAAAATATCCATCCGGTTTTTCGACGACCGCGAAGTTCGTGCTGTTTGGGACGAGGAAAACAACAAATGGTGGTTTTCTGTGCTGGATATAGTCGCGGTTCTTACCGACCAAGACGATTACAACAAAACACGCAACTATTGGAAGTACCTCAAAGCCAAGTTAAAGAAAGAAGGAAACGAACTGGGTAGCGTTACTACCCAGTTGAAACTGAAATCTCCCGATGGAAAAATGCGCCTTTCAAATGTTCTCGACTACGATGGAATTATCGCTCTCGGCAAACAGTTCCCTAGCATAAAGGCAAACCGCTTCATTGAGTGGTTCACGTACAGCGACGAAAGTATCGACGGCAAAAGCAAAACAAAAGCTTACGCCTTATTCGAAAGTTCGTTGATAGACAACATCGAAATCGGCACAACAAAAAGCCTGCAACAAATCCACGCCTATCTTTTCGGCGGACTTTACGACTTTGCCGGACAGATAAGACAAAAGAATATTTCGAAAGGCGGTTTTCAGTTTGCCGTGGCTCACTTTTTAGGCAACACGTTGAAACAAATTGAGCAGATGCCCGAAAACACTTTCGAGGAGATTGTAGATAAATACGTTGAGATGAATCTTACCCATCCGTTTATGGAAGGCAACGGACGCAGCACCCGAATTTGGTTGGATTTGATTCTTAAAAAACGATTGGAACGATGCGTGAATTGGAGTAATATCAGCAAAAAAGACTACTTGAACGCTATGGTTAAAAGTTCCACAAACAGCATCGTGTTAAAAGATTTACTTCGCAATGCCCTTACGGATGAAATAAACAGTCGCGAAATGTTTATGAAAGGCATAGACTACTCCTATTATTACGAGGAAAATGAATGATTAAAGTGTCCTTTTTCAAAACAAGATGGCAATGTAACCGATATCAAAAATGCTATTATCTGTACCTTATTTGTACCACAAAAGCATATCTAATTGATTTTCAATAGTCATTACTTTTGAAGAAGTGAAGTAATGAAGTACAATAAACGGTTATCAACAATAATTAAA
>ENA-UOOR01001524-UOOR01001524.1-fermentation-metagenome-genome-assembly--contig:-NODE-1524-length-27027-cov-8.691272_pt1 | contig 27027 bp, 20 predicted proteins | sample MGYA00245780_ERZ724029 | MGnify/ENA primary metagenome ERZ724029 (study PRJEB28704, sample SAMN03018315) | fermentation metagenome | biome: anthropogenic terrestrial biome; feature: soil; material... | reverse complement strand
CCGGAGCATCAGCCTTAACTTCAGCTGTTGCAGGGGAAACCGTTACGCCTGTAAGAACTGCTTTTGCCGTAACTGTTGCAGTTGCGGTTTTGCCTGCGACTGTAACGGTAATTTTGGCTGTTTCGTCCTTTTCAGGAGCTTTTGCAATGGAAACCGTCACAGTCTTACCATCAACAGACGGAACAACCTTGAAGTTGTCGTTGTCTGAAGTCCATGCGTAAGCCTTAGCGTCATCCGGGAGAACTGCATCCGGAGTATCAGAGGCAACCGTAAGAGTTGCCGGTTTCTCAACCGTAACATCAGTTGTATCGGCAGAGACCTTAATGCTCTCAAGCGCAACCGGCGCAAGTGCTGTTAAGTTACAAGAAACAGGAGTGAAATTCGTGTCAAGATTACCGTTTGCGTCTACAACCCTAACTGTAATCTTGTTTTCGTTAACACTGTCTGTGTCGTCTGCGTCATAGCCAATTGCTTTTACGTCAGCGCTCATTGTGTCTTTTGATGGAGTTACCACAAAGTAATTATTATCTGTGTCTGTCTTGTCGAGCGTCCACTCAAACTTGTCGCCATCAGGGAGGACTGTGCCATTCGGAACAACAGAAACTTTAAGCGTTTTTGTAGCTTTCTCTGGCACCTTAAGTGTAGTTACATCAAGAGCTATCTCTTTTGCTGAAACACTGTCTACACAGTAGTCATAGGCGTTAGCATTAGACTCATCAGGCTTAGAAACGATTGTTACACCTTCGGCCTTGACCATATCTTCGAGGCCTGCACCACCTGAGAACAATACGTCGCCTTTTTTGACGGCGCTTGTCGGCTCAAGATTAATCGGGCCCGTTGCGTTGGCCTTCACAGTCAGCTTGCCGGCAGGCATTCTAAGTGTGCCTGTTCCGTCGACAGTATCTACAGTGGCACCAGCAAGTTCTGCCTTGCCAGCAACTGACAGTTCTCCTGTTGTAACAGGAGAAGCAACTGTCACATCGCTTGTGCCGTCAACAGTAATTATTGAGAAATTGGGAAGTGACTGGAAAGAACCGTCGAAGTTTATGAAATTAAGTGTCGTTGTATCCGGGTCTGTATCCTTTACAGGTTTGAAGCCATTTACAGAACCGACAGTTGTTGTGCTCTTTGTCTTTGTATCAGTATTAGTGCCTTCCTGCACTGTAATTGCAGCGCCGCCCTTAGCGTCTGTAATACTGCCTACAGTAACATCTGCTGTTTTATAAGCAGCTGTGTCAGGTTTATCGCCAACTGTTACACTGCCAGCTGCTACAGAAGTAGTAGTAGTGTTGTAAACAGTTATACCGCCCGTTACTGTTGCGGGTACAGCCGTAGCATCGGCATCTGCAGCGTCAGAGCCAGCAACCGTAATGGCGTGGCCAACGATGTTGCCGTTTACCGTGCTGCCTGTAACTGCTACATCAGGGTAAGTATAAGTTACGGTTGCTGTCGGGGTAGCATATGTCGGTACACCAGTCAGAGAGCCAGTTGTTGCTCCTACAGTAGTTTTACCGACCGTAATGTTGCCCTTTGCGTTTATGTCGCCGACTGTTGTGTTCTTGCCGTCAACTGTAACAGCATCTGTTCCCGGTGTGCCGTCGCAGTTGATGTTGCCGACTTTAGTCGAGACTTTGTCATTATCATTTGTTACTGCAACCGAGGTAGTAGCAACAACATTGCCAACTGTTGTGTTGGAAAATTTTCCAGCACCTACCGTGTTGCCAATGGTAACGGTAGCAGCCGTAACATTGCCGACCTTGCCGCCGGTAATGGCGACTATACCGGTAGATGTAACATTGCCGACGCTACCGCCGGTAATGTCAACTTCACCGGTACCAGCTACAACATTACCTACATTCGCGTTCTTGTTAAGTATAAGTTTTCCGGTAGCAGTAGAACCATTAATATCATAGCCTGTAACATCATATTCGCCAACTTTTGTGGCTGTTTCACCATAATTAGTGCTGCCGCTGATTGTTACATCAGAAGCACCTGTCGCATCATAAGCTTTAACAACCTCGACCGGCAGAGAAGCCACCTGGTCTACGAGTTTGCCATCTTTGTCGACAACCTCTGCGATAATCTGGTCGCTGCCTAAATACACCTTGCCAGCAGTCTGTGCGTCTACTGGAGCAGATGTTGCATCCGTGGAAAGTACTTTAACAGTTTTCATAACTTCTTTCTTCGCGGAAACCATCTGCAGGACATCGTCAGCAGCGTAAGAAGCGTTTATATCTGATGCCTCTGTTAAAGCACTGCCGAATGTGCTACACCGGTAGTATCACCGGTAACCTTATAAAGGCTGTAAGCTGTTGTCCCGTCATTTACAGCAAGCTTTGTTTTTGTCTGTGGAACAATCATATCAGCTGTTGTATCATTTGTCAGAACATAGTCACCTTTATTGTATACGGTAACACTGATATCTTTTGTAAATGTTGCTGTTTTCGTGTGGTCACCATACTTCAATGTTGTAGCAGCTACGCTGCATGTAAGGGTTGCAGTGCCCTTTGCTACAGGGATAACAAAATCCGCACCCTTTATCTTCTTTATCTTCGCAACACTTGAGTTAGAAGAAGACCATGTTGCAGCCCCTATGTCGGCTGCCGTTGCCTGGTCATACACAGCGCCGTCATCGCCAGTAATCTTGACCTCGTTAACTGTCGGAAGCTCTACACCTGTCGGTGCAGTGGCAGTCTTGTCGGTGTCAACAGCAAGGGCAATGCTGCTCGCGCTGCTCAGTGTGACATCTTTTATGCCTGACGCATCGTTAGTGCCCGGTGTTGCCGCGCTGGCGAACGCCATAGGAATGCTGGACGCCACAAGTGCTAATGAAAGCACAAGGGATAAGGCTTTGCCTGTTTTTTTCATCCTTTTTTGTCCTCCTTAGAAAGATAGTTTGTTGTGTTTTGCGTGTGCCTGTTTTTGGAAATGTTATAACATACATGAGTACCATGGCTAAGCGCCACAGCTTTGCTCCTCCCCGCTGCCGGCGAACCACCAGACAAAATGACGCCGCCAAGCGCAGGAAATGGCTTATATGTTTAATTGGATTATAAGATATATGTCGAAAAATGTCAAGTAAAATACGGATATTTATTTTCACTTTTGTGGCATGGAAACTGGCAAATGATGAAAAATACAGTTCCAATAAATATGGGGCGTGCAGTCACTTTTCGGCGGCGGAGCCGCCCCCGCCGCTCACGCCGAGGAACTTACCGTTCTCCCAGAAGCCGCTGCGGACTATGCGCCCGCCGTTGTACTCCGTGCCCCTGCCGTGGCGCAGGCCGTCTTTCCAGCCGCCGGTGTAAAGCAGGCTGCCGCCCGCCGAAAACTCGGTGCCCTCGCCTGTGGCGCAGCCGCCTTTCCAGTGGCCTACAAAGAGGGAGCCGTCTTTTGCGCCGAATGCCACGCCGAAACCATGGCGCAGGTCCTGCTTCCAGCCGCCAACATAGCAGATTTTGCCAGACTTGTAGTAGTAGACGCCGAAGCCGTCGCGCTTTCCGGCGCTGTAGCCGCCCTCATAAGCCGTGCGGCCGTTTGGCGCCTGCGTGCGGCCGTAGCCCTCGCGCATACCGTTCAGCAGGCGACCAAAGTAAATGTAGCTGCCGATGCTCGTTGCCACTATGCGCTTTGCGGATATGAGCCCGCCGGACTGCTCGCCGCCCACGCCGGTTTCTTCGCCGCCTTTGCCGAAAGCGCCTTTCACCCCGCCGGAAAGCCCCTTTGCCGCCACGTAGTAGCGCCCATTGCGGTTTTCGGTTTTCAGCCCTTGCGCGGGGGCGCCTTGCTTTGCGGTTTTCACCTTTGCGGCGCTTTTGCCGGCGGGCGCTTTTACCGCCGTGCCGTCGTTTGGCATAACCTTAAACTCAAGCTTCTCGTAAGGCACAGAAGCCCACGCGGGCCTGAGCATGGCAGGGTCTTCCCGCAGCTCGGCGCGCAGCTTCAGGCGCAGCTTGCGGGCTTCCGCCGTGCAAAAGCAGGCCGCCCCCGCGTCCGTCTGCGCAACCACCTCTGGCACGCCCGCCTTGGCGTTTATCCTGCTCTGGGCAGCCGTTGCGGGCTCCCACGGGCAGGGCAGCAGCAGCGTGCGCTCCCATGTGCCCTCAGGCGTGCGCCGCAGCCTTACCATGCAGTTTTCCGACCGCCTGAGGATTAGCGAAGGGCACGCTGCGTCGCCGTCATAAAACGCCGTCTGCAGCCAGTGCATGGCACGGTCATATGTCTGCGCCGAAAAAAGCCGCCCGCTGAAGCCATGCGCCACAAGGCGGTAAAATCCGTCCTTTATGGGGAAAACCTCCTCGAGCGTCAGCTTCCCACAGGTGCTCTTCCATCGGAAACATTTTGTGCCTATGCGGTACTTCGTGCGCACGGCGCGCCCGTCCACCATTGAGCTGACGCTGCCGCGCACGGTTTTCCCCCCACCGGTAAAAAAAGAGCGGCGCACCTCCCCGAGGAGGGAATCAGCGCCGCAGCCATCGCCGCAGCCAGCACAGGCCACGGCATAATATTCGTTTATCTTCATTTCTTCCGGCATGGTAAAGACCCTTTCATACAATCCTTATATATCTATATCCGCCAGCGCAAACTGCCCCCGGCGCCTGCTGAGTATTACTATAATGTAAAAGCAAGGTTTTTGCAAGGCGGTTCCTTCAGCTTTTTGTGATGTTTACATAAACGGGTGCGGCGGGCGTATAAGTAAGCACAGTATTTATATGCGCCGCCATGGCCGGCACGTTGTTCATCACCACGCCGCCTTTCAGCGTGAATGTGCGCGTGTTTATCTTTGCCGTTATGGTGTAACAGGACTCTTCGTTAGCGCCGGCGGCCTTCGTCTGCACGCCTATGCTCTGCACTCCGTTTATGCGCATAATCTGCTTGCCGCCCTGCTCCACGGCTACGGAGTTATCTGATGCAAAATATATATTTACAATGTTTGGGCCTTCCATCTTTGATGTGTTGACGCTTATGCCCTCGGCCGTCGGGAGGTCTTTCCGCAGCCATGTTTCGAGAAGATAGGCGTCGCCGTGGTTGCCGCAGTCTTCCGCGCCCTCGGCAGCATCACGCGCGCCGCCGAAAAGCGCAGCCATCGCCGCGCCTACCACAATCACCGAAATGGCCATCACGGCTATAAGCTCCACAAGTGATATTCCTTTTTTGCTGCGCAAGCGCATATTTCCCGCCCCTTCCGTCATGTCCCGAGCGCCGCCATGGTCGCCGGCTTGTCAAAAAGATCGAAGCCTCCTGGTTTTGCGGTGTACTCCCCCGCGTCCAGATGGTACAGGAGTTTGCCGTCGGAATCCATCACATTAAGGCCATGGTAAAGTATGAGGCTGCTGCAATTTACTATGAATTTGCCTTTGGTGTCGCCCGGGGATTTTTTAAGCGCCATGGCTTCTTTGAATTGGCTGACGTCGCCGTCGCCACTCTGCATATTGAGCCCGAACGTGCCGGCCTCGAACGTAACCTGCTTATCTTTCGGCAGCGTGAGCGTAACGTCTTTCGCCACATACTGCAGGCCTATGCGGTTCGCCTTGTATGTCTGGGCGGTGCTGCCCCAATCGTCAGTAGAATTCACATACATATAAACGTCTTTGCCGGTCTGGCTGCTCGGATTGCCTTTGCCTTTACTATTAAACTTGTCAACTCCTTTATAGTTGAAAGTCCACTCCGCCCTGCCGGTGTAAGGCACTTTAGGCGCGTTGTTCCCGCCTGCAACAAGTTCCTTAGCTTTGTAGGTATTCACAATATAGTTCACATAGTAGCTGTCGAAAACACTTGACTCTTCGCCGGAGGCGTAAGTAAGCCCATCTTTGCTTTTCCAGAGGTCATTGCTGCCGGTAAACGAGTAAAGGCCATGCTTTGCGTGCCACATCACCTTGTTGTTAGGGCTGCTGATATTTTCATCAAGGCTGGTGCCTCTTATAACGTCGCAGTCCTGCGCAAAATAAATATATCCTTTTTCGACACCTTTGGGTGGCTTAATACAAAGGTGTGGGACTTCATTCTTGTCGTCAGAGTTTTTCTGGAACACAAGGGCTTTAGACGCGATATAAATGAAATTTGATTCCAGTGTAACCTGTGCGGCACTGCATGAATATATCGAGCTGTTACAGCGCAGCTTATTTTTTTCAGCGTCTGGCGGATTCACACCGTTTAAGAAAAACATGCTCGGCGCCGAGAAGGAGCGGCCCTGTGTGCCTGGTGGGTCCTGTATCAAAGGGCCTATCACAACAGGGTATTTGGATTCTTTTTTCCCTTCTACAATGTTAGGGGCGTTGTCGCTGTTAAAAACAGTGTTGCTCCCGTACTGCGAGCCATACAGCACAAACGGCAAACCCTTGGCGTGCGAAGGCGGCGGCGGCGGTATGGGAATAGGTTTCAAAGGTATTCCGCTGGCAGTCGCCGCGTAGCTGTCGCCGTCTGAGGAAGCGAACCCGCTGAGCTCCACATAGCGCTTGCCGCCGTCATAGTAAACGCGGCAGAAAACCAGGTAGCCGGGGTCGCCTGACGGAGCCGGCTCTATAACGTACTGCTCCTCGCCGTTTGCCGGGTCGAATTTCGACTTGCCGCTCCCTACATACTTTGCGCCCTTTATCCTCGCACCCATGTCGAGCGGCACCGAGGGCTGCTTAGAAAGGCAGGCAACGAGGCTGTCTTCCAGCTTCTGCGCCCTTGCGGCGGCGGCTTCCTCCAGCGTGTCGGCCGTTACGGAAACACGCGAAAGGTTTATGGCGCCCACCGCCGCTATTACGCCTATGGCAAGCAGCGCAACAGAGCATATCTCCTCCACGAGGGATATTCCTTTTCTTGATTTTCTGAAAACAGACATATGCTTCTCCTCCTTCGGCACCGCTACGGCTTATCGGTAAAGCGCTCATTCGTAAAGCTGAAACCCCCGCCGCCGCCGCCGGAAACCGTAACGCGCTTCATGTCCGCCATGAGGTTTGTGTCGTTCAAGATATCCGTCCCGCTCGGCAGCTGGTAGACGCACGTGCCTGTGTCGTGTGGGTCAAATTTTTTGCCCCCGTCGGAGCCGTCGGGTATCGGCAGGGTGAATTTGTAACCTGTTGTCTGATTGTCTATCACCAGCCCGTGCGGGAGTATGAGGTAAACATATTTAGAAGGGTCGTTCTCGCCGACGTAAAAGTGGGCACCTGTAGAGCCTGACGGCACAGTTATCTTTGTCGTCTCGTTCTGCATGCCCGTCACCTTCCCGCTTGCGTCGTAGGTAAGACCCCACGGCTGCTCCCACACATAGCCATTGTAAGGCTGAAAGTTAAGCCACAACGCGCCCGCGCTGCTTGTTGACGTGTTGGCTATGTCGAAAGTAAAAGCGGTGTTAGGCATAGTGAAATCTACGCTGCCTGCGCTGTCTGCGGCCTGAAAGTTTATGCTGTGCGCGGCGAATGTAAGCGGGGTTTTTTGGTTCTGCATTTCACCTAGTCCATTCTGGCAGAGGTTGAGGTGAACATCCTGGTTACGGCACTGCGTGCTGTTTATGTTGCTCTCATTCAGTTTGCCCCCATCCGTCCAGCCAATGCCGCCGTCCGTTTCGCTCGAAACTATTTTTGACGATGCAGCCGTCGCGTCATAGTTGTTTAGGTAATCTATGTTGTTGCTGAACTCGCTCGTTTTAAGTTCTGAGGAAGGCGCAAGCACGCTGTTAGACGTTATGTCGCCTCCGGGGATATATTGGAGGTTCCCGTTCGTGTAGGAGCTGCTGTCGAGTAGGTCTGTATCATTTTTAAAAAGGTAATACCCGGCGCCCTCAGGCAGCCGCGTGCCGCCCTGCACCGGTGTTGAAGAGTCAAACCGCGCAATGCCGTTATAGCCGGCATAAGCCGCCGCAAGGCTAAGCTTGCTACTGTTGTTTCTAAGCTTAAGCCCCTGGCCACTGGCATCTGACGTAACCTCACGCTTAAAATAAACAAAGTTCGAATCGAGAGTTGCAACACTCCCATAAGCTTTTATACCCAGAGTATTCACAAAATACATCTCAGGTGCTGATGACGCCGCTGTACCTTTAACAATTTCCGCGTTACAATTAAATACTACTGGATAAGGGCAATATGTACCAGCCAGTTGATTAAAAGTGCCATCGTCTGAGTTAGCGTTTAAAAACTGCCCATCGCCACCATTATACCGCGCGCCCGCAAGGAAATACCCGTCAAGCACACTCACCGGCGCGGCGCCGCTGAGTGTGAATTTGTAGTTCATGGTCTGGTATTTTTCGGAGTTCCGGTACTTTACTTTCGCCTGTATCTCCCATTCGCTGCCGGAACCGCTGCACACAGCATAGCAGCTCTTGCCGTCAGGCTTTCCGCTTACTGGCCACGCAGTCTCCTTAAAATAGCCCTTGCCGTCCGGGCCGCCCGCAAACTCAGAAAGGCCTGGTGTTTTCGCCTTCTCGAAAGCCTTCATCCGCATATACTCTACAATGGAGCGCGCCGTCATATAAGTCTGGCGGCTGTCGGTGCTCTGCGCCGTTCGGCTGAGCGTGCTCGCCGAAGCAGTAAACAGCATCGAAGAAAAAATCATCAACATCATTACGGCAACTATTACAAAAATCAGGGAAACGCCTTTTTTGCTCTTTTTCAAAGTTCTCGCCCTCCCGAACCTTATTCGTTTCCATTATGGCGGAAGATGAAAATCAGACTTTTTATTGTGCAGATGGAATTTTGTTGCTTATTATTCATTTAATTATATACTTCGCGTATGGTAATTTCAACATGAAATTAGGACGTATATTCGTAAATAAAATTTTATACTGCCAAGACATTATATTCCATTTGTGTCGATAGGTTCATATTTTTTGTGTATATATACCATTTTTGTCGATAAGCGCAGAATAATGTTCTGGTATTATGCTTAATTGGAAATCTACAAAAAATTAGTTCATTGTTTGTTAACTTTTTGCTCAAAAATTATATTGACATTTTATTCTAAATACGTATGATAGAAGATAAAAGAATTTCAGATGGATATATCGTAACAGAAATTTACCAGCAATCTTCTCACTTTCCTTTCATAGGCATAATTCTATATGCTCTATATGCAGCATAAAAATTAAAAGCAACTCTCATATTAACCGCTTAAACTGCATCTGATATTTTTTTTTGAGAGAGGCTCTGAAACCGTTTGTTCAAATCTGTTCTGTTTTATGAAAGGAGACACTTCTATGACAAAAACTTTAAGCGTCCTCTCTGCAAGGAAAACTTCCCTGCAGAAGAAAAAAAGCAAAAAAGGCTTTACACTCATTGAGCTGGTTGTCGTAATCGCTATTCTGGCCATCATTGCTGCAATTGCAATTCCAATGGTAAGCAACGTTATTAAAAATGCAAACAATTCCACTGACCTTTCAAATGCACAGTTAGTAGAATCAACAATCAAACAGGCACAGGCTGAATGCGCCGGCAATGCATCAAGTCCTTCTACAGAGGCTGGTACGATAATTACAGCTTCTACTAAAACTGTCAACACTATTCTATCAACATATGGCATTGACCCTAATATAATCGACAAGCCCAAAAACCCAAATGATAAGTTTTATTACAATACTACTACTGGTAAAGTGACCGCAGCAGAAACAGCCCCAGGGACTGACTTTAAACAGATTACAAGCGGTACTGCCTACAAGATAACTGTAAGCGGCGGAGGCTCTGGAGCCACAACTGATTCTGCTAAGCTGGAAATTTCTTTATAATCTTAGATCATAAACAAAAAACATAATCCGGCAAAAGCCCGCCTCGGCGGGCTTTTGTTTGTATGGCATCTCCTTCCATAAGCTTACCAGCGGTTCAGAGAAGCTACGCCTGCACGCGCAGGCAAATGTGCTGGCAGCAAACAATACCCTGCCAGAAAAGTGACATTGACATGAGGTGAAAATGTGGAAACCGTATTTTTACAGCTTACAAGACGCTCCCTGCTGCTAACGCCGGTCAGGAAATCCGGCAGGCAGCACATTTACGCCACACCGGTACGCTTTGAGCTGCCCGAAGGGCTGTGCGGCAAAGAAAAAGCCGCCTCGCAGATGCATGCGCTCGCCGTTTTCGCGTCGGACTGTATGCAGAAAGCCAGAATGGCCAACTGCGAGCTTATCGTGTGCCTTGACAACACAGCAGTTATCACGAAAGAATATCTCCACCTACCCACAAAAAAAGCAGAACTGCAGAAGTTTGCCCGCCTCGAGGCGGAAACGGTTTTGCAGGACAACGTCGACGGATACTACATAGTAACCCAGGAATACGGCCATCAGGACGCTGCGAGCGGCCGGCTTAAAGCCATACTTTTTGCTGTTCCAAAATCGCTCATCACATCCATAGTGCAGGATTTCCGCAGTGTTGGCATACGCGTGGCGCGCATCTGCCCCATGCTCAACGGAATGATGATGACATGCCAGAACGTAGTTGGCCTTTCGCCTAAAAAATATATGTACAGCAACAGGACTGTTGCCGTAGTTGACGCCGGGTGGGAACATCTGCGCGTCATGCTCTTCAGCAACGGCGAGCCTGTGTTCCAGAGGGAGTTTGACTCCGTATGGCCCGATATACTTGAGATAATGCATAATGAAGGCGGTTACAGCTACGAGGAAGCCGAAAGCGAGATTATGCAGCCCGGCTTCCTCGCCGCAAACGAAAAGACGCAGGTGCCTGTTTCGGAAAAGATATCGCCTCAGATAAAGGTACTTCTTGAGACCGCCACGTCAGAAGCGGGGCGCAACCTCCATGTCATACTGTCGGCGGAGCGCCTGCAGCCCGAAGAGATAATTTTCTGCGGCGCATTCTCGGTCCACCCCGACTTTAAGGCATACATGAAAAACGTCTCCACAGGCATCCCGTTCCAGCCGGTGCAGTCCGCGTGCGAGCGGTACCGGTCTTTCATCGCCATAGACACGCAGGCGGCAATATCCGGCTGCCACCCTGAGGATTTTTTCTCACTCGACGGTATGCTTTCGCGGTACGGCGAAGTCGACTTCATCTCGCAGGAAAAAGGGCAGTACAGTGGCAAGCAGCTTAATTTAATACTTTCCATTATATTCTGCATATTTGCGGCCGCGCTCATATCAATAGAGCCTATCCTCTGCCACAACGCCTCGGAGCAGGTAAACGCCGACAATGTAAAGCTTGCACTGCCCGAGATACAGCAGGCAAAGTCAATGCTTGATAAGGAAAACAGCCTTAAGCAGCAGCTTACACAGATACAGAAAGATGACTCCGTTCTGCCCTACCAGAAATCTAAAATGACCGAGGCCTTCACAAAACTTAACGAACAGCTTGCGCCACAGGTTAATTCAATCACGAGCTGCAAAGCAGACGGAAAATCCGGCACCTTCGACATTACCTTCACCACCTCGACGTTTGGGCAGTTCAACAGCGCGCGCCAGAGCGTAAACTCAAAGCATTATTTTGACGTGCTCGTGCCATTCACCGCAGCAAGGCAGCAGGACGAAAAGGCTAAACAGGCAAGTTACCTGTGCACCGCCAAACTCCAGATACACGGCTTTGCAAATCCGGTCAGCAGCAATTCCGCTTCGTCTGCTTCATAAATCACAACGGAGGTCAGCAGAATGAAAAAAATACATGTTTCAGGGGCGCTTATCTGTTTTCTTGCAGCGGCCGTTGCCCTGGCGCTGTACTACGGGCTGTTCTTCAACAGGATTGCACAGAAAACAAGCGATCTTACAGCACAACACCAGCAGAAACAGATAGATATAAGCAACTATGAAAGCGCAGCGGCACACCGCGGCTCGCTGCAAAAGGCAATAGCAAAACTGAAAACGCAGGTTAAAAGCAGCGAGCAAAGTGCAGGCATGCAGCCGCTCGATGTAAGCGACGACCTTGTAAGCGGGCTGCATAAGGCTGACGTCAGCGCCACAAACGTGAGCATGGAACAACCTACATCAACCGGCATCAAAACTTCCGCAGGCCGTGTTATGAGCAGCACGCCGCTAAACGTCACTTTCATCTGCAACGAAAGTCAACTCGTTACATTCCTGCACTATATTGAGAAAGAAACAGGCGCCGTCTATTACATAGACTCGGTCACCATGCAGCCGCGGCAGAACGGCAAGGCCACGCAAGCCGGCCTGTATACGGCATCGCTTAAAATTTTCAGCTACTCCTTCCCACCGGCCGCTCCAACAGACAAATCAAAATGAAAACTGAATTTCTCTGGTGCCTGCCTGCCGGTTTCGCAGCTGGAATGCTCGGCGTTTTCCTTTTCAATCGGGTGCCTGCGGTGTGGCTTTGCGATTATGATGAAAAGCCTTCACCCGAGCTCCTTGGAAAACGCCTTTCGCCAGCACCGGACGGAGTGCGGCTCGGCATTCTTTTCAGCGCTGTTTTTCTTTTGCTTCGCCTGCAGTACATATATTCAAACGCCGTTTTCATCTCTCTTTGCGCAGCCGCTTTTTTCCTCGTGCTCGCAGCTGTCTCCGACGGCAAATACAGCATAATTCCCGACCAGTGCCTGCCTGCCGTGCTGATACCTGCTGCAGTGATATACACGCTTTGGCTGTTTGGCAAAGCTGATTATTACCGCTCGGCGGCTTCCCCATTCCTCGGCGCGCTTGCCGGCGGCGCCATGTGGCTCCTGATAGGCCTTATCGGGAAAGCTGCTTATCACAAAGAAAGCATCGGACTCGGCGACGTTAAACTCTTCGCAGCCCTCGGCTTCCTGTGCGGCTTTCCGGAGATCATATTCGTCTTTGTGCTTACAATACTTATTTCCGGCATTTATTTCATCATACTTTTGTTTATGCACAAAGTTACTGGGAACCAGTATATGCCTATGGGGCCGTACATCTGCTCGGCATGCCTGTTTGCACTCGCGTTCCGCCGGCAGGCGGCAGCCGCTGTGAGCTGGTATTTTTCACTGATTTAAAAACTTATCCACTATTGCGGAGGTACTCCATGAAAATAACAAACATGAAAATGGGCCAGATACTCGTACAGGCCGGCATCCTTTCTGAAGAAAAGCTGAACGATGCCTTAAATAAGCAGAAACACAGCAAAAAACGCCTCGGCGAAGTCCTGATAGAAAATGGGTACATAACCGAAATGCAGATGATACGCTCGCTCGAAAAGCAAATCGGCATACCGTACGTTGACCTCTCTTATGTCACTACAGATTCGTCGCTTTCAAAGCTTGTACCGGAAAGCCTCGCACGCAGCAGGCTTGTAGTCCCGGTAAAAAAAACAGGCAGCATACTTACCGTAGCAGTAGCAGACCCGCTCGATTACAACACTATAAACGACATCAGCACTTACACAAAGCTGAGAGTCTATCCGGAAATTGCTGAACGCGCAAAAATTGAGGCAAAGATACGCGAGCTCTATACGTCACAGAAAGCAGAAGCCGCCGCCAAGGAGCTTGTAGACAGCAAAGCCGCAGACACACAGGCAAAAGCGCAGGCAGAAGCCGCCGCAGAAAAACAGAAAAGCGACGAGACATCACAGCCCATCATAAAGTTTGTAAACACCATGATAGAGCAGGCCGTAATAATAAAGGCCAGCGATATCCACATTGAGCCGCAGCGCGATAAACTGCGCATACGCTTCCGTGTGGACGGCCGCCTGACACGCTACATGGAAACGAGTATGGACGTCGCCCCCGCTATCGTTTCGCGCATAAAGTATATCGGCGGGATGAACATAGCTGAAAAACGCGTCCCGCAGGACGGGCGCATTAACTATAAAGTCGGCAAACAGATAATAGATATGCGCATTTCAATCATGCCTTCAGTTTTCGGTGAAAAAGTCGTCATAAGGATAACAACGGCACTCGGGTTCAATATGAACGAAGACGGCATAGGTTTCCTTCCGGAAAACAAAAAAAGATTTGACGCACTGCTTAAAAATAACCACGGCATAATCCTTGTTACCGGCCCTACTGGAAGCGGCAAATCCACAACGCTTTACACGGCGCTGAAAGCTATTATGAGCGACGATATAAACATCGTTACGGTAGAGGACCCTGTGGAGATGATAATCCCGGGCATCACACAGGTGGAAGTCAACGAAAAGGCAGGGCTTACATTTGCTTCCGTCCTGCGCTCAATACTGCGGCAGGACCCGGACGTTGTCATGGTCGGTGAAATACGCGACCGTGAAACAGCCGAGATTGCAACAAGCGTCGCCATCACAGGCCACCTTGTGTTCTCCACACTCCATACATACGATGCGGCAAGTTCCATCATACGCCTTGTAGACATGGGCATTGACCCATTCATGGTGTCGTCATCAGTTATAGGCATCGTTGCGCAGCGCCTTGTACGCACACTCTGCAAATACTGCAGGGAAGAATATGCTCCGGGCGACAACGAACTGAAGCTTCTCGGACTCAAGCCCGGGACGGACATACACCTTTACCGCGCGCATAAAGAAGGGTGCCCGCTATGCCACGGCAAAGGCTACAGCGGGCGCACTGCAATACACGAAATCATGCCTGTAACGGCTGAAATAAAGAAACTGATAGACTCAAACGGCTCCGTAGATGCCATACGTGCCGAAGCAATCCATGAAGGCATGATATCTATGGACAGGAACCTTAAGCGCATAGTCATCGAAGGGCGCACATCTGTTGAAGAAATGGTCAGCACCTATTCGCTCGATATGTAAGCAAGCACATGAAATTTAAAAAAGATTAAGGTGGTCTTTCAAATGGACATAGCTGAAATCGTAGCTGCGTCAGTAAAAATGAAAGCTTCTGATATCCATCTTTCTTCCAACAACAGGCCGGCCTGCAGAATAAACGGGCAAGTAAATTTTTTCAACCTGCCGGTACTTACGGAAGAAGACGTGAAAGGCTTCATACAAAAATGCCTTAGCAAAGGCAAATACCAAAAATTCCTCGAATGCGGCGATATGGACGCTTCGGCCGAAATGCCAGTCTACGGGCGCTTCCGTGTCAATGCGTTCCGGCAGGCGCACGGGTACACGCTCGTCCTGCGCGTTATCCCTGCAGCTGCTCCTGAGCTTACAGACCTTCGGCTCCCCGAGGCTGTGCGTAAAATTCTCACATATAAAGACGGGCTCGTGCTTCTCACCGGCCCTACAGGGTGCGGCAAATCTACAACTCTTGCGGCAATAATAAACGAGATCAACAAAACGCGCTGCGACCATATCATCACAATAGAAGACCCAATAGAATATATCCACACACCGAAACGGTGCATTATAGACCAGCGCGAGATAGGCGCCGACAGCGTATCATATGCATGCGCACTTCGAGCCGCACTTCGTGAGGATCCCGACATCATACTCGTCGGCGAAATGCGCGACCTTGAGTCGATATCCATTGCCATCACAGCAGCAGAAACGGGCCACCTTGTACTTTCCACGCTGCACACAAGCGGGGCCGCCAACACCATAGACCGCCTTATCGACGTTTTCCCCTCAACGCAGCAGCAGCAGGTTCGCACACAGCTTTCCATGGTGCTGCGGTGCGTCCTTTCACAGCATCTACTCGTCACGGCCGACGGCAAAGGCCGCGTCGCCGCCTTCGAGATAATGTTCGTAAACTCGGCAATAAGCAACCTTATCCGCGAGGGTAAAACGGCAAACATCACCCAGATGATACAGACTGGCTCCGCCGAAGGCATGATGACCCTCGAAAACAGCCTGCGCGACCTTGTAAGAAGCGGCCTTGTGCGCCGCGGCACCGCTATCTCGTATCTCCCGAACGGCTCAGGGGCACGCTTCCGCTGAAGCCAGACTGAAGCGATGGAAAAGGAGTGTTAAATATGAATTACCAATACAGTGCAGTCAACACCGCGCACGGGCGCTTCCACGGCACTGTGAATGCCGTAAATAAAGAAGAAGCAATCGAAAATCTCATGAAACAAGGGCTTACTGTCCTTGAGCTTAATGACAGCGAAACGAATGAGGAAAATGTGTCAGTCTGGGACAAGGACCTTACTGAACAGGATATACATAAAGTAAAAATTCCGAAAAAGATGCTGCTCGGCATGCTCAACCAGATGGCGCTGATGATGCGTGCAGGCGTTTCCATAACGACGGCTACAGACGTCATGATAAGCAGCCAGAAAGACAAAGCCATGAAAAAAATTCTTCAGGAGATACGGCAGAACCTGCTTAACGGCTCCACTATTTCCGCTTCAATGTCAAAATTTAAGGCATTCCCTGAGATTATAGTGAGCATGATACGCTCGGGTGAAGAAAACGGCCACCTTGATGTAGCTTTCGACAGGTGCGCATCGCTGCAGGAAAAGGGCATGACGCTTAAAGCCAAGCTTCGCGGCGCGCTTATCTACCCCTGCATACTTCTTTGCCTCACCATAGCCCTCGTCATCATAATGAACATATTCGTCTTTCCGAGCTTTGCCAACATCTTCCGCTCATTCGGCGCGCAGCTCCCGGCCCTAACAAAGGGCGTAATGGCGTTTTCAAATTTCTTAATCCATCAGTGGTATATAATTGTAGGCATTATCGTCGCTATTATTGCCGGGTATAAAATTGCCCGCCATGTTTCGAAGAGCTTTGTTGTGCATTCTGACGCGGGCAAACTGAAGTTTCCGCTGTTCGGGAATATAAACCGTTTTTCACTTCTCGCGCGCTTCTGCCGCATAATGTCGTCGCTGATAGACGCCGGCGTCAACGTCGTACGCTCACTTCAAATATCACGAAATACCGTGCCGAACAGTGCAATTCAAGCGCAGCTCAACCAGGTAATCGAAGACGTAAAAGTAGGCGTGCCCATCAACGCCTCAATGGCGCGCTTCCCGACGTTCGACTCTTTGTTTGTATCAATGATAAAAGCGGGCGAAGAATCCGGCATGCTTGGCAATTCATTTAAAAAGCTTGCCGACCTCTATGGAAAACGCGCAGACGAAAGCATTAAACAGATGATGTCCCTTATGGAGCCAATCATGATAATCATCGTCGGCGTAATTGTAGGGATAGTTATAATTTCAATCGTTATGCCAATGTTTGGCATATACAGCATCATAAAATAAGACGTTCAGCCTCCGTCAAACCGGAGGCTGTATTTTTTTGAGATGCAATATCAGCTTTTACCAGTTTTACGCGCGACAATTTTTCAACGAAGCGGCACTTTCTTCATGTGACTTTGAAATTAAAAAAATCCGAGGCAGCCATACCAAAAGGTAACAGCATACTCGGATTTTCATTGGCCGACCTGCGGCAACAGTTTCAATTTTTTACCTGAAAAGCTCCTGCACGTCATCGAAAAGCTCTCCGACCGAACGCAGCCTTTTGTTGGCGCGGTGCTTGAAGCCGTGGTCGTTTTTAGCCATTCTGCTGCCCACGGCGGCAATGGCGGCACCGGCAACAATGCCTGCGCCAATTCCTTTCATAAATCCAACTGCCTGCTGGCGCATATTATACATCCTCCAAATACAGTTAATCCTGCGAATAATCTTCGCTACGTTCATCATTCTGCCCCTTTCGCACAGAAATATTTTGAAAAAGTCTTGCATCAATAAATAAACCGCTCTAAACTGCCTAAAATACCGTCAAAGCATTTAACGCGAGCTGCAAAAGTTATACCTGCCAGTTATTTTGCACATATATGCTTCCTATAAAAGTCTTTCCTGTTTTTTCAGCCGGATTCCGGTAATTTTTTCTATCTCCTGCAATGGATATAAGTAGCTGGCCAGCCGGCTTTATTGCGGCAGTGCATTATTGTTTTCAGCAAGCCGAAAAAACCTGCATCAGCATTACACAGCCAAAGCGTGGGTGTGGCTTCCCCGCCGGCAAATAAATGATAAAATTTTAACCAAGTGGCTGAAAGCGCCTAAATTGCCTGCCTTACGGCTTGAAAAAGGAGAAAAACAGTTGTATAATTCTTGTTAGATTGTTAGAAAGTAAACAAGCAAAAATCACATAAAAAGGGAGCGCTTTTATGAATTATCTTAACAAAAAAACCGTGGAAGATATTGATGTCGCTGGGAAAAGAGTCCTCGTCCGCTGTGATTTTAACGTTCCGCTTGACGACAAAGGCAACATTACAGACCCTAAGCGCATCAATGCAGCTATGAAAACTATCAGCTACCTCATCGACCACAAGGCAAAAGTTATCCTCTGCTCGCATCTCGGCCGTCCAAAGGGCCAGGTAAACATGAAGTATTCACTTGCGCCTGTAGCCGCTTACCTAAGCAAGGCGCTCGGCCGTGAAGTGAAGCTTGCAAAGGATGTCACCGGCGAAAGCGCAAAGAGCATTGCCTCTTCGCTTAAAGAAGGAGACGTCGAACTGCTCGAAAACGTCCGCTTTGACAAGCGCGAGGAACAGAACGACCCCGGTTTCGCAAAAGAGCTCGCTTCACTTGCCGACATATACGTCAATGATGCGTTCGGCACGGCACACCGCGCACATGCATCTACGGCAGGTGTTGCAAAGTACCTTCCGGCTGTATGCGGCTTTCTGATTCAGAAGGAAATAACCATCATGGGCAAGGCCCTGTCAAACCCGAAACGCCCGTTTATTGCAATTCTGGGCGGTGCGAAGGTCTCTGACAAAATCGGAGTTATCAAAAACCTTCTCGACAAAGTCGATACGCTGATTATCGGCGGCGGCATGGCCTACACTTTCCTTAAAGCCCTCGGCAACCCGATAGGCACCTCCATCTGCGAAAACGACAAGGTTGACCTCGCAAAGGAAATACTTGGAAAAGCAAAAGAGAAGAACGTCTCACTGCTCCTCCCTGTTGACAATATCATCGGTCGCGAATACAAAGCCGACACCGTCAATATGCGCATTTATTCCGACAGTATCCCTGACGGATGGATGGGGCTCGACATCGGCGACAAAACGCAGGAGCTTTTCGCAAAGACAATTGTCGGTGCAGGAACAGTTGTGTGGAACGGCCCAATGGGTGTAAGTGAATGGGAACATTTCGCAACCGGCACAACGGCAGTTGCACAGGCTGTTGCAGACAGCGGCGCGATTTCGATTATCGGCGGCGGCGATTCCGCAGCAGCGATTGAAAAACTCGGCTTTGCAGACAAGATGACACATATCTCCACAGGCGGCGGTGCTTCCCTTGAATTTCTCGAAGGCAAAGAGCTGCCAGGCATTGCATGCCTTAATGACAAATAAACAGTTAACATTACGGGGCGGATCTTTCGTCCCTGTTTTAAATTTAGAAAGGGTTTGAGAATCTTGAATAAACAGCTTAGAAAAGCAGTTATTGCAGGAAACTGGAAGATGAATAAAACCCCGGCAGAAGCAAAAGTCTTGATTGAAGGCATAAAGCCGCTCGTTAAAGGCGCAAAGTGCGGCGTTGTTGTCTGCGTCCCTTATGTTGACCTTCCTACTGTGCTTGAGGCCGCGAAGGGAACAAACATCGGCGTTGGCGCAGAAAACTGCCACTGGGAAAGCTCAGGCGCCTTTACAGGCGAGATTTCCGCTCCCATGCTTACTTCCATGGGCGTGCAGTACGTAATTATCGGCCACAGCGAGCGCAGAACTTATTTCGGAGAAACAGACAAGACGGTAAACAAGCGCATACGCGCAGCACTCAATGCCGGCCTTAATGTAATTCTCTGCGTCGGCGAATCTCTGGAGCAGCGCGAGCAGGGCATTACAAAAGAGCTCGTAGCCATGCAAACAAAAATTGCCCTCGGCGGCGTGACAAAAGAAGAAATGAAAAAAATAATCATCGCTTATGAGCCTATATGGGCAATAGGCACAGGCAAAACCGCTACTGCCCAGCAGGCAAATGAGGTCTGCGCAGCTATACGCTCAACAGTTGCCGGCCTTTACGGAAAAGGCACTGCAGATGCGCTTACAGTGCAGTACGGCGGTTCCATGAACCCGAAGAACGCCGCTGAGCTTCTCGCACAGCCTGATGTCGACGGCGGCCTTATTGGCGGAGCTTCCCTGCGCCCTGCGGACTTTGCGGCTATCGTAAAAGCTGCAAGTGTCTGACTGCAGTTTTAATTGTACAAGCTTGTTTTTTAAGGGCAGCGCAAAATGTGCGGCCTAAATCATACCCAAATATTAAAGGATCCATTCTTCTATAAAGTTTTTCGCAGGGCTTTCTGCAAAAAGTCCCTGAAAGGAGTTCCGCTTATGAAAAAGCCTCTTATATTAATAATAATGGATGGTTTCGGAATCGGCACGGATTACGGCAATGCCATAAAAGCGGCAAAGAAGCCAAACCTCGACAGCCTGTTTGCTAAAAACCCTGTTACAAAAATCGGCGCTTCCGGCCTTGCCGTCGGTCTGCCCGACGGGCAGATGGGCAATTCCGAAGTCGGCCATACCAATATCGGCGCAGGCCGTGTAGTCTATCAGGACCTTACCCGGATAACGAAGTCAACTGAAGACGGCAGCTTTTACAAAAACCCCGCGTTTGTGGATGCAATGGACAAGGCCGCAAAAGGCGGCAAAGCACTTCACATTCTCGGCTTGCTGTCAGACGGCGGCGTCCACAGCCACAACTCACACCTTTACGCATTGCTGAAGATGGCAAAACAGCACGGGTGCAAAAAGGTTTATGTGCATGCGTTCCTCGATGGGCGTGACGTGCCGCCGTCTTCCAGCAAAGGTTATGTTGAAGACTGCATAAAGCAGATGAAAGAAATCGGCGTTGGCCAGATTGCGACCGTAATGGGCCGCTATTATGCCATGGACCGCGACAACCGTTGGGAGCGTGTTGAAAAAGCATACGCTGCGATGGTCTACGGCGAAGGTGTCCAGGCTTCCGATCCAGTCCAAGCTGTTGAAAACTCATACAAAAACAAAGTTACAGATGAATTTGTCATTCCGGCCGTATGTGCCAAAGGCGCCACGGTGCAGCCCGGTGATTCCGTAATCTTCTATAATTTCCGTCCGGACCGTGCGCGTGAAATAACCCGCACATTTGTTGACCCTGACTTTAATGGATTCGTACGCAAGAAGGGCTTCTTCCCGCTTAATTTCGTGTGCATGACCCAGTATGACGCAACAATGCCAAACGTAGACATTGCGTTCCGCCCGGAAAAGCTTAATAACACTTTTGGCGAATATATCTCAAACAATGGCCTTACACAGCTGCGCATAGCGGAAACAGAAAAATACGCCCATGTTACCTTCTTCTTTAACGGCGGCGTCGAAAAGGCTTACCCGGGCGAAGAACGTGCGCTTATCCATTCGCCAAAGGTCGCAACATATGACCTGCAGCCCGAGATGAGCGCTTACCTTGTAACCGACGAGCTCCTTAAGCGCATTGACAGCGGCAAATATGACGTGATTATTCTTAATTTTGCAAACTGCGACATGGTCGGCCACACAGGCATCTTCGACGCGGCAAAGGCGGCAGTTGAGACTGTTGACAAGTGCGTCGGCAAAGTTGTGGACGACATACTTAAGCACAACGGCGTCGCCCTCATCACAGCCGACCATGGCAACGCCGAGCAAATGCTCGCAAAAGATGGCACACCGTTTACCGCACACACCACAAACCTTGTCCCGTTCTGTGTTGTCGGCTATCCATGCAAGCTGCGCGAAGGCGGAAAGCTTGCAGATATCGCGCCAACAATGCTGAAGATTCTCGGCCTGCACCAGCCTCCTGAAATGACCGGCAAGAGTATTATCGAATAACTGAATTTATATTCGCTCAGTTCACAAATATATCTTCCTAAAAGCGGCATATGCCTATGAAAGGCATATGCCGCTTTTTCTGGCAGCTGCAAAAATAACAAAGCTGTAGCTTTATTGAAAAGGTGTGTAAAAAATGTTAGAATAAAAATAGTAAAAAGGGAGAATTTGCTCAGGGGGGAATATATGTGAAAATGAAGCGTGCTGCCGCCTTTGCCCTTGCAGCAGCTATAATGTTTTCCTTTTCCGCCTGCAAAATCGGCGGAAGCAAAGGTGCCAACAAAACAATAAACTACAGCCTTTCCGCCGAGCCCGCTACGCTTGACCCGCAGATTGCTACAGATGAAGCTTCCATAACAGTTGTTCAGGCATTGTTTGAAGGCCTTACGAGGCTTGACGCCAACCTGACCCCCCAGCCGGGTGTCGCTTCTTCCTGGGAACACAATTCAGGCAGCACACAGTTTACGTTCCATCTGCGCCCAGATGCAAAATGGTCATCTAAAAAGTATGGCCCTGTTACTGCAGATGATTTTGTTTACGCGTTCCAGCGGGCGCTCGACCCCAAAACAGGTTCTGTCACCTGCACGCAGATGTACTGCATAAAAAATGCAAAGGCTATACATGACGGGAAGCTTCCAGTCAGTTCGCTCGGTGTAAAAGCAAGCGATGCAAAAACGCTTGTCGTCGTGCTTGAGTCTTCATGCCCGGATTTTCCAAAACTTACGGCGCAGTGTGTATACATGCCGTGCAATAAAAAGTTTTTTCAGGAAACGGCCGGCCATTATGGCCTCGAAACGAACCACCTGCTCGGCAATGGGCCGTTCCGCATAGATGGCGCCTATGGCTGGGAGCACGGAAAATATATTAACCTTGCCCGTTCAAGCACTTACATAGGCAAAGCTGCCCCCAAGCCATCTGCTGTAGACTTCAGTATTGGCACAGTAAACCAGTCCAATTCAGTTTCTACCCTTAAGAATCAGACAGTTGATGCGGCACCTATAAGCTCTTCTCAGGCTGATTCCGCAAAATCCATTGGGTGCACACTCGCTTCAGTGCAGGACACCACATTGATCCTGTGTTTCAACACAAAGTCGTCCGCCTTCAACAGCCAGAATGTACGCTGTGCATTTGCTAAGGCAATCAACCGTTCCGCTGTCATGTCACATCTTCCCGGCAACTCGGCAGCAGCTAACAGTATCTTGCTTCCAGATACTATGGTCGACGGCCGTAAGTACAGCGATATTTCAGGCGGCCCGTTTTATCTAAAAGAAAATGCCAAGGAAGCCTGCAGGCTGTATTCTTCTGCAGGCGGTAATGTTTCAGCAACGGTGCTTTGCCAGGACGACAGCAGCGTTAAATTGATGCTCAATGAAATGATAACATCATGGAACAGCCGGTTCAGCAATTATTTTAACATGAAACCGCTTAGCCTTAACAGCCTTCAAAGCCAGGTAAAATCAGGCAGTTACGACGCAGCTATCATACCAATTAAACCTTCAGACAACAGGCCTGATAATTTGCTTTCCATTTTTACAGGAAATTCTTCAAATAACCCATCGCAGTTTAAAGATGCGTATTATGATTCGCTGCTTTCCAACGCACAGTCTAAAAGCGGGAAAGATGCGGCCGCTTCATACGCTGCCGCCGAAAAGTACTTAAATGATCAGGCGGTAATTTATCCGCTCTGCTATGAAAAAAGCTTTTACGCTGTTGCAAAAGGCGTAAGCGGCATTATTTTTCGTCCATACGGCGGCGGCCCTGACTTTATAAACGCTATCAAGGGTTGAGATCCTAAATATACTGTGTTACAGCATTGATTCTGGTAAATTTCGTTTTTATCATGAATCCCGGTAATTAACAGCAGGCCAATGCAAAATAATTCGCGAAAGCAGGAAATAGTAGCAATGCACTTAATGGATTCATTTAATAAATTTGCATCAAAATGGATGCCACTTATTGTAATTGCGGCACTATGCGTAGGTGTTTCATTTTCTAAGCAAATAAACAGGCTTACATTTCTCGTGCCATATATATTCGCATTTATGACATTTACAGGTACGCTACAGTCAAGCTTCCGGCAATTAGTAGGCGTCGTAAAAAAGCCTATGCCGCTTATCGCTTCTATTGTAACACTTCATATAATAATGCCGCTGATTGCCCTCGGGGTTGGGACACTGCTCTTCCATGGGAAATCATATTTCATAGTGGGGATAGTGCTTGAGTTTGTTGTGCCATCAGCTGTAGCGAGTTTAATGTGGAACAGCATTGCAGGCGGCAACCCGTCGCTTATGCTCTCCATAGTCCTTCTTGATACGCTGGCAGCGCCGTTTGTCATCCCGCTCAGCCTGCGCATCCTCGTTGGAACCAACGTTTCAATCAACGTGGCAGGCATGATGCATGACCTTATCCTTATGATTGCCGTGCCAGCTGTTGCAACTATGGCCATGAACCAGTTTACAGGCGGCAAGGCTGGCAAGAAACTTGCGCCTGTGCTTGCACCTTACGGAAAAATCGCACTCATTCTGATTATCACCATCAATTCCACTCAAATTGCAGGGTTTATACTTCACATGACACCGATGCTTTTCGAAATTGCGGGCACGATACTGGCGCTTGCAGTTTTAGGTTACCTGCTCGGCTGGCTTCTGGGGTATCTGCTGCATCAGGATACAAGCATCGTTGTGTCGATGACATTGGGCAGTGGAATGCGCAACATCAGCGCAGGCGCTGTTATTGCCGCAGCATACTTTTCCGCCGAAACCATGTTTCCCGTTATAGTCGGCACACTTTTCCAGCAGCTGCTTGCATCTATCTTTTCCCGTCTTCTTTCAATGCCGCATGGGAAAAAGAAAACAGCCGCAACAATGTAAAATCAGCTGCGTCTGTAAGCGTATTTATATAAGATGGTGCGGCTTTGAAAAGTCTTCCACTGGAATAATATCATCAAAAACATAATAGTCTTTTCGTGTTATCCGGCGGTCAATATGCCGCGAGCCAAAAAACCATTTCTTGTAGTCAATCTGTTTCATCAGCCAGCCAAGGTAAGTATCGAGCCTGTTCCGATTTTCTTCCTGCGGTTTCCCGTGTACAGAATAGAGGTTAGGTGGAGGCTCATGCGTAAAAATATAATCCACCTTATAATCGTAGGCTCGCAGGTTTTCCATGCCCTCGCGCATTTCCAGCTCATTTGGCAGCTCACACGGCCACCATCTTCTTGCAGTTATCCGCATTTCTTTGTCACTGCTCTCGCCGCCGCCGAAAGTAAAAATCCTTTTATCATCGATTTCATAGACCTGCCCCCGCATCAAATGGTACAGGTTACCGCAGATATGATGTACTTTTCCCCCATGCCACTCTTCAAGCGGGTATCGGTTGAGAAGGTCAAAATTTTCGTGAGTCCCATCAATAAACAACACCTTATATTTTCTGCTTCCGATTTTTTTAAGGTTCTTTTCTTCCCTTTTGCCTCCGTCCCAGATAAATCCAAAATCTCCGCAGACAATAAGTACATCATTTTTCCTAAGCCTGCGCAGTTTCGAATCCTGGAACCGGTCCATTTCACCATGGATGTCTCCGGTTACATAAATCACTCTGCTTTCCCCCAAATCATACCTGTGCCACAACATGTTAGAGGATTATTATAAAAAACGCTGCTTTATATTCCCATTAAATTCTGCTATACTGATAGAAAGTCAGTAGTTTGGCTACTACTTTTATAATAGCACATCGGAGGAAAAAATTCCATGAAAAAAAGGTTTATTGCGCTTTTTTCTGCTGTTTTGCTGACTGCAGGCACACTCTTTGCGCCTGCAAAAGCACGGGCGACAAATTTCAATATAAATTTTCCAATCAACAGCGAAGCGGTTGAACTCGTAAACCTTGACACAGGTTCGGCCGTTTACTCAAAGAATCCTAATGAAAAACGCGAACCGGCTTCACTTACTAAGATTATGACATATATAATCACGGCAGAACATATTAAAGACCTGAAAGGCACAAAAATAACTGTATCCAAAAAAATATTAGATGAGCTTTCCGGCACAGGAAGCTCTATGGCCGGGATTAAAGTCGGCGACATAGCTACGGCATATCAGCTTTTAAACTGTATGATGATTCCTTCAGGCAACGATGCCGCACTGACGCTTGCCGATTATGTTGGCGGCGGCAATGTAAGCAAATTTGTAGATATGATGAACCAGAAAGCCAAACTGCTTGGCTGCACAAACACCCATTTCACCAATCCTCATGGGCTGCATGATCCAAACCACTACACATGTGCGGCAGACCTTGTGAAAATCACGCGGTATGCAATGGCGCTGCCCTATTTCATGCAGATTTGTTCAGAAACGAGCTATACCTATAAGCCGGTTGGAGGGCCTGACGCCGGCAAAGGCTTTGACCTTTGCACCACAAACCGCATGATGCTAAACAGCGACCAGAAATATTATTATACATATGCCAAAGGGATTAAAACCGGGCATACAGATGAATCTGGTTACTGCCTCGTTTCCACCGCATCTGCTGACGGTTACAGCTATATCTGTGTGGCACTTGGTTCGCCTTCCATAGATAAACGCGGTAATGAAATCGATACACATGGTGAAATGATCGACTCACGAAACCTTTACCGCTGGGCGCTGACAACTTTCGAACTGAAAAAAGTCGTCGGCCCGAACGACACCGTCGGTGAAGTGAGCCTCAAATACGCCTGGAATAAGGATAAACTGCGCCTGCAGCCTGAAAAGAGCTACTCGGCACTTCTGCCTAAAAGCGTAAGCACAAGCAGCGTTATAATCACAAAGAACATGCCCAATTCTGTCAGCGCACCTGTTAAAAAGGGGCAGGTTGTAGGCACAGCAACGCTAAGCTACGCCAACCAGAAGCTCACTACTATTAACCTTGTTGCCAGCGAATCGGTAGACCGCAGCGAGCTGCTTCATACTGGCGGTGTCATAGGGATGATCTTTTCGTCGGTATGGTTCCGTGTCATTGCTATCATCGTTATTTTACTTGTAGCCATATACATTGTCTTTGCCATTATTTACAACCGCAGGCGTAAAAATCTTCGCAAGGTAAAAAAATACAGGAGGATGTAATCTCCACAAACTAACAGACATAAAAATCCCCTGACGTAAAACATGAAGTGTTCCAGATAAATCGGACAGTAAAAACAAGCCCCTGTCGTAGAATATCATTGATTTATGCAAGCTGGCGCCGCTTTTCAAGCGGTGTCAGCTTTGTTTTCAGCTGAATACGTTCATTGTTGTAGAAATAGATGTAATCATCAATCATTTGCCTTGCTTCATCAAATGACGTTGGTTTGTGTCTGTAAATGCATTCTGTTTTGAGAATACCAAAGAAATTCTCAGCCATAGCGTTGTCATAGCAGTTTCCGCGTCTTAACATAGACGGCGTAATGCCGTATTCTTTGGTTAGGTTAAAATATCCTGTGGAAGTATATTGAAA
>ENA-UOOR01001519-UOOR01001519.1-fermentation-metagenome-genome-assembly--contig:-NODE-1519-length-27098-cov-20.299079_pt1 | contig 27098 bp, 11 predicted proteins | sample MGYA00245780_ERZ724029 | MGnify/ENA primary metagenome ERZ724029 (study PRJEB28704, sample SAMN03018315) | fermentation metagenome | biome: anthropogenic terrestrial biome; feature: soil... | reverse complement strand
CCATGATAGGTATTGTGTTGGCCATTTTGCAGCAATGGTGTGGCATCAATGTGGTATTCAACTATGCACAGGAGATCTTTACTTCGGCCGGGTACAGTGTGTCGGATATGTTGTTCAATATTGTGGTGACAGGCATCGTGAACGTGGTTTTTACATTGGTGGGAATGTACACTGTCGACAAATGGGGCAGACGTTCACTGATGCTGATGGGTACAACCGGATTGACTTTTATTTATCTCCTGCTGGGTGGTGGTTACTATTTCCAGCTCGAGGGATTCATCATGCTGATCCTGGTGGTGCTGGCCATTGCCGTATATGCCATGACGCTGGCCCCTGTAACCTGGATTGTGATCACTGAAATTTTCCCGACAAAATTCAGAGCCAGAGGCATGGCTTTATCAACCTTTGCGTTATGGAGTGCCAGCTTTCTGCTTACCTATACATTTCCTCTGTTGAATAGTTCACTTGGTGCTTCCGGTACATTTTGGCTCTACGGCGTAATTTGTCTGCTGGGCTTGTTCTTTATCAAAATGAATCTACCGGAAACAAAAGGAAAATCATTGGAGGAGATAGAAAGTGTCATCACAAACAAGAGATTAAGCTAAATATTTTGAAGCAATCATTTATAATGGAAAAAATAAGCAATTATTTGATTCAGTCGACTGTCAGTTCACCCGTTGTCAAGGCATGGGTGGAAGAAATTGCCCTGCCTACCTATGAAGTGGGGGAGGAGGAGAAGAATCCCGTATTTCTGGAGAAACGGGTTTATCAGGGAAGTTCAGGAGTGGTCTATCCATACCCTGTGATTGAGAAGATCTCCGATGAGAAAAAGGATAAATTATACAAAGCAGTTTTTATCGAAAACCGTTATCTGAAGGTGATGATTCTCCCGGAATTGGGGGGACGTATTCAGATGGCTTATGACAAGATCAGGGCTTCCCATATTTTTTATTATAATCAGGTGATCAAGCCGGCCTTGGTGGGGCTTACCGGACCCTGGATCTCCGGTGGGATTGAGTTTAACTGGCCACAGCATCACCGCCCCAGCACCTTTTATCCTACTGAGTGCCTGATTGAAGAGCATGAGGATGGGAGCGTCACTGTCTGGTGCAACGAGGTGGAACGTATGTTCCGGCTAAAAGGAATGCATGGTATTACCCTCTATCCCGACAAGGCCTATATTGAGATCAAGGCAAAGACCTATAACAGGACACCCTTTCCCCAGACTTTTCTTTGGTGGGCCAACCCTGCGGTATCGGTTGATGATGCCTACAAGTCGGTCTTTCCCCCTGATGTACATGCTGTATTTGACCATGGCAAGCGGGATGTATCCTCATTTCCGATTGCGACCGGAACATATTACAAGCAGGACTATTCGGCGGGTGTGGATATATCAAGATATGCCAATATACCCGTACCCACTTCCTATATGGCCATCCAATCGGAATATGATTTTGTGGGTGGTTATAATGAAGAGACGGAAACGGGATTACTGCATGTGGCCAACCACCATGTTTCTCCCGGAAAGAAACAGTGGACCTGGGGAAATGGTGATTTCGGGAAGGCCTGGGAGCGTAACCTCACCGATGAGGATGGTCCCTACATCGAATTGATGACCGGAGTCTACACCGACAACCAGCCCGATTTTGCCTGGCTGCAGCCCTATGAGGAGAAAAGCTGGGAGCAGTATTTTATGCCCTATGCGGCGGTGGGCAATGTGAAGAATGCCACCAGGGATCTGATCGTCAATTTTGAGACTGAGGGTGATTCTGTAACCCTGGTTGTGTATGCCACTTCAAAGATGCAGGATTTGGAGCTCTCCCTGGAGAACAGCTCCGGCAATATCCTTTGGAGTGAGATAACGGTGATTTCTCCGGAAACTCCTTTTGTACGGACGGTCAGGCTGGCCGGCGGACAGCTGGATGGCCTTTCGCTAATCATTACAGGAGAGGGTGGAAGGGAGCTAATGAGGTGCCACAGCGATGAAAAAAAGGAGCAAACCCTGCCGCCGGCAGCTGAAGCTGCTGAAGATCCTCAGGCGATCGCACATATTGAACAACTTTATCTTACGGGGCTCCATCTGGAGCAGTACCGGCATGCTACATTCAATCCAGCCGATTACTATAAAGAGGCACTCTCCCGAGATCCGAGTGATGTGCGCTGTAACAATGCTTTGGGAATCCTGCTGATGAGACGCGGACAATTGAAAAGGGCACAAGCCCATTTTGAGAAAGCAATTGAAACCCTCACCAAAAGAAATCCAAATCCTTATGAGGGTGAACCATACTACAATCTGGGCTATTGCCTTATGTTGCAGTCTGATCTTGACGGAGCGTATGCAGCCTTTTACAAGTCGGCATGGAATGCCGCCTGGAAGGATCCGGCTTATCTCTCCATTGCCCAGATCGATACGCTACGCGGTAACTGGCAGGTAGCCCTCGGCAATGTGGAGCAGAGTCTTATCCGCAACTGGCACAACCATAAAGCACGCCAGCTGAAAGCATCGCTGCTGCGTAAAACGGGAAAAAGGGAGGAAGCCCTGCAGTGGATCGTGGCATCCCTGGAGATCGACCGGTTCAATATGGGCTGTCTGTTCGAGCAGTTTCTCATCACGCGTGCGGAGGACGTGAAAAAGGAGATGATGGAGCTACTGCAGGGAAATCCGCACAGTTACCTTGAATATGCTCTTGACTATGCGGCAGCCGGACTCTATGAAGAGGCGATTGAGTTATTACATTGGGCATTGGCAACAGCGGCAGGAAACTATCCGATGATCCGGTATGCATTGGGATATTTTCTTTCGAAAACCGGTATGGATGAGAAGGCATTGCACTACTATCAGCAGGCTTTCGCCCTCTCTCCCGACAGATGCTTCCCCAACCGGCTGGAAGAGGTCCTCATTCTTCAGCATGTACTCACCTTGCAACCTGGCGATTCAAAAGCACTTTACTACCTGGGAAATTTCTGGTACGCAAAGCGTCAGTATGCCGAAGCGATTACATGCTGGGAAGAGTCGGCTACACGCAACGGGCAGTTTCCTACGGTATTGCGGAATCTGTCGCTGGCCTATTATAACAAGGCAAACAGAAAGAAAGAAGCGCTTGAACTGCTCGAAAAGGCCTTCTCGCTGGATGAGACCGATTCCCGTATCCTGATGGAACTGGATCAGCTCTATAAAAAGCTAAACTACCCTCCGGCAGAGCGGCTTGCCTTTCTGGAAAGACATATGAACCTCGTGGAAGAGCGCGATGATCTGTTTGTGGAGCGTATTACCCTCTACAATCAACTGGGTTGTTATGAAAAAGCGAAGGAACTTTGCGATTCACGCAAATTTCATCCGTGGGAAGGGGGTGAAGGGAAGATTACTTATCAGTATACCTATTGCAGGCTGCAGCTGGCAAAAAGGGCGATAGGAGAGGGTGATTTCAGTCAGGCACTCCAGTACCTGAACGAAACAGACGCTTATCCTCACAATCTGGGAGAAGGCAAATTGTGTACGGTGAACGAGAATGATGTGAATTACTATAAGGGTGTTTGTTACCGTGGACTGGGCGATGAAGAGCATGCAGAGGAGTGGTTTACGAAAGCGACCAAGGGACCCGTTGAGCCGAAACAGGCATTCTATTACAACGACGAGCATCCCGATAAGATTTATTATCAGGGATTGGCATGGAGGGCCCTAGGCTTTGAAGACAAAGCGGAGGAACGTTTTCGCTCATTGATCGCGCATGGGGAGAAACACCTGAACGATGAGTGCAAGATCGATTATTTTGCCGTTTCCCTCCCCGATCTGGCCATCTGGGAAGAGGATCTGAACAAACGTAACCGTATCCATTGTTATCATGTAATGGCGTTGGGGTGGTTAGGTTTAGGAGAAAATGATAAAGCTAATCTGTATATGGAGAAAGTTTTAGAATTGGGTGTAAACCATAGGCTTATAGTGTAATACGGAGATATAATGGACAACTTGATAGAATGTATGATGTGAGAACAATTATTTTTTGTTTTATATTCCTGTTTTTTATTTGTGCAGGGTACGTGAAAGGTAACCCGATAACACTTCATTCTCCCGATTCAGTATTCCGGATAAGGATAAACTGTAAGGACTACATATGCTATAATTTGTTTTACAAGGATAAGGAGGTTATCAAACCCTCACACATTGGATTGGAAATCCAAAAAAGAGAAATGCGAAAGAAATTATTTTCTGATATAGAGAAAGTTACTTATAATAACTATCGTGGGAAGATTTATCCTCTATACGGTAAGTTTAAAGAATTGGATGATTCCTATAATGAAGTTACCATTGATTTTGACCTTTTTTCTGTGAATTTTAGAGCGTATAATGAAGGTGTTGCATACAGATTCATTACGAAAATGGATGGTGAAATGTTGGTTGTCAATGAAATTGCTAATTTTAATCTCCCTGATAATCCTTCGGTGATTTTACCAGAAACAGATAATTATACATCGTGGGAATTAATGTATGTTGACTATGCTTCGCACACATCTATCCGTGATAATAAACGAAGTATTACTCCGATTTTGTTGAATAGGAAGGATGGAGTAAAAGTGGTTATCAACGAATCGGATGTAAGAAACTATCCTGGGATGTATCTGGTCAAAAACAGGCAGGGATTTACCGGTGATTTTGCTTTGTACCCGGATAGTGTGTCTCTTGGCAGCTGGGGTAATTTTGTGTCGGTAGTTATGAGCAGAAAAGATTATATTGCAGAAGTAGATGGGTATAATACTTTTCCGTGGCGTATTGTGTCAGCAACTGATGATGACAGACAGTTACTGACAAATGAATTAGTATATAAACTGGCTACACCTTTGCAAATTGGGGGAGATGTCTCATGGATAAAACCAGGTAAAGCCGTCTGGGAGTGGTGGCACGATGCTATGTTGCCTGATGCTCCTATCCCTTCAGGGATGGAGAACAGAAATACAGTATTGTATAAGTACTATATAGATTTTGCAGCTGAGTATGGGTTCGAGTATTTATTGATAGATGCTGGATGGTCTAATATTTTCGAACTTTCAAGGACAAATGAAAATATCGATATTCCGGGGCTGATCGAATACGGCAAAAGCAAGAATGTAGGAATTTTTTTGTGGTGTACTTCTACCTCGTTGAAAAATAATGCGGACACTTATTTGAAAATGATAAGTAATTGGGGAGCCGTTGGCATAAAAGTAGATTTTTTCGACAGAGATGATCAACTGGAAATGAAATGGTATGAAACACTTGCTGCAAAAGCGGCTGATTATAAATTAATGGTCAATTATCATGGTTGCAGTAAACCGACCGGACTTCAGAGAGCGTATCCAAACATTGTTAATTTTGAATCTGTCAGAGGTGCTGAATGTTCAAAATGGGATTTAACGGCAAATCCAAAACATCATGTGGTTTTCCCTTTTATAAGGATGTTGAACGGGAGTATCGATTATACACCTGGTTCTATGAGAAATGCCTCCCCGCAACTATTTAAGCCAATAGGTGAAGGGATGCCCTTATCGCAGGGAACAAGATGTCATCAATTGGCAATGTACGTAGTATATGATCAATATTTGGCAATGTTATGTGACGCTCCGACTGAATATCGGAAATTTCCGAATATCATGGAATTTTTGGCGAATGTTCCTGTTACATTTGATCACACCCGGGTTTTAGAGGCTAAAGTCGGAGAATATATTGTGACTGCAAAACAAAATGGAAGTAGCTGGTTTATCGGAGGTATGACAAACTGGGAAGCACGGGATGCAGTGATTGACTTCTCCTTTCTGCCGAAAAATGTCAGTTATATTGCCACTATTTACAGGGATGGAGAAAATGCCAACCTTTATGCTGAACAATATACTTGTGAGAAGATGGAGGTGAGTTATACCGATAAAATAAGTCTCAGAATGGCTCAGGGTGGAGGATTTGCAATAATGGTGAAACCCCGGTAAAATATCATCTTTGAAATCACCTCTAAAAATAGATCCTAATTATTTTTTGAGGGTTAGAGTCAGGTTATTAGACATGTTAATGAGACAAAATTGTGGTTTTGGGTACCAACGTGTCCTTAATTGAGAGGCAATGTTTCTGCTTTTGTTGATTTAGATTAAGAACGGATAGGAAATTTTAAATTGAAAGTAATGACATATAAAAGAATAATATGGATATTTCTTTTATTAGGATTAATGCGACCTCTGTTCTCTAATTCTTCGAAATATTATTTTTCAAAAATAAGTGTATCCCAAGGTTTGTCCCAGAGTAATGTGAAAAGTATATGTCAGGACAGTATGGGCTTTATGTGGTTTGGTACTCGTAACAAACTCAACAGATACGATGGCGTTTCAATGAAAGTCTTTGATGTTGTTGATAAACAACAAAACATGACAAACAATAACATAGGCGCACTTCTGGAAGATTCTGAGAAAAGATTATGGGTGGGAACTGATAAAGGTGTTTTTATTTTTGACCCTATATATGAGAAGTTCCGTTTTTTCGATTTAATAACAGAAGAAGGTATTCAGATGAAGGATTGGGTATCGGATATCAGAATGGATACTGACGGAAATATCTGGATTGTTATTCCTGGGCAAGGGTTGTTTTTATATACTAAAACCGAAAAGAAACTGAAATATTTTGCCATAGGAAGTTATCAAGAACCTAACCAGGGTAATCCCCAGTGCATGTATATCGGAGCAAAAGATTCTGTATGGATTGGAACTAATGGTGCAGGGGTTTATCTGTATGATAAGAGCAATAATGTGTTTATTCAATATTTGGGCGATGCATCTGGCAACAATAGCTTGAGCGGCCAGAATATTTATACCCTGTGTGATTATGGTGAGGAATTGGTGGTTGGAATTCATGAAGGAAAGCTACTCAAGGTTCACAAAAGGAAGAATATACTCTCTGAATTTCGTTCGCAAGAGGTTAATTATAAAATAATCCGCTGTCTGGCTTTCATTGATGACCGGCTTTGGGTTGGAACCCAGCATGGGCTATTTATAATAGATGAAAATGACCATACGGAACATCTTACTGAATCATTCGTCAATCCATTCTCTCTCTCTAATAATGTTGTAGAGAAGATTTATCAGGATAGGGAAGGAGGTGTATGGATTGGAACTTATTCAGGTGGACTTTCATACCTTCCGAATCAGGGGACATATTTTGAAAAATATTATCCTACATTGGAAAAAGGAAGTATTTCCTGTAAACGAGTCAGTATTTTAGCAGAAGACCATTTGAAAAGAATTTGGGTAGGGACCGAAGATGGGGGGGTAAATATCTTTAATCCTGAGACTGCTCAGTTTTCTCAGACCCACACAGGACGGAATACACTGAATCAACGAGTCGTTTCTATTTTATTACAACCTGATGAAATATGGGTAGGTTACTTCAAAAACGGAATAGATATACTGACGTTATCTGGGGATCATGAGGCTCATTACTCCGGAAATAATCTGCAATTAAATGAAGCCACCCCATTTGCCCTTTGTAAGGACAGATATGGAAATATATGGCTGGGAAATGGTTGGGGGGTATATTTCTGTGATGATAATAGTATGAAATTCACTAAAGTAGAAAAATTTGGATCGCTTTATGTTTTTGACATTCTGGAAGATTCCGATGGTACTATATGGGTGGCAAGTATGGGCAGCGGCGTTTTAAAGTATAATCCCATTACGAAGGAAGTTAAGCATTATCTGAATAATATGGATGATCCGAAGAGTATTAGTTCAAATTCAGTAAGTAGCATTACTGAAGCTTCGGATGGAACTGTCTGGTTCTCAACAGACAGAGGGGGGATTTCGGGATATGATAAAACTAGTGATGATTTTACTTCCTATTCGATTGAAGAAGGACTTCCTGATGATGTGGCATATAAAATAGTGGAAGATAAAAACAATAACTTATGGTTCGGTACTAACAAAGGACTTGTCTGTTTTAACCCACAGTCGGAAGCCATCCGGGTTTTTACTCAAAATGATGGATTATTAAGTAATCAATTTGCTTATAAATCAGGTCTTTCTGTTAAATCAGGAAAATTGTTTTTTGGAAATAATGAAGGATTAATTGCTTTTAATCCTTCTGGATTTACGCCTAATACTTATATTCCACCTGTTTATATAACGGATATTAAGATATACAATAAAAAACTTGAAATCGGTGAGGAGAACTCACCACTGCAGAAAAGCTCTATTTATACGGATAAAATAAAACTCAGGCATAATCAATCGAATGTAAGCATATATTTTGCTGCCCTTAGTTTTACTGCTCCACAGTCGAACCAATATGCTTATATTATGGAAGGACTAGACAGGGAATGGAACTACACAAATCTTGAGCACAGTGTCTCTTATTCGAAATTGCCTCCGGGAAACTACGTTTTTCGAATCAAGGGTTCAAATAATGATGGAGTGTGGAATGATAAAGGACAATCGATCGTCATTAATATCCTTCCACCTTGGTGGTTTTCGGCTGTGGCAAAATATACTTATTTCTTCATGTTTTTAGTCTCCTTGTTCGTACTTCTCAGATGGTATGACCGGAAGCAGAAACGGAAACATTTGGCCCAACAGAGACTTTTTGAATCCGAAAAAGAGAAAGAATTATATAATTCAAAAATAGAATTTTTCTCGAATGTTGCGCATGAAATAAAAACCCCATTGACATTAATAAACGGCCCGCTCGAATCTATCAGGGAAATGCAGATTGAAGATCGGGAGATAAATAGAAATATTGATATCATAGAGGATAATACAAATCAGCTGATTCTGTTGATCACTCAATTACTGGATTTTAGAAAAATTGATAATGAGAATTTTACCATCAACCTACAACTTCAAAGTATCAATCATCTGCTCCGGGATGTTTTCTCAAAATTTGAATTGACTGCTTCTCGAAAAGATAAGGTAATGAGATTGCAATTACCGGAAGATGAATACGAAATACCTGTGGATAAAGATGGAATAATAAAGATCCTAAATAACTTATTTCTCAATGCCATTAAGTATTCAGATCACGAAATAACAGCTATGTTGACAGAAATAAATTCCGATAAAATTGCAATAAAGGTTTTTAATGATGGAGCTGCTATCCCATCTGACAAAAAAGAAAAAATATTTGAAGCCTTTTATCAATTAGATACAGCCAAATCTTCTCCTTCCAGTTCCGGAATCGGATTGTCACTTTCCAGAGCAATTGCCCGACTCCATAACGGAGAGCTTTATCTTGATGCTGATGCAGAGAATATAAACTGTTTTGTGCTTGAATTACCTACAACACAGGAAAAACAAATGTGGATCAGTGATAAGACCGTGAATTATGATCCGCAGGACGATGTCGGAGAGTATAACCAAGAGAAAGAAAATATACCCACTATCCTTTTTGTCGAAGACAATGAAGATGTGCTCTCTTTTGTGTCAGAAAAACTCCGGAAGTCTGATTTTACAGTATTAAAATCATCCAATGGTCGGGAGGCGGTTAAGATACTGGAGGAAAATATTATTGATATTATTATTAGTGATGTCATGATGCCTGAGATGGATGGACTTGAATTATGTATCTATATTAAAAATACTTTCGAATATTGTCATATACCTGTAATTTTATTGACTGCAAAAAATGACATAGACAGTAAAATTGAGGGATTGACAGCAGGTGCCGATGTATATATAGAAAAACCATTTTCATACGGGTATCTGGTAGCTCAAATCCATACCCTGTTGAACAATAGAACAAGAGAAAGAAAAGCATTTCTTCAAAGGCCATCATTGCCAGTTCAACAAACAGGAATGAATAAAGCCGATGAAGAATTTTTGGAAAAAGTAGTGGCGATCATAATTGGTAATATAACAGACCCCGATTTTGGTGTCGAAAAGCTGTCGGAATTGGTGTTTATGAGCCGTTCAAATTTGCACCGGAAGATAAAAGCCTTAACAGATCTTACTCCTACGGATTTTATACGTCTAATAAGATTGAAAAAGGCTGCGGAACTTATTTACGAGAGAAAATACCGGGTGAATGAAGTATGTTATTTGGTGGGGATCAATTCACCTTCTTATTTTAATAAATTATTTCAAAAACAATTTAATATGACTCCTAAAGAGTATAGAAACATGAATTGATCCTGTTTGATTGGATGGATGTCCCTATTAGTTTTAACAATCAGTCTATTAGATGTGTTAATGCAACGAAATTGATGTTTTTCGCTACCAATGTATTCATCTTTAAAATGAGATGTACATACTTTTGTTTTGTTAATTTGATTTAAGAATAGGATTTTGCCTTATTTCGATATAGCATTTTATAGACTTGAGTAATTTAGCATTAAGATCATGGATCGCTTTTTAACAAACTAATCCTTTTTAATAATCTAAAATAAATGAAACAGAATTTATTATTCATTACTTTTCTTGCTTCCTGGATAATGTTCACGGGTTGTTCGGGAAACGAAGAACTCACCGTAAATCGTTGGACTATAAAATACGATGCAGCAACGAGCGCCATTGATATTCTTAGAGATGACAGACTAATTTATGCTGATCTGTATGCTACGTATAAGCTCTCGGATACCCTCCTTTCAAGTAAAGCGTATACTCATGTCAAGGTAAATACAAAGAACATTTCTGATGGTTTTGGTCTAGGATTTTTGTATCAAGTGGTTTATTCGTCAAAAGAAGAAATTCCCGGCTTGGTACACTCTTTCTATTTATATCCTGAAAAGGATTTTGTTCTTACGGATTTCGAGTTGAAGGACGATGCCGGGGTAAGTACAAACTATATGGCACCGGTTAATCTTCAAAGTATGGCAGGAGTGATTGAAGATGGAGAAAATAACCGGGCTCTCTTTATTCCTTTCGATAATGATAAATGGATACGTTATCAGTCACATCCGATGAACTTTCAACAGTTAACAAGTTATGAGGTGACTGCCATTTTTGATAATGAGAAACGAAATGGAATAGTGGTTGGTTCAGTGGAACATGATCATTGGAAGACAGGAATTGACTTGTTTGCGGAAGAAAATCAGTTGTCTTCATTGACCTGCTATGGAGGCGTTGCCAACGAAACGACAAGGGATGTAAAGCCTCATGGATATCTAAGCGGAAAATCTGTTAAATCACCTAAGGTTTTCCTCGGATATTTTGAGGACTGGCGGACAGGACTTGAAACTTATGCTAATGCAAATGCGGTAGTTACCCCTCCTCGCAAATGGGAACATTCTGTGCCGTTTGGGTGGAATAGTTGGGGAATATTGCAGTTCGATTTAACTTATCAAAAAGCATTACAAGTTTCAGATTTTTTTAAGGATAATCTGCAGAATAATAATTTCAGGAATGCCGATGGGCTTGTGTATGTAGGACTCGATTCTGGTTGGAATCGTTTCTCCGAAAAAGAGTTGCAGGAATATGCCAGTCAATGTGCCGAGAATGGACAGGTTGCGGGAATCTACTGGACTCCTTTTACAGATTGGGCCAAAAATCCTGACCGGGTATTTAGCGCTGCATCTGAATATACCTATAAAGATGTATATCTGTATGCCAATGGTAAACCGCAGGAGCTTGACGGGGCTTATGCATTGGATCCTACTCATCCTGCAGTGGAGGCTGCCATGAAAGAGACATCAGATCTGTTTCGGCGTACCGGATTTAAGTATGTAAAGATGGACTTTATGACACATGGAGCCATGGAAGCGGACAAATGGTACAATAAAAGTATAACGACAGGAATACAGGGATATAACTATGGCATGGAGCTCCTGGATAAATACTTCTCTGATATGTATATTAATTTATCTATTTCACCCATTTTCCCGGCCCAGTATGCACAATCGCGACGCATAGCATGCGATGCATGGAATAAGATAAAAGATACTGAATACACAATGAATGCTTTATCTTACGGCTGGTGGCAGGATCGAATCTACAGTTTCAATGATCCGGACCATGTCGTATTGAAAGATGCCGCCGAAGGGGAGAACAGGGCAAGGGTCACATCTGCTGTCATAGCCGGAATGTTCATTCTTGGAGACGATTACAGTGAGCAAGGGGACAAAGAGGCTAAAGAGAGAACTTTAAAATATATAACAAATCAACAAGTCAACTCTCTAGCAGACGGTCGCGCTTTCAGGCCTGTTGAAGGGAATGGGGAAAAATCCGAAAGTGTTTTTTATAGAGTAAACGAAGATGGAACATCTGATGTTGCATTCTTCAATTATTCAGAGGCAGACATGCTACTACATATTCCGCTGGAGCGGCTAGGATTGTCTGGTGATAATGAGTATATAGCGAAGGAGTTATGGAGAGGTGCGGAAATGCCGGTGCAAAAACAGTTAGAGATTACGATACCAGCAAGAGATGTATTACTATTTAAATTTAATTTGTCAAATTATTAAACCTAAGAAAAGAATTATGAAAAGTGGAAAATTAATTTACTTGATTTTCGCATTACTTTGCAGCATTAACTTGGTGGCTCAGAAAATGGAAGTCACAGGCAAAGTGATAGATGAGATATCCAATCCGATTATTGGAGCTAGTGTTCTGGAAAAAGGGACAATCAATGGTACGGTGAGCGATATAAATGGAAATTTCACTTTGAGTGTGGAAAAGAACAGTATCCTTAGTGTTTCCTATATCGGATATATAACCAGGGAAATAGAGATTACGGAAGGAGGGTCTTTGGAGGTAGTCTTACGGGAAGATACGGAAGTATTGGATGAGGTTATTATCGTGGGGACCTCAATCAGGAAAAGCGATCTTACCGGAGCCGTTTCGAGCGTGAGTGCGGAAGTCTTAGCCGAAAAACCTGTTACCAATATAAACCAGGCCCTTCAGGGACGGGTAGCAGGTGTTTTTATATCAAATGGAGCTAGGCCGAGTGACGATTCGCAGATCAAAATTCGGGGTATTAATACAATTAATGGCTCAACAGACCCAATTTACGTGGTTGACGGGATGGTGATGGATAATGCATATGCTGGGTTCAATGCTGTAAATCTAAATGATGTAGCTTCCATTGAAGTACTGAAGGATGCTTCGGCTACTGCATTGTATGGATCCCGTGGTTCTAATGGAGTTGTTCTCATTACTACCAAAAAAGGAAAAAGAGGCGAAGGAAAGGTTACCTATGACGGCTGGGTAGGTATCCAGAACTATGCGAAGGTGCCAAAAACAATGGATACACAACAATTATTCGAGTTAAGAAAAGAAGCCTATGTCAACGGTTATATACAAACAAATCCGAACGGAAATGTGGAGGAGTTTATTGAAAAAGAGGTTTTGGGTTCCAATCGGGTTTTCGCCGATTACGAGTTCGAATCCTATCAGAATAACCACAATTATAACTGGTTGGATGAAGTAAGTCGTACAGGAGTCCAGCAGAATCATCTCTTAAGTTTTTCAAATGCTTCGGATCGTGGTGCTTTTTATCTCAGTTTCGGATATTCGGATAACAAGGGATTGATAAAGAAAACGGGTCAGGAAAAATATTCCGGCCGCATCAATGTCGATCAGAATATAAAACCTTGGTTAAAAGTAGGGACAAACTCTTCATTTACCCGTACGATGAACTCGATTGTCAGCGACGGGGTAATGAATCGTGCCCGGAATGCCAATCCCATGCTGCCTATATCAGATGAGATTCAGACATTAAACTGGCAGGGAATATTCGATCAGAATAATTTTAATCCGATACGCTCATTACGTATAGACAATGATTTGGTATACAGCAGATTTATGAGTTCTAACTTTGTTGAAATAAGTTTCCTGGATAATTTTAGTTTTCGGAGTACTTTTTCTCTTGACTATGCGTTGAAACAACAAAATGAGTATATCCCGAATGATATTTATGAAGCTGAACGCTATGGAACACAGGGACAGGCTACAGATAACCGGGATGAGCGGTTGGTTTGGCAATGGGATAATACCGTATCTTACGATAAAGTTATTGATGAACATCGTATAAATGCTCTGATAGGAACCAGTGCCACACAAACGAATGGTAGCTGGCTTAACGCTTCTGCACAAGGTTTTGGATCGAATCTGTTTTCCTATCATAGTTTGAATTCAGGTTATAAAAAAGACCAACGAGGATTATCATCTAGCTGGTGGAAATCGACGTTACTTTCTTATATCCTGCGTGCCAACTACGGTTACGATGGTAGATATTTACTGACAGCAACTGCACGATACGACGGTTCTTCAAAATTTGCCAAAGGACATCGATGGGGAATTTTTCCTTCACTGTCTGCTGCATGGAATATAACTGAAGAGGAATTTATGGAGTCACAGGATCTCTTTGATCAATTAAAGTTCCGTGCAGGATTCGGTGTGGTAGGTAATCAGAATATCTCCGATTTTGCATATTTGTCACTTTATCATACCAACTATACCGGTACTTCTGATACGGGGTACACCTATTCATTTGTATCCGATGGACGGAGAGGTACGGAAAACATAAGCTGGGAAAAACAACGTCAATGGAATATTGGTCTTGATATGACAGCATTGAACAATCGTGCCAATTTCAGTGTGGATGCTTTTATGATTAAGAACAAAGACTTGTTGATGAGTCACTCATTACCCACCACGTCAGGATATACCTATACGATCGAAAATATCGGGGCTATAGAAAATAAGGGGATCGAATTTTCTTTAGGAGCTACCTTGATACAAACCAGGGATTTTGAATGGAATCTTTCTGGGACAATGTCTCTCGATAAAAATAAAGTCACGCAACTGTACGGTAATGCAGATGTGGTCTATAATGTAGATGGTGATCGCAATATCCAGAAAGAAGGAAACCTTTTTCTCGGAGAATCAAGAAATACGATCTATATCTGGCGTACGGGGGGGATTGCCCAGACAGTGGATATGGAACGTTTGAATAAGATTAACTGGCAGGGCTACAATGTAAATCCGGGTGATCTGTATCCGTTGGATGTTAATGATGATGGTCAGATCGATCAGAATGACCGTGTGGTAGTAGGTTCAACCGATCCTAAATTCTATGGAGGTTTTGCTACTGATTTTACCTGGAAGGGGCTCTCCTTAAATGCTGTATTCAATTATTCATATGGAGCAAGACGGTTAAGCCCGTACTATGAATCATTGATTGGAAGTAAAGGTAGCAGCAATGCTTCTATCGATTTACAGGATCGATGGGCTCCCAATAATACAATGGCCGAATTACCTCGTGTTTTGGCCGGTTTCGACTATAATCACTACGGAGCGCATCAGATGGATTTTAGTGTACAGGATGCCTCTTACCTAAGGCTATCGGTACTTACCCTTTCGTATAACCTTCCTCAATCTGTTTTAAGCAAATTGAACGTAAGCAATCTCCGCATATACACTACCGGATCGAATCTTTTCTGTTTGACCAAATACAAAGGTTATGATCCGGAGACAGGCGATTGGTATCCTCCAACTAAAATGTATGTGGTGGGAGTGAATTTTAGTTTTTAAAATATTAAAATAAATAATCATATGAAAACATTAAGAAACAAAATATTGGCTTATACAATAATCTCTTTTATCCTTATAGGAGGTTCTTGCACCGACTTTTTAGATGTCCAGCCTACAGGTTCTTTAACAGAAGAGCAGGTCTTTGAGAAAATTGAGAATGTAGAACCTTTGGTTTTGGGACTTTATAATAGCTTTAGGGGTGTCAGGCAAGGCCGGAACGGGTTGATGCCAAACCTGGGTCTGGATGAATCGCAACAAGGTAATTATCAACTCTTGTCTTCAGGAGATCAGGCCGGTCTCGATAAATTCAATGGCCAGTTGAACCCCACTTCAACCCAGGTTGCAGCAATCTGGAATAACAGATGGCCTGCAGTCACTGCAGCAGCGAAAGCAGTTTATGCATTAGGCTTGACCAAAGAGGATCCTGAGTATGCCCGACAATTGTTAGGAGAGGCTTCATTTATCAGGGGAATGTTGATGTATGAGTTGAGTATGTATTGGGGCGAAATTCCTATCATAGATATTGCCCGTACTCAGGAACTGGGATTAGGCAGACAACCTCTTAAAGATGTTTGGAAATTTATTATCAATGATTTTCAGGTGGCGGCTAATAATTTACCGGAACAATATTCTAATGAGCCTCATCGTGCCACTTCAGGAGCTGCATGGGCAATGCTCGGACGAGCATATATGTCGGCACCGGAAGAGACCGGCTTACGGGATTTTGTCAAGGCAGAAGAAGCTTTCCGGCAAATTCTGGACAAATACCAGTTACTTTCCAACTATGAAGATCTTTTTAAATATGATAATCCGAATACTGTAGAATCTATTTTTGAACTGCAATTCAATAATGTATGGCCTGACTGTAATTATTGGCAGTTTGACACGGGATCACGGGCTGTAGACTCATGGTTTAGCCAAGGTTGTTCTTTCTCCGGTTATGATTTCCTTGTTCCCACGCCTTTTACTTATAAAACGATAGAAGAAGGAGGAATATGGGAAGATGGAGATACACGTAAAGAGGCCTCTTTGCGGTATGATTTTACCTATTATACAAACAGGTACTCGGCAGACGGTTCATTTGAAAATGTTACTCCGGATTTATCGAAGACACAGTGGACGGGTACAACGGATGAATTGGACCCGCATATCAAAAAATTTGAAGATTTCCGTACTGATATTCTGTCAGGCTTGGGTATCAACAATATGTGGAACTCAGGAAAGAACTTTGCTGTTATCCGGTATGCAGATGTTATTTTACTCCATGCGGAATGTCTCAATGAATTAGGACAAACAGCCCAGGCGGTTACAATTGTCAATGATAAGATCCGTACACGGGCCTGGGGCGGCACTCTTCCTGCTGATAAACAATGGTCTACAGGAATGTCACAGCAGGAATTTCGTGACAACATGCTGGACGAACGGTTACGCGAATTATGTTTTGAAGGGTGGCGCCGTTCCGACTTAATTCGTACAGGTAATTTTGTGAAGTTGGTAAAAGAAAGGAATCGTTGGGCAAATGAATCAGGTACCATTCAGGAGTTCCATACACGCTATCCTATTCCTGATACAGAGATAAAGACAAATGACTTTTTTAGTCCGGAAGATCAGAATCCGGGATATCCTCAATGAATAAATATTTCCGGCAACACCGAAAACTTCTCCGGTGTTGCCTATTTCCTGCATTATGAGATTGTATAAAGTTTTCGGTATTTCTTGTATTGTTTTTTCTTTATTTGTTGGTTGCTCCTCACCTCAAACCTTAGAACTCTGGTATACACAGCCTGCAGAAAAGTGGTTGGAATCTTTACCCATAGGTAATGGCCGATTAGGCGCTATGATTTATGGGGGAGTGGAGAGAGAGGTGATTGCCTTGAATGAGTCAAGTATATGGTCGGGTGAGCATAATCCGGACCAGGAGATCCCGTTTGGTAAGGAAAAATTATCTGATTTACGAAAACTTTTTTTTGAGGGAAAACTTGAAGAGGGAAATCAGATTGCGGGAGAATATCTGAAGGGTAATCAAAGTGCTTTCGGAACACATTTACCTATAGGCGAGATGATCATTGAACCGTATCATCCTGAGGGAGAGATTACGAAATACAGGCGTAGCCTGAATTTGGAGGATGCTATCGAAAGAGTTGACTACAGGATCGGGCGGGTATCCTATTCCCGGGAATATCTGGCATCCAATCCTGATGATGTGCTGGTGTTCCGTTTGACCTCTGATAAACCGGGAAGTGTATCTTTCGAATTAAAACTCGACTTGCTCAGAAATGCTGAAGTCAGGGTCGAAAACAATAAACTATTCATTGACGGAGATGCACTTTTCCCAAGAAAGGGTAGGGGTGGTGTCTTATTCAATGGATGCATATCTTTACAGGCAACCAACGGTAAAATCACAGCTACAGAGAACTCACTGATCGTTGAAAATGCTGACAATGCTACAATTATCGTTGATTTCCGTACTAATTATAAAGATGAAGAGTACAAGCAGCGTTGTGAATCTACCATTACACAAGCAGAAGGCAAAGATTTTAGTTTGATTAAAGAGAATCATCTTGCCGATTACAAGCCTCTTTTTGATAGAGTGTCCTTATCGCTCGGGGAAAGTAACAACAACCATTTGCCCACCGATAAACGCCTTGAAAGCATCAGAGCAGGATTTCCCGATACCGGTTTCGATGCGTTATTGTTTCAATATGGACGCTATCTGACTATCGCATCATCACGAGAAAATTCTCCATTGCCGATTGCATTACAGGGATTCTTCAATGATAACCTTGCATGTAATATGGGGTGGACGAACGACTATCATCTCGATATAAACACCCAGCAGAATTATTGGCTGACCAATATCGGAAATCTGGCCGAATGTAATTATCCGTTGTTCTCCTACATCGAAGATTTGTCGGTTCACGGGGCAAAGACGGCAGAAAAAATATATGGATGCGAGGGATGGACTGCACATACTACAGCAAATATCTGGGGGTATACTGCTCCATCGGGAAGTATTCTGTGGGGGCTTTTTCCTACAGCCGGGACTTGGCTGGCTACCCATCTCTGGAGTCATTACGAATATACCCGGGACAAGGAATTTCTCAGGAACAGGGCTTATCCTCTGATGAAAGGAAGTGCCAAGTTTCTACTTGATTTTTTGGTAGAAGATCCGAATACCGGCTACCTGGTTACCGGTCCGGGTATTTCTCCTGAAAACTCGTTCCTGTATAATGGTGATGAATTGTGTGCGTCGATGATGCCGACCTGCGACCGGGTATTGACCTACGAGATTTTTAGTAACTGCATAAAATCTTCTGAAATATTAGGGATGGATAATCTCTTTGCCGACTCACTCAGAGAAGCTTTGACCCTGCTACCCCCTATCCGGTTGCGTGAAAACGGAGGTGTCCGTGAATGGATGGAAGACTATGAAGAGGCACATCCCAATCACAGGCATACTACCCATCTGTTGGCACTTTATCCGTATTCACAGATATCATTGGATAAAACTCCGGGTTTGGCGGCAGGAGCCCGGAAAACTATTGAAGACAGGTTGGCTGCCGATGGATGGGAGGATACGGAATGGAGCCGTGCGAATATGATCTGTTTCTATGCCCGTTTAAAAGATGCACAAATGGCGTATGAGAGTGTCCGAATGTTTGAGCAGAATTTTCTGGCAGATAACTTATTGAGTATTTCTCCGGCAGGTATAGCCGGGGCAGAATCGGATATCTATGCATTTGATGGAAACACTGCCACTGCAGCCGGTATTGCAGAAATGCTGATACAAGATCATGAAGGTTATATAGAATTTTTTCCCTGTTTGCCTGATCAATGGAAAAGCGGTAGTTTCAGGGGCCTATGTGTCAGGGGTGGACTTGAAGTGGACTTGGATTGGAAAGACGGCATGTTACGTGCAGCTACGCTAAAATCTACTACGGAATACACTTTTCGTATAAAAATGGATGATTTAAACGGAGTTAAGTTTTTAATTAACGGAAAAAACGAACAACCTGAAGAGGAAAAAGAAGGTTTGCTCAGTTTTTCTTTAAATAAAGATGATAAATTAATAATATCCTATTGAATTTCTTATACTAATCTGATTGGCATGCTGATATGGTTATACTTAGAAGGATAAGACCCGGTAATAAATCATATAAAATCTTACATTATGTCCCTATCAACTAAACAATATACAATAATAAAAAGTCTGGTTCTTTTCATAATAGTCTTATTCGGACAAAATAGTTTTCCTGTTTTCTCTGCACCAGCTGATATTGAAATAAGTTATGGTAATTGGAATATTGTGTATGATGAAAATACAGGAACCCTTACTTATCGGAAGGATGGGAAATCGATCTTAAACGGTGTTTTTATACAAGCTAAAAGCAACAATGATATCCTGGAAAGTTCAGATTATAAGTCTCTCACATTGTCAGATAAAGATATAAATGATGATTTCGGTAGTGGCAAAAAATATACGATCTCTTTTTCCGGTGTATCAGGTCAGCCGGATCTGGAACAGATTTTCTATTTTTACGATTCAAAAGATTATTTCTTAACCGAAGCTTATATTCAATCAACTGCAACTATCTCGAGTAATTATATTGCCCCGGTAGTTACCCGAACCCGCAGTTCTTTTTTGCCGAGTAGCTCCAGTAACAGGGTGTTGACCATTCCCTTCGATAACGACGATTTTATCAGGTATGGATCGTATCCTTTGACAACAGATTCAGTGTCATTTGAAGTTACTGCCATCTTTAACGGAGAACAACGTAACGGAATGGTTATTGGCTCAATAGAACATACGACCTGGAAGACAGGGATTCGTTTTTCGACTTCAGATAATCAAAATATCGATTATCTGGCATGTTTTGGGGGTATTACTCATCGATTAACGCGGGATATCAATAATTCAACACAAAAGCAACATGGGAGCATTTCCGGCACCTCTTTGAAATCACCTAAAATATTGGTAGGTTATTTTGATGATTGGCGTAAAGGGTTGGAGCAGTTTGGAAATGTCAATGCAATTATAGCTCCTCCCCGTAGTTGGGATAAAGGAACACCATTCGGTTGGAACAGTTGGAGTGGAATGGAGACCCATGTAAATTATGAAGGAGTGATAGATGTCTCCGATTTCATAAAAAATGAATTGAAAACCAGAGGATTCGATAACGATGTTGTGGTTATAGGTTTAGATTCGTGGTGGGATATGAATTTCACCGACCAGCAGTTGATCAATTTTGTCAAACATTGTAATAATAATGGTCAGGAAGCTGGTATTTATTTTACACCTTTTTCCGAATGGGCGTTTGATGGTGAACGTATTGTGCCCGGAACAAACGGACGATATAGGTTTAAGGATATTTATCTGTATTCCAATGGGACACCTATTGAAATAGAGTCAAGGGCATTGGATCCCACTCATCCCGGCACGATTACTTATATAGAATACCAAATCAATCGGTTTAAGTCATGGGGATATAAATATATTAAATTGGACTTTATCAATAATGGTACTCTTGAAGCAGACTTTTTTTATGAATCCGGCATAACGACCGGAGTACAGGCATATAACTTTGGAATGCAGAAGTTGGTGGATGCATGTGGTGACGATATTTTCCTGGCATTGTCTATTGCTCCCACTTTCCCCGCTCAATATGGCCATTCCAAACGGATCAGCTGTGATACATGGGGGCAGATGTCCGAGCATGCATCGCATACGGGATATATGTTGAATAGCCTCAGTTTTGGATGGTGGTTGGATAGGGTATATGCGTTCAATGATCCTGACCACCTGGTATTACATGACCGTGAATCAAGAAACCTTTACAAGGAAGAAGAGAATCGCTCCAGAATAACCTCGGGTGTTATCACGGGATTATATATGCTGGGAGATAACATGAGCTTAAAAGGCACCTATCAGGGTACACAGGAGATTAGGAATCGTATTCTTCAGGTAGCCTCCAATGAAGATATTAATTCCATCGCAAAAATCGGAAAATCTTTTTACCCCGTTGAAGGGTATACGGCAGATGAATATGACAGGTCGGAGAAATTTTTTATACTGCATCATGAAAATCAAGTATACCTGGCTATTTTTAATTTTAGTAATAATACGACACTCACCGATGATATACCATTGAATCGATTGGGCGCATCTGCTGATGCAGTATTGGGAGTTAAGGAGCTTTGGACAGGAACCTCTTTGACACTCCAAAATAATAGGATTGAATATTCAGTTCCACCTCAGGATGTCAGGGTTTACAGGATAGATACGAATATTGAATTTGAAACAGAACCGAAAATCGTAGAACAACCGGAATCATCAGAAGTATTTGTGGGCAATTCAGTAACGTTCTCAGTTGAAGCTACCGGTGGCAGTCTGTCGTATCAATGGTATAAAGATGATAATTTGATCGCAAATTCAAACTTAAATAGCTTGACAATCAGTAATTTGTTGTTATCGGATGCCGGTAATTACCACTGTGTCGTGTCAAACTCTGCCGGTTCGGTAAAAAGTAATGAGGCTGTACTAAAGGTGCTTACTGATGAGATAAAAATCAGGGATGTGAAAATCAATAATGTGTTTTGGGATATTGCAGAACCATTCATTTTATGCGGTACCAATAGTATCGATATTGAAATAACAACAGAACATCCGGATGCTACAATAATTTTTAATGATGAGATTGTTGAAAACAAGATTATTAGGCAGAACATTGACCGGATGGGAAGAACAAAAATAAAATTTGATATACAGTCTGCAGATAATGCGGAAATGAAGAGGTCCTACGAAATCACAATTGATAGGTTATTTGAGTTTGACGATCTGATTGCTGTTAAATGGAACAATACCCTGATTGCCAATAATAATCATACAACGAATGGGGGATATAAATTTAAAAGTTATAAGTGGTTCAAAAATAACATTTTGATTGGAACCAATCCGAGTTATTCAGCCGGTCCACGGAGAGATATGTTACTGGATGAAAATGCACTCTATTATTTGGAAGTGACAACGAACAGTGATGAAGTATTGCGCACATGTGAATCGACAATTACATTTTCACCGCAAGAACAGATCAGGATATATCCAAATTCGCTGCCTACAAATGGAAGTGTTACAGTCGATATACCTCAGGATGACCCTCAGATGAAAAATGCAGTAATTGAAGTATATACCAGCAGTGGTATGTATATAGGCCGGCAAAGAGTAAAAGGGCAATATACTACTGTCTCTTTGTTTCGAAGTCCGGGGATGTATATTATTAATGTGACAGCAACAGATTTTTTGGAAAGTAAGAAAATAATCGTCAGATAAAACTTGAATAATAATATGATGTTAAAGAAAACAACAATAATAGTTTTTTGCTTATTATCTGTGATGATAGTCTATTCGCAGGAAAGACATGAAATATCTGTGTCGGTAGCCGGCGGACTATCGACAATAAATTATAGTCCCAATGTCGGACAATCCAAAGATAAAATTGGTAGTACGATCGGGTTTGGGTATAATTATAAAATAACAAATTATTGGAGTATCGGCTCGGGGGTTGAAATGTTGATTTCCAGATCAGAATATAGCATGGAAAATTTCTCAGATTCTTATGCTGCATATGACGGTGAGGATGATTTCACATTTCATACAACAGTAAAAGAGTATAGTGAAAGTCAAAACATATCCTATTTGAATATTCCTTTTGTTGTGATGTTTCAGCGACCGATAGCCGGTAAAAATAGTTTTTTTGCCTCTGTCGGATTTAAATTCGGTGTTCCTGTTGTGCAACGGGTAGATGTTAGCGCGTTGTTCAATAATTACGGGTATTATCCTAAATGGGAAAATCCCATTAAAGATAATCCATATTTCATGGGATTTGGGGATTTTGGGAGTGAAAATGTAAAAGGTAATCTGGAAGTCAAAACATTGTATTTATTGTCTGTAGAGAGTGGAATGAAATGGATTTTAGGTAATAAACTGAATTTATATAGTGGAATCTATTGTGACTATGGATTGAATAATATCCAAAAAGCTTCTGATAAACGAATGATTCAATATAATAATATGGAACCTTCTGAGTATATACATAATAGTGTGATTAATTCTTCTTATTCAACTGATGATGATATTACTCAAGCTTTAGTGGATGTTACCCGCATTATTTCTGTCGGGGTAAAGCTTAGATTGGCATTAGATTTATAATAACTGCGCTAACAAAGTTTTAAAAGTAATTAGAAAATGTAGTGTACACACTTCAGTTTGGTCAGTATCTAATAAATATAAATAGTTCAATTCAAAATAACGTTTGTCAAAATATAAATCACTCAACAATGAAATCTATTAATTTACTTACTAACATTCTATTTGTCTTATTACCATTCTCTTTTTCTTTTGGTCAAAGTGTTACAATCCCGATAGAGACAGAGAATGTAGCCATAGTTTTGAAAACCGATGGGAACAATCGTTTAAAGATTGTTTATTTCGGAAAGTCTTTGTCGAACATAAATGAATATGAACAGACGGGAGAAGTCTTTAATTTTCGATCTGAAGGCGCAAGCTCCAATAATAACGCTTATGCGGTTGCCGGGATCGACAATAACTTTACAGAGCCTGCCATCGCAGTGGTACATGTGGATGGTAACAACTCGCTGGATCTGCTGTATGAGAGTCATTCGACTTCGAAAACATCTGACGGGGCTACGCTTACTGTTGTTACGCTCAAAGATCCTGTTTATCCTTTCTTTGTCGATCTGTATTATAAAGCATGGCAAGATAAGGATGTGATTGAGCAATGGAGCGTGATCAGGCATACTGAAAAAGGGAATGTAGTGCTTGGCAAGTATGCATCGGCGAACCTTTATCTGTACAACAAAGACTATTATCTGACCAGCTACAACGGTTCATGGGCCAAAGAGATGCAACCGGTGGTGACCCCGTTGCGTCAGGGGATGCATACGATAGAAAGCCGCCTGGGAACAAGAGAAAATCTTCTCACCTCTCCCAACTTCATGTTATCGCTCGATGGAGAAGCTACTGAAACATCCGGTACTGTGATGATAGGACAGATAGCCTGGAACGGTAATTTTTCACTGCAATTTGAAACGGATGTGTACGGGAATCTGCATATTGTTGCCGGAATAAATCCTTACCAATCTGCCTACCACCTAAAACCCAACACCCCCTTTGAGACACCCCGGTTCATCTACACCATCTCCTTCGAGGGTAAAGGTAGGGGGAGCCGCAACCTGCAAGACTGGCTCCGTGACCACACTCTTCTGGACGGACGCGGGAATCGTCTCACGCTGTTGAATAACTGGGAGGCTACCTATTTCGATTTTGACCAGGACAAACTGGTAAGCCTCTTTTCGGGCGCAGAGGAGTTGGGAGTAGATATGTTTTTACTGGACGACGGGTGGTTTGCCAATAAATATCCTCGGAACAACGACAAGGCAGGCTTGGGTGACTGGGAGGTGAACAGAAGCAAACTGCCCGACGGTATCCCTTACCTGGTGCGTGAGGCCGAAAAAGCGGGGGTTAAGTTTGGTATATGGATTGAACCGGAGATGGTCAATCCGAAGAGTGAACTCTATGAAAATCATCCTGACTGGGTCATCCGCCAGGAGAAACGGCCGGAGATATACTTCAGAAACCAGCTAGTGCTTGATCTGACCAACCCTGAGGTACAGGATTTCGTTTTTGACGTGGTGGACAAGCTGTTCACAGAGAATCCTAGTCTGGCATTTGTCAAATGGGACTGCAACGCCCCGATCTTTAACGGACATTCGAAATACTTGGAACGTAAAAAGGTACCTCAGTCACATATATACGTGGAATATACTAGAGGATTGGATAACGTCTTGCAGCGGCTGCGGAATAAGTATCCCACAGTACCGATGATGCTCTGCTCCGGTGGCGGAGGACGAACGGATTACAGCCTGTTGCAGTATTTCACCGAATTCTGGCTGAGTGATAACACCGATCCACTGGAGAGGGTGTTTATGCAGTGGAACTACTCTTACTACTACCCCGCCATCACAATGTGCAACCATGTTACCGACTGGAGTAGTAACAAATCCCTCAAATTTCGTATAGATGTAGCCTCCATGGGTAAACTTGGTTTTGATATCCGTGTTAACGAAATGACTAAGAGGGATATGCGATTCAGCCAACAGGCCATCCGGAACTACAACGATTTCAAGGATGTGATATGGCATGGAGAGATGTACCGTCTGGCAAGCCCGTATGAAAACGATATTGCGTCGCTGATGTATATCAACAATGAAAAAACTGAAGGAGTGATATTCAATTATCTCACCAACTGGAGATATCTGGCGGAGCCTTCTCTCCGCTCTGTGAAGCTGCAGGGACTGGATGCTAAGAGGAGTTATCGACTGACTGAACTGAATTTGTACGATGGGCAGAGATCTTCCGTTGACAGTACCAAAAAATATTCCGGTGAGTTTTTGATGAACGTAGGATTTAACCCCAACGTGAACTCGAGCAGATCGAGTGTCGTAATTAAAATAGAAGCAATCTGATGACCCAATTCGTACAAATGCATAAGATTGTAGCAGAAAAAACGTATATTTCAGGTGAAAAAGATATTTATCTTTTTCACCTGGTCAATGGGAAAGGGGTTTGTGTTGAGATAATGAATTACGGTGCAACGATTGTCTCCATCGGTTTACCTGTAAATGGGATCTTAAAAAAAATTATTCTGGGCTATGAGAAGATTGAAGATTATTTCTCCGGTACCGCTTATTTGGGTGCAACGATAGGTCGCTTTGCCAACAGAATTTCCCGGGCGGCGTTTAGAATGGATGGAAAAATCTATCAATTGGATAAGAACGATGTTGATCATTGTAATCATGGTGGTTTTGGAGGATTTCATCAAAAAATATTCGATTTCGAAATATTGAATAACAAGCTGGTTATGTATGCAGAGAGTCCGGATGGCGAGGCCGGTTTTCCGGGAAATATTATTTTAACTGTTTCATATAGCTTATCTGAGGATAATGAATTGATAATGGACTATATCGTCACTGCTGACCAGAAAACGCCTGTGAATATTACAAATCATGCTTATTTTAATTTATCGGGTGAAAAAGATATATTGAGACATCATTTAAAAATTGAATCAGACTCATTTCTTGAGTCTGATGAACAGTTTCTACCGACAGGCAGAAAATTACGGACGGAGGGAAATTCAGGTTTTGACTTTCAGCTTTTCTCTGAAATTGGAAAAAACTCTCTTTTGAAGAATGAAAAAATTAAAGGTTACAATACCTATTTTATTGCTCGCGAAAAAACCGATAAATTAAAAAAGCTGGCCACTTTACGGAGTGAAAGAACGGGTGTGAGTTTGGAAGTACATTCTACCATGCCAGGAATCATGATTTATACCGGTGATTATCTTTCAGGAGGTCATCAACCTTTTTCCGGAATAAGCCTGGAAGCACATGGCTTTCCTGATTCGGTAAATATACCCACGTTTCCGCAAAGTTTTGTTTCAAGGGAGAAAATGTGGCGAGAAACAATTATGTACCGATTTCTCGTAAAGAAGCAGTGAAAAAAGCAGTCATCGTGTTACCGATAACTGCTTTCTAAACATGTCGGGATGAGA
>ENA-UOOR01001518-UOOR01001518.1-fermentation-metagenome-genome-assembly--contig:-NODE-1518-length-27100-cov-5.089148_pt1 | contig 27100 bp, 26 predicted proteins | sample MGYA00245780_ERZ724029 | MGnify/ENA primary metagenome ERZ724029 (study PRJEB28704, sample SAMN03018315) | fermentation metagenome | biome: anthropogenic terrestrial biome; feature: soil; material... | reverse complement strand
TTGTTATTTTTGCTACTTTAGGCATGTATGAATTCAATAAAAAGGATATATAAGGGTCTTAACCTTAAAAGTAGCTATTAAGGTATTGATCCTCAATTATAGTAAGACTTCATATAATTGACAATATCTTTTTTATCAAGTATCATATATTTAAATGCAAATCACTTGCATTTAAATATTATTTTTTTCAGGAGGAATACAAGTGTTTAAAAAATACAACATATGTAAGATAGTATTATGCTCTTTTCTAATTAGTTCTTTCATGTTTATTTTCACTGGCTGCAATAGCAAATCAACTGAAACTGCTAATACAACATCTCAATCCAAAATAAAGGTGGTAGTATCCTTTAATGCCATGAAAGAATTTGCTTCAGCTATTGGAAAAGATAAAATTGCCATTACCACAATAATACCTAACGGTACCGAACCTCATGATTTTGAACCAACTACAGAAAGCCTGAAAGATTTAAGCAGTGCCAGCATATTTATATACAACGGACTGGGTATGGAATCCTGGACAGATAAGGTTTTAAAATCCATTGACAATAAAAATCTAGTTGTAGTAAATGCCTCAAAGGGATCAAATCCCATTAAAAATACTGACACTGAAGAAATAAAAGAACACGGACAATACGATCCCCATCTTTGGATTAGTCTAAAAGGTGCAGAAGTTGAATCCAAAAATATTAAAGATGCTCTAGTTAAAATAGACCCTTCAAATAAAGAATTCTATGAAAAAAATTATAGTGAATTTTCAAAACAACTAAATTCTCTCTATAATGAATATACCCAAAAATTCAAAACCGTTAAAAATAAAAATTTTGTAACTGGTCATGCTGCCTTTGCATACCTGTGCAGAGATTATGACTTAAATCAAAATAGTGTAGAAAATGTATTCGCAGAAGGAGAACCTTCTACAAAAAAATTAAAAGAACTGGTAGATTACTGCAAACAAAATAAAATAACAACTATATTCATGGAAGACATGGTAAGTACTAAAGTATCTACCACCCTGGCCAATGAAATAGGTGCCAAAGTTGAAAAAATATATACTCTTGAAAGTAAAGAAGATAACAAAGATTATATTGAAAGTATGAAAAACAATTTAGAGACAATTTATACTAGTTTAAAATAGAGCCAAATATAACCATTGCATCTTTGTCTGCATTGCCATAACTATTGTATCTTTGGTAATGATAGGAGGAATAAATCGCTCAACCATGACTGAAATAAAAGAAGCACACCCCAAAATCAATACCGGAAGGCTTATGAAAGCGGGAATGGTTGTAGGCAGGGATACTATGGGAACTATGGCCACTACTTTAATCCTGGCTTATATCAGCGGTTCCATATGTTTAGTTCTAGGTTACCTAGCCAATAACAGTAATTTTTTAGATATAGTGAATCAAGATATGATAGCCTGTGAAATTATTAAAACTTTAGCTGGCAGCATAGGTTTAATTTTTACAATTCCAATAACAGTTATTGTATGCTGCATCTTAAATAAAAGTTCTTAAAGTAAAACACATGGATTAATGTGGATAAATCCATGTGTTTATATATTTATTACACTTAAGGAATACTTGGTAAAGTCTCAAATCCTTTTTGAAGCTCCTCATCATTAGGAATATAATCAGACATTTTATTTTCATTATATTGTATATATGCCTGCATATCAAAATATCCAGTTCCAGTAAGTCCAAATAGAATTGTCTTCTCTTCCCCTGTTTCTTTACATTTAAGTGCCTCATCAATTGCTGCAGAAATGGCATGTGAAGATTCTGGAGCAGGCAATATTGTTTCATATTTTGCAAACAATACAGCAGCATCAAATATTTTGGTCTGCTCCAAAGCACGTGCTTCATCAATATATCCATCATGATAAAGCTTTGAAATAATTGGACTCATTCCATGATAACGCAGTCCCCCTGCATGATTGGAAGAAGGAATAAATTCACAGCCTAGTGTATACATCTTTGCAAGAGGAGTAATTTTACCTGTATCACAAAAATCATAGGCATATTTTCCCCTGGTAAGGGACGGACAGGAAGCAGGTTCAACAGCTATGAAATAAGGATTGGCTTTTCCTGTCAATTTATCCTGCATAAAAGGAGCTATAAGTCCTCCAAGATTAGAGCCTCCCCCTGCACAGCCTATAACAATATCTGGGTAAACATTGATTTTTTCCATGGCTGCCTTGGCTTCAAGACCTATTATAGATTGATGCAGAAGAACTTGATTAAGGACAGAGCCTAAAACATAACGACAATTTTCTGTATTCACCGCATATTCAACAGCCTCAGAAATAGCACAGCCAAGACTCCCTCCTGTATCAGGATTTTTGGCGAGAATAGCACGTCCAGCTTCTGTTGTATCTGAAGGACTTGGAATTACCTTTGCCCCAAAGGTTTCCATAATCGCCTTCCTATAAGGTTTTTGCTGGGAAGATACTTTAACCATATAGACTCTTAAGGGTATTTCAAAATATGCACAGGCTTCAGATAATGCTGTACCCCATTGACCAGCTCCAGTTTCTGTAGTAAGAGAAGTAATTCCCTGTTTCTTGGCATAATAAACCTGTGCTACAGCAGAATTTAATTTATGACTGCCGGAGGTGTTGTTTCCCTCAAATTTATAGTAAATCTTTGCAGGGGTATCCAGAGCTTTTTCTAAATTATATGCTCTGCAAAGGGGAGATGGACGATAAATTTTATAAAAATCCAGGATCTCCTCTGGAATATCCACATATTTGGTTTTATTATCCATTTCCTGTTTTGCAAGTTCTTCACAAAATACGGGATACAAGTCTTCTGCCTTTGCAGGTTTCATAGTAGCTGGATTTATATATGGATCGTGCTGGCTTTTCATGTCAGCCCTGAGGTTATACCATTTACGCGGTATTTCCTCCTCTGACAAATAAACTCTATAAGGTATTTTACTCATTTATTTATAACCTCCTTTGAATATAAAAGTATATAAAAAAACTCTTGACCCTAATAAAAGGGACAAGAGCCTATACTCCTGCGATACCACCCAAATTGGTAAAAAATTACCCACTCTTTTCATATACATTATAATATACGCCTAATTTATAACGGGTAAGGTTCCCGTCAGTGCCTACTTGGAAAAAATCCTTTCAGACTGCCCTCATAAGTCCATTCATCCAGATAAATGCTGCTACATTCCACCAAAACTGCAGCTCTCTAAAAACATATAACTCTAGAATACTACCCTCATTCATCAGTTTATTTACTTACAATATATGATAGATTAGAATTTTTTATTTGTCAATGAAATTTTAAGATGTTATCTCCCACTTTAAAGAAAAGGCTAGTATTACCAATGGTATCCCTTCGGATAAATTTACAAACACATTGACTTTTAAAATGATAATGATTACAATTATTATGTACGTATCTAAAAAATTCAAAATGAGGAGTAAAAAATGTTTAAAAATATTTTTAAACCCCAGGTAAAAAATAAAAGTATTACACAGTTTAAGTACAGTATAGATGATAATAATCATTATGTATATTTATCAGACCTTGAGTGTGGTAAATATGCAAAAATTATAAAATTTGAAAATAATCCCATTTTAATAGATAAACTTAATGCTATGGGAATATTTTCGGGAACTATTATTCTTAAAAAAAGTGCTCTTCCCTCAAAGGGATCAATTATAATTGAAAAAGGTGCTATGCAATTTGCCTTAGGGTATAATATTGCAGAAAAAATTCTTGTGGAACATTTATAGTTGAATTTTTACTTATTGAAATTGAATATAAGTTCTTTACAATACATAGTTTATCAACATGAGGAGGTTTTGAAGTTTTCATGAAAAAAGTAGTACTTGCCGGAAACCCTAATGTAGGTAAAAGCCTTATTTTTTCCCGTATCACAAGAATTGGAATTGTTACGGCAAATTATGGTGGAACTACGGTTGCCATGCAATCAGGTCATTTTAAATATAAAAATAATGAATATGAAATACTGGATGGTCCAGGTATTTATTTGTTAGGAGAATCTTCCACAACAGATCAAATTGCATTAAATTTAATCGACACTGCAGATATAATTATTAATGTAATTGATGCTACAAATTTAGAGCGTAATCTCAAACTAACTTTACAGCTTTTAAGAAAAAATAAACCTATGGTAATATGCCTGAACTTCTGGGAAGAAACTATACATAAAGGCATCACCATTAATACCAGGGAATTTGAAAATTTACTTGGTATTCCTGTAATTCCTGTGAGTGCTCTTCAAAATGAAGGTATTTCAGAATTGCTGGCCTCGCTAGAGAACGCCAGAACAAATGACTTAGGAATTAAAGAGAATGCTGATTGGAATTATATTGGAAATATTATTAATAAAATACAAAAATTATCTCATCGTCATCATACATTTCTTGAAAGCATAAGTGATTTAACACTACATCCAATTTGGGGTATTGTAATTGCTTTTTTTGTGCTTGTATTTACACTAATATTGGTTGAATTTATAGGGGAGAACCTGATAAAATTGATATTTGAACCCTTTTATTTCCATGTGTACAATCCCTTGATTCAAAGTTTAGGTAATAGAATTCCTTATCTCACTATTAAAAATCTTTTAATTACAAATACTTCTGATCCACTTCAATCCTTTGGAATACTTACAAGTGGTATTTATATAGCATTAGTTGCAGTTTTTCCGTACTTCTTCTCTTTTTATTTTATTTTCGGTTTTTTAGAAGATTTTGGATATCTGCCAAGACTTGCTGTTGTACTGGATAAATTTTTTCACAAACTGGGTCTTCATGGATATTCATCCATACCCGTAATGCTCGGACTGGGCTGTAAAGTACCTGCATTTATGGCAACAAGAAGTCTTACCAACAAAAGAGAGAAAATTTTAACTATAACATTAATTTTTATGAGTGCACCCTGTCTTTCACAAAGTGCAATGATAGTTTCACTTGGAATGAATTATGGAGTAATGACTGTTTTATTTATTTACATCATATTAATTACTTTAACTTTAGTGATGAATTGGTTTATGAATTTGATATATAAAAAGGAGGAATCTTCAGAGTTTTTTACTGAATTTCCCGCCTGTAGAATACCTTCACTTAAACTTATGGCAAGTAAACTTAAAATCAGAATTGTAGATTATTTTGCAGAAGTTATTCCAATGATTGGAGTAGGTATTTTAACTATGAATATATTAGATACACTACATATTTTAAGTTTTATTACTGAAATAATACAAAAACCCATAAATATTTTACTCGGCCTTCCATCGGGAATTGCACCAATTATGCTTTTAAACTTTCTTAGAAAAGATGCATCAGTAGCCTTGCTTGTGCCCTTAAATCTTAGTGCACATCAATTTATAATTGCCTGTATATTTTTAACTCTTTCAACTCCCTGCATTGCATCTTTCTTTACAATGTTTAAAGAACTTGGTAATAAAACTGCTTTAAAATTAATATGTTTGATGTTTATCACTGCTTTTGTGTCATCTTCAATTATTCATTTTATATACCAGTTGATTTAAACAATTTAATTTGAAATGCTGCATAATTAATTCGAGAAAATTCTCAATATAAAGGGGTGTTATTGTGATATATTTTATTAAATTTATAACTAACTTGATTCTTCCGCCAGGCTGCTTTATCGTTATTCTGGTGATTTCAGCCCTGATTCAATATAAATCTCAAAAGAAAATTCCAAAATTAACAATATCAATAGCATTTCTTATTTATATTGTTTCAATTCCCTTTACCGCAAATTGGGCAATTCACTCACTAGAATATACTTTTATTCCTCCTCAGAAACTAGATGGGGATGTAATTATCATGCTGGGTGGGGGCGCTACACTGGATTCCCCGGACTTTAGCGGCACTGGAGGTCTTTCTAGTTCTGCATCCAGTCGTTTACTAACCACACTGCGTATATATAATAAAACAAAACTGCCTATAATTCTATCCGGTGGTAAAGTTTATGAAACAACTGGTATAGAATCTGAAATCGCCAGAAGGCAATTACTGGATTTAAATGTTTCCAAAAACGATATAATAATAGAAAATAACAGTCGGACTACAACAGAAAATGCAGAATTTGTCTCCAAAATTCTAAATAAATACCACTTTTCAAAACCTATAATAGTAACATCAGCTTTTCATATGAAACGTTCAATAATAAATTTTTCAAATGCAGGTATAAAAGAAATTATCCCCTACCCTACTGACTATTTTACCAATACTCATGTAATTATAGACTTTAAGTCATTTATTCCTTCCTATGATAGTTTTAGTACTATTGGAATCGCTCTACATGAATACCTTGGGATATTTAAATTGAACTATATAAACTTACTACTTAATCTTCCCTTTTATAAATAGTTTTTCCTACATTGTCAATATGTCTTTTAAGTTCCTCATTTGAAACATCATTATAATTTACCACATCAAAAAAATAAGGCAGCGGATACTCTTCATTTAAGTCATCACTGAGTCTGCAAACTACCTTTCTATTTACATATTCACCCTTTAATGCTATGTCAACATCAGAGCCTTTTTTATAATTACCCATAGCCCTGCTGCCGAAAATAATCACTTCCTCTATTTCGGAATATTTTTTAACAGCCTCAAGTATATATTTTAAATCTCGCTCCAATAATCCAAACATTTTAAAGCTCCTTAATCAACTTTTTATAAAGTTTTTTTAGTTCAGGAAAATAAATTCTCACTATATCCTTAACCATTTTTTCTGCCAGTCTATCATCATAAGTATGTACAGTCAAATTTCTATCTGAAAGAGCATCTATCCAAATGTGCCCGTCATCAATTAGCCCCATTTGATAAGCTTGTTTGATTGTTTCCCTAGGACTTTTTGTATATAACTCCTGTGATTCCAGATAATCCTTCATCAATTTCCAGGATAATTCAAAGGAAATCTCAAAAAACTGTATAATACCAGCACGCTCTAATTCTGTTTCAAGAGGTTCATTAATATATTTACTTAATAATTTATATGATCGCTGGAAATTCACAAATCTTTGTCTCCATCTTACGTCTTTGAATTGATTCATTTTCAATACCTCCTCTTTATTAACGGTTAACACATTTTATAACTCTTCATAGTCAAATAGTATATATGATTTATTCAAAAGTTCCAAATTCTCTTCTTTTAACTTACTTTCCCATGGACTTTTTACAAAATTCTGAATTAAAGTTATAAACACTTCTTTATTTGAAAATAAATCTTTATAACTTTTATCATGAATGTTATTTATATCTTTTTTTATATTCATCCTGCCCTCTTTGAAACCCACTTAATTTTTATACGATTTTTATAATTCAATTATAACTTTTCGGGGAATTATTATCAATGATATCATGATTATAAACAGCTATCATCCATACACATTTCTATAATGTGAATTTATTACAATCACATAATTATGTCCTTTATTTTGAACAACAGCTGATGTAGGAACTATAACTCCTTCATTTGTATTAAGATCTATTAAAGCATGTGCTGAAAGACCTGCCTTAATATCTCCAGAATTGTGTATACTTAATGATATTTGTAGTCATGATTCTGTTGAATTTTCATCTCCTTTTGGCAATTATTTTGGTGTTTTAGTTGCTTCACATTAGAATAAATATGTAAGTCGTCCTATGAAAGAATTTCTTCGGATTTTCAGCAGGATTTGCTATAATTGATTTTTAGTAAATTATTAATACGTTACACTGAAATTTTGAAGAAAATGAAAAATTGAGCTTAAAAACTTTAATTTTTTTAACATAAGGTATTGACATAAAGTTAACTTTATACTCTATCCTAAAATTATTAAGAGAGGAAATTGCTTAGTAATAATAAAAAAATTTGCTCAGAGTAGTATAATTCATTACATTTTGTACTTTGAACGAAGCGAAAGGAATGATTATAATAATGAAAAAGCGAACTATCTTGTTACTTTTACTTGTGGTACTTTCTCTCACTGCTTGTAGTGGTAGAAAAAATACCGAGACGAATACATCTTCTGATGTGGTTGGGACATCTAATAGTTCAGTTCGAATCTCAGCAGGTTCACACAAAATTTTGATTGTGTATTTCTCCCGTGTTGGCAATACTGATCTTCCTAAGAAGGTGGATACAGTTTCTTCTGCTAGTCTGAATGTTACGGAGGACGGTGTTCAGGGCAATACCGAGATTGTTGCAAAAACGATCCAGAAGGATGTAGTAGGTAGCGATTTGTTCTTTATTCAGAGAGCAGATAAGTTAAAGTCTGACAAGTTAATTTCTGATCATAGTGTGATTGATCGTGAAGGTAAGGAGGAACATGATGCCAATGCCCGACCAAAGTTAGCAACACATGTGAAGAATATGGGTTCTTATGATGTGGTGATCCTTGTCTATCCTAATTGGTGGTACGATATGCCTATGGCTGTTTACAGTTTTCTTGATGAATATGATTTATCAGGAAAAACCATTGTGCCATTCTGTACCAGCGGTGGCAGCGGCTTCTCAAATACCATTGAAACTATCAGCAAGCTGGAACCAAAAGCCACAATTTTAGAAGGACTTGCAATAAGTGAAGATCTTCCTAATAATACGGCGGATGATGTGAAAAACAGATTGTCTAAACTAGGATTTATTAAATAGTCGAATAAAAGGAGCAGGTGAAATGATGCCGAAAAAGATATTGCAAATTATTGTAGATTTATCAATGACCGTTATGCTGCCTGTACTCATGGCATATTCACTGGTTAGTGAAGTAGCCCATGAGTGGATGGGAATTTCTATGTTTATCTTATTCATCATCCACCATATTTTAAATTACAGATGGCATCAAAATCTTTTGAAAGGGCGGTATTCTGGCATTCGAATCATAGGAACAGTTATCAATATTCTAATTTTTGTAATTATGATTTGCCTTATGGTTAGTGGAATCATGATATCCCGGTATGTGTTCATGTTCCTTCATATAAGTAGTGGTATATCTTTTGCAAGAACAATTCATTTGCTTGCTTCCTATTGGGGATTTGCTCTGATGCCAATACATTTGGGTCTTCATTGGGGTATGCTGATGGGCATTGCAAAAAAGATTACGGGTATAAAGGAGACTTCCCGCATTCGTACTGTTTTTCTGCGTATAATAGCTATTTTGCTTGCCGCTTATGGAATATATGCATTTTTGCAGCGGAAGAATGGTTCTTATATGCTGCTTAAAACTCAGTTTGTATTCTTTGATTTTGATGAACCTCTGAGTTTGTTTTTCGCCGATCAGCTGGCAATCATGGGGCTGTTTGTCTGCGTTGGTCATTATGTTTCAAAATTGCTTCAATTTATAAAAAATATTATAGATAAAGGTAGTGCTTCAAATATATAATTTATGGATTTATTTTTTAGAATAGTGGAGAAGATGATGGTGTTTGACGAAGAGAAGGTCATTGTGACTTTGTTGGATGGTACTAAGATTGAAGTTGAATAGGAAATCTGAAGCCGGTTTGGATAGTGCGAAGCTACCTTGTCACCGATTTTTTCTTTTTTTAAAAAAGTATTGACCTGAAGTAGACTTAAGGGTTTATAATTTACCCATCAGAGAGGATTGAAATTCCAAGAGTACATAAACAACTTCATTGTCTCCACTATAATTTCGTTATTTTTTATTCACAATTTACTCATATACTACGATAGATTCTGCAAAAAACTTTTTCTGAGTTTTTTAATAGCCAAATACACTAAAATCCCTGCACCAACCCCAGCACTGTCAATGAAAACATCCTTAACCTGAGCACTCCTGCCCGGTACAAAAATTTGATGTATTTCATCACTTGAAGCATAAAGAATACAGATAAATAGTGTAAAAATTACACACCTGTATCCTTTTATACCATTTGTTTTTAAAGCATTTATAGTCAATATTCCTAGAATCAAATAGATAAAAAAATGGGCATTTTTCCTTATTATATGATTAAATTCTCCTGTATTAAATTTGGTATCAGGCTTAACTTTTTCAATTGCTTTTATATTAATATTTGTTACCTTTCCGCTTAACTGGCCAGACTGTACTGCGGGTTGGGATGAGAGCTTAAAAATAAGTCCCATCCAGATAACAATAAATATACATGATAAAATTTTATACATTTTATTTAACCTCATAATATTCTACTTTACTTTTTATTCTCTTCCATATCATCATCAAATCTTACAATATCATCTTCCTCCAGATAATCACCCATCTGTACCTCTATAATTTCTAGAGGTATTCTGCCCGGGTTTTCCAGTCTATGTTTTTGTCCGGGTTTTATAAAAATACTTTCTCCTGCAGGCACAAATTTCTCAATATCATCAATTGTTACCTTAGCCATACCTTTAACAATAATCCAGTGTTCACTGCGGTGGTAATGTAATTGATAACTTAGCTTTTTTCCCTGACCTACTTCTATTCTCTTAATCTTAAAAGAATTTTTATCTTCTTCCAGGACTTTATAATATCCCCAGAGTCTATAATCCTGGACATGATAATTGACTCTACTGTCATTTCTTTCTTTTAAAGTTTCCACAACTTTTTTTACTTTTTGTGATTGGTCTTTTTTACATATTAACAGGGCATCTCTATTGTCTACTACAATTAAATCATTTACCCCTATAGTTGACACTATCTTATCTTTTTCTGAGTATATGTAGTTATTCCTTGAATCAATTACTATATTATGAGAATCAACTATATTATCATCTTCATCTTTATCAGAAATATTACAGATAGCATCAAAACTGCCAAGATCACTCCAGCCGATATCCACAGGTACTACAACAACATTTTTACTTTTTTCCATAATACCATAATCCATTGAAATATCTTCATCTATTTTGCTAAAGGATTCTTCAATTTTATTACTGCTTTCAAAAGCATGGTAGATATTTTTAGCATACAATTTTACTTCATTTATAAAAAGTTCAGTATTAAACATAAATATACCGCTATTCCAAAAGTATCCATCATTAACATATGTAACTGCAACTTCATGCCCCGGTTTTTCCTTGAATTCTTTAACTTTATAAGCATTTAACTTTCCAGCACCAGGTGCTATATAACCATATCCAGTATTGGGGCCATCCGGCTTAATGCCAAAGGTTATAATTGAATCTTTGGTAAATATCTCTGAATCTTTAATAATATCACAAAATTCCTTTTCTTTTAAAATCATATGGTCTGACGGAAAGACCACTACAGAATCTGTTCCCTTTTTAGTTATTTCATGGACACCTGCATAAATTGCCGGTAGAGTATTCTTAGCTTCAGGTTCAATAATAATATTAGATTCATCATACTCATAGCCTAATTCTTTAATTTCACCTACAACTAAAAATTTGTATTTTTTATTAGTAACTATATATATATCATTTAAACATGATAATAATAAACTTCTTTTAAATGTTTGTTGAAATAATGAAGGTTTATCATCCTGCAGTTTTATAAATTGTTTGGGATAGCTACCCCTACTTAAGGGCCATAGTCTGGTGCCATTTCCTCCTGCCAGTATAATTACTTTCATTTGCTTATCTCCATTTCCTATAAATTTATGATATTAATAAAATAATTTTATTTTTATATTCAATATAAACTATACCTGTCTTACGTAAATTAGAAATCAAACTCACTCTCTTTCAGTGAAGGCCACAATTTATCCTTAAATGTATAAAACATTTAGAGGACACAATTGTATAAAAAACCGCCTTAAAATCCTATAAAATATAATTGCAATCAATATCGATAGGAAGGCAGTTAACAAGTATGTTTAATACTCAAGAATATATTATCATAGAACTGGAAAAAAGACTAGAATCTATGATTTTTTTAACAGCACCTAGATTAAAGATTTTAGTAGCAATGATAATAGGCATTATAGGCTCAGGCTTGTCTTCAATCTTGTATGTATCACAAAAATACGGTGACACAGCAAAATTTGGGCACAAAGATAATGTATTTCTTTCTTCAGTGTATATACACTTGGATGAATACAATAAAAATCAAGCTATGTAAAATACAGAGGTATGAAAAATTTCAAATACCTCTGCATACAATAATTTTGTGGAAAATCCAAAACTCTATTTAACTTTTAATATTAAAACTACATATAATCCTCCAAATATTTTTTCAACTTATAAAGTGCTCTTTTCTTCCTGTATACCGCCCTGCTGTAGGTTATATTTTTTTCTTTTGCATATTCTTTTAAACTTTTATTTTCTATATAACACCAGAATATTATTTTTTTCTCTTCTCCTGAAAGTTTTTTTACAGCACTCCTCAACTGGGTTTTCCACTGATTTTCCAGAAAATTTTCTTCAATATTTTCCCGAGATGCTATAATCTCTATGAGTTCATTTCCCTCTGCATTACGACTATAAATACTACAGCACCTTACTTTTTTTGTACTGCTTCTTATTTTATAATAGAAATTTTTTAAAACTGCTTTACTTGCATAAGAAGGAAATGGATACTCTGAACTAAAATCATAACTATCAATAGCTTTCATAAGCACTATTCTGCCTTCTTGCATCATATCTTCCATGGTGTACCCATTTATATAAAAGCTTCTGCATATATTTGCAATCATTCCATTAAACCTTATACATATTTCCTTTATTGAAGAAATATCCCCATTTTGTGCTTTTTCAAGCAGCGAGTTTAATTCAAATATTTTCTGCGAATTATAGTTTTCATATTTTTGGATTTTGGGATGCCTGTCTATTAAAGCCTCCTTTTCCAAATTACATATCATAACTATTCTCCTTAAATAACATCAAAATTTTACTTTACTTCAAGCTCTGTAGTTGAACTTTCTTCCATATTAGCTGAATCTATAGATTTAAAATCTCCACTTTTTGAAGTAAATATATTTTTTGCAATAATTGTTTCCATGGCAGTCTTTACTTCCTGTCCTGTTAAAGTTTCTTTCACATTTGAAACTCTTACAGAAACTTTTTTCCCTTCCTCTGTTAAAAAAGTCATAGTCAATACTCTTGTCATATTTTTCACACCCTTTTTTCAATTTATAATTCACAGTTCACAATTTATAATTCTCGATGAACAATTACATTGTGAATTTTTAATTGTGAACTGTAAATTGACTAAGCGTTTGTTACAACACTTTCATCTTTTCTTACAATTTCCTCTATGGTCTTTCCAAGAAGAACTTCTATTTTTTCAACTGCATCATAAATATCCTGGGATGATGCGGTTATTTTTATATTTGAAAAAGTCTGTTTTTTGATTATATCTTTTCCTTTATCATCTAATCCATCCTTATAACTTAATACTATAGAAGTTTCCATTAAAGTTGCATTAGCAGCCATATAAATTCATCTCCTTTCAAACAGTATATATGCACTTTTTGAAAAAATTGCATTCCAAATATGTAAACAAAATATAAACTTATATTTTAGTTTTAAATAGGCCAAAAATTCAGCCCCCTGAACCTATGTCCAGAGGGCAATAAACAAATTTTTATGTATTTTTTCTTTCTTGAAAAACTAGCTTTATCACTTTTACCATTTTTGAGAACGTATAAGTTCTGAAGAACTTGGACATATTGCTCCTGAAGTTAAAAGTTTGGAATTTTTTATTTCAGTTTGTTTTGCCACCTCCTATCATGCCTTCCAATATATCCACTTCTGAAGAATCCACATTTGAAAATAAAGCTGCCTTTAATTCTGCCTTTTCAGCCTGGGACAACTGCCCGTATGCTGCCTTGACACTGCTTTCTTCGGAATATGGATTGTAAGAGGAATCCTTCATATTTCCTGCCACAGATATCATCTTAGATATTACTGCTTTTTGTGCACCAGTACTTACAGATGATGAAGCTGAATTTAGTCCACTGATTACATTATCAAGTGATTTTTGTTTTTCAGAGGAAACCAAACTAGATTCACTGGTATTATTTTTAACTTCATCATTTTTCCCCGTATTATTTTCATCTGATTTAGAAACACCACTTCCACTATTGTTTTTAGTATAGGAACCTGACTCCTTTACATCAGAAGAATTTTTTATAAGATTTCTTATAGAACTTAACTTTCCCTTTAACATATCTTCAATCTTAAATTCCTTTTTCTCCATGGTAACAAAAAGCTTTCCATCCTTTACAGCCATGGCTTTAACCTGTGGGAGAAATTCCTTAATGTTAACTATTATGGAGTCTCCTTCAATATCCACCCCATCTTTAACCTTTGAACTTAACTTTTTCAGAATATATGATTTTGGCAAAGTAATCTTCCCTGCTTTAAAATACTCCGGTGTATATTTCAGCTTGCCATTATTTAAAGACATACTTCCCCGGGAATTCATAAATATATTAAATTTACCGTAAGTTACAGGCACATAAAAGGCAAAAGTTTTACCTTGAATGTCTCCTTCCACTGATTTTACAACCAGATTCCCTTTTCTATACTCTTTAAAATAAAGGGCTATTATTTGATTTATTTCATTTTTGGTAAGTTCTACTGTGCTTCCTTCACTTTGTGCCTTAACTACCTTACTAAAAAGTTGCGCTGAAAATTTATATTCAGGAGAACTGTAATCAGATTTCCAAAAAATAAGCCTTGCAAAAATTACCGATGCAAAAGCCAAAAGAATTATTACACATAAAAATATTCCTTTTTTACTTTTAATAAAATTTTTCATATTTCTTCTCCTACAAATTTTAAAGTAAACTTCATATAACAATTTATTTTCTAATATATTATAACACATCTTCAATTATTTTAAATTTATAAATTATTTAGATAAAAGTCATATAAACAAATTAAAGTTTATCCCAAAGTCAGTACATTTGGGATAAACCTTTGAATTTTCAACTTTACTTTTTTGTTTTCACAAATTTAACATTTTTGCCACCATTTATCTTCACCAACTTATAAATCACAGACCAGTCATCTAATGAGGTATCCTCTTCAGGATGTACATTAGTTGGAAAAGCAAAATTACATATTTTGGCTCTATAAGGACTCACCGTAAAATCATTTAATGTAAATTTTTCTGATTTAACAGCCCTTCTTTTTGCATCCAGCACAGTTATTGGTATTTTATCAATAGTAATTGGTTTATCTGTGGCATTTCTCATCACTGCTGTAACTAATATATTCCCATTTTTTTGAAGACCTACACTGAAAGTAGATATGGAAAATTCCCCTTCTGTCATCTCTGGAAGTTCCTCTAAAAATTTATCAAAAACAAGCTTGTCCTTTACATCTATATCCTCTGGAAGCCCTTCATATCTTGGACTTACCTTTGAAGTTATATTAAATTCGCCATCCAAAGCAACCTGCCAGTCATCCTGGTTTATTTTATCTACCTTAACATTTTTCTTATCAAAATAAAGTTTCAATGGTCTTGCTGAATGTGGTGGAAGTGTTCCAAGAGATGACAAATTAAACTTCTGAGATGCCAGAACATCACCTTTTGAATTTGTGATTACAAGAGGTATTTTATTTAAATTTAAATTGTATGAAAGTCCATTTCTTATATATACTTTAACTTCAAGTTTATCCTCCACATCATAAAAATATATACCTGATATATTAAGTTGTCCCTCCTCTATAGGGGGCAGTTCTTTTATTTCATCTTCAAAAATTTCTTTTTGTACATCGGAAACTACATTTTCTTCTTCATCTAAAAGAGAGAGAACTGTGGAAACATATTCTACACCAGCATTTTCCTTATCATGTTCTGTTTTCTTTACCATTATTAAACCTCCAAATTTCTCATAATAACTCGTTTAACTTCTAACTCTCTTAATTTATCTTAATTAAATATATCATAAGGATTTTCTAAAATCAAATGCAATTTTCACAGTAACTTCTTTACTTAAAAATTCATATTTATAATATGCCCTCTCTCTAATATTACATTACAATAGCAGCTGTAACAATTTCACAAAATAATTATATCAAATTATAAAGTTCCTGTCTGAATAATATGGTATAATAACCTAAAAACACATAGGGAGGGAAAAATTTTGAAAAGTTTTTTTAATAAATGCTGCAGTTTAGTTCTAACTTCTCTATTTATCTTAAGTTATACATCATTTCAAAATTCTCATGAAGCACTGGCGGCAAACAGTAATAAATATTCCATAACAGATTTGAATTTATCTGCTGACAACATATATGCCTTTGAAAATAACGGCCTTGCAAAATTCAAAAAAGATGGTGTTTACGGTATTTTAGATACAAATGGAACAGTAATATTAACCCCACAATTCACTTCCATATCTTCCTTCAAAAATGGATACGCCAAAGTTTCCAAGGGTTCAAAAGTAGGTGTTATAAATTCAAAAGGAGAGATTATAACACAACCCCAATTCAAAGATATGGGAGATTTTTCCAAGGAAGGAGTAGCTGCCGTAAATACAGGTTCTAACTGGGGTATAATAAACCGTTTTGGGAATATGGTTATAGAACCTAAATTTGATACAGCATATAATTTTGAAGACGGATTTATGATGATAAAAAAAGATAACAAATTTGGATTTTTAGACAGCAGGGGAAATATAATCTCAGATTGTATATATGATAATGCCTATAACTTTCAGGAAAATTATGCTGCAGTAAAAAAGGGTACTTCCTGGGGACTTATAAATGATAAGGGAACCTTTATACCTTTTAATTTTGAGGAAATAAGATCTCCTTCTCAAGGAATGGTACCTATAAAACAAAATAATAAATGGGGGCTTTCAGATATAAATGGAACTATAATTTTAAAACCTGATTACAAATATATATCCATATTAAATAAAAATCTTATTAAAGTCTCCAGCGGCGGCAAGTATGGAATTATAGACAAAGAAGGCAATACAATTTTAAGTATGGAGTTATAGACTCTTCAGGTAAAATAATAGTACAACCCAAATTCGATTGGATAGATAATTATAAGGAGGGAAAAGCCATTACAAAGTTAGGCAGTACCTATGGATTTATAGATGCAAAAGGCAAATCAACCTCTAAATCACAATTCAATAGAATTTATGCTTTCAGTGAAGGACTAGCCAGAGTACAAAAAGACAATAAATTTGGATTTATAAATGATAGTGGGGATATAGTCATTGAACCTATATTCAACAGTGCTTATGATTTTAATGAAGGTTATGCAGCTGTGGAAAAAAATACGGGTTCTTCAAATATTGAAGATTCAGATGACACAAGTTTTATAAAAAAACATTTAAAATGGGGATATATAGACAGGCAAAATTCTACTTTTATTTCCTATGATTTTAACAGTGTTTCTTCTTTTAACAATGGATATGCACTTATTATAAAAGAAGGTAGATGTAGTCTCGTAAAAAATTCCCATATAAAATTCATACCAGGCAGCACTATAACCGATCCTTTTAAAATATGGAAAATAAAATTCAGTAAATCTCTTAAAGATAAAATCACCAAAGACCCTGATGATGAAGTATTAAATAATATGGACATGACTATGACAGATAATATTAAAGTCACTGACAGCAGTGGAAAATACAAAAATGTCTCTTTTACTTTTGAAAGTCCGGATACCATAGTAATAAATCCCCCTTATAATGGTTATGAGGCTGATGAAACCTATACCATCACGGTACTGAGCAACGGAAAATACACCTTTAGAGATACAGATGGAAACACCTTAAAACCTTCTGTTATAAAGATTCATTTTTCAATTACCAACTAGAAAACACATTATAAATTCACAGTTTACAATACACAATTAAAAAGAAACAAAAACGACAATAGTGAAACATATACCTTCCCTATTGTCGTTTTTATTGGTTCTAATATTTCTATAGTTTTCACAATCCCGTCTAAAAAATCTTTTTTAAATCAATAACCAGATCTTCAAAAATACTAACCTTTATTTCATCTGTATTATTATAAATTTGTGGTTTACCGTACTTCCCATCTTCACTAACTTTATAAACTAAAACATTTTCATCTTTGGGATCCACAATCCAATATTCTCTGACTCCATATTCTCCATATAAATTAAGCTTTTTTACATAATCCAAAAAAGTTGAAGATGGCGAAACTATTTCAATTATGAAATCTGGAGCTCCTTTAGCTCCTCTATAATCCAACTTATCTTCATCACATACAACTGTAATATCTGGCTGAACCACATTCTTTATTTTTTCATCCTCCTCTTCATCACACAACCTAACATCAAAAGGTGCCGCATATACTTTACAAGTTTTATCTAATAAATATGTCTTTATATAAAAAAATAAATTTCCTGATATCTCTTGATGTATTCTTGAAGGAGCTGGACTCATTGCATAAACTTCACCATCTATTATTTCCCACTTATTATCTTCTTTCCAACTTAAATAATCTTTATAGGTATATTTTTCTTTTTTAATAGGAATGGTCACAAATATCACTCCTTTTATTATTATATTTTAATTTTAACATATTGTTTATAAATTAAACATGAAAAAAGAAAAATCTATAAATAGATTTTTCCAAACTACAAGGGCAGAAAATTGTCCTTAATTGTGAACTATATATTATACATTGTAGCTCTTCAATTACTTTACAGTTATATCCAATACTTTTTTATTACCTCTTACTGCTATTACATTAACTGGCATCTTCTCATATTTTTCTTTCAGATTTTTGCCATACTCCTGTGCCAGTTCCTTTACTTTTTGGTCACTGACTCCTTCTTTAATTACCATAGTAACTATAACCTTATTATTTTGCGTATATATCCTTCCATTTAATATAATATCTTCTCTCTTAAGCTTTTTAGTGTTACTTTCATCTTCAGTTATGCCAAGCTTTTTATCTGTCTTAGCTGCTTCAATTTTAACAGGATCCCTTGATTCTACCAACTTTTTATGATAAAAATATCCTGTTATACCTGCAATAATTACTAAAATAACTATGATAATTCCTAATATTCTGGCTTTACTTTTAAGTAGTTTATCTTTTAGTAATTTAAGCTTGTCTTTCATAAATCCACCACCCTTTAGATCAATTCACCATTTTCAATTCACAGTTCACAATTAGGAGAATATTTTTCTGTGAAAAATCTACAATCAATTGTGCTTTGTCAATTAAACAAGTAAATCTATTCTATCATACTTATTATAATTTAAGAGTTACCTGAGATGGTTATTCATAAAAAGTTAAAAATCCAAGAAAATTTTTCGCAGCAGAACTGGAAAAACATACAGCACCATTAAAGTAACGCTTAATGATGCTGTATGTTAGACTTTCAAGTATTCTCTATATCAAACTCCACATGAATCTAATCATTTGATGAAGTTGCTGGAAGATCCTTAGTCAGAGCATATTCAAATTGATCTGATAGTATCATATAATTATCCACTGCATTTTTTAAATTCACATTTTCACTTTCAAGGGCAAGGGCATAAGAATCCAATTCTACCTGAGTTAAAACTCCTGCATTAACCTTAGCCTGTGCAATATCATAATTCATTTTCGCATTATCTACTTTTATCTGCTGAGTATTCACTGTATCCTCACTATTTTTAAGGGTGTAATACTGATTCCATAACTCAACTCTTTTACCTAATTGAGTGGTGTAAATAGAATTTTGGGCATCTTGTATATTAAGGCCTGCACTTACTTCACCGGTAGCATCATTATAGGAATATTTTTTATATATAGCTTCTTGTATTTTAAGCGTTTCAATATTGTTGGTTATCTTTTGAAGGTCATAGCAATTGTTAACCGCCTGATCAATTCTTGACTGTATATTACTGTCATCAAATTTTCCAAATTCTCTTCCTATCTCTTGCAAGGTTACATCCATATTTAAATCAACATTTATAGCTTGTTTTATATTTAGTTCATACTGCTGCAGTTGAGCCTTTGGAGTATTAAGTGAAGTTATAAAATTGCTTTTTTGTACTTCAAGATTCTCAAGAGCATCACTTGTTAATTGTCCCTGTTTTATTTTAGCATTTGTTTGTTCAATTTGTTTATCCATATTTTCTATCTGGGAATTTATAACAGCTATTTGACGTTGGCAGCTTACTGCATTTAAATATTGTCCTTCTAAGGAAAATTTTATATTTTGCAATGTTTCTTTTCTTTCATTTTCAGCATCTTTTATATTTTGCTGATCTTGCCTTGGTACAACATCCATTAAAACTTTTATAGATGCGTACTGCCCTGCAGGATAGTTTGATTTGTCCTTATCAGCATATGAAAGTGCATTTTGGTGATCTCTGTCAAACTGTCTCTGATAAAGCAGTATTTTCTGATCTATCATTTGTATTTCCTTATTATTTGTTTCTATAAGTTTCAATAAATTGTCCAAAGTAAAATTACTATAATCACTAATATCCTGAGATACTGTAGACTCTGTAGTACCAGACGAGGATACCTCATCTTTTGCAAAACAGCTGGTGCCCATACTAATAGCCATAGCAAGTCCAATTACTATACTTAAATTTTTTTTCACCGCTTCTACCTCCTTCTGACTTCTAATATGTAATTTTAGATGTATCACTTCCCATACCGCAGGCAATATTTAATTGAAACTGCGCTATCCATATATCTCTCTGAAGTGATTTTAAATCATTTTGAGCAGCTCTAAGACCTATCTTTTGTGAGTCAAAGTCTATTCTACTCATTACCCCTGCATTATATTTTGCAAGCGCAATATTGTAATTTGTCTCAGTAAGTTTGAGTGTATCTTTTTTTGAATCCAAAGCTTTACACTTAACCTGTAAATTATTATAAAGTTCATTTATATTATTTGCTATATACAATTTGTCCAATTCCAGAGTGTCCTTGGCTTTATCTAAATTATACTGTCCAATTTTATTACTAGTCTCATATTTAGATGGGTATATTCCTTTTATGATATTATACTCAAACTCCTTTAACTTTATATTTTCCTGACCTATTACAATTTCTCCTCTATTTTCAAGTGCATCATTTAAATAATCATCATAACTTCTTATATAAGGTGTTTCAGCAACTTTATCCTTAAGAAGAGTATCATATTTTACATATACATCTATATCAAATATCTGGTTTAATTTCATAATCTGAATATCATACCCTCTTTGTGCTTTGTTAAGCTGAGCCTTTGCATCATAATAAGCTGCCTCCGCCTGTTTTACATCTGCCTCTGTGACAACTCCCAGATTTAATTTTAATTTTGCACTATTATAAAGCTGTTCAGAATGATCAAATTTTTGCTGCTGCAGCTCCAATACATCTTTAGTATTCATAATAGCCTCATATTGAGTATATGCATCCAATTTAACTTTGTTTTCAACAATTTCTTTTTCCTTGGTATATTTATAAATAGAAAATTCAGCCTGACGGGGAGTAATAGCTATCTGCTGCCTGATAGTCAGTTTAGTATAACTATCCAAATCATCATTGAACTGGTCTGAATAACTACTGGCGTTTTTAACAGCCTGATCATGGGAATTTTCAGCCTGTTTTATGGAAATATCCGCCTTTTTAACTTTATAGGTGTCACTGATATTGTTGCTTATAAAGCTGTCAATATCTAATGTATTTCCCTGTGCAAAAACCATAGTACTCGTACAAAAACTCAAAGCAACTGCAGCAGCAAGTATCTTAATCTTATTCATATTTTCCTCCTTCCATATATTAAAATATTTTCTTAACAAATATAATATTTCAATCATGAACTGATTTTACCACAATTATAGTTATATTTCCATAGTTAGGATTATAATTACCACTATGTAAAATTTTACAGAAGTGCTTTTTAATTATTACACATTAAAAAACGGCCATAATTTATCTATACAGTATTTTTTATATTTATGTTAGAATTTGAATATATATTATTTACAAAAGGAGATGTAAACTTAATGAAAAAATTAACAGGATTAACCCTATCAATAATTTTCATATTCTGTATATCAAACATTGCCTATGCCAAAACTACATATAAGGTAAAAAGATTTGCAGGCACTGACAGATACGAAACTTCTATAAAAATTTCAGACAACTTTCAACAGGGAACTCTGAACAATATAATACTTGCCAGCGGAGAAAATTTTCCAGACGCTTTAGGAGGAAGTGTTTTATCAAAAAAATACAACGCTCCTATACTCCTTATAAATAACAATTCAAGTGAAAATTCTGATGCTATAGAGTATATAAAAAATCATTTAAGTAAATCTGGAACTTTGTATGCTTTAGGCGGTACAGCCTCAATAAGTGATGAATTTTTAAATTATATGGAACAATCAGGATATAAAAATATTATACGACTTGGAGGGAAAAATAGATTTGATACCAATAAATCTATAATAAATTCCATGGAAGTGGAAAAAGGAACCCCTATAGTTATTGCAAATGGATGGGGATTTGCAGATGCCCTGAGTGTATCAAGTACAGCTTCTTCAAAAGGATATCCCATATTTATGACGGGAGATACTTGTCTGCCGGAGGAAACCAGAGATCTTATTTCAGATATTGCTCCTGACAATGTGTATATACTAGGTGGACAAGGTTCCGTAAAGGATGAAGTAATAAACCAGTTAAAATCTCTTGTTCCTTCCCTGGAAGATAAAAACATAATAAGAATAAGTGGTCAAACCAGATATGAAACTTCACTAAATATATGCAAATATTTTGATATAGATACAGACACAGCAGTACTTGCAAATGGTGAAAACTTTCCTGATGCATTATCCGGAAGTGCCCTAGCCTCTAAGTTAACTGCCCCTATTCTTCTTACAGACAGCAGTGATATATCCATCCAGAAGAACCTTATAGATGAAAAAAAATATAAAAATATAATACTACTAGGAGGTATAGGTGTTATAGATCTCCCTACAGAGTACTTACTAAAATCTCCATCAGATGTAGTAAAATCTGAAAAAAACTATGTAAACAATTTAAAAACTTACTGTGAATCGTATAACGATAAAAGCACCTATATATCAGAACAATTAGGTGAAAACTATATTACTATTAATGATACACTGGTAGATTTAAATTCTGCAGCTAGTGCTGATGAAATATCCCAGGAACTTGGAAATCTAACTGAATTATTTCAAGAAGACATTTCCTATTTATCTGATTACAAAAATGAACTGACTGTACTTAAAGACAAGGTTTCCAACCTCTCCGTACCAGAAGGTTTGGAATCTCTAAACAAGCAATATTTAGACAGCATAATTATTGAAATTGAAACTGCAGGCAAAGTATTGAATTATATGAATAACTGCAATGATATATTTACTGCTCTTAAAGATGCAGTGGATACTTCAGATTTAGATAAAATAAATGAAGAAGAGGATAAGCTTAAAAATCTAGCTGAGGAAATGGATACAATTTTAAATATAAAAGGTGGAAATGAAGGAATAAGCAATTTATATACCTATATTACTTCAGCTTTAGACAATTTACAGAAATAATTAATAAAAACCTTTTTCTTGAATTCAAGAAAAAGGTTTTTATAATTCACAGTTCGCAGTTTGATAGATTTTTTCCAAAAAATCCTACCAAATTGTGAACTGTGAATTAAAAATTGTAAATTAATCTCCGATTTACTAATCAGCAGTTATAGTTCTTCCATCCAGATCTTCATTGGATGGTGAATAAAGTGTATATCCTGAATCATCGTGTTTTTCACTTCTTACATTAATTTTAGAACTATCACTATTGGCATAAACAGAAATTTTATCCCCATCTTCAAAAGTTCCATTGTTGAATCTATAAATTACCTTTCTTCCATCTATGGTTACTCCAGTTGGATTCAATTCCTTTCCAGTATCGTTATTTTTAAATATAAAATCATCCATATAAGAAGTTTTTATATCATTATCAATATCCTGATTAAACACTATAGTTACAGTATTACCATTTGAACTTTTAGCAGACCATAAATCTGACCTAGTCATAGGTGGTATATATACCTTAGAAGAACCAGATCTTATATTACGTCCTGCCCAATCCACGGAGTTGGTATTTGTAATACTAACTGTAGTACTGCTTCCTGTATCTTTTATGTCGTCTATCTTCTCGTTATTTCTTATTCCTGCCTTAAATAAAAGCAGTACATCATTTCCACTGCAATAGCCGCTATCTGGGGCGTTTCCAGCTACTTTAAAATCATTTAAACTAAGTATATCAAGAGGAGAAGACAGTGAAACCTTCACTTCTATATCATTATCCTCAAAGGTCATTTTTGCAGTATCTGACACAATTTTAGGGCCATCACTGGAATCAATAGTAATTTCACCCATATAAGAACCAAGATCCAGTATATTTCCATTTACATCTTTTACATTTTTGACTCCCATTTGATAGACACTTGTACCACCGCTTCCAGTTCCTATTTTAAAACTAGATGGAAACTCTATAGTTACACTTTTATAATCCAGACTAGGAGTAATTATAGCACTGTTTGGAAGTGTTCTTATATCTCCATTTCCGTCTTTAAAGAGATAGTTTGAAGATGATTCTAGGGAGTTCTTGTCCATAACCTTGCTGAAAGACATAGCTACAGCATGAGAATTATCACTTCGCCTTAATATTTCATCAACACTCACTCCCTCAGTATCCGTACCTGTAAGTGTAACAGTATAAGGGTTCATAATATTTGGAATTGCATTTGTATCAATAATATCCTTTACTTTTAATTTATACTGGGAGCCATTTAATGTATCATCTTCAAATTTAATATTAAAGGTTCTTTTACTATTTCCATCTACAGTTACTGCATATATGTCGTCAATTTTATAAGTTATATCTGCTCCACTGGAATCAAGTACAGTATAATTTCCCTTGTCTGTGGCATAGCTTCTTGTTACATCCTTATTAAATTTAATTCTTATGGTTTCTTCATCAAAAATACTGGCAGAGGTAATAGTAGGTTTGTCAGTATCTCCTCCTACATAAAAATTCATATTGCTTTTATTTATATAGTTTCCAAAAGTATCTTCTATATCTCCACTTATGGTAAGTGTATTTTCTCCTGATTTAAGTGTGTTCTCTAATTTAGTAATTTTAACTATGGTGTCTCCGGAGTTTTTATCAAAAGTAACATAAGATGAATCTACATTTACTGTACTTCCATTTATCTTATAATTTGTAGGTTCTAAAGCTGTCTGTTGATCCATAGGTCTGTTATATTTTATATAGACAGTATCAGAATTTTCACTGGTTACACTTTCTATCTGGGGATTTCCCGACACATAGTTTACTGTAAAATTTTCCGTGGTACTGCTTAAAGGAAAGTTAGCTGCATTATCAAATTTATTTCCTACATCCCCATTTGGCACAGTAAATGTATTTGTACCTATTGGCAGGGGAGAATTAAAATAAAGTTCCACTCCATCTGCCCATTTTTCATTTAAAGATTGATTTCTAAACTCAGTATCAGAAGAATTGAATCCAAATGCAGTTATACTTTGCCTGTTTATCTTAAATGAAGATAAATTATCTTTTGTCATTCTTATAGGCTGTGAAAATTTAACTACAATTTTATTTCCTCCTACGGCAGTTACTGAATCAAGAGTGGGGGCTGATGTGGATGAAAAAGTGATTTTTTTATCATACTTAGCTATAGTGTTAACGGAATCTTTAGTATTTATAGCACTTTTTACTGTAAAAGTTACCTGCCTATTCTGCTGAAAAGGATTTGAAAATGTAATTAAAACTGTTCTATTATCCTCTTGAAGAGTAGCTGTTGATTGAGTTTCAGTAACAGAACCTAACTGACTGCCGCTAATTTCATAATTTGCAGCTCTCTCTGCAGAATCCTCATCTACGTCGGTGTTAAACACAACTTTTACCTGGTTAAGTCCATTGGAACTTACAGATGCCACAGTAGGACTTTCCACACCGCTTCCTGATGCCGCTGCATTTATATTGGAAATTGTATTTTCAGAAACAACCCCTTCTTCTCCTATAAGATTCAAGTCTGTAGTTTCTGTGACTTTGTTTCTTATGTAATTTAATGCATTTGAAGTCGAGGTGTCATCCTTTTCCCCAATAAGCACTAATGGAGAAAAATTAATTCCTGCTACTGAAGCTGCAATAAGTGCATCTGCATACCTATCTCCACTAGCTTCTGCAATGTAAAGTTTATTAGATTTTAGCTCACTGTCATATTGATTTAATACATTTACATTAGTAGCAAATCTGTCAGATCCTCCAGATATTCTAGATACTGCACCTAATTCATTGTAAATTTCACTATTTATTAAATTTTCTGTACTTAATACGGTAACCTTTGAACTATTACTCTTCACAAAATCTACTATGGGCTTTATGGCTTCATCATTATTTACACCAAGCAGAAGTATCTGCCCTTTTGCAGCGGCAATAGGTGCAGCCGAAAGAGAATCTGCAAAACCCTCTCCTGAAACCATCATTACACTGGCAGGATCCACGCCGAGTTTCACAAGCTGCTGGGCTACCTTAAGATTAGTTTCATATCTGTTTTTTCCACCTAATTCAACTAAATTGTAGCCATCCTTTTTAAGTTCATCTCTTATGCTCTGTGATATAGAGGCTGTCCCTCCTATCACATATATATTTTGTGGATTTAATTTGTCAAGAGCGGATTTGGCACTAGAATTAAGTGAACCTGACTCCGTTAAAAGTATAGGTGCATTTAATTTTTTAGAAATTGCAGTAGAACTAATTGCATCTGCATATCCTTCTCCTGATGCTAGGACCACGTCAGTGGAGGTAGTCCAATTCTTTTCTGCAACAACAGCTGCGGTTTCGTAACAATCTGATCCAGACAGTTTTGTAACAGCTCCCACTGCCGCTTCAACCTTGGTAAAAGGCAGTGAGGCTGAAAGAATCAGGGATACCACCGCTATACTACCTACAGCTTTTATGGTACTTCTATTCATATATTGTAACCTCCTATCTTTTTAGCAATATATGAATATTGTACCATACATACTAAATTTTATATAGATATATAGGTTTAATTATATATGCAAATTATGCCAAAAGCTTCTCCCTTTTAAATTTAATTCAAAAATTACCGGCGAATATATTTAATTCTTTAAGTCTCAACATCAAGCTCCCCTTGCAAAAGAATCTGTTGGAGCAAATCCAACGGATCGGGGAAAAAA
>ENA-UOOR01001516-UOOR01001516.1-fermentation-metagenome-genome-assembly--contig:-NODE-1516-length-27128-cov-17.969157_pt1 | contig 27128 bp, 27 predicted proteins | sample MGYA00245780_ERZ724029 | MGnify/ENA primary metagenome ERZ724029 (study PRJEB28704, sample SAMN03018315) | fermentation metagenome | biome: anthropogenic terrestrial biome; feature: soil... | reverse complement strand
CTCAGGCGGTTGACATAATGTTCACAACGGGGCCCCGAAATCGGGGCGTAGGCGCGTTGTGGGGCGTGCGGGCCGCCGGCGCAAAGGGGTGCGCTGCGGCCCGCGCTCTGTGGCTTGTGGCGCAACTGATCCTCGAACAAGGTTGCAGGACTTGTGTTTGCCATGTGGGGTCGTGCTGGCTTTTGTTCCTCATCTGCCGAAGACCTACGTCAATGAAGCCACCAGGTGGATCGCACCGGGTATGGTCATGATAGAAGGAAGTGTCAGGCACCCATATGCAGATGTCGTCTGGTTCAACCTGTTTCACGAATTGGGCCATATCCTTCTGCACGGCAAGAGGAGGATGTACGTGAACGAGCATTAGTCGGGCATCTCAACTCTTCCATCCGCGCGACTGTCGGCTGGGATTGCTGCCGAGAGGTACATGTGGGCGCCACGTGACGCCTACACCGCCCCAGGATTGGGTCGTGGGGTACGTGGCGGCGCCATCGCCCGCAGGCGCACGACTTGGAGCAAGCCTCTGCCCGTCATCCCGACCTGCGCTGAGGCATACATCTCTAGAGTGAACTGGCCGTAGAGGTGGTGGGCGCATGGCGGGCGAGGGTGCGCGGCGTCCTGCAGGCAGCCGGGGCGATGCGGGCAGCCGGGGCGATGCGGGCAGCCGGGGCGATGCGGGCAGCCGGGGCGATGCAGGCAGCCGGGGCGATGCAGGCCTGCGAGACGGCGGAGGCCGAGCGCCGGGCGTCCGCCGTGTTCGGCGTGTCCGCCGGATATCGGAGGCGCTCGGTGTGCCCACGGACATCGCGCTCGACATGCCGCGGATGAGCTTCGAGGGCAATGCCCGGCTGGTGCTCGATAACCACAGGGGGTTGGTGGAGTACACGCCGTGCCGTCTTCAGATAAGCACGCCCGCGGGGCAGATCGCGATGACCGGCAGGCGCCTGCGTGTTCGCGGCATCAGCCGGGAGCAAATCGTGGTGGAAGGTTGGTTCGACCGGATAGAGTTCTCAGGATGGGTCGGCGATTCCACAGCTGGTAGCGGTGGTCAGGAGGTACCCTGAAGTGGCAGGGGCTGGATTGTGGGACTGGCTCCGCGGATATGTTATAATTCGGATCGAAGGGCGGGCGCCGGAGAAGTTCGTCAACATGGCGGCGGCCTACCGCATTGAGCTGGCGGACGTCACGATGCTGGGCCCGGGCCTCATGCTTGCCAGAACTAGCATTGACGGCTACAAGCGTCTGGGTCCGGTTTTGCGGGCTTCGGGCTGCCGGGCGGCGGTCGAGGAGCGGATGGGAGCGCCATTTGTCGTGGCGCGCCTCCTTCGCAGGAGGTTCCTGGTCCTCGGCGCCGTTCTTTTCCTTGCTGTGCTGTATGGGGCGTCTTCGGTCCTATGGACGATCCACGTAGTCGGTGCTGAGCCGCCCGAGCACGAACAGATCCTCCGGATACTGCAGACCATGGGTGTGCGACGCTGGGCTTTCCGACGTGGGGTGAACTGCGATGCGATCAGGCGAGAGATCACCCGTTCAGTTCACAAGCTGGCCTGGGTGGGCGTGGAGCTTCGCGGCACGACTCTCACGGTGCGCGCGGCGCCCAAGGTGGCCCCGGATGTCCCGGAGGGCCCCATTGATATAGTGGCTTCGGCGGACGCAGTCATAACGAGACTGATACTTCTGGCCGGCGATGCGGCGGTGCGCGAGGGCGACACTGTTCTTCAAGGCCAGGTCATAGTGGGGGGCAGGCCCGGCGCGGGCGCAGGTTCGGGTACGGGTTTGGGTCCGGACGCAGGCGCAGGCGCAGGCGCAGGCGCAGGCGCAGGCGCAGGCAGCGGACCCGTCCACGCCCGGGCTCTGGTGCAAGGACGCGTCTGGCGTGTGGGGCAGGCGCGCATACCGCTCGCTGTGGAGCAGAGGGTCAGAACGGGGCGATCGGCAACCCGCTACGTCCTGCGACTTGCGGGGGCCGAATTGAGCCTCGGTCCGACGGGCGGGTACGCGGCTTACGATTCCGAGCGATTCTCGAAGGTTCTGGCTTTGGGCAGGGACGGAGACAGTCTTGTCGAAGTTATCAGAATGAGTCGGCATGAACTCAAGGTGGACTTGGTCCGTCTCTCTTGGGAGCAGGCATACGCTATGGCGCGCGATGCGGCGGTTTCGGCTGCTAAGTCTCAGATACCTGCCGATGCCAGGATCATCACTATCAGTGAAGAAGTCTCTGACCGGTCGCTGCCGCCGGATGCGGTGGACGTGCGAGTTGTGATAGAGACTTTAGAAGAAATCGGCAGGCCGCAGGCGAGGCCGTAGGGAGGGAAGAATCTCATTTGACCCATCCAGTTGTAGAGGCACGATTCTGTACTCAAGGCAACACAGAGGCCGCAGCGCTTTTCGGCGCCCGCGATGAGAACTTGCGACTGGTCGAGGGGATGCTCGGATGCAAGATCATGGCCCGTGCCAATGAGGTGACTGTCATAGGGTCCGAGGACGTGGTCGAGAAGGTGCTGCGCGTCCTTTCGGACCTGCAGTCGGCGGTGCGCGCGGGCAATCGTATTTCCGGCAGGGAGACGAGGTATTCAGTGATGTTGGCGCAAGACGACCAGCCCGAAACACTCGCTTCTGTGCTCGGCGATGTGATACAGGTGACGGCCGGGGGCAAGCAGATCCGGCCCCGAACCATTGGGCAGAAGCACTATGTGGACGCCATCCGGAACAACGACATCGTGCTTGGCATAGGGCCTGCGGGCACCGGCAAGACGTATCTGGCGATGGCGATGGCGATCGCCGCCCTCAAGTCTAAGCAGGTGAGCAGGATCATCTTGACGCGACCGGCTGTAGAGGCCGGCGAGAAACTGGGCTTTCTCCCAGGCGATTTGCAGGAGAAGGTCGATCCTTACCTGAGGCCGTTGTATGATGCGCTTTTCGACATACTCGGGCTTGAGGTGTACGAGCGCTACAGGGAGCGCGGGATCATCGAGATCGCGCCGCTTGCTTACATGCGCGGCAGGACTCTTGACGATGCTTTCATAATACTTGATGAGGCGCAGAATACCAGTCCTGAGCAGATGAAGATGTTCCTCACTAGGCTCGGGTTTTCGTCCAAGGCGGTGGTCACAGGCGATATCACCCAGATCGACCTGCCGCGGAGGCGATTTTCGGGGCTGGAGGAAGTACGGACTGTGCTTGTGGGTATCGACGGGATCGAGTTCGTGTATTTCACAGACCAGGACGTGGTCCGTCACGAGCTGGTGCAGAGGATCATCCGCGCGTATGAGAGATTTGACTCGCGGCGAGCCGATGCCGGTTTGGATCGGCGCGAAGAGGGGTGACACCGGTGGCAGAGCCCAGGATCGGGGAGAGCGCGTTGCGCGTTGGTTCCAGCATAAAGGCCTTTGTGGGCAGCAAGACGATGATAGCTCTGGTCACTGTGGCAATATCATCTTTGATAATTGCTTACGCTGTCTTGCCTCAGTCGGTTGTGCTCGAAGCCGGGCAGTTCGCCAAGAGAGACATTGAATCGCCAAGGACGATTGTCAACCGGGTGGCCACTGATAAGCTGAAGGAAGATGCTCGCAAGGCCTATATGAAGAGCGCTCCGAATTCGCCGGAGAACTACGAGATCAGCCAGTCGTACTCCTACATGGCCGAGGAGTCGGTAGACGCTGTTTTCGACGCTGTGGTCACGGCGCGGGCCGACGATCCTGAAGCAGGGCCTGAGGCCATCGCGCGCGCGGCAGCCAAGAAACTGGGCGGAGCGGTCGACGCGCTAAGTCTATCCGCCGGCGATCTGGCGGCCCTGGCCCAGATCACTGAGGATGAACTTGCTTCGGCCCGGCAGACAGCCGCATCGCTGGTCGGTCGCACCATGCGCGATATCAGGATCACCGATGCCAGCCTTCAGAAGGTGGCTGCGGGGATCCCCGATGACCTGACGCGGGACGGCCTGCCGCCGCAGTTGGTTAAGGCGGTATCCCGGGTGGTGGTCGGGGCCTTGCGACCAAATCTTTCTTTGGACCTCGCGAAGGTGGAGAAGGCCGCCGAAGACCAGTCCAACCTGGTGCCGCCTGTATACATTCAGAAGGGACAGAGCATTATCAGAAGGGGCGATGCCGCTACAGAGGAACACATAGCGATTCTCTCGGATCTGGGCCTTCTGGGTTCTCGAGGGAGCATTATGGGCTGGATAGGCGTGGTTTGCCTCACGGCCATGGCAGTGGCGTACACGGCCGCGTATGTCCACCGCTTCACCACCAGGCTGTCATCGGCCGAGAGTAGCCTGGCCCTGTGCGCAGTCGCCGGCGTGGCGGTGCTGATTTCTGCCAGTGTTCTTGCAGGTCTGGCGCCCGACTACGCGCCGTATCTCGTACCGGCGGCGTTTGCGTCAATGATAATCTCGTCGCTGCTGTCTTTGGAGATGGCGATGGCGGTCAATCTGTCAGTTGCAGCACTGGTCGGGGTCATGTTGCGGGGCGATGCTTTCGCAATGCTGGCCGCGCTGGCCGCGGGGGCAGCCGGCGCGTACTCAGTGCCGGGACTGCGCGACCGGGCCAGCATGACTCGGGCGGTTGTGTTCGTAGGCGGCGCGGTCGCCGCGGTTTCGGTCTGTTATGGCCTGGCCTTCGGCGAACCGCAGGTCCTTTCCAGGTGGTACTGGGGCTTCGTGAACGGCATGATATCCACTGTACTCACCCTGGGCTCGCTGCCGTTCTTCGAGTCCATATTCGGCGTCACATCTCCGCTGCGCCTGCTGGAGCTGTCCAATCCGGGGCACCCGCTCCTCAGGAGGCTTCTGCTGGAGGCGCCCGGAACGTACCACCACTCGATACTAGTGGGCAACCTGGCTGAGACCGCCGCTCAAGCCGTGGGCGCCGATGCGCTTCTGGTCAGGGTGGGAGCGCTTTACCACGATGTGGGCAAGCTCAAGCGGCCGTATTTCTTTGTCGAGAACCAGTTCGCTCAGGCAAACCCGCATGACAAGATCAGTCCGGCGCTGTCGACGCTGGTGATAACGTCTCACGCCAAAGACGGAGTGGAACTGGCAAGGCAGTACAGACTGCCGAAATCGGTGATCGATCTGATCCAGCAGCATCATGGCACGGGGCTCGTTTCATTCTTCTATCAGCGGGCCGCAGAGAACGACCGCGATCAGTCAGTGGACGAGAAGGACTTCAGGTATCCGGGACCGCGCCCGCAATCGCGCGAGGCCGCCATAGTGATGCTGGCTGATTCGGTGGAGGCGGCTGTGAGGGCTCAATCGGACGCATCGCCGTGGCAGGTGCAGAGCACTGTGAAGAAGGTGGTCCGGGGCAAGCTCGCCGATGGTCAGCTCGACGAGTGCGACCTTACCCTAAAGGATCTATACGCCATAGAGAACGCTTTTCTCGATGTACTGTCTGGAGTGTACCATGAGCGCGTCGAATACCCCGACCTGCGCGCAGTGGAGGCTGGAGCCGGCGCCGATGCGAACGGGAGCGGCAACGCCAACGGCAACAGCCACGCCAAGCTGGCCGCGCCTGCGTGCGAGGGCCGGGGCGACGGGGAAGGAGAGGCGACGGATGTCCGCCGAGATAGTGAACAGGCAGACTAGGGTCGACATCGCGCCTGCACTGGAGAAAAAGGTGAAGGAGGCAGTCGAAATAGCACTCAAGCTGACAATGGGACATGACGATTTCGAAGTGGACGTGAGCTTCGTGGACGATGACGAGATAGAGCGGCTGAACGCGGCATATCGGGGCGTGCAAGCGCCCACCGATGTTCTGTCGTTTCCCATGGACGACCCTGACGAACTAGTAGCGTATGAGGGCGACTGCGCCGAGTTGACGGAGTGCCCTGACTTGCCGAACATCGTCCCGGTCGACGATTTCGATGTGTGGGACGGGGAGGACGCATCCAGCGCCGCCGATGCCATCGATGCCGCGAACTGCCGACTGCTGGGCGATGTGGTGATATCGCTGCCTCGAGCGGTGGAGCAGGCGGCGGACTACGGGCATTCGCTGGCGCGTGAGGTGTGTTACCTAGCTGTCCACGGCGTGCTGCACCTTGTAGGGCACGACCATGAAACCGACGAGGACGCATCCCAGATGAGGGAGATTGAGGAGTCGGTAATGTGCCGAATCGGGCTGCCGAGATAACTGGGGGGCGGGCAGTTTGAAAGCTCGTAACTTGGGTGAGAGTTTCAGATTTGCAGCGACCGGGATCGTTCAGGCCTTTCGGAGTGAACGCAACATCCGCATCCACTTGGCCGCCGCTGTCGTGGTAGCGGCGTTATCGTGCGCACTCGGCCTTCCCAGGTTGGAGGCGGCTGTCGTGGTTTTGGCGACCGCGGTCGTCATAGTCGCGGAGATGGTCAACACGGCGCTGGAGCATTTCGTCGACATGGTCACGCAAGAGTACCATCCCTTGGCGGCGAAGGTGAAGAATATCGCTGCAGGAGCGGTTCTGGTGGCTGCGGTGGGAGCTGCGATCATCGGCATAGTGATATTCGGTCCGCGATTGGCGCTCGCAATAAGCGGGGGCGAGGTGAAACCGTAGATGGCTTCCAACACCAAAGCAAAGAGCAAGAGCGTCCGCAGGCAGCGGCAGTGGCTCACGGGCATCATAATTGTGCTTCTGTTCATAAACATCCTGGTGTTGGCCCGCGCCGCCGAGCTCATAACATTCCCGGGCGAGGTGTCGAGCACCGCGCTTCTGCGCGAGGGCGCCATGGCTCTGGCTGACTATTATGAATCGCAAGCTGCCAAGGTAGGGCTGGACCGCAACAGCGCGGTGCGGGAGGCGCTCGCCAAGTTCAAGTTCGAGGTATCCAGGGCGAACGATTCCGAGAGTATCGCCTACATTATCGGATACTACGGCCGCGCCACAGGCGATGTAATCGAGCGTGAACAGGAGAACAGGCGGCGCGAGGCAGTGCTTGCCATAGTCAACTCGGACCCCAAGGTCATCGCCGTGACCGGTCAGGCCATGATCACGGTATCGGTGGGCCAGGACGGACGGATAGTCGTGGAGGACACCTCGCGCGTGCTGTCGCTTTCGACCATCGACTCCATACAAAGGAGCCCGTCCTTGGCAGGATTGGCATCGCCCATCGACATCGAGATATCGGCCGGCAAGGCCAATGTGATCACGGCCAGAACCATGCAGGACCGGATACGCCTTCTCCGCGACGAGGTTGACTCACTTCGACTGTCGCTGGAGGAGATGAGGCGGACGGCGGGCCACGCGGCGCTTTCGGGGCGGGGAGTAGTCGTGTCGATGCACGATGCTGAAGGCGGATTCATCAACGAAGAGGTTGTTCAGGAGAAGGACATCCGGGATGTGGTGAACGAGCTATTCGCCGCGGGCGCCCAGGGGATCGAAGTGGGCGGGCAGCGCATGATTGCCACCTCGTCGATAAGATCGGCGGGCCCTCAGGTTCTGGTCAACCAACGGCCGATTCCAGTGAACCCCGTGGTGGTCAGGGCCGTGGGCGATCCGCAGGTCTTGGAGAGCAGCCTCGACCTGATCAGAAACTCCCTCAAACGATGGGGGATAAGAGTGGAAGTGGAGCGGTATGACAGCCTTAGCCTACCGCCCTACCGCGCCCAATGACCGTCCGCCGAAGCGGCGGCGGGTCAGAATTCAGCGGGTCCGGGTGAGAATGGGCGAGCTCAATTGGCTTGCCTTGCTTCTTCTTGCTTCCGTTGTCCTGCTCTTCGACTCACTGGTGATAGCCCGGCAGCTGGGTTTCATCCGTCTTCCCGGCGAGCTTACAGAGCTCGACATGGCCCGGAGCGGTTCGATGGCCTATGTCGAACTGGCCAGAAGCTCGCTTTTGCGGGACGAACTGACTGGCGTGGGGTCGGCTGAGCCGGCGCTTTCCGGCGCGGCGGAGGCGATAGCCCGCGCGCGCAGCCGGGAGGAGATCGGAGGCGAGCTAGCCGAGATGGCTGCGCGGCTCTACTCCTCGGTGCAGACAGATCGGGCACGCGCGGCAACTGACCGTGTGGCGGCCCTGGTGTCGCAGGACGCGCGCGTGCGCAGTTACCGGGGAGCGGAGGCATACGTCCTTATCACGCCGCATGGGGCCGATTCCACTGTGCAGGATCGGCACAGCGCTCTGTCGCGCGCGACGGCGCAGGCCATCTCGAAGGATCCTTTCATAGCGCGCTCGCCCAAGACGATTGAGCTTGTCGTCGACCAGTCAGGCGTGTCGTTTGAAGTGGGCGACCCCGTGGTGCAGGCCGGGGCGCTCGCACGCGAGATCGACTCGTTGCACGCGTCCATCGCCAAGGCGCGACAAGATGCAGGCCTTGCCGAACTGGAAGGCCCTGGCGTAGTAGTGATGGCGTACGATGCGCCATCGGGGTATGCCTGGGATGAGATAGTGCACCAGAAGGACGTGCTGGAGATACTCGACTCGCTGTTTGCCGCAGGCGCTCTGGGCGCGCAGGTCGGCGGGGAGCGGGTGACGGCAACGTCCTCGGTGAGATGCATAGGACCGATAGTTCTGGTGAACCAGCGCCCGGTGGCAGTCAACCCCATACACATCTACGCTGTGGGCGGCCCGGCTGCGCTGGAGCGGGCGCTTAGGCCTGTGTCGACCAGGTTCGCCAGAACGGGCAAACGCATAGAGATCAGTCGCGAGTCTACAGTTCATCTCAGCGCGCATACCGGAGGAAGCCTGTAGGCGCGCGTGTTTTGGGGGAAGCGGGGTTGTGCAAACCAGATGGCGGCACCAGTGAACCGGTCGCAAGTGGCCGTGTCCTAGACGAGCTGATCCGGGCGGCCCGCAAGGCCCGCGAGATGGCGTACGTTCCTTATTCCGGATTCCGGGTGGGCGCGGCCATCTTGGGGAAGAGCGGCCGCATCTACACCGGGTGCAATGTGGAGAACGCTTCCTACGGCGCCGCCATCTGCGCGGAGCGCACGGCCTTTGTAAAGGCTATATCCGAAGGGGAGCGACAGTTCGATCACGTGGTGATATACTCCAGTGTGCCGCAGCCGGTGAGCCCGTGCGGCATATGTCGGCAGTTCATGTCGGAATTCGGCCTCGACACCCCGGTGACTATGGTGGGCGAGGGCGGCGCGGCGATTACCATGAGCGTGGGCGAACTGCTGCCTAATGCATTTCAAGCGGAGGATTTGAGTAAGTGAAATCTGGCTTTGCAGCCGTTGTCGGCAAGCCCAATGTGGGCAAGTCATCTCTCATCAACAGCCTGGTCGGAGCGAAAGTTTCAATTGTGTCCGACAAGCCTCAGACTACTCGCAACAGGATTGCGGCCATCGCCAACCTGCCCGATGCTCAAGTGGTATTCCTGGACACTCCCGGAATACATAGAGCTCGGCACAACCTCGGCGACCGGCTGGTGCGCACGGCCCGAGCCGCCATGGCGGAGGTGGATCTCATTATCTTCGTGGCCGATGCCACCTCGAGCGGGCGGCCTGAAGACGAGACCGTTGCGTCCTACATAGCCGAAGTAGACACACCTGCATGGCTTCTGGTCAACAAGATCGACGCGGTCCGTCCCGAGCAATTGGCGGAGGCTGAAGCTAGGTCGCGGCGGCTGGCGCAGTTTGATCGGGTGAGGCTGGTGTCGGCCGTCACCGGGCAGAACTGCGATGGCCTGGTGCAGGAGATCGCATCGGTGATGCCCGATGGGCCCATGTACTATCCGCCCGATGTCACGGTGGACAGGCCGGAGGAGTTCCTCGCGGCCGAACTGGTGCGCGAGAAACTGCTGCTTCTGACTCGCGAGGAAGTCCCGCACTCAGTGGCTGTGGTCATCGACAAGATGCAGCGCCGCGAGGATCGCGACATCGTGGATATCGACGCTGTAGTGCTCGTCGAGCGAGAATCGCACAAGGGGATCGTGATCGGCGCCGGCGGGCGGGTGCTGAAGCAGGCGGGCGTGATGGCCCGGTCGGAGATTGAAAGGCTGCTGGGGTCGCAGGTCAACTTGCAGCTGTGGGTGAAAGTCCGGCGCCGTTGGCGCGACGACGAGTCTATGCTGGATAGGTTAGGATTTCGCGGGTAATGGGCGCCGCTTGCAGGAAAGGACCTACATATGCGCGTTGACGACTTCGATTACGAACTGCCCGAGCGGCTCATCGCCCAGGCTCCCCTGGCGGCGCGGGACGCTTCGCGCCTCATGGTGCTGGTCCGCGACGAACGCCGAATCGAACACAGGCATTTTGGGGATCTTCCGAGCTACCTCAGCCCCGGGGACGTGCTGGTGCTGAACGACACGCGGGTCATCCCGGCGCGTCTTCGGGCCACGCGGCCCACAGGCGGCAGGGTGGAGATACTCCTGCTTCAGCCGAGGGGCGGGGATGTATGGGAGTGCCTAGCCAGGCCGGGCCGGCGGGCTCAGGTGGGGCAGACCCTCACGTTTGCGGACGGGCGCATGATTGGGCATGTTCTGAGCAAGACGGAGTACGGCGGGCGCGTGGTTGAGTTTCGCGCGACCGAGGGGGAAACGGTGGACGCCGTGGTCGACGCCATCGGAGAGATGCCTGTGCCGCACTACATCAAGCGCCGTTTGGAGCAATCAGAACGGTACCAGACGGTGTACGCCCGAGAGCGCGGGTCGGCCGCTGCCCCCACTGCGGGGTTGCATTTCACCCCCGAGCTGCTGGGGCAGATTGAGCGGGCCGGCGTGGCAATCGCCCGCGTCACGCTTCACGTAGGGCTGGGCACGTTCCGGCCCGTCAAGACGGAACGGGTTGAGGAGCATGTGATGCATGCGGAGCACTACGAGGTATCAGAGGCCACGGCGGATGTGATCAACTCGGCCCGGTCCGCGGGAGGGCGGGTGGTGGCTGTGGGCACTACGACCGTTCGTACCTTGGAGAGCGCGGCGGGCGTCGACGGCCGGGTGATGCCCGGTTCCGGCTGGACCAGCATCTTCATCTATCCCGGCTACACTTTCCGGGCCGTCGACGCCATGGTCACCAATCTGCACCTGCCCAAGTCCACTCTGATCATGATGGTGTCGGCATTTGCGGGCCGTGATTTCGTGTTCGACGCGTACCGCCGGGCAGTGCAGGAGGAGTACAGGTTCTTCTCCTTTGGCGATGCGATGCTCATCTTGAATCAGCAGGGGTGATGGGGATTTCTACAGTGACTTTGGAAGTAGTGAAACGTTCCGCCGATGGGCGGGCCAGAGCGGGCGTACTTCACACTCCGCACGGGACCGTACCGACTCCGGTCTTCATGCCCGTGGGCACGCAGGCCTCAGTCAAGACGGTGGCGCCGGATGAGCTCAAGTCCCTCGGCGCGCGCATCATACTGGGCAACACCTACCACCTCTATCTGAGGCCTGGCCATGACCTGATCGAACGGGCGGGAGGGCTTCATCGTTTCATGTCGTGGGATGGGGCGACCCTTACCGACAGCGGGGGCTACCAGGTGTTCTCGCTGGGGCCGCTGCGCAAGATCACGGAGCGGGGGGTGGAGTTCAGGTCGCACATCGATGGGTCGCGGCACGTGTTCACGCCCGAGCGGGTAATGGAGATCCAGATGGCTATAGGGTCCGACATCGCCATGTGTTTCGACGAGTGCGCTCCGTATCCGTGCGACCCGGACTATGCGGCAAAGTCTACGGCGATGACGGCGCGCTGGGCAGAGCGGTGCCTTGCGGCGCACGATCACAGCAGGCAGGCGCTTTTCGGAATAGTGCAAGGATCGGTGTATGCCGATCTTCGGCGCCAGTCTGCGGTGGACATGGCTTCCTTGGGCTTTCCGGGCTTCGGAATCGGCGGGCTGTCGGTGGGAGAGCCAAAGGATGTGATGTATGCTATGCTGGATGAGACGGTGCCCCATCTTCCGGAGGACAAGCCCCGCTACCTTATGGGAGTGGGTTCGCCGGACGCGCTGCTAGAGGGGGTGGCGCGCGGGATCGACATGTTCGATTGCGTCATGCCCACCAGGATCGCTCGAAACGGCACCGTGTTCACGCGAAAGGGCAGGATCATAGTGCGCGACGCGGCATATGCGGAGGATTTTCGCCCGCTCGACCCGGGGTGCGATTGCTTCGCGTGTCAGAGCTTCACCAGGGCGTACATCCGCCATCTGCTCAAGGCTGGCGAGGTATTGGGGATACGTCTGACGTCCATTCACAACCTGCGGCATCTTGTCAGGATGATGGAAGAGATCCGTGAATCGATTATAGACGGAAGTTTTGATGAATACCGGAAGGAAACATGGCGGGTCTGGTATAATAACTAGGCAACTCGGGCAGAAGCCGGATGGAAATGGAGGAATGGTCTTATGGCAATAGCGGCTGCGGCGGCTCCAGGAGCTGCGTCCGGTCAGAACATCATCGGCGCGTTGCTCCCGTTCGTGGTGCTCATGGGGGTCCTGTATTTCATGGTTCTGAGGCCCCAGAAAACCCAGCAGAAGAAACGCGAAGAGATGATGGCGGGGCTGCGCAAGGGCAACAGAGTCGTCACCATCGGAGGCATCTACGGCGAGATTCTCGAGGTCAAAGACGGCGCGCTGTTTGTGAACGTTGCCGATCAGGGCGAGAGGATCGTCATCCGTGTCGCGAAGTGGGCCGTGCAGGATGTGATAGGCAAGGATAACCAGCCCAAGGAGAAGGACGAGGCAGCAGGATAGAGTTTCCTGCTCGCAGGTTCGCAGGAGGACGTTAACATGTACTATACAGGATGTAACAGGGTCAGATGGGCGCTGGCCGCTCTGGCCGTGTTGGCCATACTTGCGATATCGTGGCCCTCGGGCATTGCCCGGGCCGCTGCAACCGGGCCGTCCCGGGCTGAGCAGACGGCGGGCGAGTTCGTGACGGCGTTTCAGAAGTGCGATTGGCAGCGCTTGAGGGAAATGTCCGATGATGCCGCTCTATCGTGGGTAGAGTACGTGGGCGCGCGCGGGGGCCAGACGGACGGGATTCAGTCGGTGACCAAGATCGAATCCGAGCCGATGGGCGAGAGCGTTCGCGCCAAGGTGTACTTCGTCAATCAAGACGGGCAGACACGCCTGAGATACCTGAAGCTTCGGGAGATCGCGGGCCAGTTCAAGGTAGTGGACGACCGCATGCTGGGTATGGAATGGGTATCGCTTTCCTACAGGAAGGGGCTTTTCGCGCGGCCGCAGGAGATCTCGGGCGTGCGCGTGAGCGTGGTCGGCCTGTTCGAGGCGGGATCCGAGGTCAAGGTCGATTTCTTGATCGAGAATGTCAGCGGACCGGATCAGTGTTACATATTCCCGTCTCTTGAGTCTTTCTATGTTGTCACGGGAGACGGGAGCGCGCGCCAGAAGTACTTTGCGGCCACGCCGGCCCAGGTGCCTGAGGCGCCTCTGGCCCGAGGGTCGTCCATGCGCACTTACGCGATATTCCCGTTTTGGGCTGCCGACCCGGTATTTGCGGGCAAGCAGTGGACGAGCATTGAATGGACGCTGTTTGTCCCATACGGCCCGGTGGACCAGTTCTCATTCGACTACATGTAGGTTGCGGCATGAGGCGCCGCACACGGAGGAAAGCATAGCGTTGTTGACTCAGAAGGACATTAAGCAGGATCCGGAAGTGGATGCCTTTATCAGGAGGGCCGGCCTCAATCTGGAGGCCATGGGATACACGGAGCACGGTTTTCGCCACGTGGGGCTGGTGTCGAACATAGCCCACAACGTGCTGGATCGGCTGGGGTATTCCGCGCGCTCTGCGGAACTTGCGGGCATCGCCGGCTACCTGCACGACATCGGAAACGTGGTATCCCGCGATCATCATGGGCAGAGCAGCGCGCTGATGGTCATGTCGATTCTTTCACGCATGGGAATGGACCCGGGCGAGGTTGCGCTGGTCATGGCGGCTGTGGGAAACCACGAGGAAGAATATGGGCATCCGGTCAACGAGGTATCTGCTGCCGTGATCCTCGCGGACAAGAGCGATGTGCACCGCACCCGTGTGCGCAAGAAGGACGTTGCCACCATGGACATCCACGATAGGGTGTCCTACGCGGCCCAGAGGTCTTTTCTGGATGTGGACGCCGAAAAACGGGTGATTACGCTGACGCTGACCATCGACACCAGCATCTGCCCGGTGATGGAATACTTCGAGATTTTCCTGAGTCGGATGACGATGTGCAGAAGGGCGGCTTCAGTTCTCGGGTGCGAGTTCAAACTGGAGATAAACGGCGCATGTCTTCTCTAGGCGCGTGACGCGCACAAAGCCCAGCTAGTAGAATCAAACCCTCTGCCCGGTGCAATACTACTCTGGACATTGCACCGATGCGGAGGGGTTTGCTTTGCGGTCGTACGAGAGCCTCGTGAAACACGAGGGCAACTCAGCGCTGTTTGCTGCGGTCGAGATATCCATCGTGTCCACTCTGGCGGGACGTCCGGTGCATGTGCACGCCGAGGGGGTCAGGGGCACAGGCAAGACCACCATCATGCGGGCGGCGGCAGGCATCCTTCCGGTGATCGAGAGAATCGCCGGTTGTGAACACAACTGCAGACCGTGGGCGCCCCATTGCCCTTCTCACCGAGGCGCGCCGCCCGCGCGACTGCGCGATGTGGGCACTGAATTTGTCCCCATGCCTTTCCTCGAGATATCCCACTCCGCCCGGCTGGGAACGGTTGTGGGCAGCATCGATCTGGCTCGCGTGGTCGACCGCGACCATCCGCAGGCCGCTCTGCTTCTGGGCACCATACCCAGGGCCAACCGAGGAATCATCTTCATCGACGAGATCAACCGGCTTGCTGATACCTCTCCCGAGCTCACAGACGTGCTGCTGGACGCCATGGGTACCAAGCCCGGGCGGGTGCAGATAGAAGAGGCGGGCCTGCCTGTGGTGTCGCTTCCGCTGGAGACGGGCGTGTGGGCGGCATCCAACCCCGACGAGGATCCCGGGCCGCTGGAGGATGTCCGGCGTCAGCTGTCAGACAGGTTCGACCTCTCAGTTGAAATGGGGCGGGCATGCGAGCCCGGCATGGTCCGTAGGATTCTGGAGTGCGACGACTTTGATGTTCCGCGCGCGGCGTCCGACTCCCTGTCCGCCGGATGCTGGCCGGGGCGCATGGCCGCCGCCGCGCTCTTGGCGCCGCGCGTGCTGTTTCCCGATGAAATGGTGGAACTGCTTGCCAACATCTATGTCGACTTCGATATCGAAAGCATCCGAGCGATGGAGGCGGCAAGGACCGTGGCGCGCTGCAGGGCCGCCCTGGCCGGTCGGAGCCGTGTGGCAATCGAGGACCTCAGGGCGGTTCTCCCCATGGTGCTGCGTCACCGTGTTGAGGTAGCGACTCTCGCCAATGTTCTCAGGTACGTCGATGCCCTGCAGGAGAAATCGGCGAGCGGCAGGAGCGTTGGAGCTGTCATGCCGGGATGCGGGGGAGCGCCGCAAGGGACGCGGCCGGGCTGCGATGGAGGCGGGGGCCGCGATGGAGGCGGGGGCTGCGATGGAGGCGGGGGCCGCGATGATCGCGACTGCCGCCGCGATGGCGAGCTCAGCCGCGATGGCGGCAGCGGTGCGGACGGGGGCCCGGCGCATGTGGGGGCCGGACTTAGGGGCGTACTGCACAGGCTGTTCGAGCGCGCTCGTTGCCAGCAGCACGCCGGCTCGCTTGGCCCGGAGCGAACGGGCGATCCGAACATGAACCCGGCGGGAGGCCCAGACGGCGGGTACGCGGGCGGGGCAGGGGCTGGGCGCGGGACCTGCAGGCAGCGGCGGGCGGGCGCGGGCACAGGAACAGGCATGGGCTTGGGCACAGGCGCGAACTCTGGGCGCGCGCAGGAGAGCGCGGTGAGCGAGGTCTGTCCTCCCAGCGCTGCCCGGCCCATCACCCAGATGGGGCCCAAGATCGTCTTTGCCGAGGAAGACCTGGCTTGAGGCTGGACGAGCTTGCGGCGTTCGCCGCCGAAGTCAACGCCCGGCTTGACCGCGGGCTTGGAGTGCGGGCCGGCGAGACGGCCCTGATATCGCGCCGAGTGCACGTGATCAACCCAGCTCGTCCCGGCGAGGCTCAAGTGAAGTGCGTCGCCGATGCCGGACGGGTATTCTACCGGCGCAGCGCGCTTGATGAGGTAGTCCACATCGATATCTTCCATGCGCTGGCCGATGTGAACCACTATGCGATTGCGCAGGCATCAAGGCGCGCTGCCGACGAGTTCTCCCGGGCGGCGCTGGCCGACTTCATCGATGTCCAGACCGCAACGGGCGGAGGCAGGGTTACGGGCAGTCTCAACTACGGACGCAAACCGTCCCTGCAAACGGCTCACCGAGGACACGTGCATCTGGCTGTGCTCATGCCGCGCGAGATGTCAGCGCTTCTGTATTACCTGGTACGCAACGTAGAGCAGGCCATACAGTCTCAAGGAGTGGAGCTGCGGCGACTGGACCGGATTGTGAACGATGCGGACGCAGGCGGAGCTCCCATGGATCTGTCTCCCTATTCGTGCTCCACCGATTCGCTTCTGCAGGAGCATGGACAGCCGGACAAGCTCTCAGATGACTGCGCCATGATGCGAGACGCGCTCGACGCTTCAGTCGATTTCGGGTCTGTGGCCAGCCTGACCAGTTTTCTGGAGTGTGTCGCCGCGGCGCGCCGGCGCGAGAATCCGTATGCCCTTCTCGAACGGGAATTCGGGGATGCCGAGGCTATGCTGACGCGCCTGCGCGCCCTGGAGGTAGTGAACGGCGATGGCGCCTCCCTGGAGCTGACGGAGAAAGGAAGGCGGCTGGCGGCCTTCTTGCGGCGGTTCGCGCGCGAAGTGGAGATGGAGATGCGCAAGGTGATCCGGCGAAGCGCGCGCCCGCACGCCATTGCTCTCGACAGGAGCGACTTCACGCAGGGCAGAGCTCGGGGGGCGGCCGCGGGAGAGTCGCGAGCTGTGGTGCCGGCTGAGGATGCCGATTTCAGGGGTGCCATATCAGTGCCCGACACCATAGGCCAGTGGGCTGTACGCTGCTCGCGGCAAGGGCGACGTGGGCCCATCGAGCGGTGCGATGTCCGAATCGAACAGGCACGCCGGCGCGTGAGGGTGGATGTGTGCCTTCTGATCGACGCCAGCGCCAGTATGGCGGGAAAACGCATTCAGGCCGCGAAACACCTGGCCAGGTACGTGTTCCTGACCTGCCGAGACCGAGTGAGCGTTCTTACGTTCCAGGACCGCAACGTCACACAGCACGTCATACGCGCCCGTTCTCACCGGGCTCTGGAGGAGGGCCTGTCCACGGTAAGGCCTGCCGGGTTGACCCCCCTGGCCGCAGGAATCGTGGAAGCTGTACGCTTGCTGGGAGCGAAGCGCCGGGCTCCGGCCATGCTGGTGCTGTTGACTGACGGGATCCCCACCATGAATCAGTGGACCGGCGACCCCGCCCGCGATGCTCTGACCGCGGCCGAGCAGATCGCTGAGCAGAATATACTGTTTACATGCATCGGGCTGGCCCCAAACAAGGGCTTTCTCCGCCGCCTCACGGAGACGGCCCATGGCACGCTCTACATCGTGGATGAGTTCGACCGGGATGTGCTAGCGAAACTCGTGAAAGACGAGCGCAACCGGGTGCAAACATGATAGTATAAACATATGACTGAATACCGGCGGGTGGAGAATCTATGTCGCAAAGGAAGAGAATATGGGAGCGAGTACCGGGAGATCCGCAAATCGCGGCGGAATTGTCCACGAATTGCGGTATCTCGCTTGGTGTGGCCAAAGCCCTTGTAAACCGGGGCATTATCGATGAGAAGAGCGCTGGGCGGTTCCTTGCGCCGGATGTCGCCGACATGCACGACCCGTTCTGCCTCCCCGACATGACCGCTGCTGCCGGGCGGGTGCTGGACGCGGTTCGCCGGGGTGAGCGAATCAGGATATACGGAGACTACGATGTAGACGGCGTATCATCGGTGGCTCTTGCGGTGTCGGTGCTCCGCGCGTACGGCGCGAATGTTGACTACTACATCCCCAACCGTCTGGTCGAAGGCTACGGCCTGAGCATCGAGGCTGTCCAGAAGGCGGCAAGCGATGCGGTGGACGTGATGATCACGGCCGACTGTGGAATCGGGGCGTTCAAGGAAGCAGAGGCGGCCCACTCTCTTGGGGTGGATCTGATCATCACCGATCACCACGAGGCCGATGAAGGCGTGCCCCAGTGCGTGGCTGTGGTCAACCCCAAGAGGCATGATTCTGAATATCCCTTCAAGGAACTGGCCGGGGTGGGCGTGATATTCAAGCTGTGCCAGGCTCTCTGGCGCCTTGCGGGCAGACCAGATGGGCAGGCCGACCCAAAGAGCCACCTCGACCTGGCGGCTTTGGGAACTATAGCCGATGTGGTGCCGCTGCTCGATGAGAACAGGATTATCGCGCGCGCGGGTCTCGCGATGATGGGCCATTCGTCCAATCTGGGCATCCAGAGCCTTCTGGATGTGGCCGGCCTTGCGGGTAGGGAAGTGAAGGCCGGCAATGTCGGCTTTACACTGGGCCCCCGGGTGAATGCCGCGGGACGTCTGGGCGACCCCAGCCTTGGGGCCAGGCTCTTCCTCACCGACTCGCGGCAGGAGGCATCGGAACTCGCTGCGATGCTCGACGAGGAGAACCGCAAACGCCAGGAGATCGAGCAAGCGATTCTCAGGCAAGTGTGGGAGCCTGTGAGCAAGATGAACACCCAGTCTACACGGGCCATCGTGCTTGGCTCGGAGACTTGGCACACCGGCGTGATAGGCATCGTGGCATCCAAGATAGCCGAGATGACATTCCGGCCTACTGTTCTGGTCTCTTTCGAAGGCGACGTGGGACGCGGGTCGGCTCGCAGCATTCCCGGGTTCAACCTGTTTTCCGCCTTAACGGAATGTTCTGACCTGTTGCTGAAGTACGGCGGGCATGCGCAGGCAGCGGGGCTATCCATACGAGCTGCGGATCTCGAGGCGTTCAGGGAGCGTCTCAACCGGATAGGCCACGAGCGGCTGTCACAAGACGACCTCGTTCCCAGGCTCCGCTTCGATGACGAGCTGCCGGAGGCGGACATCTCCGATTCTCTGGCGCGGGAGCTTGCGGCTCTGGAACCGCACGGCCTGGGAAACCCGAGCCCCGTGTTCGTGACCCGCAACATGCTGGTGCTTGAGCAGCGCAGCGTGGGCGCGGACGGCAGGCATCTCAAGCTCAAGCTCGGCCGGGGCGACGCCGTGGTGGGCGCAATAGGCTTTAGAATGACTCGACGATACTCAGAGGTGGCGCGAAACTCTGCTGAAGTGGACGTAGCTTACTCTCTGGATCTGAATGAGTGGAACGGCAGTACGCACGTGGAGATGAACCTGAAAGACATAAGACGGTCGACCGTTGGCTGAAAGGAGGGCGGCCGGGTGGGGATTCGCCGGTCTGAGCGCACGTTGGAGAACCTGACCGAACGAGTGAGGGCCGCGAGGCCCGATATCGACGTTGGCATTGTCGAGCGCGCTTGGAACTATGCTGAACAGGCCCACAACGGGCAGATACGCGAATCCGGCGAACCGTACTTCGACCACCCGGCTGCTGTAGCGTTCATCCTAGCCGACATGGACCTTGACTCCAACACCATCGCTGCGGGGCTGCTTCACGATGTAATCGAGGATACCGGCAGATCCTGCGATGAACTGGCGTTGGTGTTTGGCCCGGAAGTGGCCGGGCTGGTAGACGGCGTGACCAAATTGTCACGTATGGATTTCAAGACCCGCGAGGAGCAGCAGGCCGAAAGCCTGCGCAAGATGTTCGTGGCGATGGCCAAAGACATTCGGGTTATCCTGATTAAGCTGGCGGACAGGCTCCACAATATGCGCACCTTAAGAGAGTGCCAGCTGGACAAGCAAAAGCGGGTTGCCGGCGAGACTGTTGAGATATACGCGCCTCTCGCCCACAGGCTGGGCATGTGGAGGATCAAGTGGGAGCTTGAGGACTTAGCCCTGCGGTATCTGGAACCGAGAGCCTACTACGAGCTGGTCGAAAAGGTGGCCACAAAGCGGCAGGAACGGGAAGGGCACATAGAAGAGGCCAGGCAGACCCTAGCCGCGGCCCTCGAGGAGATCGGAGTCTCAGCCGAAATCCAGGGCCGCCCCAAACATTTCTACAGCATCTACCAAAAAATGATCAAGCAAGGCAAGGACTTCAGCGAGATATGGGACCTGATGGGGCTGCGAGTGATCGTGGGCACGCTGCGCGAGTGCTACGCTGTGCTAGGGGCGATTCACAGCATATGGAAGCCAATTCCCGGGCGTTTCAAAGACTACGTGGCCATGCCCAAGTCCAACATGTACCAGTCGTTGCACACCACGGTCATTGGGCCGCGCGGGGAACCGCTGGAGATCCAGATCCGAACGTGGGAGATGCACCGGACCGCGGAGTACGGCATAGCAGCTCACTGGCGCTACAAAGAAGGCGGCGCCAGCGGCGACTTCGAAGACAAGATCACGTGGCTGCGTCAGATCCTGGATTGGCAGAAGGAGACGCACAACGGGGCCGAGTTTGTGGAGACCCTCAAGGTGGACCTGTTCTCAGACGAGGTATACGTGTTCACCCCGAAAGGCGATGTGAAAACGCTTCCGGCAGGGTCTACCCCAATAGACTTCGCCTACGCAGTCCACACCGACATCGGCCACAGATGTATGGGCGCGCGGGTCAACGGCCGGATGGTCCCGCTCGGGACGCAGTTGGTCACCGGCGATATCGTCGAGGTAGTGACCAACAAGGCGCAGACTGGGCCCAGCCGAGACTGGCTCAACCTTGCCACAACTTCTAAGGCCAAGAGCAAAATCAGGCAGTGGTTCAAGGAGCAGCGGCGCGACGAGTCGATCGACCGAGGCAAGGAGATGCTCGAGCGCGATCTGCGGCGCATGGGCCACGAAGTGCACGCCAATCTCAAAGAGGAGCGTCTGGCGGAGGCGGCGCGCAAATTCGGCTATCAGAGTTCAGACGACCTTCTTGCCAGTATAGGCTATGGCAAGCTGTCGGCGGCCATGGTAGTGGGAAGGCTGGTTCCGGATAAGGGCGCCGAGAAGGCTCCTGAGTCGGTGTTTGAGGCGGCGGCGCGTCCGCTCGCCGGCGCTCCCCGAACGCGGCAGTCCACTCATGGAGTAGTAGTTCGGGGCGTCGACAACGTGTTGGTCAGGTTCGCCAGGTGCTGCAACCCGGTGCCCGGCGATTCCATCGTGGGCTACATCACCCGCGGTCGTGGTGTGTCGGTTCACAGGGAGGACTGCCCGAACATCGCCGCAATCATGGGAGAAGACGAGGGCAGGCAGGTCGACGTCAGCTGGGACATGGGCAACAGCACGTCTTACCCTGTAGAGATCGAAATGGAAGCCAGCGATGGCCCAGGGCTACTCACCGGCGTCATGAACGCGGTGCTGGAGATGAAGGCGCACGTGAGCGCGGTGAACGCCAGGACCGGCCGCAACCGGACGGCCCTCATCAGCATGACTGTGGAGATAAACGATGTGGCTCACATGAACAATGTCATCGGCAGACTCAAGCGACTTCAGGGAGTGCAAAACGTGCACCGAGCGCGCCCGAGCTAGGCGAGGTTGAACTAGGCTGGGTTGAGCTAGGCGAGGCCGAACTAGGCGGGGTTGGTGGGCAGAGGTGGTGGGTTCAAGTGAGAGCTGTGGTGCAACGGGTGACGAGCGCCAGGGTCGCTGTGGGCGGGGTTACGGTGGGGCAGATAGGTCCCGGGCTTGTGGTGCTTCTAGGCGTGGCGCAGGGCGATGGTCCTGAAGATGTGCGCTATATGGTGGACAAGATCCCCAATCTCAGGATCTATGACGATGCGGATGGGAAAATGAACCTGTCGTGCATGGACGTGGGCGGCAGCATCCTGGCGGTATCGCAGTTTACGTTGCTCGGCGACTGCCGGCGCGGGCGCCGCCCGAGTTTCACCGATGCTGCGGGGCCCGACGAGGCCAATGCCTTGTATGAGCAGTTTGTGGCGGGCGTGCGGTCGGTTGGCGTGCATGTTGAGACCGGCGTGTTCAGGGCTGAGATGGAAGTGAGCCTGGTCAACCACGGCCCTGTGACAGTGATGCTCGACAGCTCCAAGTTGCTTTGAGCGAGGACTATGAGGCGAGAGCGACCGGGCGCGAACGGCCAGACGCGAATGGCCAGGCGCGAATGGCCAGGCGCGAATGGCCAGGCGCAGGCGACAGAACATGCTTGAACAGGAGGCGGCCGGCCAGTGGCGGAAATGGGCACCCTTCGGGTAGACAGGATTCCTGTGGGTCCGCTGTCGACGAACTGCTATGTGGTGTGGCGGGATGGATCGAATGTTGCGGCGGTGATCGATCCAGCGGCGGATCCGGCGCGAATAGTCGGGAGGTTGGAGCGGAATGGTCTTTCGTGCGGAGCTATCATCAATACCCACGGCCATCCCGACCATATAGGCGCCAACGGCGCGCTGCGCCGGCTGACGGGGGCGCGGATATACGTTGGGGCTGAGGACTGCCACATGCTGGCGTGTCCCGACGATATGTTCCGCGTGTTGGCGCGGTCGGGCGTGGAAGGAGACAAGCTGGACGCGGACGAAGTCTTGGTAGATGGCGACCGGTTGAGAGTGGGCGATGCGGAGTTCGTCGTGCTCGCAACTCCGGGCCACACTCCTGGCGGCATCAGCCTGTGGCTCCCCGATGATCTGGCTGTGTTCTCAGGCGACACCCTGTTCAAGATGGGGGTGGGGCGCACCGATTTCGCCGGAGGCGACGAGGCCGCGCTTTTCGACTCGATCTATCGAGTGCTGTTTGGCTTGGACGAGCGCGCGAAGGTATACCCGGGTCACGGTCCCGACACCACCATAGCGGCGGAGATGGCCTGGCACGGGAGATAGCGGGGCCGCGTTTTCGCCAAGCATGCGCCTTCCCATGCATCAGGCAGAGAACATGCACGAATGGGATGCATTCCCATAATCACGGGACAGCTTGGTAATCCGGGCTTCGAGAGCCTTCGGGGAGCGCTCCGGGGAACTCTGAGGGCCGCCGCCGGGGATTCGAGGCGCCCTGCGCGCCCTTTGGGGGTTCAACTCGCGTCCGTTGGCAGATTTGCGCCCCAAACGCCGCGTACACTGGGCAGAGCGTCTCAACAGGAGCTACAGCAGGCACAGTCGATCTGAGATCAAGTGGGCCCGCCGCCCGCCTGCCCCAGGTCCCCGCCAAAGTCCGCTTCAGGACTAGGCGGCATAGCCAGCGGGGACAAAGCGGACTCCGGGTTTGCCGGAACTAAGGTTACGGGCGAGCTACAGGCAAGCTACAGGCAACAGGGGGCATCCGCCATCGCTACCGCTGCCGTCACAGCCACCACTACCATTACTACCACTACCACCACCATCACAAGACCGTGATGTTTCGCGCGACCCCGCGGAAGCTGTGCCGTCCGCAGCTGCTGTTGAGATACCTGGCCCTGCATACGGCGGGTTACCGGAGATGTGCTCGTTTTTTGACGGAGATGTGGCGGTTTTTTGACGAAAGTTTGCGAGATACGAGCAGAAAGTGAACAGGCGATGTTCATGAAGTGACATATGCAGCAATGTATAGACAACAATCGGGATAACAGTGTCATTATGCGGTAGCTCTTGGGGCGCAAATCTGTCAAAGGGCGCGCGGAGCGCCCCGAACGCGCTCGAAGTGACAATCAAGCGACCATCAGCGGTTCCCCGGAGGCTCGCCAAGCGTTGTTGTGCCAAAGCCTGCTGCGAAATTGAAACCCATGTGTCAGAAAGTGAGCACATCTCAAAAGCAGACGTCAAAAACTGAGCATACCGTTTTCCCCCATTCCCGCATACTCCACTTGCTGGGAGGGGTCATCTTGACGTAGGCGTCAAATGGCACCCACGTGTATCTGTCCCATCTTCAGCACCCTTGACGGCATAGAGTGACGGGTTTCTGAGCCAATTGGAGGCCTGCAATGACTCTGCGTTAGGCCGCGCCCTGGACAAGATCTTCGACGCCGGCGCTAAGAAGGTGCTCGGAGCTGCAGGTATGGGGGCGGGTCTCAGGGGAGACGTCGAGTTCGACGTGGTGCATGCAGACACTACGTCCTGGTCGGTGAAAGGCCTGTTTGACTGCAGCTTGCCGGATGACCAATCTACGAAAATCTCGTCCCACACGTTGGCCACGATAGCGGGCCCGCCGTCAAGTGTCGCTCGGAAGCCATAGCTGGGCAACCCGTTCGGTTTGGAGCGGGTCGGGGGAATCGCAGGTCAGCGCGGGTATATTTGGACCGCGCCCCGGTCCCGGCCCAGCGCCAACCCCTTTTGATCGAGGTCCGCGGCCGTCCGCGAGGCCATGAGCGGCCAAGACATGCGGTCTGCGGGGCTAGCGCGACTTTGACGGGGCCCTACACGAACACTCTGGTGGCGTTGACACTGGGCAATTCTGTAGGTTACAATGACGTGGGTTACACAGGTCAGGTGGGAGGGTTATTGCGTTGATATCAGGTATGCGTAAGCGTATGGGCACGTTTGTGGCCGTGATCGCGGGTCTTCTAGCACTCGGGCTACTAATCCCTATGCTCTTCTCTGGTTCCAGTCCTGGCGGCGCCGCCGCCCGGCTCACAGTGGCCAAGGTCAACCGCGAGCGCGTGTCCGCCCTCGACCTGAGCCGAGAGTTCTACAGGGCCTACTACTATCGTACCTCTTTCGGAGGGCTGAAGGCGGAGGACCTCGACGCCCTGCGTTCACAGGCGCTGGATGGCCTAGTGGAGCAGGCTATGATACTCGATGCTGCCAAGTCGGCGGGGCTCAAGCCCGACCAGGATCAGGTCGAAGCCGCCTACAAGGCCGAACTGGCTTACTTCAAGAACGAGCAGGAGTTCACGCAGGCCATGGCGGGTTGGGCCTACACTCCGAAAACCTACAAGCAGGAGCTTGGCGAGCGTCAGCTGATTGAGAAGTATCCGCTCTACGTGAAACCTGTAGAGGTTACAGAGGACGATGTGAACGCCGAGTTCGAGCGCGCTCAGAAGACCAATCCCAAACTGACGCTTGACGAGGCTCGCGAAAGCATCGAGAAGCTGGTGCGCGCGCGAAAGGAAAAGGAAGCGCGCGACGGTCTCATCGCTGAACTACGTGAGAAGGCGCAGATCAAGATCACTGACCCTCAGGTGCTGGCCTACCGGGCTATGCAGGACGAGAAGTACGACGAGGCCGTGAAGCTGTACAAGAAGGCCATCAAGCAGTCACCTGAGGATCCCTACCTCCAGGTGTCGCTGGGCAGAGCGCTGGCAGCCGCCGGCCGCGGCGAGGATTCCAAGGCCGCTTTCGAGAAGGCGGTCAAGCTGAGGGCCGATGACCGCTTCATCCTGATTGCGCAGGCCGACGGCCTGAGGCAGGCCGGCGAGGACGAGGCTGCCGCGGAGGTGTACCGCCAAGCGGCGAAAGTCGCGGGCGACGACATGTTCGCGCACGGCCTGATCCAGAGTGCCTTCGAGGAGATGGGGCTGGAGGAAGACGCCCAGGCCCAGGCGGAGAAGGTTCAGGAGCTGCAGAAGGCGATGCTCGAGCGTTACCAGGCTCAGCAGGAGGCTGCAGCGCAGGAGGCCGAGGACGCGAAGGACGCCGAGGACGCGCAGGAGGCCGAGGACGCGCAGGAGGCCGAGGACGCGCAGGGCGCGGAGCAGGAGTAGAAATGGAGGCAGAAGTGGGAGCAGAAGCGGCGTGAGAGGCCGGCTGCCCACATGTGAAAGAGGTATGCGGGCGGGCTTGGGCTCGCCCGTTTCTATAACCCAGATTGTGGGAGGGTGTGGCAGTGGAGATAGTTGCGCCGAGAGGTACATTCGACGTAATGCCGGACGATGCGGGGCTGTGGCAGTTCGTTGAGGGCTTGGTGAGGCAGACCTTCGAGAAGTGTGGGTACAGGGAGATACGCACTCCCGTGTTCGAGCACACTGAGCTGTTCGAACGGGGCGTGGGCGCCGCCACCGACATAGTCGAAAAGGAAATGTACACGTTCAAAGACAGAGGCGGGCGCCTCATCACGCTGCGGCCCGAAGGCACGGCCCCGGCGGTGCGGGCATTCGTCGAGCATGGGCTGGCCGGCCGATCGCTGCCGGCCAAGCTGTACTACATAGGGCCGATGTTCCGGTATGAGCGACCGCAGGCAGGGCGGTATCGCCAGTTTCACCAGTTCGGCATGGAGGTCGTAGGCGCCGCGAGCCCCGAGGCCGATGCCGAGGTGATAGCCACACCGCTTGCGATCTTCGGCGCCATGGGCATTCAGGATGTAGTGGTCAACCTCAACTCCATTGGGTGTCCTGCGTGCAAGCCCGCCTATCGGCAGCGGCTGCGGGAAGCTTACGCGCCCGTGTTAGGCCGGCTGTGCGAGTCGTGCAGGGCGCGCTACGATCGCAATCCCCTCCGGTTGCTCGACTGCAAGTCGGACGAGTGCCGGGCTGCCCTGCCCGAACCGCCCACCATATTCGGCCAGCTCTGTCCGGAATGCGGCGCGCACTTCGACGGGCTGAGGCGCTTGCTTGACAAGCTTGGAGTCGAATACGTGATCAACCCGCGTTTGGTGCGAGGCCTGGACTACTACACCAAGACCACGTTCGAGTACAACGTGGGCGGCATCGGATCGCAGGACGCAATAGGCGGGGGCGGGCGCTACGATGGGCTGGTCGAGGAATGCGGCGGAGCGCCTACGCCCGCAGTCGGAGTTGCGTGCGGGCTGGAGAGGTGTGTGTTGGCGGCGCGCGCCAACGCTTCCGATGAGCAGTACCAGGCCGGGCTGGATGTGTTCATCGTGTCGATGGGAGACGCCGCCCGGGAGAGAGCTTTCGAGCTAGCGCATGAAATGCGCTGCGCGGGCCTCGCAGCCGACTTCGACATGGTAGGGAGGGGCCTGAAGGCGCAGATGCGCTATGCAGGCAAGATGAGGGCGCGTTTCGTGGCGATACTGGGAGACGAGGAGCTCGCAGCGGGTCAGGCGACGATCAAAGACATGTCCACCGGGGAGCAGACGCGCATCAGCCAGGGCGAGTTGGCGACGTGTATCGGAGCGGGTTCTGCGGTCAACGGCGAGTAGCGGCGGCTGGTCAGCGGTCGCACCCTGTGTTCCACGGGCCACCTTTCTCGGCCAGCCTGAGTCATTTTGCCCAGGATGCGCGCGAAGGCTGGGCAGAAAGACACAGGTTCGCCGCTAACCCTCGGTGCCCGTCAGCGCTTGGGATCGGCAGCCACTTCGTCCCACATCAAAC
>ENA-UOOR01001515-UOOR01001515.1-fermentation-metagenome-genome-assembly--contig:-NODE-1515-length-27131-cov-4.441018_pt1 | contig 27131 bp, 23 predicted proteins | sample MGYA00245780_ERZ724029 | MGnify/ENA primary metagenome ERZ724029 (study PRJEB28704, sample SAMN03018315) | fermentation metagenome | biome: anthropogenic terrestrial biome; feature: soil; material... | reverse complement strand
GACCGGAACCAGCACTCTGTTGTCATAGCCCACTAAAAATCTGGCGGCATGCGGTATGATCAGTCCCACAAAGCCAATAAGACCCGCAAAGCTGACTGCACTGCCCGCCAGCAGGGCGGCCAGCGCCAAAAACAGAAACCGGTAAAGCGGCACTTTCATGCCCAAAGATTTGGCCGTCTCATCCCCCAGGGCGAGAACATTCATATCGTAGCCGAGGAGTATAAGTGCAAAAATCGATGTCAGGATGATCAATGACGGAATTTTTACCTGCTGCAGAACAATCCCGGAAAGCCCGCCGATCAAAAATTCTGTCCGGCTGATTGCCGTATCGGGTTTAACGGTAAGCACCGTATCGGTTATGGCGCCGATAAAGCTGGAAACCGCCGTACCCGATAAAACGATGGCCATCCGGGAAGCCCCGGTTTTTTGGGCAATGAAATAAACCAGCAGGGCGGCTGTTAAAGCCCCGACAAAGGCGGCTGCAGGAGCAAATTGCAAAGTCCCGGGGAAAAAGGCGGCCATTAGAACCGTAAACAATCCCGCTCCCGAATTGACTCCAATCACACTGGGGCCTGCCAGTGAATTGTTGAGCACGGCCTGCAAAACCAGCCCCGAAACGGAAAGTCCGCAGCCTGCAAGGATAGCCGCCAGAGTTCGGGGCAGCCTGACAAACCGGACGATCTGGTACGCGGAAGAGGTCAAATCTTTTCCGGAGAGTGCCTCCAGCATTTCTGCCGGCGTCAGCCGGGCCGATCCCAAAGCAATGCTCAGCCCGGCGGCTATCGTCAAAGATAATGCAAGAAGGGCTATAACAGCAATGTTATAGTCTTTTCCGCCCCTATTCAAAATTTTGGGGATATAAGATCCCGGCCAGATATTCATAGCTTTCTCCCCATCTAGCGTTTGGTTTATAGTGAAAAAGTTCCTTGGGCAAAACAATATATCGGCCATTTTTTACAGCGCTCAGACCGCTCCAGGCCGGGTTTTTTTCGATGCCGTCCCGGAGGGCTTCAATGGCCTTCTCGCTGTCCCCCATGGTTACAACAAAGATGTAATCCGGATCCTCCTCAATAATTTTCTCCATGCTTAAATCCTCCAGCAGCGACGGATGTTTGGCAGCGATATTGATGGTGCCGAGATCCTCCAGCATACGGCAGGTCATATTGTCGTCGGCTTTGGCTTTGGCCCCGCCCGAAAAAGCGCGCATAAAAAGGACAGAGGGTTTTTTTGCGGCATCGGCCTTTGAAATGACTGCATGAATCTGCTCCCGGACCTTAAGGCCGTTTTCCTCATATAGATCCTTTCTGCCGGTTATATCGGTGCAGATGTCCAGCATTTGGAGATAATCCTCAAATTGCTCCACCTTAAAAAAGGCATGGGTAACACCGGCTTTCTCTAGGGTTTGGGCGGCTTTCACATGCCCTTCTATATCGGGTGAAAGCAAAACGAAGTCCGGCTTTAGGGCAAGAATTTCCTCCATATCCGGTTTCTTAATAGTGCCTACAATCCTGACACTATCAGGCAGCTCCATTTTTCTTTCTGTAATCACATCATCGGTGACGCCTGCCAGTTCTCCCCCCGCCAAAAGCCATGTTTCAGCATAGGATCCGGAGAGCGAAACAACCTTCCGAGGTCTCTCCTTGAGAATAACCGCATTTTCCAGGACGTCGGTAAAGGTGAGGAAGACTGCATCCTGAGCGGTCTCGAATCCGGTTTTTTGGGCTCCGCATGCGGGTAACGCGGCCAGCATGAATATCAATAAAAAGAGCAGGTATTTTCTTTTCAGCATTTAGCACCGCCGGATGTTGGAATACCCAGTATCTCCTCTTTTCCCTTGAGAAGGTCATCGGATAGAAGCATTCTTTCAACCTTTTCCAAGCCCAGGCGGTCTACCGTCGATGCAAAACGTTCTCCGCTCCGCCCTTCAGATTTGAATAACAAAATGGCTTTCTCCACTACATCCAAAGCTTCCTCTCTGCTGAAAAGCCTATGCAGCTCCGAGCCGATACGGATTTTTTTGCCCCATCTTCCGCCGATATAAACCTTATAGCCCACTTTACCGTCAGGTATTGATTGAAAAGTACACTTGCCCACACAGGTACCGCAGTTGCTGCAAATCTCTTTATCAATGACAAGCTTTTTATTCTCTACGAAAGCAGCCTTCATGGGGCAAGCTTCAACAATACTGCATCGGTTGCAGCCTCTGCATAGCTCCGCATGATATTGGGGAACCATCTGACCCACTATGCCCAAATCATTGAGTTCGGGCTTTATACAATTATTTGGGCAGCCGCCCACGCCTATTTTAAATTTATGAGGAAGAACCACCTGCCTGTATCCCTCATAAAATCGCCGATGAATTTCAGCCCCAAGAGCCTGTGTGTCAAAAAGACCGTTGGCGCAAACAGTTCCCTTGCAGGCAACCACGGGTCGGACCTTTGAGCCTGTACCGCCGGTAACCATGCCCTCCCCTGCAATATATTCCTTCACTCTATCAATATCGCCAAATCTGATGCCGGGCAGTTCTACCGTCAATCTGGAAGTAAAGGTAATCTGACCGTTTCCGAATTTTTCAGCCGCCCCGCACAAATTTTTCATTTGGCCGGAGGTCAATACGCCATTTTCCGTAATAATCCTTGCCGAAAAATGCTCTCCGTCTTTATTGGACAGAAAGCCCTCCCCTTTCACCTTTTTTCTTTGCTCCGCAGTAATCCCCATCATATCCTCCTGTGGTCCGTATTTTTATGTATCCATAATACTCCTTGTCCGAACTATTTAAAAATAGTAATATATTATCATTATAATAGGCATTTGCCTATAACGAGGTGCAAAGTATGACCATCAGACATTTAGAAGTTTTCATTGCGGTCTGTGATTATGGAAAAATGAGTACTGCGGCAGAAAAGCTATTTATGGCCCAGCCATCTGTAAGCCAGGCCATTGCAGAAATAGAGAAGCAGTACGGTGTAAGACTTTTTGAGCGTTTGTCCGGGAAGCTCTATTTAACCGAAGCCGGAGAAAATTTGTTAAAATATGCCCGTCACATTGTCGACTCATTTAATGAAATGGAAGAGCAGCTGATGGACAAAGGCAAAAATGTGACTTTAAAAATAGGGGCTACCATTACGGTGGGAACCTGTGTCCTAAATGAATTATTAAATAAGTTTCAGGATCGCAATCCCCATATTAAAACTCAGATATTTGTCCAAAATACCGGCGCCATTGAGGATATGCTGCTTAAAAACAGTCTGGATATCGGCATTGTGGAGGGGCAAATAAAAAACCCCGATATTGTCATCACGCCCATTATTCCCGATGAATTGGTTTTGGTCTGTTCTAATTCCCATGATTTTTCCAGATTAGATGCGGTGGACCCGAAGGACCTCCGGCATCAGGACTTCATTTTGCGTGAAGAAGGCAGCGGCACAAGGGAGCTGTTTGAGAATTCCATGGAAGACTTAGGCATACCGCTGAAAATGAAGTGGATATGCAATAATTCGGAAGCCATCAAAAACGCTGTCATGGGAGGCCAGGGTCTGACCGTGATCTCCAGAATGCTCGTCGAAAAGGAATTGGCGGAAAAAAAACTTCATGCCGTAAAAATCAACGGCATGAAGTTCTCACGTACCTTCAATCTGGTTTATCATAAAAACAAATATCTGTCCGACAGCCTGAAAAACTTTATGGCAGCATGTCCCTCATTTTTTTCTCATGGATGACGGATTCATAAAGCCTGTACCCGCCGCTCAGATTGTAGGCGCCAAAACCGTTGGCGGCCAGTATCCTGCAGGCCATATAGCTTAAGCATCCCCCCTGATCGGATAGACGCTTTTTTATAGAGTGCTCTTGCTTATATTTTAGGTACGATGGTTTGGATTCTTTCCAGTCTGGGAGCCAGCAGAAGCACAACAAAAGGTGTCAGGGCAATGGGTGCAACGTCGGCGATACCGATCCAGATCACACAATACCAGTAATCCATGCCAGTAAAGAATGACAGGGAAAGGCTGGTGGCAAGAATCATAAGGCATCCGAAAAGCACCGACCAGAACAGGGAAGTCCAAATAAACTTTTTCTTATTGGCCATCAATTCTTCCAGGGTTTTTCCGCCTCTCATCATAACGAATGCCGGAAGTGCGGCACTTAACGCAACGGTGATTCCATCGGCCAGCAGGGTATGGGGTGCAATAAAATATCCGCCCAGCAGCGACCAGACAAGAGTGCCGATATAACCTGCAAAAAATCCGGTTACAGGTCCAAAGATAAATCCGATAACTGGAATAATAAAGGCAAAGGTTCTAAAATGCACAGCCCCCGGAATCAGTGGGATGGGGCTTCCGTAAGCCCATAATACACCCGTCAGAACGCCGAAGATTGCGAAGAAAATGATGTTTACAAAGGTAAGTTTTTTTTGTGCATGGGGCATAAAGTTTCTCCTCCTAATAATTTGTTTTTGCAAAAGCAGATATGATATCTTTAAGCTCTTTTACAGCGTATTCAAAGAGCTTTTTGCCTTTTTCGGCAGTGGCATAAGTTGGGGCTCCTATAACGCCGCTTTTAGTTACATCGCTTGTCTTCCAGCCAACATTATAAGGTCCGAATACAGTTACAAAATCATTGTCCCGGAGGCATTCCACCGGATCTTCATCTACCGCCAGTTCCATATGCACGGTTTCGGGGCGGGCATGGAGCATCAGGGATGTCTCCAGCTCACAGGCGTGGAATACGCCATATTTGCCCGATTCTTTCAGCCCTTCAAGACCCTTGTTCCAAAAGGTGGTGAACCACCAGTCAAAAACAAAGACCTCCATGCCGAAATCAATTCTCAGGTCACGGCTGATCATATTCAGCATATCGAAATTGCCGCCATGGCTATTGAACAGTACAAGCTTTTTAAAGCCGCTTTTTGCAATAGCCCCGGCAATATCATGAAGCATTGAATAATAAGTTTGGGTCCCGAAGGTAAGAGTCCCGGCAAATCCCATATGCTCATTGCTTTTGCCGATGCATAGCTGCGGGGCAAAAATCAGAGTTCCGTCATCGAAGGTCTCCGTCTCGATAAACTTATCTATTAATGTGGACAGGATGATGGAATCGGTACCCACAGGCAGGTGTGCCCCGTGCTGTTCTGTAGCGGCCGTGGGAAGGAGTACGATGGCCGTACTTTTATCAATAGCCGCAATTTCGTCCCTGGTGAGATTCTCCCATTTAGCAATCATTGATTTAACCTCTTTCCCTAAAATATTTATAACGGAATATAAAACATGAGCTGAAGAGCTGTGGTAACAGCCGTTGCCAGCACTGTGACCCCTACAAAAACGGCATCGGCATAGGTCGCCTTGATCATTTTATAGGAGGTCCGCTTTACCTTGAAATTCAGCTTGTAATAATGCATAGCCAATGAAATAGAATGGCCTTTTCCCAGCACCCGGAACAAAAGAGGCAGGGAAATGATAACATAGTTTTTCATTTTGGCAATAGCGCCGCATTTATCAACCTCCAGGCCGCGGGAGCTTTGCGCTTCCATAATGGTGGAGAATTCCTTGATAATCATCGGAATGATCTGGAATATCAGTCCTATTCCAAAGGCCACCGAATAGGGCACATTCCATGAACGAAGGCCCAAAATGATCTGACTGAAATTCGTCGATAATATCACGGTGTAAAAAGCAGAAATCATCAAAAATATTCTCATGGCAAATACAGCGCCCTTGTACAGATCAAACCATTCCAGGCTCAGTGTATGGCTGCTGCCGAAAAGTGAAAAAGCCGCCCTGTAAATCACCGGGCCTTCATTGATCCGGAAGGCTCCCAATACAAGCCATAACAGGAATATAAACAGCAACAGCACCTTTACCTTTTTCAAAAGCACGACCATGTACTTTCCGATATGGCCTGCGGTCCATATGGCTGTGAATACAATAAACAGGAATAATAACGCGACACCGGTTTTCACAAAGGATGTCAGGATTGACATCACGATAAAAAATAGAAACTTGGTGCGAGGATCCAATCTATGTAAAAAAGAATCCATCTCAACATATTGTAAAAAATCACCCATTGCAATCCCCCATACTTTACTTACCAGTCAGTTTTTTGTCATTCTTCCGCAGATCTCCCGTACAAAGGAATCCACATCACAGCAAATATTCGTAAAGCCAAAATACTTTGATAGCAATACCACCGGCGGCAAGGCGATATTGATCTGATCAAAAAGGTCATCCCTGTCAGCCAGTTCCCGCTTTGAGCCCTGGGCCAGCTTCACGCCTTCATTGAGGACAAGGATCTCATCCGATATTTTAAAGACCAGGGAGATTTCATGGCTGATGATAATGACCGTTTTTCCTTTTTCGGCCAGCCTCCTGATAATATCCTCAAGCATGTTTTTGATATAAAGATCCATGCCCAGCGTGGGCTCATCGAGAATGACAACGCCTGCGCTGGAAAACAGGACCGACAAAATGGTCAGTAAATGTTTTTTGCCCATGGACAAGTTCACCGGAAAATCATCCTTGTTGTCCAGCAGCTCATAGCGCTTTAAAACTTCCAGCGCTTCTTCCTCGCTGAATTCAATGCCCTGAGCCCGCGCGCAGAAGGTGAGCTCGCGGTAGACATTCTCTTCGAACAGCATATGCTCCGGATGCTGAAAAACCAGAATGATGTCCTTGCTGATCTGCGCCACCGATTTTCCGGAGGTCTCTATGCCTTTATATTTCACAATGCCCTTGGTAGGCTTGTTAAGACCGTTAAGCGTCTTCACAAGAGTGGTTTTGCCCGATCCGTTCTGACCTATAATGGAAATGATTTTTCCCTTCCGAAAGCCTGCATCAACGTCTATCAATGCATGGAAACCGTCCGGAAAAGTCTTGCAGATCCCCTCGGCCGTTAAAATTTCTTCGGAGACAGAAAAGTCCATCTGTTTCTCGGCATATTCCCCTGTCCGGATCAGTCTGCCGATTGCTCCCTTGGCTTCTTCAACGGTATAAAACGGATTCAATCCGTTTACCTTTTTGGAAAGCTCCCGATAGATTTCCACTTCCTGCGGGATGGTGACCCCTAATCTTTCCTGTATTTCAAAATTACTGAAAAACTCGTTTTTATCACCGTCAAAGACCACTTCTCCATCCACCAGGCCAATGACGTGATCCACAATATCGGCAAACCATTCGAGATTATTATCCACAATAACGGTGGATTGGCCGGTTACTCTCAATTGCTTCAAAACAGATTGAATCATCTTTTTTCCGTTGGGATCCAGGGAGCTGACCGGTTCATCCATGATTAGAATATCAGGGCGCATAGCCAATACCGAAGCGATGCATACAGCCTGGCGCTGCCCTCCTGAAAGTGTAGCCACCGACCGCTTTCTCAGGTTCTGGATATTTAAAAGGTCCAGCACATATTCTACACGCTCGACAATTTCCTTATTATCCAGGCCCATATTCTCGATACCAAAGGAAATAGCATCTTCCACGCCGTAACCGAATAATTGATTTTCAGGCGACTGGCTGACAACGGAAATAACCTTATCTCCTGCGTCAAAGGAACCATCCAGCTCACCTGCGGGCATAAGGGTCGGAATGACATCGCTGAGGATGCTCACCAGGGTTGTCTTTCCGCAGCCGCTGGGGCCTACGATAGCGGTAACCTGAGCTTCTTTTATCTCAAAACTGACGTTTTTTAAAATAAAATCTGATTTGGCATTATATTTATAACTGATGTTCTCTACATGAAAGCTCAAAGTATTATCTCCTAACCATATTTTATCTTGAGGGCTTGACCGGAAATACAGGGAGTTTTTCCAGATAAATAATGTCCTTTCGGTTTGCAGAGTCGCCTTCTGCAAGAATAGCAGCCTTTCCGGCCACTTTTCCTTCCGCCTTTTTCACCAGGGATTCCATTGCCTTGATGGACTCTCCGGTGCTGATGACATCGTCTACAATCAAAATCCTTTTACCCTTGATCAATTCGCTTTCTTCCTTTTCCAGGCATAAAATCTGCTTGGCCTGGGTGGTAATGGAATAGACCTCTGTAACAAAAGGTTCGGACATGTAGGGTTTTATGCTCTTCCTTGCGACAAAATAACGCTTCATGCCAAGAAGGCGGGCGAGCTCCTGTACAAGCGGAATCCCCTTAGCCTCGGCAGTAATAAGGTAATCCACTTCCGGGATTTTTTCCTTTAACTCTTTAGCGGCGTTAACGACCAGTTCGGCATCCCCCAGAATGACAAAGCTCGCAATTTCAAGAGTGTCACTGATTCTTATAATAGGCAGTTTTCTCTCCACACCGGCAACTTTTAAGCTATAGTACTTCATACTCCTGACCCCCTATTAAACCAAATTAAAAAAGACAGTGAACCTAGTGTTCCCTGTCTTGCAACAGCTTGTAATTATGTGTTCCATAACAAAATATGGAAGTCCAAAATCAACAAACAAAAGAACACCATAGCGTAGGCAATTTACGGTTGCCACGTAGAAACTTCCACACCCTATTTGTGGACTAATATGGTTATCATCATTCAACAATTTTCAACTTTTTTTACGAACCGATTATAACATGGACCTTTATTAAAAGCAATAGAAATAAAAATCCAGTTACCTTAAAAAGAACCGTATAAGCTTGAAATTTCTAGAGTTATAGGGGTAATATCTCATGGGCATATCAATCCAGGTGTATTTTTTCACCATACTCTTATAATGGGTAAAGGTATCAAAGCTGCGCTTGCCATGATAGCTGCCCATTCCGCTTTCCCCCACTCCTCCGAAGCCCATGTGGGAGGTGGCCAGGTGTATGATGGTATCGTTGATGCAGCCGCCCCCGAATGATACGCTTTTTATGATGCTGGTTTCAGTGGCTTTATCCCCGGTAAAAAGATAGAGCGCCAGGGGTTTTGGCCTTGCATTGATGCTGGCAATCACTTCATCCATGCTGTCAAACTCAATAATGGGCAGGATGGGGCCAAAGATTTCTTCCTGCATGATAGGGGAATCAAAGGTGATATCATCCAATATGGTGGGCTCAATGAACCTTCCGGCCGCATCTCCCCCGCCTCCGAAAAGAACTTTTTCACCCTGGATAAGATTCATTAACCGGTTAAAATGCTTATCGTTAATAATGACAGGCAATTCCCCGTAATCACCATGGGGAAAGAAATTCCCGATGGTTTCGATCAGTTGCTCTACAAAGCGTTCCTTCACACTTTTGTGCAGGAGCAGGTAATCAGGCGCCACACAGGTCTGGCCCGCATTCAGATATTTACCGAAGGCAATGCGCTTTGCCGCACATTCCAGATCGGCGGTTTCATCCACGATACAGGGACTTTTGCCGCCCAGCTCAAGGCTGACCGGAGTGAGGCTTTTAGCGGCGGCCTCCATGACCAGCTTTCCCACCTGGATACTGCCGGTGAAGAAAATATAGTCGAATTTTTCCTTTAACAGCTCGGAATTTTGCTCCCTTCCCCCCTCGACGACAGTGATATATTGGGGCGGAAAGACGGAGCCGATGAGCTCGGCTATAGCCCGGCTGGTATGGGGCGCATAGGCGGAGGGCTTGATAACCGCACAGTTGCCGGCGGCTATGGCGCCGATAAGCGGCGCCATGCAGAGCTGAAATGGATAGTTCCAGGGCGACATGATCAGCACAATACCATAGGGCTCAGCAACCACAAAGCTCTTTGCATGGAACTGGGCAAGAGGGGTGGGGACTTTTTTAATCCTGGCCCATTTTCTCATATTTTTCATGGAATAGCGGAGTTCTTCTAACACCATGCCCACTTCGGACATATAGCTTTCAAAATCCGATTTGTTTAAATCCTTTTTCAGGGCGTCAAAGATTTTACTTTCATCCCGTATTATTGCGCGCTGCAGATTTTTCAGCGCTGCCTCCCGAAAGGCTACAGATTTGGTCTCATGGGTATTAAAATATTCCCGCTGCCGGGAAACGATATCTTTTATGGTCATAACCGGCCTCCTTCACGATTCAGATGGTGGTGGATTTTGTTTGTAAAGATGCTTGCAAATTCCCGGTCTTTGATGCAGGAAAGTGTATAGTTAAAGGCGTTATCCAGGGCCGTCCTGGCCTGTTCGCCGCACCCTAAAACCGGCGGTGCAAGGTATAAAAATGCAAGGCGCATATAATATAAGAACAACCGGCAACAGGCTTCCCCGTTCTTTTTAGGCTTCAGGGCCATGAAGAAATCCCTGCATTGTCTGACCGTGGGAATAACCGATGCAAGGCCTGCTTTTCTTCCCAGGCGAAACAGCGAATTCAGTTTTTCAACAGCCAAAACGAAGTCGTGTTCCTGACCAATGGGTCTGGCGCTATTTTCCTCATTGCCATTTTTCCGGAGCAGGACAAGGGTCTGAAATGCCCAGGCAAATTGCGGATCCAACTCTTTCAATGAAGCCTCTGAGGCCGCCCTAAAATCGCCCCTGTCCATGAGCCCGCAAATCAGAATAAAGCTTGAAGCTCCCTGCAGCCGTCCCATGGCCGGGATCAGGCAGGAAAACAGAAAGTCGCTTATATTGTCCAAAAACCGTGTGAGATCTTCCATTCTCCTGGATCCATAATAGCGGTTCAATTGATCCCGCTTAAGCTTTATGAACTCATCCAGTGTCTCGTCGGAAAGACGTATGAGTTTTACCATGTCACGGGTCGAATACTCGCCGGTCAGCAGAGTTTTTGCAATAACAGCGTCAACATCGGCATCAGCCGCCTTTCCCAGCTCATCGCCATAGGCGCCGAAAGAGACCGCGGTCTGTTCAAAAGGCATTCCCCCGTCCATCCTCTGCTTGACGAGCCTCATAATTTTCACGTTGGAATCGGTGAAAACCTTCTTCTGGTCGATGGTCGCCGTGTAAATAATCCGGCGGCGGAGAAGTTCATCAATCTGCTTTTTTGTAAGCCCTGTCTCGGCGGGGGCCGAGCTTATCGGGATGCTGGCCGAAGCGCCGGCCGGCGGCACTTTGTGAATGGCATCCATCAGCTCTATTTCGGCGCCGGTCCGGTTATTTTGTTCCAGCAGCTTTTTTATTAACGACAGGGGATAGAATTTTTCTTTTTGCAATTTCTTAATCAGGTTGATGCGTTCAACACAGGAGGGATGGTAATAGGCCATATTGGCGCTTGTTTTAAATGCAGCTTCCACAAGTCCCTGAGAGACATAATATTTTACGGTGGAAATACTGGTGTTTGCGGCTCTGGCAACCTCGCCGATCTTCATTAATCCCAAAGTATCCTTCCGGCGCATATGTTGTACTCCCTAAACGAACATTTATAAACAGTATATCATAGAACAGCCACCGGTATTTACCGGATCCTGCTTCGGTGCCGTTATGCTTTAGCGCCATGATCGATGTTTCGGTAGCTCCGCAATCCTGCTCCGCTGACGTACCGAAACATCGATCATGGCGCCTGCAGAGTGAATTAAAGTGTGTCCTCGGGAAAATCCGGCCTATTCCCGGCAGTCCAGCACGATCTTGACCAGATCCGGGGGATTATCCATCATCAGCTTGAAGGCTTTTTTGTAATCCTCCAGCTTGAACCTGTGGGTGATGAATCCATCCAGCTTATATTTTCGGTCCCGGATAAATTCCTGAGCAAGATTGAAAGTGCTGACCCTGCGGCCTTCATATTCTTCCATGCCATGGGCGTCTATGCCCACAATCCGGACCTCCTGCCACCAGATTGGAGTTTCGTCGTATTTGGTAGGACACATATGATGGCCCACCTTAACCAGGGTCCCCCTGGCCCTCAGCCAGCGAAGGCTGTGATGGAATGCCCACGGAGAACCCACACAGTCATAAATCATATCAAAGCCGCCCATCAGCATCCTGTTTTTCATCATGCCGTTGTAAACCTTGCCGCCGGCAGCCCGTGCAACTGCCGTATAAGGATCCCCTTTGAGAATTTCGCGGGCGCCCAGCCTGAGAGCGAATTGCTGCTTTTCCGGAATCCTTTCCATAACATATATAGTGCACTCCGGTTGCAGGATCTTCAGGAATTGGATGATACCCAGGCCGATGGTTCCGGCCCCCAGCACCATCACTTTATCCCCGGGCTTAGGCAATGACATCAGCACGGCGTGAAGAGATACGGCCGTGGGCTCGATCATCACAGCCTCATCATCGGTCAGCTCATCGAAGACCCTTGCCAGCTGCTGTTCCGGAGCCAGGTAAAAATCCCCAAAGCCTGCGCCGGTATATGGAAGCTCCAGGGGGCTCGGCTCGCCATAATTTTCGCAAAGGCAGTAATTTCCTTCCCTGCAGAAGCGGCAGGGGGGCTCAATGCACTTATTGCCGCATCCGGACATATATTCAACAAGAGTGACCCGGTCGCCCTTCTTAAATTTAGTGACCTGACTGCCTATTTCTTCCACAATGCCTATGGTTTCATGGCCCAGATAGATTCTGTCGGAGCCCGGCATGGGCTCTAAAGCAATACTTGTGCCCGGAGTACTTTTAAAGAAGGAGAGATCGGTCCCGCACACACCGGCCATGATATTGCGGACTTTTACCCATTTGGGCGACGGAAGGGGCGGATCGGGCAGGTTCTTATCATATTTGACGGCATTGATTCCCGTAAACAGCAAAGGCTTTATGTACCTGGCAGCAAATTTTGTCAGAAGGATTTTGGGGATATTCTTCTCATAATAAATGGTCTTCATATTAAAAGGCCTCCTTTATGTGAGCATCGACTGCAGGATGGACATAAAATCATTGAGCTGGCAGGCGTATTCCGGAGAGCCTATGGTTTCCACATATCCCTTTTCCACACCCTCCACGAATTCCACGTCTTTTAAAAGAACTTTCATGGCGCCGTCTACGCTCTTAAAATCAAAAAGCACAAAGGGTTTACGCCTTTCATATAGGCCATGGCCGGATTTGGAATTTCCGGCTTTCACCCTTAAATAGCAAGCTATATTAGTCTCTTCATAAGGTTCTACAATGAACTGATAGATCCGGTCCGGCTGGCGGAGCACCCAGTCGTGCATGGCGGGATCCCCTGCCTTGTTGTATACAGAAAGCGCCCGGGTGATCATATAAAGGCTCATTTTAACCTTCAACGCCTTTTTGGCCGGATCTTTGGGCCGGGATACCGGCATCATGAGCATCAGCGACATGAGCAGGCTGAAAACTTTAATGAGCAGGCCAAGCTTTGCTATGCCTTTTATGGCAGGAAGCGCCATACCGCCCCGGAACATGGTGTTCATTTTGGCCACCGTAGAAAATGTCATGATAATATCCGGATTTTCGGCAGTCCCTTCCTTGACGGCAACCTTCCCGTCATTAAAAATAAGATGGCAGGCGACCAGCTCCCCGTCGTTTTTTGCACCGATCTGAACCATTGCCCTAACGCCTTTAAACTTTTTGTGCATTTTAGGATCGTCGTCCAGCACCACCTGCATGACCGGAAAGGCAGCATTGAAGAAAAGCCTGGCTGTCATCAATTCCTGTTGAGTTGCAGCCATAATTTCACTCCTTTCTAAAGCTGTTAATCGTCCTCCCAATTCTCATCCGCCTCAAACTCCATGCCCATCATCCGGCGCACATGGCTTATGATGCCGTTGGCATCCAGCCCGTAATGGGCATAAAGGTCCTCTGCGTATCCGATCAGAGAAAACTCATCCTGAATGCCGTGTTTCCGGAACACACAGCCCTTTCCCGATTCTGCAATAACGGAGCCCACCGCATCCCCCAAGCCGCCCACAACATTATGCTCCTCGATGGTGAGGATCCTGCGTGTATCCTGAACGGCTTTTAAGACGGCCTCTTTATCAATGGGTTTTATGGTGTGCATATTAAGAACCCTGACGGACAGGCCATCCTGTTCCAGGAGGGTCTTGGCCGCCTGTACCGACTGAAGCACGGCAATACCGCAGCAAATGATGGTGAGGTCCGTGCCGGCATGCATTTCAACAGCCTTTCCTGGAATGAAATCATAATTTTCATTCTCATAGCATGGCGGTTCAAATCCGCGGCCGATGCGGATGTAAACAGGGCCTTCAATATCCAGACAGGCTCTTACGGCCTTACTGGTTTCAATGCCGTCGGCCGGAGCAATAACGGTCATGTTAGCAAAAGAACGCATGACAGCCAGGTCCTCGGTGCAGTGATGGGTGGTGCCCGCATGGCCAAAAGAAATGCCCGCATGAGTGGCTATTATTTTTACAGGCAAATTCTGATAGCAGATGTCGGTACGAATCTGCTCCCCGCCCCGGAGGCAGGCAAATATAGCCATGGTTGAGGCAAATGGGATGAGCCCCGCCTTGGCAAGGCCTGCCGCCGCCCCGAACATATTCTGCTCGGCAATGCCAAAATTAAAGAACCGGTCTGGAAAAGCATCGGCAAAATGTACAATGGCGGTGGTCTTTGCCAGATCGGCAGAAAGGCCCACTATTCTATCATTGGTTTTTCCCAGCTCGGCCAGTGTCCTGCCGTAGATCTCCCGTGAAGTCATGGTGCTTGAATCGTAACAGGTCCAGGTGGTTCCGGTTACTGCTGCCATGCTATATTCCTCCTTCCTGTCTGCCTATGGATTCCCTGGCTTTCTGGGCCAGAGACGAATCGGCTGATGCGTAATGCCATTTCACATTTCCTTCCATGAAGTCAACTCCCCTGCCCTTGACGGTATTGGCCAAAATCAGAACCGGCCGGTCATGAGCCGACCACGCCCTGTCGAAAGCATCGGCAAGCTGGTCCAGATCATGCCCGTTTACCTCCAGTACCTCAAATCCGAAAGACCGCCATTTTTCTGCAAAGGGTTCCAAAGCCATCACTTCTTCTGTGCCGCCGTCGATCATGAGGCGGTTCCGATCTACGACAGTAATGACATTGGTAAGCTTAAAGTGGGCCAGCGCCATAGCAGCTTCCCATACGCTTCCCTCGCAGCATTCTCCGTCCCCCATAATACAGACGGTTTTGAAGCTCTTTTTGAGAGTTCTTGCTCCCAGTCCCAACCCCACTGCCATTGGAAGGCCATGCCCCAAAGAGCCGGTAGATGCGTCGCATCCGATTACCTTGCGGCTGTCGGGATGCATGGCAAAAGGGGAACCGAAATGATTGAAGGTTTTCAGCTGTTCCAGAGGAAAATAGCCCCGCATGGCAAGGGCTGGAATGAGCCCCGCAGCAGCGTGGCCTTTGCTGAGGATCAGCCGGTCCCGGTCTTCCCAGTCAGGCTCCTGGGGACGGATGTTGAGGCACCGGAAGTAGAGCATGATGAGAATTTCTGCAATACTGAGTGAGCCGCCTATGTGGGCGCCGCCGGAATAGGTCATGACGTCCACGATGTTTAGCCTGAGCTCTTTGGCCAAATCTGCCAGCCTTTGTTTCTCGGTAGCGGCAATGGACATGATAACTCCTCCTTTATTAAATTCCTGAGGGTAAGGTTTAAGCAATATCCAGACATGGGCAGTCCTTGGAAAAGTAAGCCGGGTGATGTTATGATGCGGATCAAAACCACACAGCCAAAGCAGAAAATCCCGGAAGTGTGTTTTTTTGCAACCTACGGCACAAAGTAACAAGTGGAGAGTTCTACTATCTACTATTATAATATGCCGAACAGAATCAATCAATAACCTTATTCTCCATTCATCTCTTTTATTTCCTGAAAGCTTAAACATTTTCGCTATGATACGCTTTAAATTCCGGGTTGATGAAAGATCGCCCGTGCAGGTGAATATTTATATCTATATGAAAGCTTATGCAAAGTAAACCGGGGGAAAATAATGCTGGTTTTAATTGTCAACAGGAATAGACTCCATTTGCTTTTAATATCGATTTTGGCACTTTCCATATTATTCTCCGGCAGTTTAATCGTTGCAAAAAAATACAGCGATGCAAAAAATGCAGCGACGGATCAGGAAAAATATCTGATTCTGATAGAGATTGATGAAAAACTATTATATTTATTTAAGGAAGGTGAATGTATAAAAAAGTATCCCATCGCTTCAGGCAAAAAGGGCTGGCCCTCCCCTATAGGGGATTGGACAATCATAAACAAAGGGGACTGGGGGGAAGGGTTTGGCGGGCGTTGGCTGGGCCTTGATGTCAGGTGGGGAAAATACGGAATCCACGGCACCACAAAGGAAAATACCATTGGCAGGTCAGCCAGCCACGGCTGCATACGTATGTACAACAGACATATAAAAGAGCTGTATGATATAGTGCAGGTAGGTACGCCCGTCATCATCAGAAACGGTATATTCGGCCCTTTCGGCACAGGCTTTCGAGATCTGGTCCCTGGCGACAGGGGGGCGGATGTGCTGGCCGTTCAGGAGAGATTAAAGGATCTTGGCTATTTTAAGGGATATGAGTCAGGAATCTATGAAGATAATTTAAAAAAGGCAATATCTCGATTTCAGAAAGATCAAAACCTTCGAGTAAAACACACTATCACCCGTGAGGATTATAATGCCATGGGCTTTTTTGAATTTGAATAAAAGGAGGGATTGGCAATTGCCAAACCCTCTTTCATATCACTACGATTTTACATTGAATCGCACTATTTTTTATCTCTGGGTTTGAGCCGCTACCAGGCTGGCCGCGCCGTATTTTTCCCTTAAGCGCGGTTTTTCAATCTTTCCGGTGGGATTGCGGGGAACCATATCAAAGATAACCTTTTTCGGCCGCTTGTAACGGGGCAGAGGCGCGCAGAACTCCATGATCTCCTTTTCGGTGCATTGGTATCCGGGCTTCAGCTCGATAATAGCAGCGGTTATTTCCCCCAGCCTCTTATCGGCAAGGCCTATAACAGCTACATCCTTAATGGCTTTATGGGCGCGGAGAAAATCTTCAATCTGTACAGGATAAATGTTCTCTCCCCCGCTGATAATGACATCCTTCTTCCGGTCCACCAGGTAAATAAAACCGTCTTCATCCATCCGGGCCATGTCTCCGGTGAATAGCCAGTCATCCTGAAGGACAGCGGCAGTCGCTTCCGGATCGTTATAATAACATTTCATCACGCCGGGTCCCTTGACAGCCAATTCGCCCACCTGTCCCTGAGCCACGGGGCGCCTGTTTTCATCGGTGATTTTCACTTCCCAATGATAACCCGGTACTCCTATGGCGCCCACCTTATGAATATTCTCGGTGCCTAAATGAACACATCCGGGACCGATGGATTCACTGAGGCCGTAGTTGGTATCATAAAGATGGTGTGGAAAATACTTTTTCCATCTCCGTATCAGGCTGGGCGGAACTGGCTGGGCACCGATATGCATCAGTCTCCAATGGGAAAGGTCATAATCCTCCAGCTTTACATCTCCTCTGTCAAGGGCATCCAGGATGTCCTGCGCCCATGGAACCAGCAGCCAGACAATGGTTATTTTCTCTTCGGAGACAGTCCGAAGAATCCATTCGGGCTTGATGCCGCGGAGCAGCACCGCTTTGCTGCCCGACAGGAGACTGCCGAACCAGTGCATTTTTGCTCCGGTGTGGTAAAGGGGCGGAATACATAGAAAATTATCGTCGCGGGTTTGCCCGTGATGTTTCTGCTCGGTTATGCAAGCCGACATAAGACTTGTATGGTTATGTAAGATTGCTTTTGGAAATCCGGTAGTTCCCGATGAAAAATAGATAGCCGCATCATCGTTGTCCGAGAGTGTTATGCCGGGAGCCACCGATGAACAATTGGCCGTCAGCCGGTCATAATTTTCAGCAAAGGAAGGCCTTCCTTCTCCTGCAAAGAGAAGAGTCTTCACATTCGGTATCTGATCATAAATACATTCCAGCCGCCCGATAAATTCAGGTCCAAAAATCAATGCGATGGTATCGGATAAATTCAGGCAGTATTTTATTTCATCGGCCGTATATCGGAAATTTAAAGGAACTGCAACAGCGCCGGCCTTTAATATGCCAAAATAGATGGGCAGCCATTCGAGACAGTTCATCAAAAGAATAGCCACCTTATCCCCTTTTTTTATTCCTCTTTTAAGCAGCAAATTAGCCATTCGATTTGCTTTTTCGTCGAAAACCTGCCAGGTCATTTCTCTCCGGTATTCGCCTGCCGGATTGTTTTCGATGAGTTCGAACTCGCGCCAGATGACATTATGGTTTTCCTGAAGATCGAGATTAATTTCGGTAAGACATGTTTCCTGACCATACAACTCGGCATTGCGAGACAGTATTTCAGTGATAGGCATTTTACTTTCCTCCCATTCTACCAAACTGCAAAAACTTGAACTTTATCATTTAGGCCCATACTTCCATATTTCAAAATATTACATTAATTTTTACAGCAATGCAAGCGGTTTTTTAACAGGCAAAATCTTTTAATAACGGGCGAATTTTATCATCTTCGATCCGTAATATGAAAAATATTTTTCATCGTGCCCTAAGCAGGTGCCTGTAGAGCGAGTTAAAGTGCGCCGCTCAGGCAAAACCGTCCGGGTTTCGATTCGCGCCGCTTCGCAATCCTGCTCCGCTTCTGCACTTTAACATCGCTCCGGCACTAAATTACGATTAAGGTTTGCCATTAAAAGCCTTGATACCTTTCCATAATGAGCGCTATAATACAGAATAAATCCGCAGGGGTTTTCAGCAAACAACTTAGTGATCTAGAATCGAGGATGGATGAATGAAGAGAATTGTTACCATACAGGATATATCCTGCGTAGGCAAGTGTTCGCTGACTGTGGCGCTGCCTATTATTTCGGCCATGGGCGTCGAAACGGCCGTTGTCCCAACTGCTGTACTTTCCACCCACACTGCCTTTAAAGACTTTACCTTTCGGGATTTGACAGAGGACATTACCGCTATTGCGGAGCACTGGAAAAAGGAAGCCATTGATTTTGACGCCATTTATACCGGGTATCTGGGATCCTTTGAGCAATTGGAACTGGTCTCAAGGTTTATGGATGATTTTAAAACCCGGGACAATATAATCTTTATCGACCCGGTGATGGCCGATAACGGCAAGCTTTATACAGGCTTTACCCAGGAATTCGCGGACCGGATGGCAACGCTGTGCAGAAAAGCCGACGTCATTGTCCCCAATTTGACCGAAGCCTCCTTTATGCTGGGCATTCCATATCCGGGCGAGGATTACGATGAGGCGTATATAAAGGAATTACTGATCCGGCTCAGTGAGCTCGGTGCACACAAGGTCGTCCTGACAGGTGTCAGCTTTGACAAAAAACTGCTGGGCACCATGAGCTATAATACAGATACGAAACAGTATTTCAGCTATTTCCGTGAAAGAATTCCTGTCAACTTTCATGGGACGGGTGATGTTTTTTCAAGCTGCTGCCTGGGCGCATTGATGAAGGGCTATTCTTTGGAGGACAGCCTCAAAATCGCGGTGGACTATACGGTGAACAGTATCCAGCGAAGTGTGGATAATCCCTCCCACCGCTGGTATGGAGTAGACTTTGAAAGCGCTCTCCCCTCTTTGATCAAGAGGCTGGAAAAATGTTGATGCCGACAGTACCGTGTGTTAAAAAAAAGACATTGTATTCTTTCAGGGTTCATGCTATATTAAAATTAGAAAGCGGTGCGCTGCTGAGATAAGATATTTCGATGTTTTTTCTTAGGGCAAACCATAAGATTTTTTTATCGTACTGAATGCATGAGGGGTTGTCCCAAACGCCAAGGCGATGGAATGGTAATGTACATGCTATCCTTGGATCCGTTTGGGTTCAAGGATTTTTTGTTTGATAAAAAAATAAGATTGGAATCAATATAGAAGTAACAGAAAGGATGGATAATTATGAAAAAATCAATAAGACTCTTTTCAGCAATTCTTGCAAGTTTAATGGTTCTGCTTTCATTGGCAGGCTGTTCCGGCAACGGCAATCCCGCCGTTGATTCAAATTCCCCCACACCTTCCCAGACCGTTGAGGCAACCCCAAGCAGTCCGGCCGCCCCCGAAGAGAAAACCGAGGTACGGGTAGCCGCCCTCAAGGGGCCTACCGGAATCGGCATGTCTAAGCTCATGAAAGACAGCAAGGAAAACACCACAGCAAACAGTTATGTGTTCGAGCTTGCGGGGGCCCCCGATGAAATCGTGGGCAAGCTGACCTCCGGAAGCATTGATATTGCAGCCATTCCCACAAACCTGGCCGCAACCCTTTACAATAAGACCAGCGGCAAGATTCAGATTGCCGCAGTCAACACCCTGGGCACCCTTTATATCCTTGAAAAGGGCGACACCATAAAATCCATTGCCGATTTAAAGGGTAAAACCATTACCGCTACCGGGCAGGGCGCTACTCCCGAATATGCGCTGAATTATATTTTGAAGCAAAACGGACTTATCCCCGGCAAGGATGTTACCGTCAATTACCTCACCGAGCACTCCGAGCTTGCGGCACTGGCTGTTTCCGGAAAGGAAACGCTGGTTCTGCTGCCCGAACCCTTTGTCACTACCGTACTCTCCAAGAATGCGGATCTCCGGATCGCCCTCGATATCACCGACGAGTGGAAGGCGGCCACAGGAAAGGCCGGAAATAGCGACTCCGAGCTTGCCATGGGCTGCATCGCAGTACGCAAGGAATTCGCGGAAAACAATAAAGCCGCCCTGGATGCTTTTCTGACCGAATATAAAGCTTCCACCGAATTTGTCAGCGCGAATGCAGGAGAAGCTTCCAAGATCGTCGAAAGCGAAGGCATCATGGCCGGCGCCGCAACCATTGAGAAAGCCATTCCCAACTGCAACATCGTTTATATTGACGGCTCAGACATGAAAAACATGACACAATCTTTCCTGGATATATTAATGAAAGCCAACCCCAAATCCATTGGAGGAAAAATGCCTGATGAAGACTTCTATTACACGAAGTAATGGAAAGTTCAAGAAAGCCATTCGTAAGGGGATTGTTCTGGCCGTTTGGCTGGGCATCTGGCAGCTGGCCTATATGCTTGTCAAGCAGGATGTGATGATCGCATCCCCTTCACAGGTGGCCATGACACTGGCCGGGCTTGTGCAAACCCCTGAGTTCTGGATGTCCGCCGGCAATTCGCTTTTGCGTGTGCTGGCGGGCTTTTTGCTCGCTGTATCCATAGGTACGCTTCTCGCGGTTTTAACCAGCTATTCCAGGGCCGCGCTGGATTTTTTTACCCCTGCCATTACTTTAATTAAATCTACTCCCGTCGTTTCTTTCATTATTCTTGCCCTTGTCTGGCTGAAACGGGATCTGGTCTCGGTTTTCATCTCTTTCTTAATGGTGCTTCCCGCAGTCTGGACAAATATCTCCCAGGGCATTGCCCGAACCGATGAACAGCTTCTGGAGATGGGCTCGGTCTTTCATTTTTCCAAAATGAAAATGCTGCGCAGCATCTATATTCCATCGGTGATGCCCTATTTTACCGCAGCTTTTACAACAGGGCTGGGCCTTGCATGGAAAGCGGGAATTGCGGCGGAGGTGATTGGTATTCCAAAGCATTCCATTGGGCAGCATCTCTATGATGCCAAGATTTATTTAGAGACGGCAGATTTATTTGCATGGACGGTTGTGGTCATACTGCTCAGCATATTGGTGGAGCATGCATTGGTAGGACTCATCCGGCACCTGGGCAAAAAGTACAATGTTAAAGGAAACGAGGAACATCAGACGTGAAAATTGTGTCCCTTTCCAAACAGTTTTCAGACTTAAAAGTACTGGACCGTTTTTCCCTGGAGCTGCCCGATCGGGGGATCGTTGCCCTGATGGGGCCCTCAGGCTCGGGGAAAACCACCCTTCTCAGCATTATAAGCGGTGCTCTTCCGGCCGACTCAGGGATTGTGGAGAAAAGAGGAAATTGTTCCGCCGTCTTTCAGGAGGATCGCCTGCTTCCCTGGATCAATGTCTTGGAAAACGTTGAAATTGTACTGGATAAAAAGTGCCAGGGCAAAGGAATCGGTTTAAAGCTCCTGGACGAAATCGGTCTTTCGGGTACCGAAAGCCAATCCATACAATCCTTAAGCGGAGGCATGCAGAGGCGTGTATCCATTTGCCGTGCACTGGCCTATGACGCGCCGCTGCTGTTAATGGATGAGCCCTTCAAGGGCCTGGATACCGCCATAAAAAAGCAGGTGATGGATATGATGGTCAGCCATTCCAGAACCCAGCTGGTTCTGCTGGTGACCCATGATCTGCAGGAAACACTGTATTTGGCGGATGAGCTCTATATCCTGGAGGGTCCGCCCCTTTGCATAAAAAAGCATTGCTCTATTCCCGAGTCCCAAAATGAACGGGGCGAGGATTTTTATCTGAAATATCAAAATCTAATGATTGATCTGAAAAATCACCGAAAATCCAGCCTGATAAAATCAAAATAGAACCGGGATAAAGGCTTTTAGCAATTGCCTGTATACACATATTTCAGATTTTTCCCGGCAATTCGGGCCAGGCTGTATACCGTCTCCACATTTGTGGGGCTTCTGCCGCTATATTTGTACATAGGGAAAAACCGCGTAATATGAAGCGGTATTTCTTCATCTATCAGCGACAGCCATGCCGACAGTTCTTCCATTTCAGCGGGGCTGTCGTTTTCGCCCTGTACGATCAGGGTTGCCACCTCTACATGGCAGCTTTTTGATGCCCGGCATATGGTCTGTTTTACGGTCTCCAAGTCACCGTGGAGTTTTTTATAATAGGAACCCGTATAGCCTTTCAAATCGATATTCATGGCATCAATGAACGGAAGAAGCTCCGACAGCGGCTTTTCACAAATATAACCATTGGTGACTACCACGTTTTTCAAATGATTTTCATGGGCCAGCCTCGCGCAGTCCATGACATATTCATAACTGATGAGCGGCTCATTATAGGTATAGGCAATGCCTATATTTCCCCTTGGCACAAGCTCCAGGGCCTTGGTCACCAGTCCTTCCGGTGAAACAAATACCGTTTTTGCGCTGTGTTCAGATGCCATGGATATGCTGCAGTTTTGGCAAAAGGGGCAGCGCAGATTGCATCCGTAGCTTCCTACGGACAATATCCGTGCTCCGGGCATAAACCGGGCAAGGGGCTTTTTCTCAATAGGGTCAAGGGCCATTGATGTAAGCTTTCCATAATTGGAACAGATAATTTTCCCCTCAGAATTGGCCCGGGCATTGCAAAATCCGGCATGTCCCTCCTCGATGCTGCAATGGTGGGGGCAAATCTCGCATATAGCTCTCATTTGAACTCCTGAATCTCTATTTTAGAATACTTTTCTAATAACATTCCGGCTTTTTTAAGATTCTATATCTACATGATACAAAATTTATTTTATCCATCCATGGGAAAGTTATAATCCATGAACTTATAAGCGGGAAGCTATGCAGCCTCCCGCCAATTTTTCAAAAATAACCCGTGTAATGGTCCCTACTCTCACCACGCCGGAATTAAAAGAGTGTCCCCTGCATAGATCAAATCCGGATTCTCCAGATCATTGATTTTAACCAGCTCAAGCCAGTAGTGACCGGTCTTGCGCGCAATCTTCCAAAGGGCGTCTCCCTTTTGGATCGTATATTCTTTATATCGGATAAGCTCCGGATTTTTGGTAACAAATTCAATCAGGGCTTCATCCAAAGCCTGGTATTCATTGAGAAGGGGCAGATCCGCAAAGGGATAGCCATCTCCGCCCACAGCCATGAAATCGTTGGTAGCCACGACATATTCCTTTTCAGGGTCGAGCTTGACCCCCTTGATCCATACATGGGTAACGCGTTCCCCTGCAGGCTTTTTCTCATCAAACAGGTACTCCACATGGGCGACCTGCGGAAACGCTCCGTTTGCGTTTGGATACTGGGACAAGCCATGCTCCAAAGCGGCTTTGATATCGGAGCCCTTCATCTTCTTAGTGACAATGTAATTGCCGAAAGGAAGGACCGTGATGATGTCGCCTCTGGTAACCTCCCCGGCTTTAATGCTCGCTCTTATCCCGCCGCCGTTTGTTATTGCAAGATCGGCCCCGGTAGCATCTACCATGGCCGAAGTGATGAGGCAGGATAAATTCGTCGGCCCTGTGCGCACATTGGCACGCTCACCGTCAAATTCTATTTCATTCTTTAAAATGACTTCCGAAAGAATCGATTTCTGGGCCTCCGTGTAATCATCGATAGCCTTTACAACATCTTCCCTGGCAGTGATTCCGGCAGACTGCTCCTTGGTGACAAGACCTGCTTTAATTCCGGTCACCTTGTTATTTTCGTCCAGCTCAATTTGAACCGTACCGACATTCTTAAGGTATTCGCCCGTCTGCACAATCAATGTATCATTCACCTTAAGGGGCTCATTTAAGACGGTATGGCTGTGTCCGTCGATAATCAGGTCGATGCCCTCTACCTTTTCGGCCACCAGCCTGCTCGTGATTTCGCTGGCTTCATCCAGGCCCAGATGGGAAACAGCAACAATGACGTCCGCCTTATCCCGGAGAACCGAAACCATGTTTTCCGCCGCTTTGACGGGATCGGCAAAGGTCAATCCCGCAACATTCTTGGGATTGGTCTTATAAGAGGTCTCCGGTGTTGAAAGCCCAAAGAAAGCAATTTTTGCACCGTTTCTTTCAATAATAGTGTACCCCTCTAAAAGAGCGGCTCCGTCCGGCTTGGTTATGTTAGCCGAAATAATCTTAAATTCAGCCTTTCCTACCAATTCGAGAAGTCTGTCCTGACCGTAGTTAAAATCATGATTGCCCGGTGTCATGACATCGTAGCCGACCGTATTCATAATTTTTATGATGCTTTCACCGCGTTCAAGAGTGGCAATGGTCTGCCCGTGCAGAGCATCTCCCGCATCGACAAGTATGGGCTCCGTTCCCGACTGGGACAGAATATCCGAAGCCAGTGCCGCTACTTTGGCATAGCCTATGCCGGAAGAATCTTCAAGCACCCTGGAGTGTACATCATTGGTGTGTATAATGGCAATTGTTTTAGCGGGGGCAGCAGCTGTCTCATCTGCAAACGCTGTCATGGAGAATACAAGGATGAAAACAAGAATCAAGGATAGAATTCGACTCTTCATGTTTTTTCCTCCTTTAGACGGATATGGTAGATAAGACCTACTGTAATTATACTTTATTTACAATAAATAATTCAATCCCCCCGGCATTCCAGCCCTTTTTAGAGCGGGAAATCAGAAAACTGAGCAATCCTTATTGGCCCGATTATTCTCCCAGAAGATGCTCAACACTGCCCATAAACTTATGCCAGTTCACATCCTCCATGTAAATACAGAAAACGACTTCATTAATTCCTTTTTCCCTGACGAAATCCACGATATTGCCCGTCGTTGAAACATTATAGAATCTGGGATCCACAACGTAAATCTCCTCATAATGGGGAAGCAGAAAGGGCACAAAGGCATTGCCAAAGGAGTCTTTGACGACCATAATCTTTTTTCCGTTATGGACATCTGTTTTGACTACGCTCCAGTTCGCTCCGCCGCTGCTCATAAAGGCCAGATATTTATCGGTGATCTCATTTGCATATTGCATATCAATGATGTCGGCTTTTTTCTCCCGGCCGTTGTCGTACATCAGGTATTCATAGCCTGTAAAAGGCTTGTAGGCAATAATATGATCCGGATTTTTTTTAAGGCTCTCATCCAATGTCTTTGTATAGGAGCTCCCTAAAAAGTCTCCTATATCGATGGTCTCAAAGTCTTCCAGGGCGGTGGGCTGCCGGCCGGTGCTCTCCATCCATGAAGCGTAGGCGTAATACGCTCCAAGAGCCGTCCAGTGGTGATCGGTCCTGAAGTAGATATACTCGTCAGTATGGCTGTTCAGCGCGTCATATACATTGACGGAAGAAATACTGTCATCCAGCTTGCTGTTTAAAAAATCAAGAGCATCATTCTGGGAATCGGTGATCCCCTTGTATTTTTTCAGTCTTAAAAACTCGCCGTTGGTCGGGGGAATCATGGAATATAATTTTACATCGCTTCCCAGCTTTTGCCCAAACTTGTTGAGGACCTGGGCATAGTACTCGAAGCTCTCTTTATTGAACTTGAAAAGCTGAACAGCCTTGCCGTCTACCACCAGCCAGTACCCCACATTAGGGTCGTCGCCGAAATCCGTTTTTGCAGGCTGGGAAGGCTTAGGTGTGGGAGTTTGTGTGCTGTCAGCCGGCTCCTGTGAATTTTGTGAATCCGTCTCTTGAGGCTTGTCCTCATCATGCTGCTGATTTTTTTCTCCGGTTTCATTCCCTTTCTGTGTCGGAAGATCATCTATAGTGGTAATCAGAGAAACATCCGGGCCCAAAAATCGCATTGCATGCTGCACATCACGGCTCAATCTGACCATGCTATCCCTTAAAATAAAGGTATCGCTGAAATAATCCTCATAGTCCTGCGTATAGCTTCCTTTTAGAAATTCCGCAGCGGAGAACTGCGGTTTTGGCTTAAGAGTCCTGTTTTCCAGCTTCGAAACCCCGGCCTTATTAAAATTGAGCAAATTGGCTATTCCCAGCACTGTGATTGCGATTATGAATACTATTGTATCTATTCTTAATTTTTTCAAAACATTACCTCCGCAAAAGCAATTGTATAAAGGTTCAAGTCCACGTCAGAACTTAAAGTACATAAACGGGTTATAGGATTGTCCTGCCAAAAAAATGACCGACAGGATCAAAACCGCTATATTAAAGACCGGCTTGACAAAGGAATTCAGCCCCCTGATCAGGGACCCTTTCCGGCCGCATTTTTCAATTTTTTGAGAGAACCGCTTAAAAAATGGCGTACAGGCAATAAAGGCAATCATCAGGAATGCCGCGTTGTTCCAGAAATAAATGCTGACCTCCAGACTGGACACAGGAGCATTATTCCCGCCGAACATGATTCCGAGAAAGCCGAAGGCCTGGCTTAGATCGGTATGGTAAAAGAACACCCAGCCCACAAGCACCGCAGCCCATAGATATATTCGGGAAAAGATCCCGGGGATCCTTTCAAACAGCCTTAGAAGGAATAGCTTTTCAACACAGATCAAAACAAAATAGTAGAGGCCCCAAATGATGAAATTCCAGCTGGCTCCATGCCACAGTCCCGTCAGCAGCCAGACAACAAAGAGGTTTCTTATTTTAAGCCTCCTGTTTCCGCCCAACGGAATATACACATAATCCCTGAAAAAACTACCTAAGGAAATATGCCATCTTCGCCAGAACTCTGTGGCGGATCTGGATATATAGGGGTAGTTGAAATTTTCCTTATAGTGAAACCCGAACATTTTTCCAAG
>ENA-UOOR01001513-UOOR01001513.1-fermentation-metagenome-genome-assembly--contig:-NODE-1513-length-27172-cov-9.250986_pt1 | contig 27172 bp, 20 predicted proteins | sample MGYA00245780_ERZ724029 | MGnify/ENA primary metagenome ERZ724029 (study PRJEB28704, sample SAMN03018315) | fermentation metagenome | biome: anthropogenic terrestrial biome; feature: soil; material... | reverse complement strand
TCTAAAATGGCGAGCGCGGATTCGGGACATCTTTCATATCCTTGGATCATCTTTGGTAAAAAAAGAGCTAACTTAGGATAACGTGTCTCATATCGTCTGTCATTTTCAAAAGCATCTTTGAAATAAATAATTTCTTCGCTTAACAAATGGGAGCAAGCTAATAAATGATCGATTGCCAGATTTTGAATATGTCTAGTAGCAGATAGCTTTTCACCCCGGGCAAATCGGCATAGCCCTACATAAAGACTGGTTAATGCTTCTCCTACTGCCCGATTTATATCATTTTCCTCATGATTGCCTTGATGGGTAGGCCAACACAAACTGTCATCAAAATCTTCTTCACCCCAGATAAGGCGGCCTTTGGTATGAGGAATCTGTTTCACCTCATCGTCCTCGATAATTCCAAAATCGCAAAAGATACCGTCTTCATAAAAAAGTTTATACCCATCTTTGGTAAACAAATAATAATAACCTACTGGCGCCAGAGAAGTTAACCACTCAATATTCTCAATAAGCTCTAATTTATGCCCTTTTTTGGCTATCACCAAAAAATCCAAGTCCGAGTAGGCATCGATGCGCTCTACCTCCGCGATTGAACCAAAAGCGATTAGCGCCCTGGCTTTTCCGGTCATCTGTACAGATTGGCTGATTTCTTCAAGTCGAAAAAGCAATTTTGCCTTTTCTTTGCTAGACTCCATCAATAATTCACCTTTCATCTTTAATTTTTCACGTAAGGCAATAACATAATTTGCTAGTCATGACCGCCCGTAAAACGGGCGGCATGATTTCGCCCTATAAGGGCATGGTACCTGCAGCACCTAAAAGTGCTAACACTACGATTCAAGCTTATGCAATTGTCGCTCTAGCTACCCCTGAAGGGGTCCTCAAGTTCTTTTACACTTACTTTATCAATTATTTTGTCAGCGTTTTCTTGTTCTCTTATGTATTTCCTTATCGTTGCTTCATTCAATCCAACTGTGCTGACAAATATCCCTTAGCCCAGAAGTGTCTATTCCCAAACTTATATTTTAAATTTGCGAATCTATCAAATATCATGAGAGCACTTTTCCCTTTTAAGTATCCCATAATACTTGCTACACTATATTTAGGTGGGATACTAACACACTTGTGAATATGATCTGAACAAGCATTTGCTTCTATTATTTCAACGCCTTTATACTCACAAAGTTGTCTTATTATTCTTCCAATCTCTTTTCGATACTTCACATATATAATTTTCCTTCTATATTTGGGAATCTAGATAATATGGTATTTACACATCCATTTTGTGTGTGATAGACTTTTATCCATAGGCTCAATCTCCTTCAATAGTATTATTAAGCTTGAATCACTTATTAATATACTATAGAGATTGGGCCTATTCTACTTAACGGCAAAGCCTTTTCTATTCTCACCCGCATAGCGGGTGGATTAGTATGAAACGCTTAGGCGTTTCACATTAAACAGCGGCCGTTTTGATGATAGATTTACGACCGCTCTTTATCGTATATGTGTAGTATATAATCGTGTATAGTCTGGCTTTATATGGGTTTAACTTTACAATTCCCATTTATAAAGAAGGAGATCTTTTCTTCCGGGGAGATTTCCTATAAAAGAAGCCGGTTCCGTAAGCTGACGCTTTGTAAGCAGGAATACAGAACCAAGATTGCCGGAGGCTTTCAGGTCGATCTTCTCCCCTTCACCGGTAATTACTATTTTATTCCCCAAATCATCGGTAAATTCGTACCGCTCCGTCTTGTCTCCAGTTAATAAAAGACAAAGATTCTGATACTGATCAAGCTGATTGCCAAGAAAACCGCCAAGCGTAAAATCTGTGTTAAGATGTAAAGGAATCACGGCTTGATCCTTGATAAAAACAGGGATTCTTGCTAAATCGCATGGATAATTAAGATACTTTCTCCCGGAATAAACCGTTCCCTCCCAGAAATCCACCCATCGGCCGCTAGGTAGATAAATCTCCCGTTGCCCCGCCCCTTCTACGATCACTGGGGCCACTAACAGACTACGACCAAAAAGGTATTGGTCTTCGATATTGAATACCCTACGATCATCCGGATAATCATAGAACAACGGACGCATCAGTGGTTCGCTGTTTTCGCTGATATAGGCAGCTTCATTATAGATATAGGGGAGTAGGTTCATCCGGAGATTAGCATAGAAGCGGTATACTTCGATGATACGTTCATCGCCCGTACGAGCCATCATATTCCAGGGACTCCGGTCCCAATTTTCCGTTCCTCTGCTTTCCGAATGAAACTGCATCACAGGACAGAACGTGGCCATTTCTACCGAACGGATATAAAGCTCGGGTGTAGGGATATCCCCCGAGAAGCCGGCCAGATCCCAGCCCCAGAAGGGGTTACCGGAAATACTCATGGATAAGCCGGCAATAATCAGGCTTTTCAATGTCTTAAAAGATGAGGTTTGATCTCCACCCCAATACAAAGGATATTGCTGCGCCCCCGTAAACCCGGCCCGACTAAAAGTAATCCTGTCTTTCCCGGCAAACTCGTGATAAGCCTCAATATATTTCACCGGGTATAAGTTACGCATTTCATCTCCTTCCAAACCATTATAAAACTTAAGATGATCATCGAAAATAAATTCTCCGCCATCAGTCTTGAACCCATCAACACTTAACTCCTCAATCAGATACCGTCGCTTGTTAAACCACCACGCCCGCGCCTCGGGGTTAGTGAAATCCAGCAATAAACCGCCTCCGAACCACCCGTCCGTAATCCGGTATGGCGTCCCGTCTTGGTTCTTTACACAATATCCTTTACTAATAGCATATTCAATATCCCTCTCGTGCTGCTCATTTTCTTCATTTTCTAAATGTTTTAAGACTGGGATCTGCCATAGAATAAATTTGAGATTATTTTCATGAATATAATCAATCATTCCCTTAAAATCCGGCCATTTACTGTCGGGAGCAAAGCGCAGTTCCTGGTAGGAGAAAGCCTCGGAACCTGGTTTTAATTCATATTGGGCGTCATTAACCAGATAAAAGGTGGCCTCATCACTCCAAGCTTCCACCACGAGAACGGTCGCCGGGATCGCCAATTCCTCCAGTTTTTTTACCTGTTCTATTACTTCCCGTTGGGTATTCCAGCTATTCCCGGAGATCCAGGGCCCAAAAGACCATTTCGGAGGAAGAACCGGAGTTCCTGTCATCTGCAGAAACTCTTTTAATGCTTCCCTTGGCTCACCGAAGAATAAATATAATTCCAGATAATCCTGTTTCTCATTAACCTTTCCTTGAATCTCCAATAAATCATCGAGCTTGCGGCCAAGATCAAAACTTAAATACTGAGAAGTATTTAAAAACATCCCATAGCCATTCTCCGCTATGAAAAAAGGAATCGGTATATATGTCTCTTCCGTTTGGTCAAGATACTGGTTGTAAACACATATATCCTTCACCGTACCTTTCTGATTGAGACGGTCGTACCTTTCTCCGAATCCATAATATTTCCGAGTTGCCGTTTTAAAACGCAAGGTATAATTTTTTTGCCCTGCAAAATCATCTACCCATTCCCAGTAGTCCAATGCTTCGCTATAAGACTCCAGTACTACGGAACCATTTTTATCTTTCACTATATAACAGAAAGGGTGTTTAAAGATTTCCACCTGATAACCAGTGAGGTTGTCTTGATAAATATATTGCTCTTCATCAACCCTCTGAAAGGAGACTTGTCCTTGGCCGCTTAGATCGAGCGGGGTTAAAGAATTGATGATCTTAAGCGCGCCGTTGGTAAAGGTAAAATAGACCATGGGTCGATTGCGACCGACTTCTAAAAACTCCATCATAACATGGTTCTTATGAAATTCAACTGTTTTCACAACGCTTAAAGCATCCCGGCAACCAACAAAAAATGAATAAGACGGTGAAGAGTAAAGTTTTTCTTTGAATTCGACCTCAATCCAGTATTCGATCTGGTCCTTGTCCTTGAATCTCCCTAGTTCAAATTCGACAAACTCTTTCTTCGCCAAATAATCAACCACTCGGCGACCGGTAACCGGCGGCTGCGAATGGCCGTTCAGTTTCCACTGAAGAAGCGGCTTTTCTTCTCTGAAAGACGGTTTAAGCTCTGCCTTTACCCTAATAAACTCCTCGGTCTTTGGTTTTCTGGGAACTAATTCAAAGGAAAAATGTTGGTATGGATCATTTAAACCGTGCGGGATATGTTTAATCATAATTTTTTCCTGCATTCAATTATCCTCCTGTCAGAGATTATTCCGAGAATAAGTTAGCAGCAGGATGGCTGCTAACTTATTCTTATAGCAGTCGCTCACGCCAGCTACCTTAAAATCACGAAGTGATTAGAATCAAAGCAGGGTGAGTCGACAAGCCCCAGAGGCTTCTTTAGTTAGTTGTTCACGCCGACAACCTTAGTATCGCGAAGTGATAAAAAAAGTCGGGTAAACAACCAAGGCTATTTTCTATGAAGCATTAAACCCTTTCTTGGAAAAACTACCTGATCTATTTCAGCTTAATTTTTTGCTCCAATTCTTTCTGAGCTTCCTTCAACGCTTGTTCCGAAGTCATGACGCCGTCCCTGGCTTGAGCAAGATATTTCCCCATAATATCCGCCATCTCCGCAAACTGTTCAATTACCGGAGGAGTCACTAAGTATTCAAGTGAAGCAAAGACCACTTCACGGTTAGTAGGCGGAGTCTGCCGTTTATACCTTTCAATAACCTCGGGGTATGTAACGGCGGGTAATTCCCATCCGGCGTCTACCCTGATATTAGCCGCTTCCCGGCTTGAAGAGAGGAATTTAATCCACTCAAAGGCAGCTTCCGTATTTTTCGTGTTTTTACTTAGAACCAGTCCATTGGCGAAGAAATGCGTGGCTTTTCTTACTTTTCCGGGTTCAATCGCAATATCCCATTCAAAATCGCAATCCCGGATAAAATCAGGGAAAGCCCAGGAACCTGTAATAATCATCCCCAAACGGCCAGCTTTAAATAGTTCCCAGTCACCCATCCCGGCCAGCTGCGCTTCGGTCGGCATGACATTATATTTGCGCACTCGATCCACTATAAACTGGAGCGTTTCCACGTTCTCGGGGGAATTAACCGTAAATTTTGTCATATCCTCATTAAATAGGCTACCGTTATTTTGTTTAACAACTTTGTAGAATTCGTGGAATTGGATGGGCTGGAACATTCCAAAGACATTATTCCCCAGCGTTCTAATATTTTTGGCTGCTTCCAACTGGTCATCCCAGGTCCAGGCACTGGTCGGGTAAGCAATACCGGCCTTGTCAAACAGTTCTTTGTTATAGATCAGAATGACATTAGAAAAACTGAAAGGTAAACCGTACTGAAGATTATTAGCTTTGAAAGCGTGCAATGCGTTTTCGTTGATTACTACGGTATCAAATTTACCCTTTGTAATTAACTCGTCCAAAGGAAGGAGTGTTCCCTTCTTCGCATAAGTGGCAAAGTTTTCATAGTTTAATTCAAAGGCATCCGGAACGTTGCCTCCGGCAATTCTAGTTTGCATCACCGTGAAGTAATCACCATAACCTATGGTTTCAATTTTTACTTTGATGCTAGGGTGTGTTTTTTCGAAAATTTTCCGCATCTCTTCTAAATACTTAGTGTTATCACCTCCTGAAGAAAAATTGGCGAAATTAATCGTTACCGTCTTAGGAGCCGTCTCCGCCACTACAAATAAATTGACTAAGACTAAGAGCGCCAGGCTAAGCAGAACAACAAACCGCTTTTTCACAATTCTTTCCTCCTACTTTTTATTTATTATACTGGAGTAGGCTCCAGTACACTTGTAACTTACCCTTTAATTCCTCCGATACTAAGACCTTGTTCGAAATACTTTTGGGCGAAAGCATATACCATTAAAATAGGGATTAATGAGATAAGCGCACCAGCCATTAAAAGATTATAACGTCTGGAATACTGTCCATTCAGTAAGCTCAATCCTATCGGCAGGGTCATCTTCGTCCGCTCCGTTAGAATAATTAAAGGCCATAAATAATCATTCCATGCTCCCATGAAAGTAATCACCGCCAAAGTAGCTAATACAGGTTTCGACAAGACCAAAACTATACGAAAAAAGATGGTTATCTGGGAAGCTCCGTCTAGTTCCGCGGCTTCGATATAAGCATCAGGTATCGACTTCATATTTTGACGTAACATAAAAGTGGCAAAAGCATTAAATATCGATGGAAGCATTAGTCCAGTAAAACTATTAAGTAACCCTAGGTATTTCAAGACCAAATAATTGGGGATCATCGTAACCTGACCGGGTATCATCATTGTCGCCAGGTAAAGGGAGAAAAGCTTTTCTCTTCCTCTAAAATCGATTTTGGCAAAAACATAGGCGCCCATGGCAGCCGACATGACGGTAATAAACGTGATCATTCCGGAGACAAATATACTGTTAAAGATCGCCCTCTTGAATAGAAAATCAATTGAGAATAATTCCTGATAAGCCCTAAAACTGATCTTTTCCGGAAGCCACTGGATAGGTATCGTCATTAAGGCGCCTCTTTCTTTAAAAGAGGTTAAGATCATCCAGAAGAAAGGTATAAGAATAAAACAGGAGATTATGGTTGCCGACAGATAAAAAAATATTTTCTTTCTTGTTTCTTTATGTATCATAGTTAACCCACCTTTTCTGAAGCTTAAGCTGGAGCATGGTAACGATGAAAATCATCAAAAACAAGAGCCATGAAAACGCCGTAGCATAACCCATCTTATAATATTTAAAGGCATATAGATAAATCCGTTCGACAAAGACATGAGTCGGAGCGAAATTACGTTCTAAAACCATCACCATAACCTGAGGAAACAACTGAAAGGAATTGATAATGGAGATTACGGTCACAAAAAAGATGGTAGGACTAAGTAAAGGCAGAGTTATCTTTCTAAATTTCTCCCAGTTACTAGCTCCATCAATCTCAGCCGCTTCATAATAAGTTGAGTCAATCCCCTGTAAGCCAGCCAACATGATCAGACCGAAAAAACCTGTATCTTTCCAGATGCTAGCCAGGACAATTCCCGGCATCGCCCATGTTTTATCATAAAGCCAACCCGGCCCCTTAATTCCGATATACCCCAAAAGGGCATTTACAACCCCGTACTCTGGGCTAAGAACCCACCGCCAGATTAAGGCGCCAGCCACCCAAGAGGTTAATACTGGTATAAAGAATAACGTTCGGTAAATTGCGATTCCTTTATATTTAAAGTTAAGTAACATTCCAACCGTGACGGAGACAATTAAGATCAAAGGAATATAGAGGGTAATAAAGTACGAAGTATTTTTTAAAACGCGCCAAAATTCTTCACTTTTCAAAATATTAGAGTAGTTTTCTAATTTAATGAATTGAGGTTGACCTCCGATCACATCCCATTCTGATAAACTTAAATATAAGGAAGAACCGATAGGAATCAAACTAAACAACAATAACCCTAACAAACTTGGTAGCAAAAATAAAATTATGGTCGTGATTTTTTGAGATTTTTTATAAAACATAATTTGGCATCCCCTCCTTCTCTCTATTCTAATTCGCCTTTTTCTCCACCTCATTCAAGAGCACAAGATACATCGCATGTGACCATAATAACGGTTTAGCCACCGGTCCCCAACGTTTTAGCCAGTGTGGATAAAAAGAGGGATCATTGAGATGAGCACTAACCTGCTCCGGCAGGTCCCCGACCACATCTGCTTGAGTTTCAACCCAGTATAAGAGTTTTTCCGCTTCTCTATCCCTGCTCGACAGCGTATAATACCAACCAAGCCAAGCGGTAAGGAGAATCCATTCACCTCCCCCATAGTATGTATCCTCTGCGTAACGGTGGACACCCTGGTGCAGAAGGTCAGCTTCGATCTTTTTTACGGTCGCGCGCATCACGGGGTCATCCGGCCTCAATAAATTGAAAGGAAGCGACACCCAGAGAAGGCTAGCATCAACACTCTCTGCTCCAAGAAATTTAACCAGGTGACCGTCTTTAATGAGGTTTTTATGCACAAACTCTTTAATCTCCCCTGCTAAGGTTAACCAATCCCGACATTCCAGTAAATCAGCGCTTGCAGATATTCCCCCAAATAAGCAAGCCAACGTAGAAGTATGTATTTTATCCCGAAACTCTTCCCAACAGTCATAGTTAGGAAACCGCCAACATAAAGTCAGATATTTGACAGTGGCCCGGATACTGGCGGCAAATTCGTCGCGAAGCCGTTGTTCACCGGTTAGGCGCAGATGTTCCGCCAGCCCCCACAGCCAGGCGCCATAACCGTCTAGCTGAAAATTGGGCCAATCATCCTCATTCACAGCGCCTTCCAAGGTGTAACGGGTTGGAAGAAAATCTTGATCAGATAATTCCTGGTTAGCACTGATCTTATTTGCCAATAAATCGATTTTCGCTGTCTGTTCCTGCAGACGGTTGTTGGCCCAATAATAAAACTTTCTGGCAGCCGCGTGCTCGCCCATCAAATCCAGCGCATAAGCGATAAAGGCGCCATCCCTTAACCAGCAAAAGTGATAATTGGGGAAACTGGGAGAAGCGATGAAAGCCCCATTGGGATGCTGATGCTCTTTGAGTACGAAGATACTATGTTCTTTTAAATTCATAATCCTACTCCTTTCACTACTTGAATTACTTTTTTCCGTGAAGAAAGTAATTAGCAACAAAAATGACTACTAAGAAAATGCCTCCTTTGTTGATTCACCCGCCTATGATTTACATTACTTTGTAATACTGTCGGTAGACGGCATGAACAACTTGCTTATCGACTCACCCGGCCCCTTTTTCATCACTTCATGTGCACGGGCGGTAGCCGGCGTGAGCAACTACTTGGCGATAGCAGAAAGAACAGTTTTTTGTCCGCGATAAATCGACACCAGGAAAAACTCATTGATCACCAAGGTAACCGCGCCTTGTTCCCATGCCTCATTCCCTAATTGAGAGACGCGAAGATTAAATTCCGGGTGGTATTTATGAAAGAAATTCATTGGCATTCTTCTTTAATCCCGGGTAACATATACTTTTCTGCCGACATTCCTTCTCCGGCTAAAATAATCGTTGTCGGGTTAAGGATATTGAGCAAATTAACCAAGCCTTTCCCCAGATTGCGCCAGCAGTTAAAAACGCTTATTTTGCCGCATAGTCGCCATGATTGGCCACCGTCAACACTTTTTCAATTGTCAATTCCAAACGTTCCTCGTAAATCGCAGAATCCTTCTCTTGGCTTAAGATCCGTTTACACTCATCTAGGATAAACTGCTCACCGGCATGAGCCTCTAAACAACCACGGCGTCCACAGTAGTAAAGATTACCCGGAGTAGCAATAACCATGCCGTAAATGTTCCGATTTAACAACACCTTCACTTCTTATTAACGATTATAACATAATTACTTCAGTGAAGCAAGTAACTTTAAAATTTTATCTTTTATCCACTTTTACCGGTATCCGCACGGTTCAGGCTTGCCCAATTTTATAATAAGCAATCTTTGATGCATGCTATAATGCTGTCAATATCCTCCTTATTTGTTGTTAAAGAAGGATAAAATCGCATTAGATTATATATTGGTTTATATCCTACTAAAAAACCTTTCTTTATCAAATGCTCATTCAATGATTCCAATACTGCCTTAGCCTTATTTTCAAACTCAATTGCAATCATCATACCAGAACCACGCACTTCTTTTATGACCTTTGATTTTTCTTTTAATTCATTCAGCTTTCCGAAAAAATATTGACCATTTTTATTACTAGTTTCAATTAAATTATTCTGCTCTATAAAGTTAATTACCTCACTTACCACCACACATCCTAAGGCATCATTCTGATGCGATTGAGAATGTCTAAACTCTCTCATTTCTATTTTTTTTGCTATTTTGTCTTCCACCACAACTACACTTACCGGATACCCATTGCCGATTCCTTTACCAAGAGCAATTAGATCAGGGGTAATAGTAAAATGTTGAAACCCATACCACTTTCCAGTTCTGCCGACTCCAGTAGTTACTTCATCAATAACAATTAGACCATTATTCTCTTTCATTCTTTTTGCTATTTCGTAAATTAAATTTTTAGGTGGTATAAGCATTAATCCAGAAGAATTGCCGGGCTCAAAGACAAATACCCCAACTTTTTGAAATGGAATATCCTCTATAACTTTACACTTTCCACAATTATAATTGTTAGAACAATCCCTACACATAGATATTTCAAGTTTAATCCATTCGCTGTCATCTTTATTCCCGGACATACCATATGCCGATAAATACGATTCTCTGAAGGTAAGTAGTTTTTTACCATTACTGATTGTTTTCGCCATCTTGACACTTACTTCAACCGCTTCGCTTCCAGAACTTAAAAATAAACATTTCCCGCTGAATGGTTTAAGAGTCCTTATTACATTTATGGCAGCAGCTTCAACAAGCCCATTTGTATATCTAAAGCCTAAATGCATTATTTTATCAATCTGTTTTTTTATTGCTTCATTAATCTGTTGATTATTATGGCCTAGCGCCATCGACCAAACCCCTGATTCAAAATCAATATATTTCTTGCCTTTTGAGTCAAATAGATAATATCCTTCTGCTTTTTCCAAATCAGTAATCAGCATCTCATTTCCTGTACATTCTAAAACATGTTTCATTTTAATTCCCCCATTATAAAAAATCCTTCGATCTTGTCGCTTCACCAGCTTTGATTTTCGTTTGAAAGCAGAACTTCATTTCAAACGCTGAATCCATTTTAGATCAGTACTAATATACTGTATTGTAATGACAATCACATTGGCCGTATTATGTAGTAGTAGACTAAAGATTTAATTTAAATAGAACTGTACTTTTTATTACATGATTATTCTACTTCAGAATAATTTTCCCTGCCTCATGGTTTTTCTAAAAAGAGCTTGTTGCTTCTCTACCATAGATAACCTGCAGGTTTTAATCATAGTGGGAATTGTATAATTATCTTAACCATCCATTTAGGATAAAAAACTCCTTTGGGGCTGGCCTAACTTCCGAAGGCGCCTCTTCAATAAAGAGTATAGAGTATGTAATTGAACCTAAAATAATAGAGATTAGACCATCCTAGTGGGCTATCAATTATGGTTAATTTTAAAATCAATTCTTTATGCAATTCCTCAATTTATGTTCTAAAGAAATATTATTAGAATCCGATCTTATAATAAAGGAATATCACAAAAGATTGCGAAATATACAATGAAATTTTAAATTAAAAAAGGAGGGTTAATATGCCCCCTACCCTTTATGCTGCGGTAAAATTAACGATCAAAAATAAACGTTCTCTTCCTAAAGAACGCTCTCTGGAGGAGGTTCTGGATTCTGCCTCCTCTTTGGTTAATAGCTATTTTCAGCCGTTTTTAGCGGCAAAATTTATGGTGGAAGGTTCAGAAATCAAGGGAATTCTTAATGTGCAAGAAACCCCAAGAATCCTTCAGCTGATTGAACTTGTTGATTTAGAGATGGATCCAATCAGGTTTTATTATGCTTTGGGTGTTGGAAACATAAAATCCAGGCTTGATGGGGAAAAGATTGAAGAGGAAGGTCCGGCATGGACTGGAGTGAATAGGGCGCTAAAGGAAATGGTAAGCAGTGGTGGAGGACGGGATATTATTGTAAAGCTCCCTTCTCCGTTCCTCACCAGAACGGTTAACACTCTTTTCTCCATTGAGAGTGATTTGAGGAATAATTGGAGTATTGCACACAGAGATGCAATCAAGCTTGCTCGGCATGGAAGAACTCAGGTTGAGATGGCAGAACTTCTGGGAGTCACTCAAGCTGCTGTAAGCCAAAGATTAAAACATGCCCGTTGGGATCGATACCAACAAATTTGTGAAACCATTTATGAGCTGTTGATGCAAGCCCGATGGAAGATGCTTCTTCCTTGGGACTTAAAAAACGCACAACAAGGAAAACTCTCTCAGATACGAAAATAAAACCTATTTTTGAAACTTTACAAAGCCACCCAAAAACTCTTCTGGATTGCAGATAACTAGTTTTCGCCGCATCCTGATGCTGTCACTATTAGACAGCATTTCTCCGTGAAAACTTCCAAGCAACAAGGTAGTTGCTCACGCTGGCTACCGCCCGCACACGTGAAGTGATGAAAATAGGGCCAGGTGAGTCGACAAGCCTCGGAGGTATTTTTAAGTAGCAGACTAACAAAAGAACAGCCCTTTAGTTCCAGTTTATTTCGTGACCAAACTGGATTACCCCTTCTTTCGCTCTTCAATCCTATGGAGTAGTTTCCGGGGTGACTCCGTTATTACTTTCGATAACTCTTCGATAGTAAGACCCGCTCCTAGCCCTACTTGTTCAATAAACTCCCAAGTATGTAAATCTCCAGGTTGATGAGCATCCGAATTAATCACAAGTTCTGCCCCGGCTCTCCTCGCCATCGTAACTACATAACCATTGGTTAAAGAATGCCCCCTCCGTGAAGTGAGCTCAAGAAAGACTCCATTATCAGCCGCCATCTTCGCTTCTTCTATTGTAATCAAACCAGGATGGACCAGAATGTCCACTTCCGGGCAGCTAACCGCTGCGCGATTGGTTCCAGATTCCACTGGTTCAACAATGGTTTCTCCGTGCACGGCAACTAATTCTGCTCCATAAGCTCGAGCGCGTTTCGCCAGAACTCCCACCCCTCCGGCCGGAATATGCGTTAACTCCACACCAACAATGGCTTTGATCCCCCAATACTCTTCAGCTAGACGGCAATCTGCTTCTATTTCTTTGATCACTCGCTCCATAGTAGACGCAGAGACATGATCTGTTAAGGCGATTTGCCGATAGCCATTAATAATTCCAGACCGAATCAACTCAATCGGGGAGAGTACACCGTCACTCAAAAAAGTGTGGGTATGAAAATCAGTGATCTCTTTCCTCATCTAAAACTCACCATTCCTTTATTTAAAAACTTTCTTAAGTTAAGAACGAACTCTTCTGCTTTGCTCTTCCCCATTTCTTCCAAGTTATGGTGGTTGATACCACTTAGAAAATATATCTCGCAACTCGTCATTTTCATCCTTTCACGTTCCCCAGCAGGCTGGGGTGGGCAACTACTTAGTAGACGAAGTCAAGCTAGGTTATAGTTAATTAAGAGAATTGCATAATTAACTTATAGCTTGTATTTAACCAACCTGGAAACACTTCGAGGCTTGTCGATCAGCGTTAACTTTTATCTTATTTTTTGCTCTGAGGGAAATGCATAATTACAAAAATACCATTTAACCACAAAATATAGTGTTTAACATTTATTCGAGGTAATTGTCTATTCTTAGATAATTACTAGTGGAAATATCAATATATTAATCTGAATTCGTGACATCTATAGACACCAGGAGAAATCGTGAAAGCTTGCGATAGCGTTTCCCCTGGTATAGATCGATTAGTCACGAAATCAGATATGTGGTTAAATCTTGAGTAATTGATTATGCAATTCTTTATATTAATAAAAAATCCCGGTTATCCCAGGATAATCTCATTAAATTATTTTACCACAAAGGCAATTTTTAGGATAGATCTATATAAGAACCTTCTCCCACCTGTTCAGGTAATTCTACTAAAATGACATCAATCCCAATCTTCTTAATTCGATGCCAAGGGATCACAATCTCGCCAGTTTTCCCAAATAGCCAGCGGAATCTCCCTGGAGCAGGTAAAACGATGGCAATTATTTTCCCTGTTCCCGGATCAATCTCCAGGTCACTGGTAAAGCCCAATTTTCTACCATCTAAAATATTGACAACTTCCCTCTCTCTTAACTCAGAAGTTTTTGCGAGCACCACAGACCCTCCCATCATCTTATTATATGCCAGAGACCTGAGAGGGTGTAACCATCTAAATAATTATCGTGTAAATAGGTAAAAAATCCGTTCATCTTGTGGTGTATAAGGATTTAAAGTAAAAGCGCCAAAATTTCTAACTTCTCTAAAACCAACTTTAGTCGCCAAGTCTTCAATTTCACGAACCTCATATAACCTTTGCCAATGAACTTCTTTAAAATGACGAAACAGTTCTCCCTGTTGGCGATGGAAAAAGTCAATCTCCATCCGACAGAGTTTGGACTCGGGAGCAAAATAATTAGACCATATATAAGCAGAATTTTCAAAAGCAGAAGAGTAAGTATTGTCTCCTAAGATCTCATGATATTTAAAAGGTGAATTCAAGTCAGCAATGAAGATTCCGCCCGGGATGAGATGGTCATATACCCGTTCTAAAGTTTTTTGCAGATGGAGAGGAGAAAGAATGTAGTTTAAGCTATCACAAAGACAGGTGATCAAAGGAAATTTTTCCCCCACAAAAAGTTCCCTCATATCTTGTTCAAAAAGGCGAAAAGCCGCTTGTGATTCGCGAAGTTTCTTTTCAGCGATCGCCAGCATTGAAGAGGATTGATCAACCCCCGTAACCACCCAACCTTTTGCTTGCATCAAAGTAATAAAACTACCGGTTCCACAGGCCAAATCCAACAAAGAAAGCGGAGTATCACTCTGTTCAACAGAAGCATAACTTTGATATAATGATAAAACATAATCAACCCAGGACGGATAATCGATCCCTCTCATCATTTCATCGTAAACTAAGGCAAAATCGTGATAGGCGTTTTTATCTACTAATGGCATCAATCCCATCCTCCAGAGAAGTAACAATCTGAATTACCAGTTTATTAGGCGCACAAATAATTGATTCCCCTTGGTTTTTAATCCAGCCCGTTCGAAAACAAACTCTTTCCGGACAAAAGTGTTTACTAGTCGGAGAGATCCGTACAGCCCCGTTATTCACCTCTAAGTCAGCTACCCCACCTGGTAATTGAAGTTGATAGGTCCGCGACTCATTTGCTTTTAAACCAAAACTTAACATGACCTGTCCATCATAAACAACACGTACCCGTCGGGCAGAAGAATGAAAGCCCCAGGTTCTCCAAGCCAATAATGATAAACTAACAACTACTAGCAAAAGTAGCAACTGCCGGTCACCCTTGGTCATTCCATCTCCTCCCTCCCTAGAAGTTATCTTGCCAGATCTGCCCAAACCTTCCACAGTGTATAAACTCCGATTCCAATAAAAAGAAAGGCCGCGCCTAATCTCATAACCAAGGGAGGTATATACCTAGTAAGTATTTCCCCAAAAGCCACTCCGATCAAAGTTACCAAAGCTAAAGCTAGCGAAGCCCCAAAAAATACCTCCCAAGAAGCTTTGGATTGTGAAACTAACGTAAATACAGCCAATTGGGTTTTATCTCCCAATTCTGCCAAGAAAATTGTACTGAATGCTAGGAAAAATATTTTCCAATTCAAAGTCTCACCCCGCTTTAAATATAATATTTCCCATTTTAAAATACATACATTATAATTTCCAAAACGAGGTAAAAATAAAAAGGGCAAATGCCCTATTAGTTTCTTGGGGTGAACGAAGGGATTCGAACCCTCGACCTCCAGGGCCACAACCTGGCGCTCTAACCAGCTGAGCTACGCCCACCATATCGCAAAAATTATAATAACATATATTTAGCTATTCGTCAATAGTATGAACAGTATTGGGCTTTTTGCGTTGTCTTTTGATTTAATTATCCCGATACAATATATTGATAGCCTAATACCAGTCAAACACTATATATTGTATTGGGACCTTAAAAAAAGGATACAACGCAAAAAACTTAGTATTAACATCCTTTTAGGGTTAACAATTCGGCAAAGATATAAATGGTAGATCGTCCCCCCAATATTTAGCTTTTTCGTTCGTTAAAAATAACATAATTTCCTGGAGGATCTTCTCAGTAGCATCCGGTTTCGCCAGATGTCTTGCATTTTCTCGCATCGCCAGGAGTCGAGCTGGATTATCTAAAAGTTCTTCGATAATCAGACTGATCTCTTCCACCTTCTCGATATAAATCCCTGCGCCAGAGTTAACCAAAAACTCTGTATTTCCATCCTCCTGCCCCGGAGTAGGACGGATAATTAGCATAGGAAGTTCGCTAATCAATGTTTCTGTAACAGTTAATCCTCCTGGTTTAGAGATTAAAAGATCAGCGGCAGCCATCCAGTCATGCATGTTGTCGACAAAACCTAGGACTCGCCAAGTTGGCTGTAGTTTCTTTATCATCAGCTGTAATTCCTCATATGCTTGACGGTTTTTTCCAGTAATCGTCACCACTTGTAGTCGATCCCGTAGTGGTTTTAAGGACTCCAAAACCTGGGTCAACGGACCAATAGCATTCCCTCCGCTCATCAGTAAAACCAAGGGACGATCTGCATACACCTGTAGTTTTTCTTTAATTTCCGTCCTATTTACATCCTTTTTAAAAGAAGGACGGGCAGGGATACCAGTAACTTTTATCCGCGAAGCATCTACACCCAGTTCTTTCAATGCTTCTTTCATCTGGGCATGAGCTACAAACAACAACTGGTTATGCGGATAAACCCATATTTGGTGAGAAATATAGTCCGTCAATACTACCCCGTTGGGAATGGGATAGCGATTATACATATAAGAAACTACCGCCGCCGGAAGAAAATGGGTTGAAATAATAAAATCCGGTTGAAACTTTTTGATTAATTCAACATACTTATTAATCCCTATATAAACCTCTAGTTTTTTCGAGAGTGAACGCGGGCGGTCCTCCATTTCATAAATAAACCGATATAAAGAAGGGACCCGTTTAGTCATCAGGTAATAAGTCTGCTCCACAACTTTACTTAACTTCGGACTAGCATAACGCAGAAAATCAACATGACAAACCTCACCGCCAAACTGTTCCTGGTAAGCCTGGCAAAGCGCTTCTGCCGCACTGACATGACCAGCGCCGATGGAAGCGGAAAAGGTCAAAATCTTCTTCATATAAAACTCCTCCACCGTAGACACTAATTTGATATTACTATTATATCATAGACTCTCTTTAAAATTTAAATAATCAATCTCACTTTTCGCGCCTCTCTAATTTAGCTGGGCTTTAATTTCGCATCAACACATTTCGCGCGGCCTTGTATAAAGGCGCGAAGTACTGCAGAACCCTCTTTTTTTAAATTTAGACTAATTTATTATCTCCTTATAGACCTCGCGGAGAACCACTGTTACAAAAATGTTAACTATTATAAAGGTGTTAATTTCCACTATTTATTGTTATAATCTATTTAACTGTTTATAATTTTCAAGAGGAGGTGCTAACATGATTTCGATAGGAATCGTTCGAAAAGTTGATGAACTTGGACGAATTGTTATACCCAAAGAGACTAGAGAGCAATTAAATATCGCGATTAAAGATCCTTTAGAAATCTTTACGGATGATGAGACCATCGTTTTAAAGAAATACCAGCCAGGATGTATGTTTTGTGGGAAAATCGATGATCTACACGAGATTAAAGACCGAATGATTTGTAGTTCTTGTATTCAAAAGATTCTAGCTGAAGTAGAAAAAGAAAAAGACTAACTCATCCACAAAGTCTAAAACAAAAGACCGGGTTTTCATGTTTCCCCGGTCTTTTTTGTATACGCTCTGCTTTACATTTAGATATTAGTACATTCATTGCGGCATTGTTTATTGCGAAGTCTGGTTAATTATTAAGTCGACAAATACTGCGTTTCTAGTTCAAAAAATAATGGGTTGTTAGTGAAAAAATGATGATGAATATTACTTAATTTATTATTACAATTTATAGAGAAGATCAGAGCTGTATTACATCAACTATTCTACCAGCCACTTCGTCTCTTGTAAACAAAAAGATTATCCCTTAAATAATGTTTATTTCCGTTTTGAAACATAATTATTTGGGTAATAATTATTGTAAAGAGAAAACAGCCTGCACGGTTACTGTTATATCTTTTTCTCTGGTAGACGTATTATATATTCCATAATCAGAAACCTCGGTAGAATAAGGCTCGGTAATTTGAAATACTCCAGAGCGAGCAGAGACAATATTCTTAATAACATCACCAGTACTTTTTACAATCTCTTCTGCTCTCCTTTTAGCATCTTTCGTAGCATCGGCCAACAATTCTCTTTTAACTTGATCAATATTAGAAATATAATACTCCAAATTAGATGATTGCACGAAAATTCCTTGATCCGCTAAATCCCAAGGATTTAAAGCTACCTTCTCGATCTTTCCTATTTCTTTGGAGATAATAAAGACGCCTTGTACTAAATTGTAACCACTAACTTGTCCAAATTGATTATAGTTCTGGTTAGTATATATCGGTTGGATTGTTATTTCCTGCTGATCAAGGCCATTATCCCGTAGAAAAGCAGAAAAGGTATCTAAATCTTTCTTAATGAGCTGGTATCCTTCTTTCAACCCATTAAGGTCAACCGTTCTTGAAATAGACACCCTCCATTTGACAACATCCGAATTTAGCCTTTGGGTAGCTGCCCCTGTAGCCCTAACTGTCTTAGTTTCTTGCCTGCTATAATAAAAAAACAAACCGCCAATTATTGAACTGAACACTAAACTAATTCCGATAATGATGGCGAAAATCTTATCTTTCACCTTTGTTCACTCCTTTTAATCTTTTTCTTTTAATCTGAGGAAATTCCATAATTACCTTAAGGCTTTACCCAAGCACAATAAAGCGCTTGACATTAATAGTCGCTCACGCTAGCTACCGCCCGTATACATGAAATAATGAAAATCAGAGTCGGGTAAAGCGACAAGCATAAAGGATTTTTCTAATTTTAAATCAATCAATTAGGCAATTCCTTAAATCACAGCATAACACTATTTGATAAACAAATAAACAGGTATTTCAACCCACACCCTACGTAAGAGACCTTCTTATTCTGATCTTCTGACGCATTTTCAACCTGTTAAGAGCTAAATTCCTGATTTGCGGCAAACTGCTACCAGCTTACATTTAGTCCTCCGGCCCTTCCGATAACCAACGTAGCTGGCTAGCTAGGAACTTTCTGTTATCTTCATCCAGATCGATTCTACCCTTCACTAATGCCACTCGATCATTACCCGCCTCTAAATAGATTTTCTCATATAAACGGGGGAAGACCAAAACCTCGATCGTCTCCGATAAGTCTTCTAAAGTAAAAGTAGCCATTGTTTTTCCAGCTTTAGTAGTTAAGCGGCGCCAACCGCTAACCACCCCGCCAACTACCACTTCTTCATTCTTAGGTTCCTCTAGAACCTCTGCAAGAGAAGGGATCCGATTGCTGGCAAACTTCTTCCTCCACGGATCTAAAGGATGACCAGTCAGGTAAACACCCAAGTATTCTTTTTCCATATTAATGAGTGTTAACTGGGGAAACTCTTCTGCTCCGCTCCATTTTTCCACCATAGCAGGCGCAAAGTCCTCTTCTAAGTCAAAAAATGATAGCTGACCATTATGTCGTGAAGCAGACAAGTGGTGCGATTGCTCGAAGGCATCATCTAAAATTTCCAGCATTTCCCGGCGGGTTCGACCGGTAGAAACAAAAGCGCCAACTCTAATCAGACTCTCCACAGCTCTTTTGTTTAATAGTCCCAAATCTACCCGGCGGCAAAAATCATAGAGCGATTTAAACTTCTCTTTCGCCTGTTCATAAAGGATAGCCTGGATCGCCCCTGCTCCTAAATTTTTGACCGCAAGTAAACCGATCCGAATCCCCTGACCTTCAACGGTAAACCGGACTTGACTATAGTTCACATCCGGAGGATAAATCGGAATCCCTATTCTCCGACACTCTTCGATATACACTCTCACTTTATCACTATTCCCCACGACACTAGTTAATAAGGCCGCCATAAATGCTTGAGGGTAGTTAGCCTTAAAATAGGCGGTCCAGTATGCAATTAAGGCGTAAGCTGCAGAATGAGACTTATTAAACCCATAGCCACCAAAATACTCCATCAGATTAAAGATTTCCTCTGCGGTCTTCCGGAAAATTCCTCGTTCGCCAGCGCCATTAACAAACTTCTCTCTCATGGCGTTTAAAACCTCAGGCTGCTTCTTACCCATTGCCCGCCTAATTAAATCCGATTCACCTAATGTGAAACCTCCCAGACGATTGCAGATCTGCATCACCTGTTCCTGATAGAGAATTATTCCATAGGTTGGTTTTAAAATCTCTTTCAATAAGGGGTGAGGATAGGTAATTTCTTTTTCCCCATGACGCGCTTTAATAAAATCATCCACCATCCCACTTCCCAAAGGCCCAGGTCGGTAAAGAGCCACCAAAGAGATGAGATCCTCAAACGCCTCAGGAGCAAGCTGTACTAACAACCGTCGCATCCCACCGCTCTCTAGTTGAAAAAGGCCGAGCGTTTGGCCTGAACAAAGCAGTTGATAAGCTGCTGCGTCTCTCTGGGGAAGAGTGGAAAGGGAAAATTCCTTCCCCGTTGTTTCCCTAACCAACTCCAGCGTATCACTAAGCACTGTTAAAGTGCGCAAGCCGAGAAAATCCATTTTCAACAGTCCAAGTGTTTCTAAATCCTCCATCGTAAATTGAGTTGTCGCATCTCCTTCACTAGCCCGGGCTAAAGGAAGATAATCGGTCAAAGGTTTTGGCGTGATCACTACTCCAGCAGCATGAGTTGAAGCATGCCGGGGAAAACCCTCTACGGCCTTAGCAATATCAATCAACCTCCTAATCCGGTCATCCTCATGGATTAAAGCTGACAATTCTGGAGAGTTCTTCATAGCCTCCTCTAAAGTTATCCCCATTTCAGAGGGAATTAGTTTAGCAATCTTATCGACTTCACCATAGGGTAAACCCAGCACTCTTCCCACATCACGGATCGCGCCCCGGGCGGCCATTGTGCCAAAGGTAATAATTTGGGCGACATGATCGCGACCGTATTTTTCTTTAACATAATCAATGACTTCTCCTCGCCGTTCAAAGCAGAAATCAATGTCAAAATCAGGCATCGATACGCGTTCCGGATTTAAAAAACGCTCAAAAAGGAGTTGATGCTTTAACGGATCTAGTTCTGTAATTTCCAGCAAATAGCCAACTAAACTACCTGCTCCTGAACCTCGGCCTGGACCCACAGGGATCCCTCGATCTTTAGCATAACGAACAAAATCCCAGACAATTAAAAAGTATCCGGCAAACCCGGTTTTTTTGATTACCGACAGCTCATACAAAAGTCGCTCTTCGATCTCAGTAGTAACTTCTTGATAACGGCGAGAGAGGTTTTGCCGACAAAGATACTCGAGATACGAATTTTTATCAAACTGAGTCGGCACTTCGTAATCAGGTAATTGATAGGCCCCTTGCTCCAAACTAAAATTACAACGTTCCGCAATCGCCACCGTATTCTTTAACGCTTCCGGAATTTCCCGGAAAGCTCTCTCCATCTCATCGCCAGTTTTAAAATAAAACTCATCCGTCGGAAACTTAAGCCGATTTGGATCACTTACCGTTTTCCCGGTCTGAATACAAAGTAGTACATCATGAACCATCGCGTCTTCTCTTCTTATATAATGAAGATCATTAGTCGCGACCACGCCGAGATTAAGAGCACGCGCCATCGACACTAGTTCCTGATTAACTTGCCTTTGCCCGTCAAGACCTTGACTTTGAAGTTCAAGAAAAAAATGCTGCGCTCCAAAAACCTCTCGATACCACTCCGCAGTTTTTTTAGCAGTTTCATAGTCTCCAGCTAACAAAGAAGAAGGTATTTCTCCGCTAAAACACGCCGACATGGCGATTAAGCCTTGCGAATACCGGGCTAAAATCTCCCGATCAACGCGGGGCCGGTAGTAAAACCCCTCGAGATGGCTGAGTGAAACTAATTTGGTCAGATTTCTATAACCGATTTCATCCTCTGCTAGTAAAACCAAATGATAGGGATCATCATCGATTTTAGCCTCCCGATCCTGCCTACCCCTTCTCGCAACATATACTTCGCACCCAATAATCGGTTTAACCCCTGCCTTCTTTGCGGCTTGGCAAAATTTAAAGGCCCCATACATTACCCCGTGATCGGTAACAGCTACTGCCCGTTGACCGGTAGTTACGGCTTCCTGAACCAAGCGTTCAAGCGAGGCCGCTCCATCTAAAAGCGAATATTGAGAATGAACATGTAAATGCACAAAATCGGTCATCACTAATGCCTCCAGCACATAGATACTGATTATAATTATAACATATTCAGTAAAAATTTTTTGAAAAGATATAGTTCGCGTCGTTAGTAATCTGTTATTTCAATCACAGCCCACGCAAATAATCCAACAATTAGATCCTGACGGGCCTTATTGACAAACTGGGACATCAATGCCTATAATAAGTTAGATATGTTTAAATTAACGTAAGGAGTAAGAGGATTCATAAATCCATAAAATATTATGTAGGCCTAATATCCCAACATATTGAGTATAACTTTTATTTTGGTTATCGTTTACACTGACCATGGTTTAGAACGTAAAGGATGCAAATCATAGCCAGATGTATCGGTAAGCCTTGAATGTTTTTTATATGGCTAAATCTTTACTAAATAGATTTGGTAATACTTAAGTAAAGCAATGAACAGGACTAGTATGTTTCCTTTTAAGGCACAGAGAGCCGGTGCTTGGTGTAAACCGGTCCGGCGGAAAGCAAAATGGACCTGTGAGCCTGGAACTGAGATAGAAAATACTCGTCTACGTCAACCTCCTCTTGACCCAAGCAAAAAAATATAAAAAAATATAAGTTGCTGGGTATATAAAAGATTTTCGTCTATCTCCTAACTAACATTAGGCAAACTTTCATACGAGGGTGACAAGCAACGAGCCACAAGAGTATTTTCTTAGTAAGTTCCGGCGGATTCCACCGTTATTTGGAAGACGGCTTTGAAGCTTTCTAGCCGACATAAGCGGACCTTAGGGTCAACTTGGGTGGCGCCGCGATTAACCTCTTCCCAACAAAGGGATTGAGGTTTTTATAATGGAGTAAATTTCCAATTTTTTATTAGAATCAGATTTTCTTTGCAAGATTAAGGGAGAAATACGGCCTTAATGTATAGAAGTATAAAGCCAATCACATGTTAGGATGACATCACAAATAAAGGAGTGTTCATTAATGAAAAAAAGAGTTTTTTCAGGAGTTCAACCCAGTGGATCTTTGACCATTGGTAATTATTTAGGGGCAATTCGCAACTTTGCCCACCTTCAACACGAAGCCGATTGCTTTTTTTGTGTAGTGGACCTACACTCACTAACCGTCCCTCAAGATCCTGTTCTATTAAGAGAAAATATCAAAAACACTGCTCGCCTATTTGTGGCTGCCGGTATCGATCCCCAAGTCTCAACTGTCTTCGTACAATCCCAGGTCTCAGCCCATGCCGAACTTAGTTGGTTACTAGAATGCCAGACCTATATCGGTGAGTTGAGAAGAATGACCCAGTTTAAAGATAAATCGCAAAAACAAGAGATTGTTTCCAGTGGTCTTCTAACTTACCCTGTTCTGATGGCGGCTGATATCTTACTCTATAATACCGATCTGGTGCCGGTCGGAGAGGACCAAAAACAACACCTGGAGATAACCAGAGATCTAGCGATCAGAATAAACAATCGTTTCCAAGAAGAAGTTTTTAAAGTACCGGAACCTTATATTCCTCCCCGTAGTAGTGGCGGTCGGATTATGAGTCTTACCGATCCTGAAGAGAAAATGTCTAAATCCGCTTCCAATCCCAAAAGTTTTATTGCTTTATTAGATCCTCCTGAAGTAATAAAAAAGAAGATCATGTCAGCAGTAACTGATTCTGACTCTGTAATCCGTTATGATGAAGAGAATAAACCCGCTGTCTCCAACCTAATGGTTATCTATTCCCTTTGTTCGGGTGAGAGCATCGAAGAGATTACACAAAACTACGCTAGTTACGGCTATGGAAAGTTTAAAAAAGATCTAGCAGAACTAGTCGTAGAAACACTCCGCCCAATTCAAAATAAAGTCAACGAACTATCCGCTCCAGGAGCAATCGAAAGTATTCTGATGGCCGGCGCCGCTAAAGCCCAAGAAGCGGCTCAACCTAAACTCCGTCTCTTCCAGAATAAATTAGGTCTGTTCGCAATTCAGAGCTAAAACAATTTTTATCTTCGCTTGTAGCGCCAAGCCAAATTAATTCTTCCTTAGCTCATCAAAGATTTGAGAGTTACTGGCTAGAAAATGCCTTTGGGGCTTGTTTAATCTCTATACCTTATACTAAATCACAATATATTCTGATTGAAAGGCTTCGGAAATTAGACAATCCCCCTCTAATAAAAGTTAACGTTGATCGACAAGCCTCGAAGCGTTTTCTAGATTAGTCAAATATAAGAGTAATTATGCAATTCGTGTGTGCGGGCGGTAGCCAGCATGAGCGACTACCCACGACTTATTAAAACGAAGGATGTAACGGATTGGTTACTTAATTAAATAAAAAAAGAAAATGTTTATTCTTGACTAAATGATTTGTGGGTATTATAATAATAGTGTATAATGGGGGTAAATTGGTTTTTTTATCTCTGTTCTGCAAAAATATATTTTAGCTACCAAATATTCCCTAGTAATGCGGGCACAACTTAACATTTAGAGGAGGCTTTTTTATGTTCGGATTTGTTGCAATTGCGGTAATTGGATCCATTGGGTTTGCAGCTTACAATTATTTTTCGGTTAAGAAACGGGACCCGGGAACTGAATTAATGAAGGAAATTTCTGGCGCCATCCGTGAAGGGGCAGATACCTTTATTATGCATGAGTTTTATGTTATCTTAAAGATCGCTATCCTTATCTCTATTGCTTTAATGATTTTTGTTTCCTGGTATACGGGGGTTACCTTTTTAATTGGAGCAACTATGAGTCAACTTGCTGCCTTCCTAGGCATGGATATTGCCACCATTGCCAATGTTAGGGTTTCTAACACGGCAAGAGAGACGAAAAGCCTTGGTAGCACTTTAAAAGTAGCCTTTCAAGGCGGAAGTGTTATGGGATTGGCAGTAGGAGGTTTTGCCCTCTTAGGTCTTGGATTAGTATATTTAATCTTCGGTAAAATACTAGGGCAAACTGAGATCATAAACCTACAAATTGAAACCAATTGGTTGGGAATAAGTTATATCCCTTTTGCCATGTCAGTCTCGGGGTATGCCCTCGGATGTTCCATTATTGCCATGTTTAATCGCGTTGGTGGTGGTATTTATACTAAAGCGGCTGATATGGGAGCTGATCTGGTCGGAAAAACAGAAGCCCATATCCCTGAAGATGATCCGAGAAACCCCGCCACCATCGCAGATAATGTCGGTGATAATGTCGGTGATGTTGCCGGCTTGGGTTCGGATCTGTTAGAAAGTTATGTCGGCGCCATCATTGCCAGTATTACCTTAGCCGCTTATATGTATCTACATCCTTCAATTCCGATCCCAGAGCAACTAATTTCTAAACTACTAAGCTATCCAATAATACTTTCGTCCATTGGGATCATTTCTTGTGTCATCGGGATCGCCTATTTGAGCTTTAAAAAAGTATCGGACAAACCCCACCGCGAACTAAACGTCTCCATGTGGACCTCAGCATTTCTGACGGTCGTTGGTAGTGGAATCCTTACTTACTTCTATTTTAAAGACATAGATGTTAGTAGTGTCGGTTTTAAAGCTGGCGCCATGTCTCCCTGGCTAGCCTCAGTTTTAGGGATCTTATGCGGAATGGAGATGGGATGGATTGCGGAGTATTATACCAGTTATGACTATAAGCCCACTCAATCATTATCTTATGCCTCTCTTGAAGGAACGGCCCTAACCATTACTGAGGGGATGGCCCTTGGTATGAAATCGACCTTTCTTCCTGTCGCTTTACTCGGATTCACCATTATTTTTGCTAGTATGATTGCCGGGATCTATGGCGTAACCATGGCTGCTTTGGGAATGCTCTCTTTTGTTAGTGCCACCGTCTCGATTGACACTTATGGGCCCATTGCTGATAATGCTGGTGGCATCTGTGAAATGTCAAAACTTGAGCCTGAAGTGCGCCAAATTACTGATAAGCTTGATTCGGTTGGCAATACCACTGCAGCAATCGGTAAAGGTTTCGCTATCGGTTCTGCTGCTTTAGCGGCAATGTCACTTCTATCTTCCTATATTTACTCGCAACCAGTTGCCCAGTCTAGCGAAGGAATGGTTGGAGGTTTAGATCTGATCCTCAATATGATTAATCCCCTTACTTTAACCGGAGCAATCGTTGGCGCCGCTTTACCCTACTATTTCTCCGGCATGCTCATTGAATCTGTTACTAAAGCTGCTCGGGAAATGGTACAAGAAGTTAGAAGACAATTTAAAGAAATGCCCGGTATTCTCACTGGAAAAGTCCGTCCGGATTATAAAACCTGTATCCAGATCTCATCAGAAAGCGCCTTACGACAGATGCTTCTTCCTGCCCTTATCTCCGTATTAACTCCCATTATTAGCGGTTTTATCTTCGGCGCTGATTTTGTTGGTGGTCTGCTAGTAGGGACAGTAATCTCCTCGATCATGCTTGCCCTCTATACAGCGAACGCTGGCGGGGCCTGGGATAATAGTAAAAAGTTCATTGAGTCGGGTATGGTTGAAGGTGCTAGCAAAGGTACCGCCGCTCATCAATCAGCAATTATCGGTGATACCGTAGGCGACCCCTTAAAAGATACGGTTGGTCCTTCTTTGGATATTCTGATTAAAATCATGTCAGTTGTTTCCCTGATCACCGTCTCAATCTTTGGTAAATATAACCTCTTTAGTTTATTTAACCTTTTCAGCAAATAACTCATTATAGTTGCTAAGTTAGCTTTTACTTGAAACTAATACCTAGAAAATATATCTTGTTGCTCGATGCTCATTGCTCGTCACTCGTACGAATAACAACCTCCCTTTGCAGTTTCTGTTATTCTATACCCAGCCCGGGCAGAATGTTGTTTCAGCAGTGAAATTGGATTTCTTCATTAAGCATTTCTTGGTGAAGCGGAGGTTGAAATTTTGGTCGAGCGACGTGAGGCCGCGAGCCGCTTCAGTCCAGGATGGACTATAAAGCGGTTACCAAATTTCAAACGAAGCTAAACCCTAGAATGCTTTGAAGAAATTCATGAGAACTAGGAAACAACATCTGACCGGGCGGAGATTATAACTTAAATAGATTCTCATCACTTCACGTGTGCGGGCGGTAGCCAGCATGAGCGACTACCTGAAATTTAGTCAAAAAAGACTTTCAGCGATCTAAAGTTGAAAGTCTTTTTCCTTA
>ENA-UOOR01001511-UOOR01001511.1-fermentation-metagenome-genome-assembly--contig:-NODE-1511-length-27224-cov-4.273326_pt1 | contig 27224 bp, 21 predicted proteins | sample MGYA00245780_ERZ724029 | MGnify/ENA primary metagenome ERZ724029 (study PRJEB28704, sample SAMN03018315) | fermentation metagenome | biome: anthropogenic terrestrial biome; feature: soil; material... | reverse complement strand
GTCTGGTAAAGGTGGAGCTGCCCATGGCGTTTCCGATGGTTTTCTCGGGCATTAAAATTGCCGTCGTCAACTCCCTGTCCATCGCGGTGATGGGGGTGCTAATCGGCGCCGGCGGCTTAGGTTACCCGATCTACCGGGGCGTGCAGACGCAAAATTTAGGCAGAATCCTGTCAGGCGCGATTCCCGTCATGGTGATGGCCGTCTTATTCGATTTTGTAATGACCAAATTCGAAAAACGCTTGGTTAAACAAGCAAAATAATTTTTGGAGGCAATATAATGAAACGATTCAAGATATGCCGGATGACCGGCGTTCTCTCCCTGGTACTGATCATGGCCCTTTTGATGGCCGGCTGCGGAGGGGCCGATAAAATCGTTGTCGGCTCAAAGGACTTCGGCGAAAGCATTGTGCTGAGTGAAATTTTTGCACAGCTGATTGAAGCCAAAACCGATCTGACCGTCGACCGCAAGCTGAACATGGGCGGAACCTTCGTCTGCTTTGAAGCCATCAAAAACGGCGATATCGACATTTATCCGGAATATACCGGCACCGCGCTGACCGCCCAGCTGGGCATGGATGTGATCACCGATCCGGACGAAGCCTACCGGACGGTTTCCAATGCGTTTGACGAGCAATTCGGTATAAGGTGGCTGGAGCCGCTGGGACTGAACAACACATACACCATTTCGGTAAGCGATGCGGTCTATCAGGAATACGGCATAGAGACGTTCAGCGACCTTGCCGAAATTTCCGAAAATCTGATTTTTGGCGCGGAGCATGAATTTTTTGACCGGCAGGATGGATACGACGGCCTGACGGCAGCCTATAACATGACCTTCAAGGGTGATCCCCAGAAAATGAATATCTCTCTGAAGTATCAGGCCATCGGCAACGGGGATATCGACGTGACGGACTCGTTTGCCACAGATGGCGAGATCATCCAGTACAATCTCCACGTGCTTAAGGATGACAAGGGATTTTTCCCACCGTATTACGCGTCGCCCATAATCCGGAACGACACGCTGGAAGCCCATCCCGAGCTTGAAGAGATTCTGAATCTTCTTGCAGGCATGATTGACGACGATACGATGATTGAGCTGAACTACAAGGTCAGCGTCCAGGGCCAGGAGGCGGACGCTGTGGCAGCGGCTTTCCTTCAGGAGCGCGGCCTGATCTAGTCCCGGCTCCTTAGCGGCGACAAAAAGAAGAGCCGACCGGATTTCCGGTCGGCTCTCCATATCTTTTGCGAGTAAGTCTGTAAGCCGGATTCTGTCTTGAACGACCATCTGTCTAGGCCTGCCGTTGCCGACAGGCTCAAGCCACCTCCTCGGGACGGCCGGGCCGGCCTTCATGTCCCTCCACGGTGTTGCTCCGAATAGAGTTTACAGCACCAATCTGTCTCCAGTTGATGGGTGAGCTCTTACCTCGCCTTTCCACCCTTACCGCGTCGTCGCAAGCGCCATATCGTTCGCTTTGCCGCAAGCGGCAAAGCTTACTCATTTCGCTGCTCCTCCTCTTTTTTTCAAAACCAAGGTTTTGAAAAAATTCGGGACGGACGCGCGGCGGTATATCTCTGTTGCACTTGTCCTGAAGTCGCCTTCGGCGGGCGTTACCCGTTATTCCTGCCCTATGGAGCCCGGACTTTCCTCACGCACAGGCTTTCGCCTTATGCCTGCGGTCGTTTGGCTTACTCGCACAGATTATATTACACCACAGTCGACATTATAGTCAACAAAAACATTGTATTTGCCGGTATCTGGATATATAATCAGTAAGAATGAGGTGAGATAATGACTTTATATGAATATGTGGATGCGATAAAATCAAAGCGTGTCGCCATTGTGGGGATCGGAATCAGCAACACGCCTCTCATAGATATACTGATCAATCAGGGGGTTTCGGTTACGCTTTGCGACAGGCGCACCGCCGAAGATATTGGGGTGCCGGCCGCGCGTTTTGCCGCCATGGGCGCGGAGATGCGCCTCGGTGAGCATTATCTTGACGGGCTTGATTTCGATATTATTTTCAGAACGCCGGGACTGCTTCCGACCGATCCCTTGCTGGAGCTGGCGAAAGCAAACGGAGCGGTTATTACCTCGGAAATGGAGGTCTTTTTTGCTCTTTGCCCATGCAGGACGATCGCTGTAACGGGATCTGACGGCAAGACGACCACAGCTTCCATTATTGCAGAGCTTCTCCAGGCCGGGGGAAAGCGGGTGCATCTCGGAGGAAATATCGGAAGGCCGCTTTTGACGGCCGTACCCGATATGATGCCGGAGGACATTGCGGTGCTGGAGCTTTCTTCATTTCAGCTGCACAGCATTACAATACGCCCGGATATTGCGGTCATAACCAATATCTCGCCCAACCATCTGGATGTGCATCCGAATTTTCAGGATTATGTTTCTGCCAAACGCCGGATATTTGAAAATCAGACCCCGGAAGATTTGCTGATCCTGAACTGCGACAACCCGTATACGGCGCGTTTTGCGGATGAAAGCCGGGCGCGGGTTAAGTTCTTCAGCCGGCGGGAGACCCTTAAAAACGGTGTTTTCTGCCGGGACGATATGATTTATTTCTCCAGGGATTACGAGGTGGAGTCAATCATTCCGGCGTCGGAGATTCTGCTGCCCGGTGTGCATAATATCGAAAATTATATGGCCGCTTTCGCGGCTGTGGACGGGATGACATCGCCGGAAGAATGCCGGAGCGTGGCCAGAACCTACGGCGGCGTCGCCCACAGGCTTGAACTGGTCAGGAAGATCGGGGGCGTGTCATATATCAACGACTCCATTGCGTCCAGCCCGACCCGCACGATTGCCGGACTGCGCGCCATGCGCCAGAAACCGATATTGATCGCGGGAGGACATGATAAAAACATTCCCTTCGATAAGCTGGCCGATGAGATAGCCGAGAGGGTCAAGGCGCTCTACCTGACCGGGGACACGGCGGAAAAGATCGCGGCCGCCGTCAGGGGCTCGGTATTTTACGATCCTTCGCGGCTGCCGATCACGATTGTGGAGGATCTTAAGGCTGCCGTGCTGGCCGCCAGGGCGTCGGCGGCGGATGGGGATATCGTGCTGCTGTCTCCGGCGTGTTCCTCCTTTGACCGGTTCAGGAATTTTGCGGAGCGCGGCGATCTGTTCAGAAATATTGTAATGGGATTTGAAGATAAATGAGATTAAGCGAGATACCGGAGCGCGTATTCAGGCTGGCGGAAGACTGTGAAAGGGCGCTCGCTCCCCGTTTTGCCGAGATTGACAGGGTATCCGGGCAAAACACTTTGCGCGTGATGGACGCGTTCCATGAATACCGGGTATCGGACGCCTGTTTTGCCGGAACCACCGGATACGGCTACGACGACCTGGGCAGGGAAACTCTGGATAAAATTTATGCGCGGGTATTCGGCGCATCCTCCGCCCTGGTGCGGATTGGCTTTGTAAACGGCACCCACGCCATTATGTCCGCGGTTTTTGCGGCAGTCCGGCCGGGGGATACGCTTTTGGCCGTGATGGGTCCGCCGTACGACACACTTAGAACGGCGATTGGCGCATCAAAGGATGTTTTCGGTTCCCTGTCCTTTTATGGCGTTAACTATGCCGAGGTACCGGTGGCAGAGGACGGCGGCCCGGATTATAAAGCGATTTCTGCAGCGGTGCGGGAGGTTTCTCCTGCCGCCGTGCTGATTCAGCGCTCCCGGGGTTATGCCGCCCGCCGGGCGCTGTTTATTGATGAGATTGAAAAGCTGTGCCGCCTGATTAGGAGTGAAAAGCCGGATATCCGCATTGTGGTGGATAACTGCTACGGCGAGTTTGTGGAGGATCGAGAGCCTGCGGCGGCAGGCGCGGATCTGATTGCCGGATCTCTGATCAAAAACCCGGGCGGAGGGCTGGCGCCCGCGGGTGGGTATATTGCCGGCAGGGAGGACCTGGTGGAACGCGCGGCCTGCCGGATGACGGTGCCCGGAATCGGCGGGGAATGCGGTCCCACACTTGGAAACAACAGGCTGCTGTTCCAGGGACTGTTCATGGCGCCCCACATTGTCGCCCAGTCGCTGAAAACCGCCGCGCTGTGCGCCGCCATGCTTGAGAGGCTCAATTACCAAACCTCGCCCGGCTCTCTGGAGAAACGGGCCGACATTATCCAGACGATAACTCTTGAGACTCCGGAAAACCTGAAAAAATTCTGTCTGGGCATCCAGAGAGGCGCGCCTGTGGATTCGTATGTCACACCCGAACCCTGGGCGATGCCGGGATACGATTGCGATGTGATTATGGCCGCCGGGGCGTTTATTCAGGGGGCTTCGATCGAATTGTCCTCGGACGGCCCGATGCTGCCGCCCTATCGCGCTTATCTCCAGGGCGGTCTTACCTATGAGTCCGGGCGCCTTGGCATCTTGCTGGCAATTTCTGAAATGTTGGACAAATAATCCGCATATACATAGCATGGGGGTGATCTCCATGCTGTTCAGGCACCGCAGGCGCCGGCCCATCTATATCGGTCTGCATCTGCGTCCGCTTTCAAAAAAAATGCGGGTTCGGCTGACACTGTTTGTGGTTCTGGCTGCGGTGACGGCCTTTTTCACCCAAGCCTCACTTTACCTGCGGGAGCTGTCCTGCGACATTGCGCTGTCCAATGCCGAGGATGCGATGATCCTGCGCATCAACGAGACGATCTATGATGAATTCGCGGAGAAAGATTATGATTATGACTATTTCGTCACTCTGGAGCGGGACAATAACGGGAAAGTCGTGGCCGTATACGCAAACATGGCGCGCATCAATGCCCTCTCCTCCAAGATTCTGAAAAATGTGGTGAACGCTTCAAACAATGGGGATTTGTCCATCGAGATTCCCATCGGGACATTGACGGGGGCCAGCCTGATGATGGGGCGCGGCCCCAAAATCCCCGTGGATATCACGGCGCTCACCTCGTCCCATGTGGACTTCAAAAACGAGCTGATCTCCGCCGGCATCAACCAGACCAAACACCAGATCAAATTCGTCATTGTCATGGATGTGTATATTGCCTTGCCCTGGAGCAAGGTGACCACCCAGGTGCAGAACGAAGTGCTGATCGCCGAGACCGTCATTATCGGCGACGTGCCGCAGACGTATTTAAACATGGAGTAGAAAAATCTATGGACGTACAAAGAGAAATTGAAGCCCTTAGGGAGGAAATCAGGGAGCATAACCGGCACTATTACGAGGAAGACGCGCCGGTTATCTCGGACTTTGAGTACGACGCGCTGATGCGCAGGCTCATTGAGCTGGAGGCGGCGCATCCCGAATACAGCTCGCCGGACTCACCCACGCAGAGAGTTGGCGGCACGGCCCGCAGCACTTTCGCGCCGGTAACCCACGAGGTGCCTTTGGAGAGTCTTGCAGATGTGTTTTCCCGGGATGAGCTTGGAGCTTTTGGGGATCGCATGGCGGCGCTCCTGCCGGAGGGATGCGATTACTGTGTAGAGCCAAAGATAGACGGCCTGTCCATGTCGCTGGAGTATGAAAACGGCGTCTTTGTCCGGGGGGCAACCCGGGGCGACGGCATTACCGGCGAGGATGTGACGGAAAATCTAAGGACAGTGCGCAGTCTGCCCAAAAAGCTGTCCGGCGCTCCGCCGAAGCTGATCGTCCGGGGCGAGGTATATATGTCCAGAACCGTTTTTTCCCTGCTTAACGCCAAGCGGGAAATTGCCGGGGAGTCCCTTCTGGCCAATCCCCGGAACGCGGCCGCAGGCTCCATGCGGCAGATTGATCCCCAAGTTGCCGCTGCTCGGAAGCTGGATATCATCGTGTTCAATATCCAGAGGGCCGAAGGGGCGCGGTTCAGTACACATGCCGAGACTCTGGATGCCCTGCGCGGGTACGGCTTTAATACGGTGCCATATACGCTCTGCGGCGGTATTGACGCCTGCTGCGAGCAGATTGAACGGATTGGCGAGGACAGGGAAAGCTTTCCTTATGACATTGACGGAGCGGTAATCAAGATCAATGCCCTAGCCCAGCGGAAAAAGCTGGGCAGCACCTCCAAGGCGCCCAGATGGGCGGTGGCCTATAAATATCCGCCTGAAAAGAAAGAGAGCGTTGTGGAGGCCATCACGGTGCAGGTGGGCCGTACCGGCGTTCTGACGCCGAAGGCGGTGATCGCCCCCGTCAAGCTCGCGGGGACCACGGTGACGAATGCAACGCTGCATAATCAGGACTTTATCGACAAGCTGGATCTGCGGGTGGGCGATACGGTAATTGTCAGAAAAGCCGGGGAAATCATTCCGGAGGTTCTGGAGGTGGTGAAGTCCAAGCGCCCGAAATCCACCGTACCATTCAGTATGCCGGAATTCTGCCCCGAATGCGCGTCTCCCATTGTCAGGGACGCGGACGGTGTGGCGCTGCGCTGCACGGGAGCGGAGTGCCCGGCCCAAAGGCTGAGGAATATTGTCCATTTTGCCTCCCGGGAGGGTATGGATATCGAGGGGCTGGGGATTTCCGTGGCGGAATCCCTGATCAGGGCCGGTCTGCTGGCATCGCCCGCCGGTATTTATTACCTGGAACCCCAGTCTGTGGCGAGGCTTGAGCGGATGGGGGAAAAGTCGGCGGAAAACCTGATGAAAGCGATAGAAAAGAGCAAGGGCGCAGGACTGGCGCGGCTTCTGTGTGCTTTCGGCATCCGTCAGGTGGGGCAGAAAGCGGCCAAGGTGCTGTCGGCGAACTTCGGAACGCTGGACGCCCTGATGGCTGCGGAGTCCCAGGCGCTTCCCGCCGTGCCGGATATCGGCGAGATTACGGCGAACTTTATAACCGAGTGGTTTTCGAACCCCCAGTCCCAGCATCAGATAAGGCTGCTGCGGGAAGCCGGAGTCAGCTTTGAGAGCAGGGAGGAAAAGCGGGACAACCGGTTCCTTGGCAAGACATTTGTGCTGACCGGCGCCCTTGAGAACTTCACTAGGGACGAGGCGGCGGAGATCATTGAAAGCTACGGTGGCAAAGCCTCCGGCTCGGTGTCCAGGAAAACCGCATATGTTCTGGCCGGCGAAAACGCCGGTTCCAAGCTGAATAAAGCACGGGAGTTGGGCGTGGAAATACTCAATGAATCCCAGTTCATGGAACTGATTAAGTAATCTCCGTAAACAAACAGCCGCCGCAGTTTTGCTGCGGCGGCTGTTTGTTTCTTTTTATTTTCTTCTCCATATTGAGGGGGAAGCAAGCAGTAAAAGGGGAAATACCTCAAGCCTTCCGATAAGCATACAAAGGGAGAGCACAATCGTTGAAAGATCCGAGAATATTGAAAAGTTACCGGACGGGCTGACAAGCCCGATTCCGGGGCCGACGTTGGAGATGCACGTGACCACAGCCGAGAAACTGGTAGAAAAATCGAAGTTATCCAGCGACACAATGAGACAGGCAATAAAGGTGGTAACCATATAAAGCGCGAAAAACACCTGCGTAGAACGTATGGTCGCGGCATCGATTTGCTGCCCGTCCATTGTGATGGCGGTCACCTTTCTGGGATTGATCAATTTAACGATCTCATCTTTTGTCGATTTGGCCAGGAGGACCAAGCGGGAAACTTTGATTCCGCCGCCCGTACTCCCCGAGCAGGCGCCGATAAACATCAGCAAAATGAGCATACATTGGGAGTAAGACGGCCAAAGCCCAAAATCGGCCGTAGCGAATCCAGTGGTGGTTATGGTGGATGCCACCTGGAAAAAAGAAAACCGCAGCGCCCTGCCCGGCGTGCCGTAAATGCCAAGAATATTTATAGCGATCGTGATCGTTGAGAACGCCACAATACCAATATAACAAAGCAGCTCGGAATTGGAGAACGCTTTTTTAAATTTCCTCATGAGCAGAAGGAAATAAATACTGAAGTTCACGCCAAAGAGCAGGACAAAGATACCGATCACGATATCAATATACGCGCTGTCATAATACCCCACACTGAGATTTTTCAGGCTATATCCGCCGGTGCCCGCGGCACTCATGGCGTGTATCAGGGAATCAAACACGGGCATTCCGCCGCAGCAGAGCAGGATGACCAGCATGGCTGTGAGGCAGATGTATATCAGGTAGGTGATGGTGGTGCTGCTCCGGATATGGGGTACCAGCTTGTCCACCAGGGGCCCGGGAACCTCCGCGCGCATGATATACATGGAGTGCTCTTCGGCCAGGGGCAGCACCGCCATGATAAAGACGAAGACTCCCATTCCGCCGATCCATTGGGTAAGGCTGCGCCAGAAAAGAAGGCCGCGGCTCATGGCCTCAACGTTCGTCAGTATGGTGGCGCCCGTTGTGGTAAAGCCGGATACGGTTTCAAACACCGCGTTGACATAGCTTGGAATCGCTCCGGAAAAGAAAAACGGCAGGGCGCCCACAAGGGACATGAGTATCCAGGACAGGGAAACGCTGACAAAGCCTTCCCGGGCATATAGGTCTTTGCGCCTTGGCTTCAGCAAAGACAACAGATAAGCCAAAGCGCCCGCAATCAGCATGGTTAAAAGGAAGCAGACGATGCTTTCGCCATAAATCAGAGCTGTTATGACAGGGAGAATCATCAGCAGGGCTTCAATGGTCATGACCCGGCTGAGAATTTTAGCTATAATTCTGTAGTTCATGTCTACTCCTCGAACAGGTCGTCAAAACGCTGGACGCCGAATCTGGTAGTGACGGCAATCACGCTGTCTCCGGGCCTGACGAAGTCATCGCCGCCGGGAATGATGCAGCTGTTATTGCGGATAATTGCCGCAAGCAGGGTGTCGGAGCCGATGTTGAGGTCTTTAAGGGCCTTTCCGCTATGCTTGTCCTTTTCGGTGATCAAAAACTCAAGGGCCTCGGCGTTTCCGCCGGCGATTTTATGAAGGGCCTCTATTCCGCTGCTTTCTATAGAATTGTGGATTGCCCGGACATACTGCACAATGAGGTCGGTGGCAATGGTTTTGGGCGTGACGCAGCTTTCAAGGGTGTGCGTGCCGATCATCGTGCGGTAATGCTCTTCATTAATCTTTGTAATCACTTTTTTGGCGCCGGATTTTTTGGCGAATATTGAGGTAATAATATTGTTTTGGTCGCTGCCGGTCAGTGCGACGAAAGCATCCGCATTCCGGATACCCTCTTCCTCAAGAAGTTTTGGGTCGCCTCCGTCGCCGTGGATGATTTCGGCCTTGCGCAGCAGATGATTAAGCTCGGTGCAGTTTTCCTGCTTCTGTTCGATGATTTTAACGTGTATTCCCATGTTGAGCAGAATATTAGAAAGATAAATGGCCGTCCGGCTTCCGCCGAGGAGGATTACGTCACGGACGCCTTTTTTATAAATACCGGCAGACTTGAAAAAGGCGGTGATTTCCGCCGGTGCGCCAACCAGATGGATTATGTCCCCCTCCGCAATGACATAATCTCCCTTGGGAATCGTGATTTTGTTTTCGTGGTTGACGGCGCAAACCAGGATTCCCGAGCCGAATTGGCTGCCGAACTTGCGCAGGGGCAATCCGATCAGGCTGCTTCCCGGCCAGACGGTGAACTCCACCAGCTCCGCGCGCCCCTTGGCAAAGGAGTCCACTTTTTCGGCGGAGGGAAAACGGAGTATGCGGGAAATTTCTTCCGCGGCATACATCTCGGGGTTAAATACCAGAGAAAGGCCCAGCTCGTCTTTAAGAAAGACCATCTGACGATAATATTCCATTGTGCGTACACGCGCAACGGTGTTCTTGACGCCCAGCTTCTTGCCCGTCAGGCAGCAGAGCATATTCACAGCGTCGTTGTTTGTGACGGCAATAAGCAGATCCGCGGAACCTACCTCCGCCCGGGTCTGGGTATAATAATCCGCGCCGTTTCCAAGCACGGTCATTACGTCGAGGTTGTTCGAGGCGTATGATAAGCGCGCTTCATTTTTATCAATGAGCGTAATGCTGTGGCCTTCTGCTGTCAAGCGTTCCGCAAGGGTGGTTCCGATGCGGCCCGCGCCGATAACAGCGATATCCATATAAACACACCTGCTTATAAAATTATATTTTTTTTACCCTGGATCTGCGTTTTCCCCGGTGTCCGGGCTGGGAGGCCTTTTTTCCGTAAAAGCGCTCCAGGCTCTCGTCCGCCGGGTATATGATTCTTGTGACTGAGTAAGCACCGTCGTCTCCGCGGCGAAATTTAAGCCTTACCAGATCCTTGCCGTGCTCCGGGCATTCAGCAAGATTCATATATCGCTGGTCACCTTGATTTACCCATTTTTTCAACGTCATCTCCCGATCGCAGATGGGACAGGACGGGGCAACGAGATTCTTATCCGCGAAGGCCTCGCCTTTCGAGGAAAAGGGGGCAAAAGACATATGCTGAAGTGGATCCGGGCCGTTGTTTTCGGCCTTTTTTTCTTTGGGAGGCTTGGCAGCCATCGCTTTTACGGCGTCGGTATACTGCGCCAGCCCCAGACCCAAGTCCAGTTGAGAGCAGACGAGTCCGGTGTTGTATGCGTCGCCAAGCGCGTCATGAGCGACTCGGGTCTGCTCAATACCGAAATGAGCCATGGCGGTTGACAGGGCTTTTTGGTTTTTGTCCCCGCCTGTCTGAAGGTTATAGATTAGTTGCAGATTGACCCAGTCGGTTATCCAGTCCCAGTCCAGATCATGGATAATAATGTTCTGCTCCATGATATAGCGGTCGTCATAGCCCCAGGTGAGGAAAGTGACATTCTCACCGCACCATGTGCGTAGTCTTTCCAGCGCTTCGGGAAAACTTGCGCCAAGGGCGAGCCGCTCTTTGTCGAATCCGGTCAGCTTCTTCACCTTGTAATGCATACGTTTGAAGTAGATGGGTTTGACGTCTATCTGGAATTCTTCGCCGGGAGTCATGTCATCCTTGAGCTTAACGGCTCCGATTTGAATGATCTCCCCGCCCAGATGTATTGGCAGCTTGTTAAAAACGGAGGACTTGGAGCTCATCGCCTGATTCCACTCCAGATCCACCACGACATAATTCATGCTTTCCGCCGTTCCTTTCATTTCATAGCCGTTGTATTATAGCATATAGTTTATATAATGGCAAACAAATATCTTTTAAACACCAGGCTAATGTGTTATACTTTTTTAAAATTGCGGTGACTTTCGCGGAGGTGTAAAAATGAAGATCGTTGTATTATGCGGAGGGCTGAGTCCGGAGCGAAATGTGTCGCTGTCCAGCGGCACAAAAATCGCCGGCGCGCTGATGGCGCGGGGGCACAGTGTGGTTCTGGCCGACATGTTTTTCGGGCTTGAGAACTGGAACGGCGAACTAAAGGACATTTTTGATTTTCCGCCGGAACTGGGCGGGACCGGAATAGACGTCAACGCCCCGGATCTTCAGGCGGTAAAAACCTCCCGGAGGCTCAGCGGCCCCAGTCTGTTCGGCGACAGAGTCCTGGAACTTTGCCAGATGGCGGACATCGTCTTCATGGCGCTGCACGGCCAGTGCGGCGAGGACGGCAGGGTGCAGGCCGCTTTCGATCTGTTGGGAATCCGGTATACGGGCAGCGGTTTTCTGGGCAGTGCTATCGCCATGGATAAGGACCTGACAAAGCGGATCGTGGCGCCCTATGGGGTGCTCACGCCCGAGTGGAACATACACGACTGCGGAATTATTGATATATCCGCCGTTGCAGCCAAAACAGATTTGCCCTGCGTTGTGAAGCCCGTGGACTCCGGTTCCAGTATCGGCGTGTCCATCGCTCGGACGAAACAGGCTCTGGAGGATGCGCTGCGGGGACTGGCGGGCACTGGCAGCCGCGCCGTGGTGGAGCGATACATCGAGGGCAGGGAAATCCAGATCGGCATTCTTGACGGAAAAGCCCTTCCGAGTATAGAGATCAGACCTCGGGAGGGTTTTTACGATTATAAAAACAAATATCAGCCCGGAGCGGCGGAGGAAATAACGCCGGCTCCGATTCCCCGGGAGGCTGAGGAACGCCTGGCCGTTTCCGCCATGACGGTGTTTAACGTCCTGGGGCTGCACGCCTATTCCCGGGCCGACTATATCTACGACAAGGAAGGCCGTTTCTGGTTCCTTGAGATCAACACGCTTCCCGGCATGACCCCCACAAGCCTTGTGCCGCAGGAAGCGGCGGTTGTGGGTATCGGATATGGGGAACTTTGCGAGCGCATTATTGAAATATCTCTGGAGAAATACAGATGAACGGACTGACCGTGACCGACATCGCCCGCATCACCGGGGGAGAGACCCATGGCGGCAGCGGGACGCAGGACGTTTCATCAGTGGTGATAGACAGCCGCGCCGTGACGCCGGGCGCCATGTTCGCGGCTCTGCCCGGCGAACGGGCTGACGGACACGATTACATCGGCAGGGCCTTGGATGCCGGCGCGGCCTGCTGCCTGGCGCGGCGCGTGCCGGAAGGGGAGGGGCGCTGCGTCATCACCGTTCCGGACGTTGCCGCCGCCCTCTGCGCCCTGGCGGCGGACTACCGCGCCCGGTTTTCTATTCCCGTAGTGGGCATAACCGGCAGCGTGGGGAAGACCACCACGAAAGAAATGGTGGCCTGCGTGCTGTCCCAGCGGTTCAGAACCCTGAAGACCGAAAAGAATCTGAATAACGCCCTGGGCGTTCCGCTCACCCTGTTCCGGCTGGCGCCGGAGCACGAGGCGGCGGTTGTGGAGATGGGCATATCCGACTTTGGAGAAATGCGGAAGCTGGCCGAAATGGCCAGGCCCACAATGGCGGTCTACACCATGATCGGCCGCGCGCATCTGGAGTTTCTCGGTGACCGCAAGGGTGTGCTCAGAGCCAAAAGCGAAATGCTGGACGTGATCCCTGAGGATGGGGGAGTCTTTGTAAACGGGGACGACGACCTGCTGGCAGAACTCTCCTGCGGACGGCGGATCATTTCCTTCGGGTTGGGCAGCCATTGCCAGGTGCGCGGGGAAAACGTATCGGCTTTCAGCGAAGGCGGGATCACCTGCGACGTGGTTATGGGAGAAAGACGCATCCCCATCGCCATACCCGCATACGGCCGGCACCTGGTCTGGGCCGCACTGGCGGCCGCTGCCGTAGGAGCGCAGCTGGGGCTTGACGATGGGGAGATTGCCGCCGGCATCGCTTCCTATGCCCCTGTAGGCCGGCGGGCAAACATCACGCGGACGCCTTATTTGACGGTGATCGACGACTGTTATAACGCAAACCCGGACTCAGCTGCCGCGGCCATTGAGTCGGCGGCAGAACTTGGAGGCAGGCTGGTCTGCATTTTGGGAGATATGCTGGAGCTGGGCGGGGATTCGGAAGAGCTCCATAGGCAGACCGGAGCGCTGGCGCGAAAAAAGGGCGCGGTTCTCCTGACGGCCGGCGAAATTTCACGTGCCATGGGCGGTCGGCATTTCGGGGATAAGAAGACGCTTATCGACGCGCTGCCGACTGTGCTGAAAGCGGGGGATACCGTATTGGTGAAGGCTTCCCACAGCATGGCTTTTGAGGAGATATCGGAAGCCCTCAGGGAACTGCGCCTGTAATCAAGAAGTTTAATCAACAAAAAACCTCCCGCCGAAGCTTAGGCGGGAGGTTTTATATGTATCAGATGAAAAGCTTGACAAGCACCAGCAGGATGACTCCGGGGATGCCCAGGATTCCCGCAATCAGGGCGTTCACGGCGTTCACACCAAGGGTGAAATTGAAGATCCCGCCGATAAAATTGAACACAAACAGCATGATCAGCCCCGAAATCATATTCAGTACCAGTTTCAACGCCCACTTTAGCGGTGTTTTAAGCAGCTTAATCAGCAGCAGGACGAGTAAAACACATATGACTATGAATACAAGTGTCACGGTGGACTGCATCTGTGGTCCCTCCTATAGATATAATGATTTGATGTTTCTGACGGCACAGTCATATCTGGACTTCAGAGCGCTTATTTCAAAAATGCACGCATCCATGATATAAGGGTCGGTGATGCTGTCGAAACGGGTGTAGGCGTCATCCAGCGAGCAGCGGATACTGCCCAGCTCTTCCACTGCCTTTTGGTATTCGTCTTTCTGCATTTTGGCCTGTTTTGATTTTTTGGACACGGCAATCACTCCTTGTCCTTATATTCTATTCAGTCCATGCAGAATTTAACCGAAAATCCGTAAATTTCATGTGATAGATCGTGGCGCGCTGGTCATACTAGATTCGGACTAAAAAACCGTCGGTCAGCAGGGTGATAAAGAGAATCCAAGACCGGTGCCGAGCTTAAAAGCTTTAGGTAAATGGTCGTCGTCATGCAAGGTGTGTGTCGGCTGCAGGCTGAAACGAAGCAACTTATCCGGATGATAAGGAAACGTTGATGACGGAAATAGTCAAGTACGCGAAAATTTGAAAGAGTTTTTGTCGTGCGCGGGAGTTGTGCTTGATGCAGCTCCCGTTTTTTGCTTGATTTTTTACTTTACATAAGATATACTATATAAGTAAAAATATGCATATTATCAACACAATATCTTGTGACACGAGAGGAAAACCAATAGATGTCTACAGCATCCCCAGAGAAATACGGAAACGAAAGCATATCCCAGCTCAAGGGCGAGGATAGGGTGAGAAAGCGCCCCGCGGTCATATTTGGGTCAGATGGGATCGCGGGCTGCCAGCACGCCGTTTTTGAAATTCTTTCCAACGCCATTGATGAAGCTCGCGCCGGAAACGGTAATATTATAACACTTACCAGGTATGAAGACAAGAGCATTGCCGTGGAGGACTTCGGCCGCGGCTGCCCTGTGGACTGGAACCCGGTGGAGAAACGGTATAACTGGGAGCTGGTGTTCTGCGAGCTTTATGCCGGTGGAAAATATAAGAACAACGAGGGCGGGGACTACGAATATAGTCTGGGCCTCAACGGGCTTGGCTCCTGCGCTACCCAGTACGCCTCGGAATACATGGACGTTACAGTCTGGCGGGACGGGAAAAAATTCAGTCTGCATTTTGAAAAAGGCCGGATTAAAGGAAAGCTTAAGGAAGAGCCGGCGGATCGGAAAAAGACCGGAACCACAATCAGGTGGCGGCCGGATCTGGAGGTTTTTACGGACATCGACATCCCGGAGGAATATTTCCGGGAAACCCTTCGCAGGCAGGCGGTGGTGAACGCGGGGGTAACGTTCCGCTTCCGTAACCAGACGGGCGGCAAATTTGAGACGACGGATTATCTTTATGAAAACGGAATCTTGGATTATGTAGGCGAGATTGCCGATGAAACTCCCCTCTCGGCCCCGGTTTTTATCTCTGCGGAGCGCAAAGGCCGCGATCGGGCTGACAAGCCTGAATATAAGGTCAAACTGTCGGCGGCCTTCTGTTTCAGCAATCGAGTCAGCCGCATCGAGTATTATCACAACAGTTCATTTCTGGAATATGGCGGCGCGCCTGAGAAGGCAGTGAAAAATGCTTTTGTCTATGCGGTGGACTCCTATCTCAAGAAGACCGGCAAATATCAAAAAAACGAGAGCAAGATCAGCTTTCAGGATATTCAGGACTGTCTTGTCCTGATCACAAACTGCTTTTCGACACATACGTCCTATGAAAACCAGACGAAAAAGGCCATTACAAACCGGTTTATCCAAGAGGCGATGACCGAATTTCTCCGGGAGAATCTGGAAATCTTTTTTATTGAGCACAAGACAGAGGCAGACAAAATTGCCGATCAGGTTCTGGTCAATAAGCGCAGCCGTGAACAGGCGGAGAAAGCGCGGCTGAATATCCGGAAGAAGCTGTCCGGAAATGTGGATATTTCCAACCGGGTGTCAAAATTTGTGGACTGCCGCAGCCGGGACATCGGACTGCGGGAGCTGTATATTGTGGAGGGTGATTCCGCTCTGGGCGCCTGCAAGCTGTCCCGGGACGCGGAATTTCAGGGCATCATGCCCGTCAGGGGCAAGATCCTCAACTGCCTGAAGGCGGATTACGGCAGAATATTTAAAAATGAGATCATAACGGATCTTCTTAAGGTGCTGGGCTGCGGGGTAGAGGCTGAAAAGCACGTAAAGGAGCTGTCCACCTTCGATCTGGAAAATCTTCGCTGGAACAAGGTGATCATCTGCACGGACGCGGATGTGGACGGTTTTCAGATCCGCACGCTGATCCTCACCATGATTTACCGCCTGGTACCCACGCTGATACGCGCGGGCTATGTCTATATCGCCGAATCTCCACTTTATGAAATCCATTCGGGAGGGAAAACGTATTTCGCCTATTCGGATAGAGAAAAGACGGATATTCTGGATGCGCTGAACGGGGCAAAGGCCGCGATCAACCGTTCCAAAGGTCTTGGCGAAAACGATCCGGAGATGATGTGGATGACCACCATGAATCCTGAATCACGGCGGCTGATACGGGTCATGCCGGACGATGCGCAGCGTACCGCAGAAGTTTTTGATTTCCTTCTTGGAGACAATCTTGCCGGAAGAAAGCAGCATATTTCCGAATTTGGCAGCCTATATCTGGATATGATCGACATATCGTAAAGGGCGCGGACGTCAGTGTGAAAAAGAAAAAAGCAAAGGCGGAATAAAATAGATGTCTCGTAAAAAACGGGAAGAAAAATCAAAAAACACCAATGAAAACGTTGTTGGGCTGCAGGCGGAGATTTTGGAGCAGCCCATCACGGAGACACTTGAAGTCAACTATATGCCCTATGCCATGAGCGTGATCGTGTCCCGGGCGATACCGGAGATAGACGGCTTTAAACCGTCCCATCGCAAGCTGCTGTATACCATGTTCAAGATGGGGCTGCTGACGGGGGGGCGGACAAAATCCGCCAACATTGTGGGGCAGACCATGCGGCTTAACCCCCACGGGGACGCGGCGATATATGAAACCATGGTGCGCCTTTCCAAAGGGTACGAGGCGCTGCTTACCCCCTTTGTGGATTCCAAGGGCAACTTCGGCAAAACCTATTCCAGGGATATGGCATACGCGGCATCCCGGTATACCGAGGCCAAGCTGGCGCCCATCTGCGCCGAGCTGTTTCAGGATATCGAAAAGGATACCGTTGATTTCAGCGATAATTACGACGGCAGTATGAAAGAACCCGTGCTGCTGCCGACGGCGTTCCCGAACGTGCTTGTGTCCGCGAACATGGGCATCGCCGTGGGGATGGCAAGCCAGATCTGCGGGTTTAATCTGGCTGAGGTATGCGAGACCGCAATCAGCTACATAAGGGACGAGAACCATCATATTATCTCCACGCTGCCGGCGCCGGATCTGCCCACAGGCGGGGAAATCATCCTGAATGTGCCCGAGATGGAGGAGATATACCGTACCGGCAGGGGAAGCTTTAAGATCCGCTCGCGCTGGCGGTATATCCAAAATGAAAATCTGATAGAAATCTATGAGATCCCCTACACCACCACCGTTGAGGCTATCATCGACAAGGTTGCGGAGCAGATCAAAGCCGGGAAGGTCAGGGAGATCGCCGATATGCGCGACGAGACGGATCTGGGCGGCCTAAAACTCACGATCGACCTGAAGCGCGGCACCGATCCCGAACGGCTGATGCAGAAGCTTTTTAAGATAACGCCGCTTATGGATAGCCTTTCCTGCAATTTTAATATCCTCATCGCGGGCAATCCCCGGGTGATGGGCGTAAGCGAAATTCTGGGCGAATGGACGGCTTGGCGTATGGACTGCGTGAAGCGCCGCGTTTTCTTCGACCTGACGAAAAAAAGAGAAAAGCTGCATTTGCTCCGGGGTCTTGAGGCCATTTTGCTGGATATCGACCGGGCGATATCCCTGATCAGAAACACCGAGCGGGAGGCGGACGTCGTCCCCAATCTGATGGCGGGGTTCGGTATTGATAAGATTCAGGCGGAATTCGTGGCGGAGATTAAACTGCGCAATATTAACCGCGAATATATTCTTAAGCGCATCTCGGAAATCAAGGCTCTCGAAGGAGAAACGGCCGATCTGGAAGCCACCCTCCAGAGCAGGCGCAGAATCCGGAATATTATCATTAAAGAGCTGGAGCAGATCATAAAGCAGTACCCCTCTCCGCGCAGATCGACGATCGTCCATATTGACGAGATAGTGGACCTGCCGGAGGATGACGACGTTGAAAACTATCCGGTTCATGTTTTTATTTCCCGGGAGGGTTACCTGAAGAAAATCACGCCCCAATCCCTGAGGATGAGCGGAGAACAGAAATACAAGGACGGAGACGGCCCGGCCGCTTCCTTTGAAACCACCAATCGCGGTGAACTTCTTGTTTTCACGGACCGTCAGCAGGTATATAAGGCGCGCCTCGCGGACTTTGAAGATACGAAGGCCTCTGTGCTGGGCGATTATTTGCCCGTGAGCCTTGGTATGGACGATGGGGAGCAGGTTGTCTCAGTCATCGATCCGGAAGATTATAAAAAGCATTTGCTTTTATTCTTTGAAAACGGCAAGGCTGCCAGGATCAGGCTGGATTCCTACGAGACAAAAACCAACCGCAGGCGTTTGGTGAACGCATATTCGGATAAAAGCCCACTGGCTGCCCTCATCGTTCTGGAAGAAGAAACGCAGATTGCGCTGTTCTCCAGCGAGGGGCGCGCGCTGATCATCAACTCGTCGCTGCTGGCGCTTAAAAACAGCAGGTCTGCCCAGGGTGTGAACGTCATGTCACTCAAGCCGAAATTCAAATTACAGAATGCCCGGCGCCTTTCGGAAACCAGCATAAAGAATATATCACGCTATCGCGTACGCAGCATACCCGCGGCCGGCGCGCTGCTGCGGGATGAGGACAGAGGGGAAAAGCAGCTTTCTTTTATCGGGGAGGAATGACTCTTGCTCAAAAGAACAGCGAGCGAAATCTTTAAGCAATACGTACTGATCATTATCGGCTGCGCCCTGTACGCCGCCGGATTTCAATTTTTCTTTTATCCAAACGACATCATTGTCGGCGGCGTGACCGGAGTGGCGATGATCATAAACTACATTACCGGACTGCCCGTGGGCGTCCTGAGCATTCTCATCAATATCCCGCTTTTTGCCGTGGCCTGGAAGCGGTTTGGCCTCCCGTTCATGATCTCGTCGCTGGTAGGCATGCTGCTGTCCTCGTCCCTGGTGGACATTTTTGCTCTGTTGAATTTGGTCGGGGCGAAAGATCTGCTTCTGGCAAGCATATACGGCGGTGTGATAAAGGGGTTTGGACTTGGCCTTGTTTATCAGGCCGCGGCCACCACCGGCGGCGTCGATATCATGGCAAAGTTCGTCAGGCAGCGGTTTCCTTATATCAATTTCGGTACAATCATCCTGATAATGGATGTGATCGTGATCGCCACCTTCGCCATCGTATTTAAAAAATATGAAAGCGCAATGTATGCGATAATCGCCATGTTTATTGTCTCCAGAGCTGTGGATACCGTGCTGTACGGTATCGGCATATCAAAGGTATGCTATATCATCAGCGACAAAAGCGACCTGATCAAGACAGAAATAACCCAACAGCTGCAAAGGGGCGTTACGCTGCTTCACGGCGAGGGGGCCTATACCGGAACGGAGAAAAAAGTGATTTTATGCGTGATCAAGAAACATCAGATCGCGGATATACGGAAGCTTGTGCGCTCAGCGGATCCCCAGGCATTTTTTATCGTCACCGAGGCTAAGGACGTATTCGGAAGCGGGTTTGGCGATATAGCCGATTACTAACAGATTCAGAAGGGAGTATGAAAATGGACATTCCAAAACTTCGCAAAAACCTTGAACTGAGGGGGTTTGACTTCAAATTCTTCGAGACGGGAGCGGAAGCGGCCGACTATGTTGCCGGAGAGCTTGGCGGGCGCACGGTCGGGATAGGCGGGAGTAAAACCGTAAGCGACATCGGACTTTATGAAAGACTCTGCCAAAACAATGATGTGGCCTGGCACTGGAAGCAGGAGCCAAACGAGGCGCGGGCAAGGGCGGCCGCCGCCGACGTATACATATGCAGCGCGAACGGGATTGCCGAAACAGGCGAGATCGTCAATATCGACGGCAACTGCAACCGGATCACGGCCACTATGTATGGCAAGGAGAAGGTCTATATTATCGCCGGCGTAAACAAGATCGAACCGAATTTTGAGCGTGCCCTGTGGCGCGCCCGCAATGTCGCAGCGCCGCTGAACGCCCGACGCTTCAACGTTGATACCCCATGCGTAAAGGGCGAGCTGCGCTGCTATGACTGTTCCAGTCCGGAGCGTATCTGCCGGGGGCTGGCCGTGCTCTGGGAAAAATCAAACGGCATCGGCAGCCTTGAGGTGATTCTTGTGAACGAGGAACTGGGGTACTGATTCTTGGAGGAGGCGCCGCCATTGGCTAAAAAACTGATTCTGCTGCTGCTTGTGGCGGCGCTTATCGCGCCGGCGTCGGGCTGCGTTTCCGTTTTTGAAAAAGAGTATTTCAGCGCAACGAAATATGAGGATGAGGAAGTGGAGATCCCCGCTTCTACAGACGGGGCGGTGGAAGTAGGAAACTATTTCAGGCTCAAGCTGGAGATATCGAGGATGGTTTCCGACCACCGGGATACCGGCACCCTGGACTTCAGGGAGTATGACGGGAACATATACGACGATATCGCCGCCGCCTGCAAGGAGGTCAGCGCCAATACCGCCCTGGGCGCGTATTGCGTGGACTATATCTCCTATGATGTTGACCGCATCGTGGCCTACTATGAGGCCAATATTTACATCTCCTATAAGCGCACCGTGGAGGAGACTTCAGCCATCATCACGATCTCCACTTCGGACAGTCTTGAAAAGCATGTCAGGAATACGCTTTCAGAGCTGCGCACAAATCTTGTCGTTCTGGTCAACGCCAGCATGATCAGCGGGGAAGAGGCCGCGGGATATGTGGATACGGTGTGCAGGGAAGACCCGCTGCTCTGCGTCAATAAGCCTGATGTTACGGTTAATGTCTACTCGGGAAACGGATTGCAGAAAATATACGAATATCAATTGGATTATGGCGACAGGAAGGAAGCGCTTCTTGAAAAAAGGGAGGTGCTTTCCACAGCTGTATCGGAGCTGGCGGAGGAAATCACCGCCGAAGGCGATGCGTATCGCGCGCTTCAGGCGGCAAGCCTGATGATCTCCCGGTGCGTTTCTGACGAGGTGGCCGGAAACACCGCTTACAGCGCTTTGGTGGACGGGGCTGCGGACAGCGAAGGCATAGCGATGGCTTATCGCGCCGTCTGCACCGCTCTGGGGATACCGTCCCGCATCGCTGCCGGCCGCCTTCATGCCGAGCAGCATTATTGGAATATGATCGAGGTGGACGGTCACTGGTATCATGCGGACATTTCCCGGGCAATGGAAGACGGTTTGGCCCAGACATTTCTGCTTAACGATTCATATATGTGGGGGCGCTATTGGTGGGACACCGAGCTTTATCCGGTGTGCGACGGCCGCCTGACCTATAATGCGATAATTGCGGCCCAACAAAACCCTTGACAAGCTGCAAATTTGTGGTAGAATAAATTTCGCGTTGCGGGCATAGCTCATTTGGCAGAGCGCCACCTTGCCAAGGTGGAGGTAGCGAGTTCGAATCTCGTTGCCCGCTCCAGATATTCTCCTTGGGGCCGCTTTTAGAGCGGTCCTAAATCATTTTGCCATCAACGAACGGCTTCATAACGCCGGGCGTAAGATTTGGAGGGAAGACTATGAAAACAGACATCGTGATTATCGGCGCCGGTCCGGCCGGCATCTTCACTGCCCTCGAAATGCTGCGCCGCGGAAGCAAGAAAAAAATTATTATGGTGGAAAAGGGCAGGGCGCTTGAGGACAGGCGCTGCCCGAAAGCAAAGACGGGCGTATGCATGAACTGCCGGCCAAGCTGCCATATCACAACGGGATTCTCCGGCGCCGGCGCCTTTTCTGACGGAAAGCTGTCCCTTTCCAGCGAGGTGGGGGGGGATCTGCCGAATTTGGTTGGAGAAAAGCTGGCTCAGGAGACCATAAACTACGCAGATTCCATCTATCTTGATTTCGGGGCTGAAAGCAAAATCGAGGGCCTTGGGAATACCGAGGCCGTCCGCAGTATACGCACCCGGGCCATAAAGGCGGGGCTGCGCCTGGTGGACTGCCCCATCCGCCATATGGGCACCGAGAAGGCCCATGCGCTTTACCTGAGCATCGAAAAGCATCTCCAGGAAAATGGTGTGGAAATCCTGTTTAATACTGAATGCACCGACCTGATTATGGAAGGGGAGGCCTGTCTCGGCGTTCTGCTGACGGACGGAAAAAAGGATTTTGAAATCTACGCGCAGCATACCGTGGTCGCCACCGGACGGCGCGGCGCGGACTGGCTTGAAAAGATCGCCTCAGAGCGGGGCGTTGCGCATCAGCCGGGCACTGTGGACATCGGCGTGCGCGTGGAGGTCAGAAGCGAGATCATGGAGGAGATTAACAGCACCCTCTATGAATCCAAGCTCATCGGATATCCGGCGCCCTTCAAAAACAAGGTGCGCACCTTCTGTCAGAACCCGGGGGGATTTGTCTCCCAGGAGAATTATGACGACGATCTTGCCGTGGTAAACGGGCATGCTTACAAGGAACTGAAGAGTCCCAATACCAATCTGGCGATCCTGTGCTCCCACAATTTTTCTGTTCCCTTCAACCAGCCCATTGCATATGCGCGGAAGGTGGGCGAGCTTACAAACATGCTGGCGAACGGGCATATTCTCGTGCAGCGTTTTGGAGACATCCTTGACGGCAAGCGCACCTGGGAAAAGGAGCTGACCCAGTCCAACGTGAAGCCCACACTTCCAGACGCCGTGGCTGGGGATATTACCGCGGCCATGCCGTATCGGGCCATGATGAATATCATCAACTTTATCAAGGCTATGGATGAGGTTGTTCCCGGCTTTGCCTCTTATGAGACGCTGCTTTACTCCCCGGAGCTGAAATTTTATTCCAACCGGATCAAAATGGATACAAAGCTGAATACCAATATCGAGGGGCTTCACTGTCTCGGCGATTCCTCCGGCTGGACACGCGGGCTTATGATGAGTTCCGCCATGGGTGTGCTGATGGGCAGGGAACTTGCTTAAAAGTTGATTTGCGGCGGGATATTTATCCCGCCGCTTTTCAATTGGCGCGTAATATGGTAGAATCCATATAATACTGGAAGTGGAGGAAATTATGCCGGAGTTTCAAGTTGTAAGCGAATATAGGCCCTCCGGAGACCAGCCCCAGGCCATAGACGCTTTGGCTGAAGGGCTGACGAACGGCCTGGACGAGCAGACGCTTCTTGGCGTGACCGGTTCCGGAAAGACATACACAATGGCGAAGGTCATAGAACGCGTGCAGCGGCCGACCCTGGTGCTGGCGCATAACAAGACTCTGGCGGCGCAGCTCTGCGCGGAATTTCGCGAATTCTTTCCGGATAATGCCGTGGAGTACTTTGTGTCCTATTACGATTATTATCAGCCGGAGGCTTATCTCCCCCATACGGATACCTATATTGAAAAGGATTCCAGCATTAACGACGAGATAGAGCGGCTGCGCCACAGCGCCACGTCCAGCCTGTCCGAGCGGCGGGATGTGATCGTGGTGTCGTCGGTGAGCTGCATATACGGACTGGGTGATCCCATAGACTATGCCAGCATGGTGATTTCCCTGCGGCCCGGCCAGCAGCGGGACAGGGACGAGCTGCTAAAGAAGCTGATTGAGATCAGGTACGAGCGGAACGACATTGCCTTCGACCGGAATATGTTCCGGGTCAGGGGCGATACCATTGAAATCTTTCCCGTCTACGCCTATGACAAGGCGATCAGAGTGGAGTTTTTCGGTGATGAGATCGACAGGATTTCCGAAATCAATGTGGTGACCGGACAGCCGACGCGCACCCTGGGACACGTGGCTATCTATCCGGCGTCCCATTACGTGACGACGAAGGAAAAAATGGAATCCGCCATTCGGGAAATCCGGCGGGAATGCGACGAGCGCATCCGCTGTTTTAAATCACAGGATAAGCTGCTTGAGGCACAGCGGATCGAGCAGCGCACCAATTTCGATATTGAAATGATCCAGGAACTGGGTTACTGCAGCGGGATAGAAAACTACAGCCGCATTATCTCCAACCGGGCGCCGGGCAGCGCGCCCATGACGCTGCTGGACTATTTTCCCAAGGATTTCATCCTGTTTATCGACGAATCCCATGTGACGCTTCCCCAGGTGAGGGCGATGTACAAGGGCGACCGCTCACGTAAGGAAACCCTGGTGAATTACGGTTTTCGCCTGCCCTCGGCCTTTGATAACAGGCCACTTAAATTCGAGGAGTTTCAGTCCAGGATAGGCCAAACCATTTATGTTTCGGCAACGCCCGGGGAGTATGAGCGCCAGCGCTCCGGTCAGATCGCAGAGCAGATCATCAGGCCAACGGGACTGCTGGATCCGGAGATATCTGTGCGCCCGGTGGAAGGCCAGATAGACGACATGATCGGGGAAATCAACGCCAGGGTCGAAAAGAACCAGCGCACCCTCGTCACGGCGCTGACTAAGAAAATGGCGGAGGATCTGGCGGCATATCTGACTGCGGCGGGCGTCAGATGCCGCTATATGCACCATGATATCGGCACGATAGAGCGCATGGAGATCATCCGGGACCTGAGGCTGGGAGAATTCGACGCCCTGGTGGGGATAAACCTTCTGAGAGAGGGCCTTGATCTGCCGGAGGTGTCTCTGGTAACGATCCTTGACGCGGATAAGGAGGGCTTTCTTCGTTCCGAAACCTCTCTCATCCAGACCATCGGGCGCGCAGCCAGGAACGCCGACGGGCTGGTAATTATGTACGCGGACACGGTCACGCCGTCCATGAGGGCCGCCATATCCGAGACGGAGCGCAGGCGGGCAAAGCAGCAGGCCTATAATGAGGCTCATGGGATAGTGCCGAAGACAATAATAAAGAGTATACGCGACATTATAGAGATATCCTCCGGCGTTGAGGATGCGTCCGTGAACAGGGCGGACGGAGTCAGAATGACGGAAAAGGAGCGCCGGGCCGAAATAGAGAAGTTGGAAAAGAAGATGCGAGAGGCGGCCAGGCTTCTGGAGTTTGAATATGCCGCGGCCCTGCGGGATCAGATCATCAAACTGAGGGGTGAAAAATCATGAAAAGAAAACTGCCTGTCCTTGTGGCCGCAGCAGTGCTGACGCTGATTCTCAGTGCCTGTGGAACAAATCCGACCCCAGCCGATACGCCGGCCGGAACGGAGGCCGTCACGACGCCGGAACCCACCCCGGAACCCACCCCGGAACCCACTCCGGAGCCGACGCCCACAGTGATCAGCCTGACGCTGGCCGGGGACATTGTGATGCACGCGCCCTTAAACGACGAGGCGAAGACTGAAGGCGGCAGCTATGATTACACGCCTTTATTTGAAGATGTTGCCCACTATGTTTCCGATGCGGACTATGCCCTTTGCTGTATGGAAACCGTTTTTACGGGGGACGGGGTGTATACCGGCTATCCCACTTTCCATTCCCCGGACGAGCTGGCGTATTCCCTCAGGGAAGTGGGCTTTGATCTCATCAATACCGCCAGCAACCATGCCATGGACGGCTGGCAAAGCGGGCTGATCCGGACTCTTGATGTGCTTGATGCGGCGGGGCTGGATCATGTCGGCACCTACCGGACACAGGCGGAACGGGACGAAAACAGCGGTATAATTGTCAAGGATATCAACGGCGTTACCATCGCGTTTCTGGATTATACCTATGGGACAAACGGGTTTCCCGTCACGGATATGGCCTATGCCCTGAACGTGTATTATATCGACTATTTGGATTGGTTCACCAAGATCGACTACCAGATGATCGATGCGGATATGGAGGCGGCGCGGCAGCTGGGTACGGACCTGATCGCCGTGACCGTCCACTGGGGCGGGGAGTATATTACCGGTTCCACCCAGCAGCAGCGGGATTTTGCCGACTATCTCTTTGCCCAGGGGGCGGATATTGTAATCGGCGGGCATCCCCACGTGCCGGAGCCGATTGAGCTGCGCACGGTGACCGGCGAAGACGGGACCGAGCGGACGGGATTTCTGTGCTATTGCCTGGGCAATCTCCTGTCCTCCATGAACGACTCTTATACCGACCTTTCAGCCATGGTACAGCTGGAGATCACCAAGGACCCGGCTACCGGCAAGGCTGGGATTACCGGCTGCGGGTATGTCCCGATGGTTATGGTCGACCTTTCGGACTATGGCGTGTACAGCGACGAGTGGCGTTTCCGGCTCTGGGATCTGCGAGGGGCGATTGCGGATTATGAGGCGGGGGATGACCGGGGCGTGATTACCAACTATATGTATGAATCCTTCAAGCAGGATCTTGAAAGCTGCAGGCGGATATTCGGCGGGCTGGAAGCCCCTATGGATGAGACCGGAGGTAACTGACGATATGAAGCTGATGATATTGGATGGAAACAGCATATTAAACAGGGCGTATTACGGGGTGCGCCCGCTGACCGCGCCGGACGGGACGCCCACCAATGCGGTATATGGTTTTATGACCATTCTGCAGAAGCTGTTGGAGGAGGAGGCGCCGGACGCGGTGTGCGTTGCCTTCGATCTTCCCCAGCCCACGTTCCGCCACGAAATGTACAGCGGATATAAGGCCCAGAGAAAGCCCATGCCGGACGATCTGGCGATCCAGGTACCCATTCTCAAGAAGCTGCTGGACGCCATGAAGCTCATGCGGCTTGAGGCTGGCGGCTATGAGGCGGACGACATTCTTGGCGCCGTGAGCAAAAAATGCGGTGCGGCGGGGGACGACTGTGTCATCGTCACCGGTGATAAGGACAGCTTTCAGCTCATTACGGAAACCACCCATATCCGCCATGTGAAAACCCGGCTTGGTCAAACAGAGACCATCGAATACGATATTCCCCGGTTTACGGAGGAATATGGTTTTTTGCCAAACCTGATGATTGACCTGAAAGCTCTTATGGGCGATCCCAGCGACAATATTCCCGGTGTGAAGGGGATAGGCGAAAAGACGGCGATGGATCTTGTCCGGCGGTTTGGTTCAATTGACAAGATATACGGGCAGCTTCCCGAGCTGGATATTAAAGACAGTATTCGAAAAAAGCTGATGGAAGGTGAAGCTCAGGCGAGACTCTCCTACAGCCTTGCCCGGATTGATACGGACGCGCCGGTGAAGATGAGGCCCGAGGACGCCGGCAGAGCGGATTTTACCTCACCAGGGCTGTACGACCTGCTGAACAGCCTCGGATTTAATAAATTCATCGCCCAGTGGCAGTTGACTCCTGGGGAGAAGGCGGCTGCCC
>ENA-UOOR01001510-UOOR01001510.1-fermentation-metagenome-genome-assembly--contig:-NODE-1510-length-27231-cov-5.562187_pt1 | contig 27231 bp, 27 predicted proteins | sample MGYA00245780_ERZ724029 | MGnify/ENA primary metagenome ERZ724029 (study PRJEB28704, sample SAMN03018315) | fermentation metagenome | biome: anthropogenic terrestrial biome; feature: soil; material... | reverse complement strand
TCCGCTCACGATGCATACCGATGAACGGGGATCGTTCACGGAGTTTTTGAAATCGTCCGACAGGGGACAGGTATCGGTAAACATATCGAAGCCGGGCATCACAAAAGGAAATCATTGGCATCACACCAAAAATGAAAAGTTTTTGGTGGTAAGCGGTAAAGGGGTGATTCGTTTCCGTAAGCCGGACGAGGAAAACGTGATCGAGTACTTTGTTTCGGGTGACAGACTGGAAGTAGTGGATATCCCCGTAGGTTATACGCACTACATTGAAAACTTGGGCGAAACCGATATGGTTACGGTAATGTGGGTGAATGAGATTTTCGACCCTGAACGGCCAGATACATTCTTTTTAAAGGTATAAAGTCAATAGTTGAAAGAATAAACCCGTCGAATTTGATGGGTTTAAGAAACAAGCAGATTACAATTACGACTCAAAATTTCAATTAATACGCAATGGCTAATAACGAAATACAAATAAAGAAATTAAAAGTCCTGACGGTGGTCGGGACCCGGCCGGAAATCATCCGCCTGGCATGCGTGCTGCAAAAGCTGGATGCTTCCAAAGCCATCGAACATATTCTGGTACATACCGGACAAAACTATGATTATGAACTGAACGAGGTGTTTTTTGAAGATCTCGGCTTGCGCAAACCCGACTATTTCTTGAACGCTGCGGGGAAGAACGCAACGGAAACAGCCGGGCAGATTCTTATCAATATCGATCCGGTATTGGAAGAGGTCAAGCCGGATGCTTTTTTAGTATTGGGCGACACGAACTCGTGTCTTTGTGCTATCGCTGCTAAGAAACGGCATATTCCTATCTTCCATATGGAAGCGGGAAACCGTTGCTTCGACCAACGCGTGCCGGAAGAAAGTAACCGCAGGATTGTAGATCATACGGCGGATATCAATCTTACGTATAGCGACATCGCCCGGGAATATTTGTTATCAGAAGGACTGCGCCCTGATCGCATCATTAAAACGGGTAGCCCGATGTATGAAGTCCTTACGCAATATCTTCCGAAGATTGAAAAATCTTCCATTCTGGAAGAATTGAAACTGGAGAAAGGTAAGTATTTTGTGGTATCGGCGCACCGGGAAGAAAATATCGCTTCCGAGAAGAATTTCTTCAATTTGGTAAAAATATTAAATACTGTAGCGGAGAAATACGGCTATCCCGTCATTGTTTCCACGCATCCACGCACCCGCAAGATGATCGAGAAGAAAGGTGTTACATTTCACGAAAACGTGCAATTGATGAAGCCGATGGGTTTAAGCGATTACAATAAATTGCAGATAAACGCATTTGCCGTCTTGTCGGACAGCGGAACGATATCGGAGGAATCATCTATTCTGAATTTTCGTGCGTTGAACATTCGCGAAGCGCATGAGCGTCCCGAAGCGATGGAAGAAGCATCGGTAATGATGGTCGGCCTGAATCCCGAACGGGTAATGCAAGGGTTAACGCAATTACAGTATCAGCAAACGGGTGAGGTACGCAATTTTCGCCCCGTAGCGGATTACAGCAGGCCGAATGTGAGCGACAAGGTGGTGCGCATCATTATCTCTTATACGGATTACATTAAACGGGTAGTGTGGAATGAATAATTTAAAACCTAAAAGAATACTTTTTGTCCATTATAGTATTTACTCGCAAAAAAGATGGGGTAGAATATTTCCCCTTGCAAAAGGAGCTGCGAAATGTGGTTATAATGTTACCCTACTTACTACGTCTCCGAAAAAAGGCGTAATATATAATACTAAGTTTCTGGACAATGTTAAGATAATAATGTTCAGAGATATTATTCCTAAGTTTTTTTTAAAAAAAGGGTTTGTATTTATTAGTTTTATTACCCGGTGTTTTTACGTCCTTCTCCATAATTATGATTATGTTTTTTCTGATTGCGGAGAATGTATAAATACTGGCTGGATCTGTAAAATTGCACAGTGGAAAGGAGCAATATATATATCCGAATGGGGGGATCTTCTGGGAAAAGGAGGTTACTATGATTATAAACCCAAATGGTTTAAAGTCATCTATGGCAGGTATTTCTTATGGGCTGAATTGTATTTTCGAAAGAGTGCGAATTATACAGTGGTATTATCTTCTATGATGAAACAGCATGCAATAAATAAGGGAATTTCTAAAGAAAAAATTATAATTGTTCCTGGTGGGGCGGTTTCTGATATTATTACCCACGCTTATTCCGATAAATCCCAATTGGAAATTCCGGAAAATATTATAACATTAGGTTATATAGGTATTGATAATGGAGAATTGCAGGATTTAAGACCTTTAATTCAAGCATTGCATGATCCTCTCTTAGAAGGTAGATTTAAACTTATTGTTTTTGGTAAGAAAATAAATAAGAAATACATCGAAGAACTTAATTTGAGCGATATTATCCTCGAAAAAGGATGGATCGATTATTATAAAGATCCATCCCCTCTTCAATGTGTAGATATTTATGTCTTAATGAAATCTGATAATATTTACCTGAGTTCGCTGGGCTGGCCTAATAAATTGGGCGATTATATGGCTATAGGGAGGCCTGTATTGATTACTCCATATGGAGATGTTAGTCAGTTTATTAAAGAAAATCCTGATGGTTTTATTACAATTGATACAGAGCCTCGTAATATTACAAATTGTTTGTACTCTATTTTAAATAACAAATATAATTTAAAACAAATGGGATTATATAATCGAAAAGTTGCGATCGAGAAAATTTCTTGGGAAGCAAGAATAAAACTCCTTATGCATCAAGTGCGATGACATAATATACTAAAAGAGATTTTTATTCTTTCTTTGTAGAACACGCTTAAATGGTTTTAAACCTAAATAAAGAGCCCCCTTTTTAACGTGGACTCCTATATTTATTTGAAACTGACAATTGTCGAAGATGAATTGTTTGAAACAAAACAATATGTGGTGAAAAATGATATTCCGGATGTTGTATTTACGGGACGTTTGAACGGCGACGCACTTATTGACAAGTTTAAAAATGCGGATTTATATTTGTTCCCTTCTTATTATGGGAAAGGAATGCCAACGTCCGTATTGGAGGCGATGGCTTTTGGGCTACCTATATTTACACGGAATGTTGGAGGGCTTCCTGATTTTTTGAGAACGAGAAGATGAGATTTATAACCGACTCCTTGAGTGCCAACGATTTTGGAAATGTGATGATTCGATATATAGAAGATGTAAAATTGCCCTGGGAGGTATCGGTTTACAATGCGAACTATTCGGCTGAGCATTTTTTTGCTTCAAAAATTGCCGCTCAATTAGAAGAATACTGTAGAAAAATATGAAGAATATTCAGTCGATATTGGATAGTGGGGTGTGTACAGGTTGTGGTATCTGTAGCAATATTTGCCCGAAGAGTTGTATAAAAACATATTTGGATGCAGAGAAAGGTTACTATTCTACAAAGTTAGATAACCAAACCTGCGTGAATTGTGACTTATGTAAAAATGTTTGTCCGATTTACACGTGGAATAATCAAACTGGTAATTCTTTTGTCGGTAATGTAGAAAAAATATACAGTGGATTCAGTAACAATGCAACACACCGAAGAGAAAGCGCTTCTGGAGGTATCACGACGTCAATTTTAATATATATGTTTCAAAAAAGTCTGATTGATGCCGCTGTTGTTGCTTTTCGCAAGAAAGAAAATCCTTTAGAGTCGGAATTGAGAATTGTATCTTCTGTTGAAGAGATATATGAATCCAAGGGATCCGTATATGCACCCACTTCTTATAATGAAATTATCGATAAGATAATAGAATCACCCTTTACAAAGTTTGCAATTGTGGGATTGCCTTGCCATATCGAAGGTATTACCAGACTTTCTTCCCTGAACAAGAAATTAAGAGCTAAAATTTTCTTAAAACTTGCATTAGTATGCGGACATACGCCATCCATTAAAGGATATGACTATTCTTTGAAGCACTTAAATATTAGAAAAGAGAGTGTTACATTTATATCTAATAGAGGAAATGGATGGCCCGGCGTTCTTAAGATAAAAATGAATAATAATACGGAGAGACAGCTTCCACACGGTAGTAAATACTCTTGGGGAATGACATTGTCATCACTATTATTTACGCCTCAAGGGTGTAGACATTGTATTGATTCTACAGGTTATAGCGCAGATATTTCTATCTGTGATGCATGGATACAAAAATTTAAATCTGATAAGATTGGGCGGAATCTGATACTCGTTCGTAATGAAAAAGCTTTATCTATATTACGAGAAATGAGGAATCAAGAAATTATATCTTTAAACGAGGAGCTGCTTGGTGATTTTATTGAAGCAAATAAGACTGTATTTAAAGAGAAACTAGTGATTAACAAATACAGGAATAGGGCTTTAATTAGAAAGCATGGTTTTTATTCGAATGTTATATTTTGTCAATCGGGGTCACGTGTTGCATCATTTTTTATAGGCATACTATTATTTTCTGAAAATATCTATAACAGAGTATTTGGAATAAAATTCATCAATAATTGCATATTATTCACATTTAAAGTACTTAAATATCTTTCCTTAAAATGGATCATTCTAAAAAAATATTGATAATACAGAGCTATAATGCTAACAAAGGAGATAATTCGGTTATAGACTCAATGTTATATTCCTTACGGAAATACCATTATAATATATCTTTAACCGTTTTTGATCCTCAAAAAGCAAAAAAAGAATATAACATTGATGCTTTCGAGTATTTGTTAAGTTTTAGAAAAATGAAAATGGCTGAAAGTAAAGTCCAATTTATATGGGCGTGCATTTGTGAACTATCCTGGTTGATGTATTCTTTTTTAGTTTTGATATTTTTAAAAATGGGCATTTCCTTACCTGTTCCGAAAAGAAAAGAAGGGATCATTAAAGCGTATAAAGAATCCGAAGTGGTTATAATCCCTGGAGGACATTTTTTTACCAGTTTTAATTCTTTTATGAATAATTTCTCTCATTATTACGCGTTGCGATTTGCTCAATTGATTGGAAAGAAAACAATGGTTTATGCTCAAACGGTTGGTCCATACCATAACAACCGGATAGGTAAAATAGAGAAACAAATGGCCAATAGAGTCCTCAAAAAAGCTAATGTGGTAACTTTAAGAGAAGCAGATTCTTTGAGAAATTATTCTTATACAAATGCGCAAGTTACAGCAGAAGCCGTATTTTTAAAACCAGTTGAAAAATTAGATTTAAATTTAGAAGCATACCTTCCTGAAAAAAAAATCGATTTTGTTGTTGGTGTCACTATCCATCATATATATTATAAATACTATTTCACGAAAGATGTATATGTGGAATTAATGGCAGACATATTTAACGCGATATTGGAAAAATACAATTGTCATATTTTACTTATCCCCATGGAAGATAAGTACAAAACCGGTGGGGATAGGCCAATTATTAAAGAGATGTTGGCAAAAGTAGATAAAAGGAATGGCATTAGTATGGTTACTGAAGATTTGACGCCATTGGAAACGGCTAATGTGATTTCATTATCTGATATTTTTATTGGCACTAAAACCCATTCTATCGTGTATGGTTTGAAAACATTCACTCCCACATTGGGCATCTCATACCAAGAAAAATCCACAGAGTTTATGAAAATGTTTAACATGGAAAAATTCACTATTAGGATGGAATCGTTGAATGTGGATGATGTGATGGATATTTTTAGTAATATATACAAGAATAGGGAAGAAATAAGAAAGTCTATGCAAGAGATATATCCTAAAATAGTCCAAAAAGCGGAAATCAATAATGTTTTATTAAATAATTTAGTAAATGCTCGATAATATCTTATGGCTGATTGATCGCTGGCGAATTATGGAGCATCCAGCAGAAGATTGGTACAGGGTAAAGCAACAAATCCAATATAGGATCATTGACAAAAAATGGCACCATACACCACCTTTGAAAAACAATTTTACTTTCAATTCGAAAGTAGCTAATAAATATTCTGTCGAAAATATTCGTAAAGTAGTGAATAGTACATTCACGGGGATTAAGAGATTTCAATTATTGAATACTGTCATAGAGGATATCGTATCAAATAAAAATTGGAACTATGACTTTAAAAATAAAATTCAAGCTTCATATCATTTTATACATAATATCAATGATTTTGATTATTTGTCAGGAGAAGTCAAGTATATATATGAATTATCAAGATTATATTTCCTTCCAGTTCTTGCGGCAAATGCAATATCAAAAGATGATAAGGCTCTATTGGATAGGACTAAAGAGATTTTAGAAGAGTGGAATAGTCAAAATCCGTTTCTAGGAACTTGCGCATGGAAATCAGGAAATGTGGTTGGTATACGTGCTATAAATCTAATTTACTATAGGATATTATTATTATTAAGTGGAGAATCAGAATATTCTGAAACCAGTGAATTATTAAATCGTTTAATAGAATTACATTTTAAATTCATCAGATCCCATTTATCTCTCTATTCTTCTAAAGGGAATCATCATATAGGCGAACTGGCCGGGTTAATCGCAATTTCTGCTACACATTCTTTCAAAAATTCGAACGCGTTATTAAAACAGTATTTTGATGAACTTCAATCTGAAGTGTTACGATTGATTTATTTGGATGGATTTAACAAAGAACAAGCAACAAGGTATCAAGCAACATACATCAACTTATTTATTTTTGCCACAGAGTTTTCAAAATTAGAAGGTTTGCAACTTTCTCAAGATTGTAAAAAAAGACTTGAATCTATGTATGATATCTTAAATGACATGCGAATATCAAAATCCGAATTCTTTCAAGTTGGAGATAACGATAATGCAGAATTGATCTATCCCTACGCGGATATGGATTATAATATATATGAGTCTATATTGAATGATTCAGCCATACTTTATAATAAAGGGAAACACGAAGATTATCATTTTGATTTAAGAAATTATTTATTATTCGGAGATCATGGATTTGAGAAGTATTCCTGCGCAAAAAGCAGAAAGAACACGAACATCTGTAAACTCTATCACGATTCGGGCTATTTTTTGATTAAGGATGAGCGTATTCAGTGCTTGTACGATGTCGGTCAAATAGGGTTGCTCCCTACAATGGCTCATGGACATTCTGATATATTAAGTTTATCTCTATATATAAATAAAAAACCGGTTTTGGTAGATTGTGGTTCGTTTCAATATAATACATACTATAAGAAATACAGAGATTATTTTCATGGTGTTCATTCACATAATACCATTTCTGTTAATCATTTGGATCAAGGGGTCATCGGAGCCGGTATGTTTTGGTTGACTAACCCCAAAGTTATTATAGAGCAATTATGTACACAATCAGAGAATCCCTTTTGCCAAGCTTCACACAATGGGTTTCAGAGAAGATCTTTGAATGTTATTCATTCTCGAAGAGTGGAATACAATAAAGAAGAAAGGGAAATTATTATAAAGGATAAACTTACATCAACAGATCGGAGAAACGCCATTTCCTTTTATCTTCATTTTTTTCCGTCAGAGAAAGTAATATTGAATGGAGATAAAATCTGTTTGAGTGATGTTGTCATTTCAAATCCTTTATTTAAGGATGGGCAACTTGTTAGAGGAAATGAAGACCAACCTTTAGGATGGTATTCTTCTCGATATGATGCTATTCTTCCTACTTCAACATTTGTTTTAAAACTGGATTTAACAAAAACTATTGAACTTCATACAACAATAAAATTTTAGATTATGTGCGGAATTTTAGGTTCAATCAATAAAATTGTAGATCGTGAATTATTACAGTTGATAAAACATAGAGGACCAGACGGTCAAGATATATGGCACGAAACTTATAATTGTAATAATTTGTACTTGGCCCATACAAGATTATCGATTTTGGATTTATCCGAAGCGGGTAATCAACCGATGGTGAGTCAATGTGGAAATTATGTGCTTATTTTTAATGGAGAGATTTATAACCATCTTGAATTAAGAGCCGGTTTGTCTTTTAAAAATTTAAAAGGCCATTCTGATACAGAAACACTTTTATATTATTTAATAGAGAATGGTGTCAATGGGATTAAAAATCTAAATGGTATATTTGCTTTTGCTTTTTGGAACAGGATAACGGGAGAAATGATGCTTGTGCGTGATAAATTTGGAGTTAAACCCCTTTATTATTATCAAGACGATAAGCACTTTGTTTTTTCTTCAGAAATAAGACCTATCAGGAAATTTGTACCTGGGCATCTCGATAAAAAAGCATTGTCAATTTTATTATCTTTAAGATATGTGCCTTCCCCATATACTTTGTTTCAAGATATATTCAAATTGAGACCTGGACATTATATGATAATCAATATAGAAAATAATAGATTGAAATCTCAAATTTTCAATTATGATAATACTCATCATGTAACTTATTCAAAACTATCTTTTAGTGAAGCGATTGTTGAATATGGAAAAAAATTGAACAACGCGGTGGAGCGCCAGATTATGTCCGATGTTGATTTAGGTGTTTTGCTTAGCGGAGGTGTAGATTCTGCATTAGTAGCCAATGCTATATCGAAAGTTTCGAATAAAAAAATACAGGCTTTTACTGTCGGGTTTGATTCAAAATATACAGTTAATGAATTGGATTTAGCAGCAAGAACAGCTAAACTTTTCGGAATGGAACACAATACTGTTAAGATATCGCCTGACTCATTTTTTGATATATTTGAAGAATGTTCTAGAATTGTTGAAGAACCTTTGGCTACTACCTCTTTTATTCCAATGTATTATCTTTCAAAATTGGCATCAGAGAAAGTCAAAGTGGTTTTAACAGGGCAGGGTGCTGATGAACCATTAGGAGGTTATGGTAGATATCAAGGCGAAATCTTACATGAAAAAATTCCTTTATCGGCTCGAAGACTGATTTCTATATTGATAAAACTATCTCGCACAAAAAAAGAATCTTTGTTAAGGGGCGCTAATTCATTACCCATTGATGATGATATTACGCGCTTCCTTTACACGTATAGCTTATTTTCTCCTGACGAAATAGTAAAAATGCAAGGAGGCAATAATATTATGTTAGCTCAAGATTTAATTTTATATTATTATAATTCATTAAACTGTTCGGAATACAAAACTTCGACAGAGCGCATGATGGCTATTGATCAAAGAATGGATTTAGTTGATGATTTATTACTGTACACCGATAAAATAACAATGAACTTTTCGATGGAGTGTAGAGTGCCTTTTTTAGACCATGCATTAGTTGAATTTATAGATTCGTTGCCTTTGAAATATAAAGTGGTAAGAGGAAATGGTAAAATTATTCACAAGGCTTATGCTGAATCTGTTCTCCCGGTCGATATTATCAATAGGCCGAAATTCGGGTTTCAATCTCCCACGGATATTTGGTTTAGAGAGTTATTTGATGAGATAGAGTCGATATTAGTTGGTAGTTCAAGTAAATTAATTGATTATTTCGATAAAAATGAGATTAAGAAAATCTTAAACAAGCATAAGTCAGGATATAATAAAGAAAAACAAATATTTTTATTACTGAGTTTAAATTATTGGTTGGAGAATATTTAATATTCGGGGTAAAGTCAATGATATAATATCTGATCCGAGTTGTTTATATGGAAAGTAGAATGATTTATGGAATTAGGTGCTATGCACCAATCAGCCATCAAGAATTAGTTGATTATGCTTTTGCCAACAAATCTATCCTCATTGCTTTGAATGCTGAAAAAATATTAAAAGCGCCTTCTGAGCTAAGGAACTTGATAAACAAGAATATCGGTTATTCTGATGGCATTGGGGCAGTATGGGCGTTAAAGAAAAAAGGCGTGGATAATGTATTGAGAATTCCCGGCGTTGAATTATGGTTAGAGATTATAAAAGAACATCATAAGGATAAAACTTTTTATTAGTTGATAGAACAGAGGAAGTGATTACAAAGACTGTGACAAAACTAAAAAATGATTATCCCGGGATCTCTATTTTAAATTATAGGAATGGTTATTTTAAAACTGAGAAGGAAAGAGGTACCTAGAAGTCGGATATACTTGGCCTAAAGCCAGATGTGGTATTTGTTGCCATGGGATCTCCTAAACAAGAAATATTGATGAGTGAATTATTCACGATTCATCCTGCCGTATATTAGGGATTAGGTGGAAGTTTTGATGTGTATACAGGAATGACTGAACGAGCATCTTTATGGTGAAGAAATAATAATCTGGAATGGGCTTATCGCTTAATTAAGCGGCCGACACGTATTAAACGACAATTGATTTATTTGAAGTCCTTCCTATATCTAAGTTTAAATCGTTTGTAATGAGAATTGTGATTGTTACTCAGGATGAGCTATTTTATCTTGCCGTGAACATGAAGTATCTCTATCAGATACTTCCGGCACATTCGCAGATTGTCGGGTGTGTTGTAAACGATGCCTCACCGTTCGGCAAAAAAGGATCGTTTATCAGTAAAGCATACAAAACTTATCAAGTTTTCGGATTGGCTTTTTTTGTGCATTATTCTGTGAAATATATTTTGAGCAAAGTCTCCGGTTCGAATAATCTAATGAAACTTTTAAAGGAGCTGAATATATCTGTCATATCTCTTGATAGGCCTATTAACGATAAAGAATCAGTTCAACGCATCCAACTATATAAACCGGATATACTTGTTTCAATATTGGGGAACGAAATATTTAAAGAACCTATTATCAACCTTGCTCCAAAAGGTTACTTGAATCTTCACACATCACTATTGCCAGAATACCGTGGCTTGATGACCACTTTCTGGGTGTTGAAAAACGAAGAGAAGTATATGGACGTTTCGGTGTTTTTTGTAGATAGAGGGATTGATAGTTTTCATAGAGGATATATAACTTGGATGCATTGCAAACGTTTCAGGATTTGACTAGGGATGTTTCCTTCCAAGAAAATATAAACAAGGGATTTGAGTTTTATATCCATAACTTTTTTCTGTCTGACGGCACCCCGAGATATTATCATAACCAAACGTATCCAATAGACATCCATTGCCCGGGTGAACTTTTCGTGGTTTTGTCGAAATTGGACAAGTTCGAGGAATGGAAGCCGTTAGCTGAAAATGTTCTTAATTGGACGCTAAAAAACATGCAGGATAAAAAAGGATATTTTTATTATCAACTAAAGCCTCGTTTTAGTTCTAAAATTCCCTATATGCGTTGGAGCAACGCGTTTATGTTTAATGCGCTGTCTCATTATATAAATAGATAATCTCGTCGGAAATGGCACACGAAAAAGTTTCGTTAAACGGAGTTGAAGTGTATCCTTTTAACTCTGAAAAAGAACTGTTGGACTATGTGGATATGCACCCGGGTATCCTTGTGGCGATCAATGCCGAAAAAATTCTCCATGCCACAGATGAAACAAGGGCGATTATCAATCGAAACGTCGGATATTGCGACGGGACGGGCGCCCTGCTCGCCTTACGCCAAAAGGGATACCCGGATGTGTGCAAGATACCGGGATGCGAATTGTGGTTGAAAATCGTACAGTGGTTTTATCATGAAAAATCATTCTATCTGGTAGGAAGCAAGCAACAAATTATTGAAGAAACGGTTACGAAACTTAAAAAAGAATTCCCTGATATCCGGATTAAAGGGTTCCGGAACGGGTATATTACTTCGCAAAAAGAAGAAGCGCAATTGATCGACGATATCGCAACGAAAAACCCCGATGTGGTATTCGTGGCTATGGGATCACCCAAACAAGAGCTTTTGATGGAAGAGATGCAAAAACAGCATACAGCCATATATCAAGGTTTGGGAGGTAGTTTTGATGTGTACACCGGACATGTGGAGCGTGCACCTCGTTGGTGGTTAAATCACAATCTGGAATTTGCGTACCGGTTATTGAAGCAACCGAAGCGCATCACTCGCCAGATTCATTTACTACGCTATGCATATTGGTTGGTCGCACGAAAATTATAATAAGCTTTGTTCTTCTTATTTGGTTTCTAATAGTTCCTTTTGGTACTGTTTGCGGCAAGAGGTGTGTCGTTCGGTGCGACGTCGTCGGTAATAAGTTTATCTCTAAAAAAAATTGCGTATTTTGTCAGTTTTTTTGCGCATTCTGTCTTTTCTTTCTCTCCGGTTCTCTCTACCTTTACCTTAATTTTATGGAAAACGGAACGGGTTTGACAATTTATTATCCGGTTAAACCACCGGCTGCGGCCAGATAATATTTTACACAACTGAAATCCATTCCGGCCGCAACCGGAAGATCCTTTATATAACTGAAATCCATTTCGGCTACGGCCGGAAAGTTCTTTATATAACTGAAATCTATTCCGGCGATGACCGGGAAATATTTCATAAGACTAAAATCTATTTCGGCGATGACCGGAAAGCACTTCACATGACTGAAGCCCTTTTCAGCTGTAACCGGCAAATATTTATTATAATAATTAAAAGGTGACGTTATGAAAATCAATTTAAGTAAACAAACCAACGACGGGTTGGGAGCATTGGGTACTTCAACGGTGGAAGTGACCAAAACGAACGGACTGGAAGCAGCAGTTGCCAGTCCCGTATTTACAGTGTTGGAAACGGTGGTACCCGAGTATAATTCTAAAGTGCTCGATACTACCTATAGCGGACTCGGTCCGCAAGCGGCGGGTATTTTGCGGAAAAGCCGGAAAGAATTTACTTCCTTAAGCAAAATATTCAAATCGCTATCCGCCTTTCCTGGTACGGTAAAAGGTGAAGCGGCAGCAATACTCTATCAATTGAGTAAAGCGGTGGGAAATGTATATGCTAAAACGGCCGCTGAAGTCTACAATGCGCTTCTGACGTTTTCGAATCAGATCAATACTGAAGAGAACAAGGCGCATGTTACCACTGTAGGGACGGTAGAAGAAGTGGCGGCATTCACGAAATCGGTTACCGGTTTAGGTACCGTGAGGTTGGAGCAAAGCACGATAGATTCCGCGTTGCGGAGCGATCCTTCGGCTACATCCCTTCGGCCGCAACTGGAAGATGCTCTCAGGGATTACTTTTCTTTGCTTACGGGCATGCGCAAACAAGCGGGTTGGGACAAGCTCTATAGCGATATCAACGAAGTCGTTGCGCAGGCTAAGCGCTCTGCCAGAAAAGGCGATAAGGAAGAAGAGGAAAAGGAAGCCGAGTAAAAGAGAATTTATAATAAAGGTGTCGCTTCTAGTGAATTATCATCAGGAGCGACACTCTTGGTTTTATCCCTCTTTTCCGAACGATCCGCCGACAATGTCGAGCAGCTCGTTGGTAATGGTTTGTTGTCGCAGTTTATTATATTGCAGGGTCAGTTCGTCGAGCAACTCGTTGGCATTGTCGGTCGCAATCTGCATCGCTACGGTACGGGCGGCCTGCTCCGATATGGCCGAATTGGCATGCACGAAATAGAGCCTTAACTTCAAGACCTTGGGGATGATCTCGTCGAGAAGTGTCTGTTTGTCCGGTTCGAAAATATAGTCGGTCGACGTTTCCTCCGTTTGCGTATCCGGTTCGATAGGCAGGAACGTTTCGCGCGTCAATATCTGCCTGCTCTTGCTTTGGTAGTGATGGTATATCAGTTCCACCTTGTCGATTTCCTCCGCCAGAAACAACGACAGGAGTTTTTCCGCCACTTGGCGCGCCGAGTCGTACGAAGGATGATCGGCCACCACCCGTTGCGCTTCCGCCTGGCCGGTGAGTTGCAGTTTCTTTACCGCGTTCTGTATTTTATTTCCGATAGGGTAGAGGAGGATGTTTTCCTTTCCCAGATGCGCATAAGAATCGACCGTGGTCTTCAGCGTTTCGATGATGTTGTCGTTAAACCGTCCCACCAATCCGGTGTTCGACGAGAAAGCCACAATAGCCACCCGCTTCACCTCGCGCCGGCGGGTAAACGGCGAAACAAAATCGTGATCGGCCTGCATCAACGTTTTCATCAAATGCGCCATCCTTTCTTCATAAGGACTCAGATTTTGAATGAGCCGCTGCATCTTCCTCAGTTTAGAGGAAGAGATCATCATCATGGCCGAGGTGATCTTATGTGTCGACCGCACCGACTGTATTCTTGATTTTATTTCCTTTAATGATGCCATTGTTACCGGTTCCTCTTAGTTTTGCAATTGTTTCACCGTATCGGCGGCTACTTTCCGTAAAATGGCGGTTATTTCGTCATTAAACTCGCCGTTTTTTAGCCGATCCAATACCGTCTCCTTGTGATTTACGTCGAGGGTGAAGAGGAATTGCTTTTCGAACTCCGATACTTTCCCTACGGGGATGTCGCGCAGCAAGCCTTCCGTACCGCAATAGAGCACGGCCACTTGTTTTTCCACGCTCATCGGCTGATGAAGCGGCTGGATAAGGAGTTGTTCGTTCTTTTTTCCCTTGTCGATGGTCATGGCCGTCACTTTGTCCATATCGCCGCCGAACTTGGTGAACGCGGCCAATTCCTGATATTGCGCCTGATCCATTTTAAGGGTACCCGACACTTTCTTCATCGGTTTAATCTGGGCGTTACCCCCCACACGCGATACGGAAATACCGACGTTGATAGCCGGGCGTTTGCCTTGGTTGAACAAGTCCGTCTCGAGGAATATCTGTCCGTCGGTGATGGAGATAACGTTTGTCGGGATATAAGCCGATACGTCGCCCGCCTGGGTTTCGATAAGAGGCAATGCGGTGAGGGAGCCGCCGCCCTTCACTTTTCCTTTTAAACTGGGAGGAAGGTCGTTCATGTGTTCGGCCACTTCCTGCTGCGAAATAATACGCGCGGCGCGTTCGAGCAAGCGGGAGTGAAGGTAGAAGATATCACCCGGATAGGCTTCACGTCCCGAAGGGCGTCGAAGGATGAGCGATACTTCGCGGTAAGCCACCGCCTGTTTTGAAAGGTCGTCGTAAACCACCAACGCGTTGCGTCCGGTGTCGCGGAAATATTCGCCGATGGCGGCGCCTACGAACGGCGCGTAATATTGCATCGCAGCGGGGTCGGAGCCATTCGCCGCAATCACCACCGTGTAGTCCATCGCTCCGTATTCCTTGAGCGTTTGAACGGTCGATGCCACGGTCGAACCTTTTTGTCCTACGGCCACATAGATACAGTAGATAGGATTGCCCGCTTCGAAGTTAGCCCGTTGGTTGATAATCGTGTCGATGGCAATGCTGGTTTTCCCTGTTTGGCGGTCGCCGATGATGAGCTCGCGTTGTCCCAAACCGATAGGAGTCATCGAGTCGACGGCTTTGAGTCCGGTTTGGAGAGGAGTATCCACCGGTTGGCGGAACACCACGCCGGGCGCTTTCCGTTCCAGGGGCATCTCGAATAGTTCGCCGGTAACTTTCCCTTTCCCGTCGATGGGCGTTCCCACGGTGTTGATCACCCGGCCCAACAGTCCTTCACCCGCCATAATCGAAGCCATGCGGTTGGTTCTTTTCACCGTGCTGCCTTCTCTTATCTCGGCCGACGATCCCAACAATACGGCTCCCACATTATCTTCTTCCAGGTTCATCACAATCGCTTCCACTCCATTGTCGAAGCGCAGCAGTTCGTTGGCCTCGGCGTTATGCAATCCGTAAATGCGCACCACGCCGTCGCCCACCTGCATCACGACACCCGTTTCATCGAATTTGATATCGGTGCTGATCCCTTCGAGTTGCATGCGCAACACTTCGGATACTTCACTGGTCTTTATTACATTGTTCGACATACTTTTATCTCTATGCCTTGTGCCGAAACCCTTTTTTCGGCCGGGCTTTTAATTGTTTATTTCTTTCAATTCATTCTTGATGCGGCGCAACTGGCTGGCCACGCTCGCATCCCAACGGTTATCCCCTATTTGCAAGATGAAACCTCCCACTATCGAGGGATCTACCGCTTGCGTCATTTCCACCGTGCCGCCGGTCTGCTTCGCGATGATGGATTTCAGTCGCTCGTACACGCTCTTATCGGTATCGACCGCAGTGGTGAGAGTCGCACTGAGGATGTGATTCTTATCTCTATATAAATCCTGAAAACGGAGAGCGATGTAGTGCAGTTTCTCAATCCGGTTGTTTTCGAGCAACAAATCGATGAACCGATCCCATGCTTCGGAAACTTCTCCGCCCGATGCCGTGAGAATGAGTTTTTTCTTTTCTGCCGGAGACAGTATCGGATTATGCAGCGCCTCGCCGAAACGGGGCACTTCCCAAAACATTTGCGACAACATTTTTACGGCTTCATACACTTTGTCCTGCTCGCCCCGTTCTATGGCGTAGTCGAGCAAGGCAGTTGCGTATCGGGTTGAGATAAGTCCTGTATTCATGCACTCTTACGATTTCGAGATTTCTATTTCATCCAATAGCCGGTCGATCATATTCATCTGCTCTTCTTTGTTACCGATTTTCTCTCTCAGGATCTTTTCGGCCACCTCGATCGACAGCGATGCGATTTCGCTGCGAAGCGACTGTAAAGCGTTTTGCTTTTCCGCTTCTATTTGCTTGCGCGCTTCGGCTACTATTTTATCCGCTTCCAGTTTAGCGTTTGCTTTCGCTTCTTCCACCATCTTGGCGCGCGTCTGTTCCGTTGTTTGCAGAATTTGCATTTGTTCGGTACGCGTTTCCGAGAGCAAAGCTTCGCTGGTTGTTTTTACTTTCTCCAGTTCTTCGTGTGCTTCTTTTGCCGCCAGGAGCGAGCTGTCGATATACTCTTTCCGGTCGTTCACCGATTTTAAAATCACCGGGAATCCGAATTTGACGAGTATGAAAACGACCAACCCGAACGACAGCAGCATCCAAAACACAAGGCCCGGTTCAGGGGTAAGCAACGACATCGTATTCCTTTTTTATAATATAAATCCGCAAACGACGATAGCAAACAACGAAGCGCCTTCGATAAGAGCGGCGGAAATAATCATGTTCATCCGGATATCTCCTGCTGCTTCCGGTTGGCGGGCAATGCCTTCCATTGCCGACGAACCGATTTTACCGATTCCGAAACCTGCCGCCAATGCAGCTAATCCTACACCTATTGCAGCTCCCAGTGTTCCTAAACTCAAATCGGCTGCCTGTAATAAAATTGAAAGTAGTTCCATAATTCTTTTAAATGTTTATTTATAATCTTAAATGTCTAATGTCTAATGTCATCGGTCGCCTGTCTTTAGACTTTTGACCTTATTTTCTCATCAGCTAATTCGCTCATTTGCTAATTTGCTAATTTTCTCATTTGCTAATTTTCTCATTTGCTCATTTGCTAATTTTCTCATTTGCTAATCAACTTTGTGCGGTTCCATGCGCGCCATCCCGATAAAAACGGCCGACAGCATCGTAAACACATAAGCTTGGATGTAAGCGACCAACAGTTCTACAAGGTTGATAAACACCGTGAATAAAACCGACACCACCGTCATCGACACGTTAATGGTCGTACCCAGTTTCACCGTTACAAAGATGATTGCCGTCAATCCCAATACGATGGAATGCCCCGCCATGATGTTGGCAAATAAACGAATCATCAAGGCAAAAGGTTTGGTGAAAAGACCGATCAATTCGATGGCCGGCATCAGAGGAATCGGCACTTTCAGCCAGGTAGGCACATCCGGCCAGAAAATATCCTTATAATATTCTTTCGTCCCCGTCAAGTTAATGATAAAGAAGGTGCACAAGGCCAATATCATCGTCACGGCGATGTTTCCGGTGACGTTCGCGCCGCCCGGGAAAATAGGTACCAATCCTAAAATATTGTTCGTGAAAATAAAGAAGAACACCGTCAGCAAATAGGGGGCATACCGTGCATGGTCTTTCCCCACCGCGGGCTTGATAATATCTTCGTTAATCGATAAAATGAACATTTCCATCAGCCCGACAAACCCTTTTTTGCCTTCCATCGGATTTCTTTTCAACGATCGCGCCACGCTCATAATGATCAGCAGGAGCAACAGCGAAGAGATGATAAGCGATAACGCGTTTTTTGTCAATGAAAAATCCCAAGGCCGGATATCATTCCCCGCCGCATCTTTCTCGACAATCTTGCCTGCGTATTTTCCTTCCGCAGCGATCGAAAAACCCCGGTATTCGCTATGCCCGTGATGGAACTGCGAGGACATGAAGACATTCCATCCGCTGTTCTCACTGTACAGGATTACCGGCAGGGAAATTGCGACGTGTTTATTTTTCCAACTGACAATGTGCCACTCGTATGCGTCGGCAAGATGTTCCAGAATCATCTCCTTTACATTCAAGTCTTCCCCGCCGTTCTCGGCCGGGGCGGCTGCCGCCTGTGCCGGTAGTGCGAGGGACGAGAGCAAAAGAACCGAACATAGTATTATATAGAATCTCTGTTTCATTGCTGTTCCGGTTTATTCTTTTCGGAAGACGATTGTCCGCCTTCTCCCTGTTTTTTCAAATACATTTCTATCTTTATATAAATGTATGTTTCTATCATCAGATAAATCAAATAGAAAATGATAAAGATGATGGCGAAATTCCGTATTTGCGCTTTGTCGGCAAACCAATAGATCAAGACCAGTATCAGCGCGGCGAACACCTTCACCACACGAAGAAGCATATAGGTGTTCACAAGTTGCTTGGGCTTGTCTTTGGGTATCTTCATCATCAAATAGATCAAGATGACGCCTGTAACAAAGAAGAATAGCGGAATAATTACGTACCCGTCAATCAGTATCTGTGGAAAAAAACGGTTGATTATTTCCCATGCGCCGTAACCCACGACAACCAATGCCAGGGTGTGCACGATGAAAAGATGGGCCGCCAGTTTCTTCATTGTTCATTCGATACGGATTCGACACATACGGTAATGCGGTTGTTATGCACTTCCGCCACGCCGTCTTCTATCTGTAATTCGGTTAGTTCATCATTCTGCGAAACATACGACAAGCTGCCCTTGGTAAGGGTCGAAATAAGCGGGGCGTGATTCGTTAAAATCTGAAACGACCCTAACGTGCCCGGTAATGTCACCGATTTTACCGTGCCTTGGAAAACTATTTTTTCGGGAGTAATGATCTCTAAATTCATTTATGAATGATGAATGATGAATGATGAATTGTCAATTATCTTGAGCGTTCCATCAATTTTTTGCCTTTTTCTACCGCTTCGTCAATGGTTCCGACACTTAAGAACGCCATTTCGGGATACTCGTCCATTTCCCCGTCGAGAATCATCTTGAACCCTCTGATGGTTTCTTCCAGCGGCACCAACACGCCCGGTTGCCCGGTGTATTGCGCGGCCATAAAGAACGGTTGCGACAAGAACCGCTGCACCTTGCGGGCACGGTTTACCGTGAGGCGGTCTTCGTTCGAAAGTTCTTCCATACCTAATATGGATATGATATCCTGCAATTCCTTATATTGCTGTAGGATTTGTTTCACGCGCATCGCCGTTTGGTAATGCTCTTCGCCCACGATGAGCGGGTCGAGGATACGCGAAGAGGATTCCAGCGGATCAACGGCCGGATAAATCCCCAACGAGGATATTTTCCGGCTCAATACCGTGGTGGCGTCCAAATACGAGAAAGTGGTCGCGGGAGCCGGGTCGGTCAAGTCGTCGGCAGGCACATAAACGGCCTGTACCGAAGTGATGGAGCCCTTTTTTGTGGAGGTAATGCGTTCCTGCAAAGCGCCCATTTCGGTGGCGAGGGTCGGTTGGTAACCCACCGCCGAGGGCATACGCCCGAGCAGCGCCGACACTTCGGAGCCGGCTTGTACGAACCGGAATATATTATCGATAAACAAAAGGATGTCGTTGCCGCCTTCGCCTTGGTCGCGAAACGACTCGGCGATACTCAACCCCGACAAGGCAACCGAAGCGCGCGCTCCGGGCGGTTCGTTCATCTGTCCGAAAACCAACGATATCTGCGACTGGTTCACTTCGTTGTAATCGATTTTGCTCAAATCCCAGTCGCCCTTATGCATGCTTTCTTTAAAGTCCTTTCCATACCGGATAACCCCCGAATCGATCATCTCGCGCAAAAGGTCGTTCCCTTCACGGGTACGTTCCCCCACGCCGGCGAACACCGAATACCCGTTATGCCCTTTGGCTATATTGTTGATAAGCTCCATGATCAGCACTGTTTTGCCCACTCCGGCGCCGCCGAACAGCCCGATTTTACCCCCTTTTAAATAAGGTTGTAGCAAATCGATTACTTTTATGCCGGTCGTCAGGATTTCTTGTGTCGTGGTGAGCTCTTCGAAGGTAGGGGCTGCGCGGTGGATGGGATATCCTTCCGTTCTGTCGAGCGGTTTGAGCCCGTCGATTGATTCGCCGATGACGTTCATCAAACGCCCTTTTATCTGGTCCCCGATAGGCATACTGATGGAATGCCCCAAGGCTTTCACATTCAATCCGCGCTTTAATCCGTCGGTGGTATCCATGGCTACCGTTCGTACGGTCGATTCTCCGATATGCTGCTGAACTTCTAAAATAAGCGGTTGACCGTCTGGGCGATCAACCGATAGTGCTTCCTGAAGCGCCGGGAGTTTCCCGTTTTCCGTCGTCTTCAGATCAAAGTAAACATCCACTACAGGGCCGATGATCTGAGATATGTGTCCTACGAGCTCGTTCATTATCAAAATCTATTATAGGGTTGCCGTATTTTGTAATTCGAAAAAGCATTCTTTACACGATGATTTTCCTTTTAAAAACAAATGCTTTTCCATCCTTATATATCTTCTAAAATTTAGGATGAGCAAAGATACAAATATAATTTTATAACAAAAACTTTTTTCATCTCTCTATTTCGGGCTTTTTTTTCTTTATATACGATACCTTCCGATAATATCAAAAGGATTTGTTAATTAAGAGCCCATTATAGATCGGGCGGTTTTTAATATAAATATTTTCAATAACAGAAAGATGCGGTTTAGCGTAACCTTTGTGCATGCTTTGTTTACAGTTATGAAATCCGGCCCCGGCGGGCGGACAGGATTTTTTTAAGGGGACTCAAATTTGTAGATTTCTTTTTTCTAAGTTTTGAAGTAATATAAAAATAGACTATATTTGCCCCGATAATCAAAATAAGGCAAATAGAACAACCAAAGCGTACGTTTTTTATTAGAGTAAATGAATAAGCATAATAATATAGGTTTCCCTTCCATTCTGCATTTTCAATTTTGCATTCAATTGAATGGAAATAGAGGAAAAAGTTTTATTTGATGGGTAAACTTTCTTATTTATCGCTCTTTTATAAGAAAAATAATTGTATTTTTGCAAATCTAAAAAAACGACTATATAGTACATTTTAAATAAATCAATAAACAATCAATGAATTAAAAACTCAAAAAATCATTCACACAAAAAATCAAATTATGGCAACAAATGAAATTAGAACTCAGAAAGTAACTGAAAAAAAGAAAGGATCATCCAAAGGTATTTCTGCTGCTTTAGTAATTATACTTTGCTTTGTAGTAGCTATCTGTATCTTCCAGTTCGTTTTCGGTAATCCAACCAACTTTATTGGCAATGATCGGGCGAATCTTCCTTTGCAAGGAAACCTTTTAGGTACCATCTATAAAGGAGGATTCGTAATTCCTATTATTATGACGATGTTATTATCGGTAATCGTATTGAGTATCGAACGTATCATTGCTATCGGCAGATGTAAAGGTAAAGGTAACCTGACCACTTTCGTCGCAAACATTAAAGATCGTCTCGAAGCCGAAGATATTCAGGGTGCCCGTGAACTTTGTGCAAAACAAAAAGGTTCAGTTGCAGCCGTTGTAAGAGCCGGTATCGATACCTACGATCAAATGATTCATGATACTACCGGTTTGAGCAAAGAACAAAAAGCTTTGTCTATCAGCAAAACAATCGAAGAAGCTACCGCGTTGGAAATGCCGACGATGAACCAAAACTTACCGGTTATCGCTACATTCTCTAACTTGGGTACATTGACCGGATTGTTCGGTACGGTACTTGGTATGATCCGTTCATTCTCCGCTTTAAGTAGCACGGGAGGTACGGACTCGGCCGCTCTTTCGGTTGGTATCTCGGAAGCTCTTGTTAATACGGCTTTCGGTATCTTGACCGGTGCTTTGGCTATTATTGCTTATAACTATTTTACGGCTAAGATTGATAATATTACGTATGCGATCGACGAAATCGGTTTCTCCATCGTAAACGTCTTCCAAGCTAGACATTCTTAAGAAAGTTAAAAGTGAGCAAAGGTTTAAACCTTTTGCCTTACGAACATTCTTACCGAATGACTATTTTGACGAATTTGTTTAATCAATCGATAAATTATAGGATAAATGGCTAGACCAAAATTAAAGAAAAGAGATACATGGATTGACATGACCCCGATGAGCGACGTAATGGTATTGTTGCTCACGTTCTTCATGTTGACTTCCACTTTCTTGAAACCTGAGCCGGTAACCGTTAATACGCCGATGTCTGTTTCCGAGATTAAAATCCCCGAACAGAATATCTTCTCCGTATTGATTTCACCGGAAGGAAAAGTCTTCCTGGATATTGATAATTCAGAGGACCGAATTGAGATTCTTGAAAAATTGGCAGCTAACTATAATGTTTCTTTAACCGATAAAGAGAAAAGAGATTTTAGTATTATGACTTCTTTTGGTATCCCCATGCAGAATTTTAAACAATTTATGGGCTTGTCGAATGAAGAACAACTCAAACTTCTTCCTCAATACGGTGTCCCCACAGATAGTACCGACAACCAATTTAAAAGTTGGGTGAGCGCGGCCAGGGAAGTAAAAGGAAAAGAGATGGTCATCGCTATTAAAGCCGACCAAGATACACCTTATACGTATATAAAGAACGTTATGGGTTCGCTGCAGGACTTAAAGGAAAACCGTTACAATCTGATTACTTCACTGCGTAAGGTGGAGGATGAAGAATAAAGGTTATACTCAAAGACAAATGGAAGTACGAATTAAAAATAAATTTTAAGAGTATGGCAGATATACAACCAACCGGTGGTGGTAAAAAGAAAAAAGGCGAAATGAAGAAAGCCGATACGCGGGTAAACTTTACTCCGTTGGTCGACATGATCATGTTGTTGCTTACTTTCTTTATGCTTGCTACCACTTTGAGCAAACCTCAAACAATGGAAATCAGTATGCCGACCAAAGATAAAGTCGATGTGGAAGAGCAGAACGAGGTGAAAGCTTCCGAAGCGATGACCATCTACTTGGGGCCGGAGCATAAAGTGTATTATTATGAAGGGTTGGCGAATCTTGAAGAACCGAATTTCCTGACTGAAACCGATTTTTCGGCCGAGGGTATCCGTTCTGTCTTGACAGAAAAAAACAGGACCATCGTTCAACAAGTTCGCGAACTGAAAAATAGAAAAACCCTGCTTCAAGTAAGTCAAGAAGATTACGATAGACAATTGTCTGAATTACGAAACAGTAAAGGTTCGCCGGTAGTGATTATCAAACCGCTTGATAGCTCTACCTACAGCGATATGATTGCAGCTTTGGATGAGATGCAGATAACGAGCATCGGAAAATATGCGATTACCGAACTGGATGATAATGACCGGACAATGTTGAGCAATTCCAATTTTCCTACTGATTGAGGTTTGATATAAGATAATAATCATTTAAAGAAAGAAAAATGGCTAAAGATATCAACTTAACGTCGCAGGAATGGATCGATTTGATTTTCGAAGGTAAGAATAAGAGCTACGGCGCTTATCGTCTTCGTCAATCTTCCGGCAGACGGCATTTATATGCTTTCATTGTCGTTATCGTTATTGCTGTATTGTTATTCATTGCGATGTCGCTTATTACGACATACGAATCTCAAAGGAAGGCTAAAGAAGCCATGACACAGGTTACGACTTTAACCGACATTCAGTTGGAGCAACCTGAAGTTCCCGAAGAGAATCAAGTGAAACAATATGTAGCTCCGCCTCCTGTGGAATTGAAGAGTACCATTAAATTTACGCCTCCGGTCATTAAAAAGGATGAGGATGTTCGGGAAGATCAGGAAATGAAAAGTCAGGAATTCTTGACTCAATCCGATGTTCAGATCTCTATTGCGGACGTAAAGGGTAATAATGAAGAAACGGGTGTGGATATTGCTACTTTAAGAGACCATAAAGTTATTGTGCAAGCTGAACCGGAACCTGAAAAGATTTTTGATGTGGTGGAACAACCTGCATCTTTTCCGGGAGGAAACACTGCTTTAATGAAATGGTTGAATGATAATATTCAATATCCTGTGATTGCTCAGGAAAATGGAATCGAAGGACGTGTAATTGTTCAGTTCGTGGTCGGAAGCGACGGTGCGATACAGGATATTAAGGTTGCACGGGGTGTCGATCCCAGTTTGGATAAAGAAGCAACCCGTTTGGTAAGGGAAATGCCTAAATGGATTCCCGGTAGACAAGGGGGAACAGCCGTTAAAGTACGGTTTACGTTGCCTATTGTTTTCCAATTGCAAAAGTAATGTGATACAACCTTGTGTCACAATATGGTAAATATTAGCCAATCTTGTTTCCGATGAAATTAGATTGGTTAATATTTATTTGTTCGTGATTTTTTAAACTAAAACGATGTAAGATGAAGATAGGTAATTTTATCGGTCTACTATTTATTTCTTTGTTTCTGATGATTGCTTGTAACAATAAAGATAAGAAAGAAAGAAATACAATGGATAGCGGGTACATTAAGATAGCCGTAGATCAAACGATGGAGCCGACTATTAAGGCGGTAATCGATATGTTTGAAACCGAACATGATGCTATTATCGAACCTATTTATACATCGGAGGAAGACGCAATCGATTTGCTGTTGGACGATACCGTCCGGCTGGCGGTAACTGCGCGGCGTCTACGTCCGGATGAAAGAAATATTTTTTATTCGAATAAGTTCGAACCGGAAGAGGTGCGGATTGCTTTGGACGCGATAGCGCTTATTATCCATCCGGCGAATCCCGACTCGATTATTAGCGTAGAGAACGTTCGTCGTATTTTAACCGGAGAGGTGAAAAATTGGAACGAGATCTATCCGGGATCCCGGTTGGGTAAGATTCAAGTTGTTTTTGATAATACCAACTCGAGTATCGTACGTTATGCCAATGACTCTATTTGTCGCGATAAACCGTTATCGAAAGAGTTGAATGCGCTGAGTCTTAACGAAGAAGTGGTAGACTATGTGTCTAAAACGCCTAATGCGATGGGCCTTATCGGGGTGAATCTCATTAGTGATTCTTACGATAGTACTGTGGTTGAGTTTACGAATAAAATTCAGGTGATGCGCGTGTCTTTCGACAAGATCGCTACCCGCCAAAATGCGGTTCAGCCCTATCAATACTATATGTATAACGGGCAGTATCCTTTTGTTCGGGAAATCTTTTTCATCATAAACGATCCCCGGGGAGAACTGCCTAAGGGCTTCACCCGTTATGTTTCATCCGATCGTGGACAGCGTGTGATACTCCGTTCGGGATTGCTGCCTTCTACGATGCCTGTGAATGCCGTTAAAATAACAGACTAAAAATGTAAACTTATAGATATAGGATAGAACTATAAAACGAATTTAAACGATATTGAATTAATTAGAGCAAAGCAAATGATGAGTACAATAAGAAAAAGTATTTTATTCTCGGCTTTATTTATTGCAGGTGTTTCATTAACTTACGCCGAAAATAAAAATGGAATTGATTTCTATGAAGCCGGAGATTACCAAACAGCAAAAAAGTATTTTTTGTCCGCACCGAATATCGATGCGACCGATAGTTACTATTTGGGGGAGATTTATTTCGACGAAAAGAAAACCGATTCCGCCCAATATTATTTCAATAAAGGACTTCAGATCGATCCGGCGAACTTACTGAACAGTGTTGGATTGGCTAAGGTGCAATTGAGTACCTCCGGTTTGGACAAAGAGTTAAACGATATTGGTAAAGATCGCAAAAATAGAAAAAATGCACGACTGCTCGCTGCAGTAGCCCAGGCGTATTTCGATAATAACAAATTGGACGAAGCTTCCAAAATGGCCGACAAATCGATTAATGCCAACAAGCAGAGCCCTTATGGTTATATCCTGAAAGGTGATTTGCTCGCTAAACAAGGCAATACGGGTGAAGCCGCCGCCGCTTACGAAAGCGCCATCTATTTCGACCCTAACTTCAAAGCTTCGTATGTAAAGCTTTCACGTCTTTATGAAAATATTCGGACGCAGGTTGCCCTCGACTATTTAAAGAAAGTGGTGGAGTTGGATCCTCAATACATTCCCGGGTTTTTATCGTTGAGCCAGATTAATTATCGTAAAGGTTTTTATCCCGAAGCGCTCGAGGCTTTCGAAAAATATCTTAGTCTTATTGTTCCCACCGGAAAAGATTATGAACAGTATGCGTCGATTCTGTATTTCAACAAGAAATATAGTGAAACATTAGAAGCTATTAAGAAAGCTCCTGATAATTTTGTCATGAATCGTTTGAAAATGTATAGCTTGTTTGAACTCAAACAATATAACGAGGCTCTTCAAACGGCCGATAGCTTTTTCAAAAATGCAGATGAGAAGGATTTGATTACGCAAGATTATACTTATTATGCTCAAATACTTGCCAATGATAAGAGATATCAAGATGCAGGAGCTGCTTTTGCAAAGGCTTATGAAAAAGATTCGACCAATATCGAGTATCTGACACAGGCTGCCGGCGCATACGAACGTGCTGATGATTATTCCAATGCCATAAAGTATTATCAACTTGCTTTCAATAAAAATGCGAATCCGTCATTGGCTGATATTTATGTGTTGGGACTTGCGAACTATTCGGCGGGAACCAGTACGAAAGCTTTTTCTCCCGATTCGACGAAAGATAAGCAGGAAAAGGAAAAATATTTGAAAGAATCTGATCGCTTGTTTGCCGAAATGACTGAAAAGTTTCCGGATCATTATTTAGGATATCTGATGAGAGCTCGTGCTAATTTCGCTCTCGATCCACAAGCCGAAAAAGGTCTTGCAGTTCCTCATTATCAAAAAGCAATTGAGATTATGTTGCCTAATCTCGATGAAAGAAAGAATGATGTTTTGGAGTCGTATCGTTATTTAGGGTTCTATTATTTAGGACAGAATAACGTACCGGAGTCTAAGAATTATTGGGGAAAAGTCCTTGAGATTGATCCCGCCGACGAAACGGCTTTGCAGGTTATGCAGAGTTTGAAGTAAACGGCTTTTTTTGAGGGAATAAGTTTCAGACTTGCTCAGACAAGCAGTTTTAATTCCTATTTAGGGTCTGCTGAACAAATGGTCTTTATGCTTAAAATCAGCAAAATAAGTCCTT